>Ga0207667_10007345_pt1 | contig 13263 bp, 12 predicted proteins | sample KBSCornC52_FD_184301 | JGI IMG/M metagenome (GOLD analysis project Ga0207667, IMG submission 184301) | Corn rhizosphere microbial communities from Kellogg Biological Station, Michigan, USA - KBS Corn C5-2 (SPAdes) (version 2) | ecosystem: Host-associated > Plants > Roots > Rhizosphere > Soil ...
GCCACGATCGGCTATGGAAGGCGTCCCGAACTGTCAGGCTTCGGTCAGCCCGGCGTCAGGATTTCACGCGTTGGTGTTGCAAAGTCGTGCGCACATCCTCATCGCGGCGCGTTGCGTCCAATATTGTTGCGCCGCAGATTGCACTGCTCCGACGGATGCCGCAAGTTTGGATTCCCGTAAGTGCGGCGCTCGCCAGAACGAGAAGCGCAAGATCCGACAACATTGCCGAGGATTGCCTGAATGAATATCCAAAATAGTTCGATGGTCGGGAGCATTTCCCGGCCTGCGTCCTATCGGTGGCTGCAGCTTTTCATCGGCATCGTGTGCATGGCGATGATCGCCAACCTTCAATACGGCTGGACTCTCTTCGTCAATCCGATATCGGTCAAATATGGCTGGACGCGCGCAGCCATCCAGGTCGCGTTCACCATTTTCGTCCTCACGGAGACCTGGCTGGTGCCGATCGAAGGTTATCTCGTCGATCGGTTCGGACCACGTCCCGTCGTTCTGATCGGCGGCCTGCTCTGTGGCATCGCGTGGGTGATGAACGCCTATGCCGACACGTTGACGCTGCTCTATGTCGCGGCCGCCATCGGCGGAATCGGAGCCGGCGCCGTCTATGGAACCTGCGTCGGTAACGCGCTCAAGTGGTTCGCGGATCGGCGCGGGCTCGCAGCAGGCCTGACCGCGGCGGGTTTCGGCGCGGGCTCCGCGCTGACGATCATTCCCATCCAGGCAATCATCAAGACCAGCGGTTACGAAACGGCGTTCCTGTATTTCGGGATTGCGCAGGGCATCATCGTCATGCTTGCCGCACTGGGATTGACCGATCCCCGCAGCACGACCAGCCCCGCACTTGCCGTCAAAGCGGCCGCGAAACCGCGTTCGCGCGAGATCCTGCAAACGACGCGCCAATACCGTCCACTGGAAGTGATCCGTGAGCCGGTGTTCTGGGTGATGTACGTGATGTTCGTGCTGGTCGGCGCCGGCGGGTTGATGGCGACGGCACAGCTCGCGCTGATCGCGAAGGATTACAGGATCGCCGACACTCCCGTCAGCATCATCGGCATCGCGTTGCCGGCGCTGACGTTCGCGCTCGCGATCGACCGCATCCTGAACGGCATTACGCGACCCTTCTTCGGATGGGTGTCCGACAATATCGGACGCGAGCGAACGATGTTGATAGCCTTTGGACTGGAGGCGGTCGGGATCCTCGCACTGTGGCAGCTGGGCCACGACCCCGTGCTGTTCGTTGTCTTGACGGGCGTCGTGTTTTTCGCATGGGGCGAGATCTACAGCCTGTTCCCGTCGACGTGCACCGACACCTTCGGCACGCAGTTCGCGACCGCCAACGCCGGAGCGCTGTACACGGCGAAGGGCACGGCGTCGCTGCTGGTGCCGTTCTCGAGTGTGCTCGCGGCGGCCACGGGTGGCTGGCATAGCGTGTTCATCGTGGCTGCGGTGATGAACGCGGCCGCGGCGCTGATGGCGTGGTTCGTCCTGCGACCGATGCGGCGCGCGCGTTTCGTGAAGCAGGGATTGCCGGCGGCGGCAGCGATTCCCGCCGTTTGACGGACGCGCGGCCGTAGCGGCCGCGCTGACTGCGATCAGTATTTGTTCGCGCGGGCGTCTTCGCCGGAGGACGCCGCCGACGTCGCGTCCGCGGGCATGACAACGGTATCAATGCTTCCGTCGAACGTCACGCAGACGAACGTGCCGGTGCCGCCCGGTGACGTCGAGATGATCACGGTAGCGCCGTGCATATCGGCGCCCTCCTTGACGATGGCGAGGCCCAGGCCCGTCCCGTCGCCGACGGCGCCGACGGCACGGTAGAAGCGCTCGAACACCCTCTCGCGCTCCGCGTGCGGTATGCCGATGCCGGTGTCGTCGACGCCGAAATAGGCATCGCCGTCAACGACGCCGCACCGCAGTGTCACCGAGCCGCCGCCGGGCGTGTAGCGCAGCGCGTTGTCGATCAGGTTGGCGAGCATTTCCGCGAGCAACGCTTCGTCGCCGACGACGCTCGCGGCCTCGAGCTCGAAGCCCAGATCGATGTTTCGCGAAATCGCCGCTGCGATCCACTGGGCGCCGACGCGCTCGACCAACGCGTGCAGATCGACAGGCGCGAGGTCGCGCCGGTCCGTACTGGCTTGCTCGGCGCGAGCCAGCGCGAGAAGACGATTCGTCACGTTGCCGGTTCGCAGGACCGCATCCCGCATCTTGATCAGCGTCGCGCGCAACGACGTCGAATTCGATTCCCTCAGCTCCAGCTCGAGCTGCATCTGCAAGCCGGCCAGCGGTGTACGCAGTTGATGCGCGGCGTCGGCCAGGAATCGCCGCTGGGATTGGCTCGTCTCGTGTATGCGCTGCAGCAGCCGGTTCAACGCGATGATGGCCGGGCGCACCTCGGAAGGGGCATGCGACTCGTCGACGGGGCGAAGGTCGTGAGGTGAGCGCTGCTGAAGCTCGTTGCGCAGCTTGCGCAGCGGGGCGAGGCCGTGGCTTACGCCGAGCCAGACAAGCGCGACCGCGACGACGGCCACCATCAGCGACGGCACGAGCCCGGCCAGGATGACTTCCCAGACGAGTCGATCCCGCTTGTTCGTCGTTTCGGCGACATAGACTTCGAACCCTGCAGGCGTGAGGAACGCGCAGATGCGCACCGGTGCGTCGCCGACACGCGCGCTGTAGAACAACGGCACGCGAGGGGCAAGCGGCTCGGGCGGCGCGGGCAGATCGCGCGTGCCGCCTGCGAACCACCGGCCCGACGGACTGCGCACCTGGAAGAAGACACGATCGGAGCCGTCGAACAGCAACGCCTCCTGCTCGCGCGGCGACAGCGTCAGTGAAGGACCGCCAGGGTCTTGCCGGACGTTCTGCACGATGTCCATCACCGGATCGAGCAACGCATGATCGTAAGCTTCGTTCGCCACGCGATAGGCGACGAACCAGGTGACCAGGCCCGACAGGATCAGAAGGCCAAGCAGCGAGATCATCAGGAAGCGGAACAGACGCGCCTGAATGCTGCCGATCGGATAGTTACCCTTCACGTTCGGGCTGCTCCCACAGGTAACCAAAGCCGCGGACCGTGCGGATGACGATCCCTGCGGGCTCGAGCTTGGCGCGAAGTCGGGAGACGTAAACCTCGACAGTATTCGGCGCAATCGTCGATTCCGAATCGTGGATTGAATTGGCGATCGTTTGCTTCGACAGCGCATGCCCCGGACGGCTCAGGAACAGCTCGAGCAACGCCCATTCGCGCACTGTCAGGTCGACGGGCTTGCCGTCGATCCGCGCCCGCCGCGCGGCGCCGTCGACAACCAGACTTCCGACGACTATTCGTGCCGCCAGCGGAGGCTTTGCACGACGCAACAGCGCCCGGACGCGCGCTTCGAGCTCCGACAGCGAGAACGGTTTCGTCAGGTAGTCGTCGGCACCGAGATCGAGGCCGTGAACGCGTTCGTCGACCGCTTCGCGGGCCGTCAGCACCAGCACGGGTGTGGGGTCCGCGCGGGCGCGCAAGCGGCGCAGCACCTCGAAGCCGTCGATGTCCGGCAGACCGATGTCGAGCAGCAGCAAGCCATAGCGGTGCCTCTGCAGCGACGAATCCGCGTCCTGGCCGCGCCGCGCATGATCGACGCGATATTCCTGCTGCTGCAAGGCTCTGACGAGGCTTTCGGCGAGCAACGGATCATCTTCGACGACAAGTACGCGCACAGTCATTTCCCGGGCCACCGTCGCTGCAATCGCGATGAGGAACGATCGACATTGTGCCTCCAAAGACAATGGCGACACAGTTCGCCACCGGATTGCGAAACCGAGCGCGCGGAATCTGCCGTCAGCGCTGTCGTCAGCGCGTGTGCAGTGATGCGTCAGCGATCCGTCAGCAACGCGGCGAGACTGACGTTTTTTGTTCAGTCGACGCGCGATCGAGTCGACATTTCGGTGTGGCTGCGCTTGCACTCGCGCGTCGCGCGTAGCAAGTTGCAAGTGTCGAAAACAAGGAGGCGGTAGATGAACAGCCAGCGCGCGTTGATCGCTGCAGTTGCGTTCGCATGCGGTGCGTCGTCGGGCATCGCCCGCGCCGACGCGGTCAGCGACCTGCAGAAACAGATGGAGGCTCTGCAGCAGCAGCTCGATGCGGTCAAGACGCAGCTTTCCAACATGCAGCAGGAGCGCAAGGAAGAGCAGGCGAAAAGCAGCGCGGCGCCCGCCGGAGGGCCGCTGGTACGGTTGAAGCCCGATGCCGGGGCCACGTTCCTGGTCCCGGGCGGCGGCGAGGTTCAGCTGTATGGCAACCTCGACCTGTCGTTCGACTACACGACGAAGGGATTGAAGAGCGACTATGGCGACAACGGCGGCATGCCGGTCGGCAAGGTCGGCTGGTCGCCCGCGATCGCGACGAACCTGTCGTATCTGGGTGTGCGCGGTTTCCACCCGCTCGGCCAGCCGGACTTCAATTTCATCTGGCAGCTGGAAGCCGGCATCGACATTTCGGCAACGCCCGGCACGAAGGAAACGACATCGAATACGAGCAACGTCGTCAACGGCGCGCTGTTCTCGCGCAACAGCTATATCGGCTTCAACGGCAAGGAATGGGGCGGCGTGATGATCGGCAAGTCCGAGACGCCGTACAAGACGTCCACCGACCGGTTGAACCCGTTCTCGGGAATGCTCGGCGACTATCGCGTGATGATCGGCAACACGGGCGGCGACAACCGCGTCGAGTTCGGCCTGCGCGCCTCGCACGCGATCTGGTACGAGTCACCGAGCTGGCAGGGCGCCTCGTTCAAGGCGATGTATTCGCCGGGTCAGAACCGCGACGACACCAGCAGCATCGTTCCATCGTCGGAGCCCGACTGCGCGGGAGGCAACATTCCGGGAAGCGGTGCCCTTCCTCCGACGTGCAACGACGGTTCGTTCGGCGACCTGTACAGCGTCAGCGGCGCGTATCAGCGAGGTCCGCTCTACGTGACTGCAGCGTACGAGATGCACAAGAACGTCAACCGGACGAGCGATCTCGCCAATCTGGACCCGCGCGATGTCAGTGACGAAAGCGCCGTCAAGGTCGGTGCGCAATACACGTTCGCGACGCGAACCACGGTGAGTGCGCTGTGGGAAAGGACGAAGCGGTCACTACCCTCCGATCTGCAGGGTCAGAACGAGCGCGAACGCCCCAACGCGACGTGGCTCGCGCTGACGCAGATCCTGAGCGACAAGGACAGCGTCAGCTTCGGCTGGGGACACGCGGGCAAATCGGAGGGGGTGCTCGGCGTGCACAACTCGGCGGGCGATCCGAACAACTTCGACAACTCGGCCAACCTTTACTCACTGGCCTGGCGGCACGCGATCGACAAGTACACGACGTTCTACGCCGATTGGGCGCTGACGGTGAATCGTGCTGACGCGCACTACGACCTCGGCGCAGGCGGTCATGGTGTCACCACCGACTGCCACGACTCGACGCCGCTCGCCGCGTTCGATCCTACGACGGGTACCGTGACCAACGAAGGTCCGCACTGCTTTTCAGGAGGGAAGCCGCAAGGCGTATCCGTGGGCGTCGCTTACAAATTCTGAGTTCCTTGGCTCGCGGGCCGCGAGGCGTGCGGGTCCACGCATGCCCTCGGCGAGGAAAAGCCCGGTGTAACAGCCGGGCTTTTTGCTGGTCCGATTGGCTCCCCCTAGACGAGCGGTTCACCATATCAGCAATACCGGCACGCCGCTCGCGCTCTGCTCGTCGAAGCGTACCGCCTGCCCGCGCAACGCGTCGACCAACGTACGCAACGGCATCACGCTGTCGCGAACCGTGCGGGCCGTCGCCACCAGGCCGAACTCGGTACGCGCCTGTTCGGCCGTGACGACGCCGGCCCACAGCGGCTGAGTCGGCGCGCCGGACGGCCGATCCGCCGTACTGACGCTTGCAACGCGCCACAGCCTGACCACGATCCGCGCGCGCGCATCGACGGCATGCACGAAGGTCAGCGCCGGCGGCTGGCCTTGATGGAACTTCGGCAGCACGGGCAACTGGTCGATCGGCGTCGCGGGAATCAGCCACAACAGCGAAGCGCCCGATTCCCACGCAGGCGGCGCGTGCCAGTGCGCGCTCTCCAGCACGCGGCGGACGCGCTCCGGATCGGCGACCCATTGCACGGTGAAGGGCTCCTCGCGCTCGCCGCGAAACTCCGAGCGCGCGGCGGGCAATCCACGCCATTCGCCGTCTCTCCAGCCGTCGAACGTCAGCGTGCGCGTCGCGGCCGGTTTCGCGTACCGCGCAAGGTCGCGCTCGTGAAAGCGATGCGCGTACAGCGTACCGAAGAATGCGAACACCGTGAACACGACGATCGCCATCGGCATCGCGCGTATCGGCTTGTCGCGAACGTGATGAAGATAGGCGATGCACAGCAGCCCGATCCACGCGAGGCCCAGTCCCACGCTCGCGATCACGTCGGAGAACCAGTGCGCGCCGAGATACAGTCGCGAGAACGCGATCAGCATGGCGATCGACACGGCCGGCACCGCCAGCGCGACTTTCTCCCAGCGCGGCTTGCCGTGCGCCAGCAGGAACGCGAGGAATCCGTAGACGACGATCGACAGCGCGGCGTGACCGCTCGGAAACGAGTACGGATCGACGCTCGCGTAATGGGTTTCAGGCCGCTTGCGCTCCAGGCCATATTTCAGCGCCCACACGAGGACTTCGGCGAAGACGACGGCGCCAAGCCAGTAACCGAGCGCGCGCCAGTGCCGCAGAATCGCCAGCCACAGCGCGACGGCCGCGATTACGGCAATGGTCACGTAGGCGCTGCCGAGCGCCGTGATCGTCACCATGATGTCGTCGATCCACCCGGTGCGTATCGACTGCAGGAACTCGTAGACCGAGCGATCGACCTGCACGAGCGTGTCGTTGGTCACGACATCCTCGACGACGCCGAGGAACAGCCACGCGCCGCCGATCAGCATCGTCGCCGCGATCAGCAGCGACATCGATTCCGGCCGCGCCGGGTCCACGAGCGGCAGCACCAGGTTCGCGAGCCAGCCGGGCCGGTGCTGCGCGTGCACGACGATCCGGTCCTGCAGGATCCGCACGTAGGGCCACGCGACCTTCACGGCGATCCTGATGACGAGCGCAATCAGCCAGATCGCAACGGCGACGAGTGCGATCAGCGCGACGAGCCGCGCGCTTACGGCGCCTGCCAGCTGCAGCGACGCACCGAACAGCGCGCCCGGCACCAGGTGGACGGCGGCCCAGCCGAACGCCGACAGCACGTTCATCACGTAGAAATGCGACGCCGGCATGTTCGTCATGCCGGCAACCACCGGGACGATCGCCCGCACCGGACCGAGGAAGCGGCCGAAGAACACGCTCTTGCCGCCGTGCCTTGCGAAGTACGCCTCGCCGCGCGCGATGATTTCCGGATGCTGCCGGATGGGCCACAGCATGCGGATCGAGTCGCGATAGCGGTGGCCGAGCCAATAGCTGATGCCGTCGCCGAGCACTGCGCCGCCAACCGCGACGGCTGCCACGGCCCACGGATCGAGTGCCTTCAGGCCCACGAGCATGCCGCCGGCGAATGCGATCGTGCTTCCCGGAATGACCGTGCCGATCAGCGCGACCGACTCGAGAAACGACGCCGCGAACACGGCAGTGAGCGCAATCGCCGAGTGCTCGGTGAAATAGCCGATCAGCGACTGCAGGTGTAGATGCGATTCCAAAGGCGAATCAGCGGAATCGCGGGCGGCGCGTCAGAAGGGGTAGCGGAGTGTCACGCCGGCTTGCCGGAAGGATGTGTCGGGAAAATCGCTGTCGTCGGCTGCGCGATTGTAGCGGGCCCAGAGCGTCACGTGCAGATTCTCGAGCGCCGAGGGCCCTTCCGCGCAGAGCTCCGCCGCGCGGACCGAACGCCGCTAGGGTGGCGTCGATCCTCTCGATGCCAGCGCCGACCGCCCCCGCGACGGTCCAGCCGCCGAGCCGCCGCATCACTTCGTGGCCGAACTCCTGCGCAGGCCGAGGACTGCGGAGAAATAACCCGCGACGCACACGGGTTGGAGGATCAGGCTGTACACGAATGCGTAGACGACGAAACCGGAAACGTTGCGGCGCACGCGCAATCCGTTCGCCATGAACATCTGCGATCCGATTCGATACATCATGTAGTTGATGCCGAGCGCCATCGGCAGCAACGCGAGCGTCAACGGGCCCGCGATCCAGTAGATGCCGAACAGCGCGAGAACGATGCCGGGGATGAAGAACAGCGTGTACGCGAGGTCGAGCCATGGGAAGAGCAGGTTCCACCAGACGAACATCGTCGACAGCCGCGGCTTGAACAGGATGTCGGGAAAGTGCCGGAAGGCTTCCATGACGCCGCGCGCCCAGCGCTGCCGCTGGCGAACGAACTGATGCAGGTTGTCGGGCGCGTTGGTGAAGCAGAGCGCGTCTTCGGCATGGCCCACGCGCCAGCCCTTCCGCAGCATCGCCCACGTCAGCACGATGTCCTCGCCGACGCAATCCGCCCAGCCGCCCACCTCGCGCAGCGTCGCGCGCTCGTACAGCGAAAACGCGCCCTGCGCGACGAGCGTTCCCTGATACAGCGACTGCACGCGCTTGATCGCGGCGATGCCGTGGAAGTAATCCCATTCCTGCGCCTTCGTCACCCAGTTCTTCCGCGAATTGCGCACGAGCATCGTGCCGGCGACGGCACGCGTGTTCGGCGGATCGTTGAGGTAGCGCTCGACGAGATTCTTGAGCGCATCGCGATACAGATACGAATCGGCGTCGAGCGTCACGACGATGTCGAAGCGCGCTTCCTCGAGACCGCGGTTGAGTGCCGCCGACTTGCCTGCGTTTACCGGCTGCCGCAACAGCTTCAGCCAGTCGAGATCGCACGCATCGACGATCGCCGCCGTCCGGTCGCGCGAGCCGTCGTCGATGACGAACACCTCGAACGCGCCGGGGTAATTCTGGTTCGCGAGCGAGCGCAGCGTGTCGGCGATCGATGCTTCCTCGTTGTAGGCGGCGATCAGGATCGACAGCGACGGATAGCGGCTCGGCGTCTGTCGCGCCGGGCGCCGGTCGAGCAGCAGGCTCGTGATCAGGAACGCGTTCATGAACCCCGGCACCAGCGCCATGCCGCCGATGGCGAGCCACGCGAGCGTCGCACCCATCAGCACCGAGAGATCGGCGATCCACGGCAATGCGATGACGATCGTCAGCGCGAGCCAGCCGACGCTCAATGCCAGCGAGAACGTGAACTTCCGGCCGACATTGAAGTAGAACGGCGCGTTCGACGTCGGTTTCTCGGCCGACAGGATCGTGCGGGCGTTATCGAGCGCCGGGTCCGCGACACGCCGGATGCCGGCTCGCGCGAACGCAACCTCCGCGCCCGATTTCAGCTCGGGCTGGGACTCGAGCGGCCCGAGCAGCGCCGGATCGTCGCCGGGTCGATAGGTGGCATCGTTGCGCATGACGTCACCTACGGCAAGTCGCGTGCCAGACTCCAAGGTACCGTGCGGCCCGTGCTGGCCGAACGTTGGCGAACCGATCGTCGCTCGCGACTTCGGTGCCGTCGCGTTCGCGCGAAGCGTCGTTCGCGCCCCCGCTCCGACCGGCCTGGTGACGTCGCGCGGCAGCAATCGACGGCATCGCTGCCCTCTCGCAAATCCTCCGACGCCGCGACTGGCCGCGAGCGCCCGAGGACGCTACAAGTTGACGGCTACAATGCGCGCGTCGTAATGCCCTACTATTCGCGCCTTGACCCCGCTGAAGGCACCGCCTTGGACGCTTCGGACTTCACCGTCGAACTGGACCGCCATCGCCGGTATCTGCTGCGCGTCGCCCAGTTGCAACTGCGCGACGCCGCTGCGGCCGAAGATGTCGTCCAGGAGACGCTCGTCGCCGCATTGAGCGCCCGCGAAGGCTTCACGGGCCGATCCAGCGTCAAGACCTGGCTGACGGGCATCCTCAAGCACAAGATCGTCGATGCGATCCGGCAGAAGCAGCGCCAGCCCGTCGTCGCGGCGTCTTTCGACGAGGAGACCGACCTCGACGATTTCGACCCGCTGTTCAAGGACAACGGCGCGTGGCAGGCGCCGCCCGCCGACTGGGGGGATCCCGAGAACGCGCTGTCCCGGCAGGAGTTCATGAGCGTCATGGAGATGTGCCTCGAACGACTGCCGCCCAACACGGCGCGCGTGTTCGTCATGCGCGAGGTGCTCGAGCTCGAAACCGAGGAAATCTGTAAGGAATTGACGATCACGGCGAATAACCTGTGGGTCATCCTCTACCGGGCGAGGATGTCGCTGCGCGAGTGTCTCGAGCGGAACTGGTTCTCCGACCCGGCGCGCGCTTAGGGGATCCCCCGCAACATGCTCCATCGGCTGACGCACATGGTGTCCTGCAAGGAGGCGACGCGCCTCCTGTCGCAGGCGGAAGATCATCGCCTGTCGCACATGGAGCGGATCAAGCTTCGCCTGCACCTTTTGGCGTGCGTCGCCTGCTCGCGCTTTTCGCGGCAACTCGCATTGATGCGCGAGGCCGTTTCGCGCTTTCGGACCTGACGTTGGCCAGCCTGATCGTCAACGGAGCAAACACGGATATCGACGACGCGCAGACGGTCGCCGACGTCGTCTCGCGGATGGGCCTCGCGGGCAAGAAGATCGCCGTCGAAAAGAACGGCGAGATCGTCCCGCGCAGCCGCTACGCGACGACACGGGTGCGCCCCGGCGACCGGCTCGAGATCGTCGGCGCCGTCGGCGGGGGTTGATCGGATTCCACGCAAAGTTTCGCTCGCGTGCGCCCGCACGATACTTTGCGTGGGTTGATTTTCCGCAGAAAGCTCGGGACGGCCCTTCGCTTTCTGCGCGCTCCATGCGGAAAAATCGTGCGCGGAATCCGAGGAGTAAAATCGACGCATGAACGCTCCGGAAAATGCGTCGGCGCTCGCCGATCCGCTCGTCATCGGCGGACGCACGTACCGCTCGCGATTGCTCGTCGGCACCGGCAAGTATCGCGACTTCACGCAGACACGCGACGCGATCGTCGCGTCGGGCGCCGAGATCGTCACCGTCGCGATCCGCCGCACGAACATCGGCCAGAACGCCGGCGAGGCGTCGCTGGTCGATGCGCTGCCGCCGACCGAGTTCACGTATCTGCCGAACAGTGCCGGCTGCTACACGGCCGACGACGCCGTACGCACACTGAGGCTCGGCCGCGAGTTGCTCGACGGCCACGCGTTGTGCAAGCTCGAGGTGCTCGGCGATTCGGCGTCGCTGTATCCGGACGTCCGGCAGACGCTGAAGGCCGCCGAACAGCTCGTCGCCGACGGCTTTCACGTCATGGTGTACACGTCCGACGATCCGATCGTTGCGCGTGAGCTCGAAGCGATCGGCTGCGTCGCGATCATGCCGCTCGCGTCGCTGATCGGTTCCGGAATGGGCATCGTGAATCCGTGGAACCTGCGGCTGATTCTCGAAGCGGCGCGCGTGCCGGTGCTCGTCGACGCCGGCGTGGGGACGGCGTCGGACGCGGCAATCGCGATGGAGCTCGGTTGCGCGGGCGTGCTGATGAACACGGCGATCGCGCAGGCGCGGGACCCGGTGCGGATGGCGCGCGCGATGCGGCTCGCCGTGGAGGCTGGCCGCGACGCGTTCCTCGCCGGGCGAATGCCGCGCAAGTCGTACGCCGCCAGTCCGAGCTCGCCGACATCCGGTCTCATTTCGTGAAGCAGCCGGTGGTTCTTCGGGCACTGGGCGCGCTGGCCGCACTCGCGCTGCCCGTCGTCTGCGGTGCTGCGCCTCCGACGCCGGCGGAGCTGACGAAGCTCTGCAGCAACGCCGAGGACCAGGCGCATTGCGGGCGACTCGTCGAGGCGCGGCAACTGCCGAAGCTGAAGGCGGTCGCGACCCGTGAAGGCGACGAGCTGAAAATCGCACTGCTGCCCGTTGGCCTGGCGACGTTCCGCGATGCGGTGAACATCATCGGCGCGCGAACGTACGCCGTGTGGGATTACATCGAGGATCTCGAGGCGGTCGTGCTGTTCGCAACGGATGGCGACCGCACCGAGTTCTGGATCGTCGCACGGCGCGGCGGCGGCGAATTCCGCGTTCCGTCCGAGCCCGTGCTCGCACCCGGCCACCGGCGATTCGCCACCGCCGATTTCTGCGCGGACGCATGCGACAACGAGCTCGCCGTGTGGCGCATCGACGGCAGCGGGGTTCGCAAGGAGCTGACGTGGAAGCCGTCGGAGACATGGGCCGACGCCGGCGTCACGTGGAAAGGCGCCGAGGCGCTGGCCATCGAATACACGGTCGCGAAGGCGTCGTCGCCGCGGACACTCGAGCGACGCATCAACGACGCGACGTGGACGCGCGTTCGCTGACGATACGCAGCTTCGTACTGCGCCAGGGCCGCATTTCGCCCGCCCAGCAGCGCGCGTGCGATGAGCTGCTGCCGCGTTACGGCGTTGCCGCGAGCGCGCCGTTCGACTGGAACGCCGTGTTCGGGCGAACGGCGCCGGTCGTGCTGGAAATCGGCTTCGGCATGGGCGAAACGACCGCCGCCATCGCAGCGGCGCAGCCGCATGTCGACTTCGTCGGCGTCGAGATGCATCTGCCCGGCGTCGGCGCGCTGTTGCGGCGCGTCGACGATGCGAAGCTCACGAACGTCCGCATCCTGCGCAGCGATGCCGTCGACGTCGTCGCGAACATTGCGCCCGGGTCACTCGCGGGCATCCACGTCTACTTCCCCGATCCGTGGCCGAAGAAGCGTCATCACAAGCGCCGGCTGCTGCAGGCACCGTTCGTGCGCGCGCTTGCCGCATGTCTCGCCGACGGCGGTTACCTGCACGTCGCGACCGACTGGCAGCCTTATGCCGACGAGATCCTCAGCGCGCTGACGGCCGAGCCCGCACTGCGCAACACCGCTGATGGCTTCGCGGCACGCCCGCAGTGGCGACCGCTGACCAAATTCGAGCAGCGCGGGATCGCGCGCGGCCACGCGGTGTTCGACCTGCTGTTCACGAAGCGTGCGGCGTAACGCAGATCGGCGTTGCGCTTCAACGCGATCCGCGGCGGACGGGTTCAGGGCGTCCCGAGCAGCCCGCGCAACGCTGTGCGCGCGACATCGCGCGAAAAGAAACGCTCGATGTTGAGCCTTCCGCCGGTCGAAAGCCGCTGCCACAGCGACTCGTCGTCGTAGACGCGCAGCACGGCTTCGGCGAACGCGCGCGGGTCGTCGGCGACCAGCACGTCGTCACCATCGGTCAGGTGCAT
>Ga0207667_10007346_pt1 | contig 13261 bp, 5 predicted proteins | sample KBSCornC52_FD_184301 | JGI IMG/M metagenome (GOLD analysis project Ga0207667, IMG submission 184301) | Corn rhizosphere microbial communities from Kellogg Biological Station, Michigan, USA - KBS Corn C5-2 (SPAdes) (version 2) | ecosystem: Host-associated > Plants > Roots > Rhizosphere > Soil ...
GGAAGGACTTGACCGAGTCGGTGAACTTCATGGCCGGCAACCTGACCTCCCAGGTGCGCAACATCGCCGAGGTGACGACCGCCGTGGCGGCGGGTGACCTGTCCAAGAAGATCACGGTGGACGTGAAGGGCGAAATCCTGGAGCTCAAGAACACCATCAACACCATGGTGGACCAGCTGCGCTCCTTCGCGGCCGAGGTGACGCGGGTGGCGCGGGAGGTGGGCACCGAAGGCAAGCTGGGCGGCCAGGCCGACGTGCAGGGCGTGGCGGGTACCTGGAAGGACTTGACCGACTCGGTGAACCTGATGGCCTCGAACCTGACGTCCCAGGTGCGCAACATCGCCGACGTGACCAAGGCCGTGGCGGCGGGCGACCTGTCCGAGAAGATCACGGTGGACGTGAAGGGCGAGATCCTGGAACTCAAGGCCACCATCAACACCATGGTGGACCAGCTGTCCTCCTTCGCGGCCGAGGTGACGCGGGTGGCGCGCGAGGTGGGCACCGAAGGGCGCCTGGGCGGCCAGGCCGAGGTGAAGGGCGTGTCCGGCACCTGGAAGGACTTGACCGACAACGTGAACTTCATGGCCGGCAACCTGACCGGCCAGGTGCGCGGCATCGCCAAGGTGGTGACCGCGGTGGCCAACGGCGACCTGAAGCAGAAGCTGACCGTGGAGGCCAAGGGCGAGGTCGCCGCGCTGGCCGAGACCATCAACAGCATGACCGACACGCTGGCCACCTTCGCCGACCAGGTGACCACGGTCGCGCGCGAGGGGGGCGTGGAGGGCAAACTCGGCGGCCAGGCCAAGGTGCCCGGCGCGGCCGGCACCTGGAAGGGCCTGACCGAGAACGTGAACGAACTCGCCGCCAACCTGACCACCCAGGTGCGCGCGATCGCCGAGGTGGCCACCGCGGTGACCCAGGGTGACTTGACGCGGTCCATCACGGTGGAGACCCAGGGCGAGGTGGCCTCGCTGAAGGACACCATCAACGAGATGATCCGCAACCTCAAGGACACCACGCAGAAGAACACCGAGCAGGACTGGCTCAAGACCAACCTCGCCAAGTTCAGCCGCATGCTGCAGGGCCAGAAGGACCTTGTCACGGTGGGCCAGCTGATCCTGTCGGAGCTGGCGCCCGTGGTGGGCGTGCAGCAGGCCGAGTTCTACGTGATGAGCACGGCCGGCGAGGTGCCGCGCCTCAAGCTCTTCGCCAGCTACGCCTCGGGCGGGCAGCACACCCACGGCAAGGAGATCGACCTCGGCCAGGGCCTGGTCGGCCAGTGCGCGATCGACAAGGAGAAGATCCTGCTGACCAACGTCGCGTCCAACAGCTTCCGCATCGCCTCCGGCCTGAGCGAGCATGCGGCGATGGACGTGCTGGTGCTGCCGGTGGTGTTCGAGAACCAGGTGCGGGGCGTGCTGGAGCTGGCCTCGCTGGAGCGCTTCAACCCCGTGCACGAGGCGTTCCTGGACCAGCTGACCGAGTCCATCGGCATCGTGATCAACACCATCGAGGCCAACTCGCGCACCGAGGATCTGCTCAAGCAGTCGCAGTCGCTGGCCGAGGAGCTGGGCAGCCGGCAGGAGGAGCTGCAGCAGACCAACGAGGAGCTGCAGGAAAAGGCCAGGTTGCTCGCGCACCAGAACCAGGAGGTCGAGCGCAAGAACCAGGAGGTGGAGCAGGCCCGGCAGGCGCTGGAAGAAAAGGCCGAGCAGCTGGCGCTGACCTCGAAGTACAAGTCGGAATTCCTGGCCAACATGTCGCACGAGCTGCGCACGCCGCTCAACAGCCTCTTGATCCTGTCCGACCAGCTGTGCAAGAACCCGGACGGCAACCTCAGCACCAAGCAGGTCGAGTTCTCCAAGACCATCCACTCGTCCGGCAACGACCTGCTGATGCTCATCAACGACATCCTCGACCTGTCGAAGATCGAGTCGGGCACGGTGGCGGTGGACGTGAGCGAACTGCGCCTGGACGACCTGCACCGCTCGGTCGAGCGCGGCTTCCGCCACTTCGCGGAGTCCAAGCACATCGACTTCATGATCAACGTCGAGCCGCCGCTGCCCAAGACGCTGATCACCGACGTCAAGCGCCTGCAGCAGATCATCAAGAACCTGCTGTCGAACGCCTTCAAGTTCACCCACCAGGGCCACGTGGCGTTCTCCATCTCCACCGCCACCAGCGGGTGGTGGCCGGACAACGAGGAACTCAACCGCGCCAGCCAGGTGATCGCCTTCACCGTGTCGGACACCGGCATCGGCATCTCGGCGGACAAGCAGCAGATCATCTTCGAGGCCTTCCAGCAGGCCGACGGCTCGACCTCGCGCAAGTACGGTGGCACGGGCCTCGGCCTGGCCATCAGTCGCGAACTGTCGCGACTGCTGGGCGGCGAGATCCGCCTCGTCAGCACCCCCGGCAAGGGCAGCTCCTTCACGCTGTACCTGCCCCAGGCGTACAACCCCGCCCGGGCCCGCCAGGGCCGTGCGCACGGCACCGAGCGCGACGACTCGGCCCCCGCCCCGGCGGTGGACAACAACAACAACCGCCGCGGCGAGCTGCGCCGCGGTGCGCTCACCGGCATGGCGATGCTGCCCGAGCCCTCGGGCTACAGCGCCTCGAGCGACACCGAGGAGATGATCTTCGCCAACGTGGCGAACGACGACCGTGACGCCATCGCCAGCGGCGACCGGGTGCTGCTGATCGTCGAGAACGACCTGGCCTTCGCCCGCGTGATCCTCGATGCGGCGCGCCAGAGCGGCTTCAAGGGCCTGGTCAGCACCACTGGTGCCGGCGCGCTGACCATGACCCGCGAGTTCCACCCCTCGGTGATCACGCTCGACATCTTCCTGCCCGACATGCACGGCTGGCGCATCCTCGACCGCCTCAAGACCGACGTGGCCACCCGCCACATCCCGGTCTGCGTGGTGTCGACCGACGACGCCCGCGAGCGCGCCCTGCAGGCCGGCGCCTACGGCTTCCTGGCCAAGCCCCTGCAGTCCAAGGACGCCGTCGACCGCGCGGTCGCCGACCTGTACCACTACGTGGGCCTGGCGGTGAAGACGCTGGTCGTGGCCATGGCGCCGTCCGCGCTGCGCGACGAGTTCGTGGGCAGCATGGAAGGCGACGTCAACGTGGTGCTGGCCGAAGACGCCGCCGCCGCACGCGAGGCGCTGACCTGGGCCGACGGCGTGGTGGTCGACGACACCGTGGCCGAGTTCGGCCCTGAGGACATCCTCGATGCCATCGAAGCTGCCGGCCGCGTGGGCACCCTGCCGGTGGTGCACGTGGGCGCGGCGGAGCAGGGCGCTTGGCGCAGCCGCCAGAGCGGCTTCGTGCTGCGCGAGGTGAACGACCTCGACGGCCTGCTGGCCCAGACCGCGCTGCTGCTGCACCGCAGCCCGGGGGCGCTGTCGGAGCGCGAGCGCCACGCGGTCGACGAAGCGCTCGGCGCCACGCGCGCCCTGTCGGGCAAGAAGGCGCTGATCGTCGACGACGACATGCGCAACATCTTCGCCCTGGCCACCGTGCTCGACAACGAGGGCATGGTGATCGTCTCGGCCGACAACGGCCGCGAGGCGATCCGCCTGGTCGAGGCCGATCCGTCGATCGACATCGTGCTGATGGACATCATGATGCCGGAGCTCGACGGCATCGCCACCATGCAGGAGATCCGCAAGCTGCCCCGCGGCCGTGAGCTGCCGATGGTCGCGGTGACCGCCAAGGCGATGAAGGGCGACCGGCAGAAGTGCATCGAGGCCGGGGCGTGGGACTACCTGTCCAAGCCGGTCGACCCCATGCACCTGCTGGCGGTGCTGAGAGGGTGGCTATGCCGTTGACCTCGGAATTCACCCCGCTCGACGACGACGGGGCGGCGGACGGGCCGTCCAGCATCCTCATCGTCGACGACATGCCGGAGAAGCTGCTGGTCTTCGAGACCGTGCTCGGCGAACTCGGGCAGCAGCTGGTCTTCGCGCGCTCGGGCGCGGAGGCGCTGCGCGAGATCCTCAAGCAGGAGTTCGCGGTCATCCTGCTGGACGTCAACATGCCCGACATCGACGGCTTCGAGACCGCCGAGATGATCCGCAAGTACAAGCGCTCTGCCCACACGCCGATCATCTTCATCACGTCCTATGCCGACGAGATCCAGATGGCACGGGGTTACGCGCTGGGCGCCGTCGACTACATGCTCTCGCCCGTCATGCCGGAGATGCTGCGCTCGAAGGTGCAGGTGTTCGTGCAGCTGCACGACATGCAGCGGCGCATGGCGCGGCGGGCGGTGGAGCGCATCGCGCTGGCCGCCGCCGAGGCGGCCCGGCACGCGGCCGAGGAGAACACGCGGCGCTCCAACTACCTGCTGCAGGCCAGCCGGGTGCTGAGCGGCTCGCTCGACACCGGCGTGGGCATGGGCAACCTGCTCCGTCTGGTCGTGCCCGAGCTGTCGGATGCCGCCACGCTGGTGCTGCTGGAGGAGAGCTCGGGCGGGCCGGAGCGGGTCATGGCCTGCACGGCCGGGGCGCCCGACGAGGCCCCGCTGATCGCCGAGCGCCGCCTGGAGCAACTCGGGCCCGAGGACCGGCTCGGGCTGCTGCGCGCGCTGGAGTCGCGCGCCCGGGTCGCCCTGGCGCCCGCCCCCGGACAGCCGGAGGGCACCCGCGCCGGCACCGTGGTGCCGCTCGTCATCGGCGAGCGCTGCCTGGGCGCGCTGCTCGTTCGGGCGGACGATGCCGGCAAGGACTGGAGCACCCTCGACGAACTCGCCGGCCGGGCCGCCATCGCCTTCGAGAACGCGCGCCTGTACCGCAGCCTGGAGACCGAGATCGAGGAGCGACGCCGCGCCGAGGCCCGGCTGCAGGACTCCAACCGCCGCAAGGACGAGTTCCTGGCCATGCTGTCGCACGAGCTGCGCAACCCGCTGGCACCGATCCGCAGCGCGGTCGAGGTCATCCGCCGGGTCGCGCCGCCGCACCCCAAGCTGGCCTGGGCCACCGACGTGACCGACCGCCAGGTGAGCCACCTGATCCGGCTTGTCGAAGAGTTGCTGGACGTGGCCCGCATCAGCCAGGGCAAGATCGTGCTCAAGCTGGAGCCCATGGACCTGATGGAGGCCATCGCTCACAGCGTCGAGACCGTGCAGCCCTACTTCGAGGCCCGCAGCCAGGTCTTCACGCAGTCCTTGCCGGACGGCCCGGTCTGGCTGCGCGGCGACTCGGCGCGGCTGTCCCAGGTGCTGGCCAACCTGCTCAACAACGCGGCCAAGTACACCCAGCACGGCGGGACCATCCACCTGTCCGTCAACACCGACGACCCCCGGCACGCGGTGATCTCCATCCGCGACAACGGCATGGGCATCGACGCCGAGCTGCTGCCCAACGTGTTCGAATTGTTCGAGCAGGGCAAGCGCTCGCTCGACCGCGCGCAAGGGGGGCTGGGCGTCGGCCTGACGGTGGTGCAGCGCCTGGTCCAGCTGCACCAGGGCCGGGTCGAGGTCGTCAGCGCGGGACCGGGCCTGGGCGCCGAGTTCCGGGTCGTCCTGCCGGTCGACCGGCGCGAGGCGCCACCGGCACGTCCCGAGGCGCCGGCGGTAGGGGAGGGGGCGGGCGTGGCCGTGCCGTGCCGCGTGCTGGTGGTCGACGACAACCGCGACGCCGCCGAAACCACCGCCTTGTTCCTGGAGCTGGCCGGCCACGAGGTGCAGGTGGCCGAGGACGGCGTGCAGGCCCTGGACGGCGCCGCCGCGTTCGCCCCGGACGTGGTGGTGCTCGACATCGGCCTGCCGCGCATGGACGGCTACGAGGTGGCTCGCCGCCTGCGCACCCGGCCCGAGACCCGCCACGCGCTGCTGATCGCGCTGACCGGCTACGGCCAGCAGAGCGACCGCATGCTGGCCAAGGAGGCCGGCTTCGACAAGCACCTGGTCAAGCCCATCGACCCCACCGAGTTGTCGCGCCTGATCGGCGAGTGGAAGCGGGTGCCGCCCGGCGAGGCCTTGCCGTCGCCGTGGGAGGGCGTGCGGGCGTGAGGTGGGATCGCGCGGGGTCACCGGGTTCATCGGACCGCGCACGCTGGCATCGTCGGGTCAGCCGCCCGTGTCACGGCCCTGCACGAGCCGTGGGGCCGGGCACCCGGTGTGCATGCCAGGGCCGTCACGCGCCCTGCGCGGCTTCGTTTTCCCGGAAGGGGGTTCGCGTCCGGTGCCGCTGGCGGCTGCCGGGCTCCATAAGATGGACGGACCCTGCCAGCATCTCCATCCATGAAGCCGCCATCATTTTCTTTCAGCCGCAAGACCGCCCTGCGGGCGCCGCAGGCGGCGGGGAAGGCTGCGTCCGATGGCCCTGTGTCCTCTGGCGTGCCGTCCATCCCGGCGAATGACCCGGCGACGTCCGAACCCTCGCTTCCCCGGGCGCGAGGCCCATCGCGCGACAAGGCGCCCCGGCCCCGGGACCTGCGGGGCGTGGCGTCCGCCAACGACCACCTGACCAAGACCTTCACCGCCGCCTTCGCACGAGGGGAGGCGTTCGGCTCGAAGGACGTGTCCAAGGCGATCCTGGGATTGAAAAGGGAGATGTCGAAGGCCCTGCAACACGACGTGGTTCCGCCCCGGGAGGCCAACCAGGTCGCGTCCACGCTGCAAGCCTGCACCGACATGATTTGCGCCAGTGCGCCCTCGTCTTTTTCCAGTCGCCAGGAAATTCTCCTCCACACGCTGCTCCTCGCCGGCGAAATGAACCACGCGGCCAAACACCATGGAAGCTTGTCGGGGGCGCCGTTTCCGTTCGTATTCCAGGACAAGGACATCGACGCGGTGGCCTGCTTCGCCTTTGACAACGGCCACGTCGTGAGCGGCGAGGAGAGCCTGCGCAAAACCGTGTCGTCCAAGGGCATGACCGGTTTTCGGCCTGGGGATTCCGTCCTGATGGTCGACAGCCGCCAAGCGCGCAAGGGGGATGGGCGGGCGGCGGTGAAGCACGAGGCCTTGCACGGTGACCACGACAACCGGAAGGTGCTGGGCTCTCGCGACGCGTACGAGGACAAGGAACCGGTGCACCCGACCGCGGACCATCCCCGTTCGGTCCTGCACGAAATCGCCAGGGCCTTGCCGATCAATTTCCGCGGCGACAAAGACAACACCTTTTATCGCGCCTATCCGATGGAGGTCATGTCGTTCCTGGAGCAGTCGTATTCCTGGCGGCTGACGAGCAAGACGGACCTGCGCCTCCCGAAGGACTGCGGGCTGGGCAAGCTGGCCCCCCTGCTCGCGGACATCGCGCACAGCCTGGACAGTCAGAACAGGCGCCACCCCTTCGATTCAAGGCGCTCCAAGAGGGAGCGGATCAAGTTCGACGACAGAAAGCATCCCGGCTACGCGGACGAGGTCCAGAACATCATGCTGGCCTGCGCGGGCATCGAGGAGGCCGCCCGCTCCAAGGCGTGGTCGGCCGAGCAGGCGAAGTCCTTGGAAACCGTGATGACCGCCGTCGACGCCTTGTTGAGGTCGAAGGTGGGAAAAGCCAAATCCCCGACCGACCAACTGGCCATCATTGCGGACGCGCTGACCGGTTTCCATCGGTCGTTGGCGTCGGCCTCCGCCGGGTTCGCCTTGAAAGTACCGGCAGGCGCCATTCCGTCCGAACGGGAATTCGCCGAGAAGAAGGCACACCCCGCGGACCGGGCCGCGGTCCACCTGCTGGACATGCGCATCGAGAGGAAAACGACCTCGCCACAGGCCTTGGCGAAGAAGCTGTCGGACGCTGTCGAAAAGGAAAAGATCGACAGCGGTTTCCGTTCCGAGGTGGAGCGGTTGAAGCGGGTGGCTGCCGACGGTCAGACCCCGAACGAGGCGGCGGTCCTTGCCGCCATCATGAAATTGGTCTCCCCCTTGATCGGCCTCGAACACGGCCAGATCCCGAAAGACGTCGTTCCCGAATTGGCTTTTGGCCCGTCCGGCGAAATTCCGCACGTCACCCACTTGAATGCCAACTCTGGTCAAAGGCACAAGGCCCATTTCGAAGAAGACAGCTGGCTTCTCAAGCTGCCGGATGATTTTTTCGACAAGCCCGAACGGATGGAGCGGCGCCTGGCGGGCCTCGCATTCGATGTCGCGTTCGCCGTCCATGAAATGGCCTTGATCGGCGGCCGACAGTCGCAGGACGCCGAACGCTCGGACCTGCAGATGGGGTTGACGTACGGCGCGCTGTCCCACGTCCAGGCGGCGGTCATGAAAGTCGCTGGTCGCATCGGCGAAAACCTCCTCGCGAAAGAAGGGAGCCTGGGCAGCTTGCTCAAGGGCGTCGTCTTCCACACGCCGGTGAAGCAGGACGGCCGGGTGTGGAAGGAGGGCGATCGCGCGGCCGTCAAGGCGGCCTCGAAAAGGCGGGATTCGCCCCTGGCAGCCCGGGCCGGTGAAGCCTATCGGGCGCAGGCGAGCCAGCGCATGGACCTGGTCACCGTGGCTTTGCGCCAGTTGGTCAAGGGACCTGGGTAGTTCGGACGCCCGGGACGATCGAGGCCGTCGCCGCCGAAGCATCGGTGAAACCCGGGAAGCAAATCGAAAAAAGGCCAGTCAGGACGACGTCACGGCGGGCCACTCATCTGTCCCCGGGTGGAATGCCTGGGCGGGCAGCAGACGCAAGCGCGGTGCTTGCCCGGCACGGGCCAGGCGCACAGCTTTCAGTCGAAGGTCTTGCAGCCCGCTACGACCTTCTCGACGACTTCAGCACCCGCCGAAAAGCCGCCAGACGCGGCATCTCGCGCACCAGCGGTGGGACGGACAAGGCCAGGAGCAGCGAGGCCAGCGGCACCACGCAGATGAAGCCGACGTACTTGAAGCCCAGCGCACCCGCGACGCCGCCGAACACGAACATGAGGACGAGACCCGCCGAGCGCTGCATCCGCCAAGGGTGGTGGCGGACGAGGCGGTCCGGCGGCGTGCCGGCGGGGTTCAGGTAGAGCAGCTTGCCCAGCTCCATGCCGAAGTCGGTGATGTTGCCCGTCATGTGCGTGGTGCGGATGCTGCCCGCCGAGGTCTTGGAGCCGACCGCGTTCTGCAGGCCCATGATGAACGACAGCAGCAGCCCCGTCGCCGGCACCGCGAACGGCGTCGGCCAGGTGAGCGTGATGGCGCCCATCAGGCCGAACGCGAGCATCAGCGAAGCTTCGAGGAGAAGCGGCAGCGCATAGATGCCGCGCAGCCGGATCTGGCGTCCCCAGTTGACGAGCACCGCGCACACCGCGGCCCCGGCGATGAACGACACGATCGCGCCGAGGGCGCTCAGGAACAGCGCGACGTTGCCGAGCACGCCGCTGTCGGCCAGCTGGGAGGTGAAGCCCGTCATGTGGGAGGTGTAGGCGTGCAACACCAGGAACCCGCCGGCGTTCACCGCGCCGGCATTGAAGGCCAGGAGCAGCCCGAGGCTCCAGTTGGTCGCGTGCGAGCGGTGGCGGAAGGTGATGAGTCGAAGTCGGCGCATGGGGATGCGATCAGTGGACCGCCTGGGTGAGACGGCAGGTTACTTCATCGGTGGGCCAGCGCTGTGCGCGACCTCCCGTTCCGTGGAGGCGACTGGGTTCGCGTCAGGTTCTTGCGGCGGCGACATGACGGCGACTTGGGTTCGGTGCGGCGGATGCTGGTCGGGAAAAAAGCGGGTTTGGGCTTACCACCCCACGTCATCCATGGACGCCCCCTGGTTTGCCAAGCTTTCAAGCGGTCATCAAGAGGTGACAGGGGGAAATTGCAGCCTGACATCCGCTTCGTTAATCCGCACCCGTTTTCGCACCCCTGGCTCGGCTGGCCGCCCTTGCCTGAGATGATCCGAGTGGGTGTTTCATGGCTGGGAGCGGTCGGATGGGGGAAACGGTCTCGGGCAAGCGTTCGCCGGGTGCAGCCTTTTCTCACCCCGTGTCCGTGCGCGCGTCCGAGGGCCAAGGCACCCAGTTGCCGCTCGAGCCGCCTCCCACGGCACGCGTTGTCGGTGGACATCTGTCGCAACTTCCTGCGATGGCGAACCCGCCGGCGGCGGCCGACCGGGTCAAGCGCAGATCGTTGTCGCCGAGGCGTTCGCTCGACGGTCTTCAGTCACTGCGTGTCGCACCGCCCGTGGCCGAGACCGCAGCGCCATCGAAGCCGTCTGCGGGAGGCGCCTTGCCGACGGCCCGCGCCCTGCTGGCGCAGCAAAGCCGCTACGCCCGCATCCGGGCGTTTTGCAATTCCACACTGAAAACCGTGTTCCAGCCCGGGACGCCGCACAGCGTCGCGGAGCTGGATGACGAGAAGGCCACTCAGGGCGAGCATTTCGGCCGTTACCGGGAAGCGGTTCGGGTGCTGGACTCGGCACTGGAGGCGCTGCGGGCTGAGACAACGCATTCGAGTCAGGACGTCGACGCGGTCAAAAGCGCTTGCGCGGGCCTCATTGCACAGGCACAAAGCTACCTCGATCGATCCAGCCGAACACTGAATCTGAGCGGCGTGAGCCAGCTGGGACGCCAGAAGGTACGCATGGTCCGCGAAGGACTCGCCGCCGCCCAGCGCTTGTCCCTGGCCATGCAGGTTCTGGACATCGGTGAACCCACCCCGGAGAAATCCTGGAACCGTGCTACCGCCGCCCAGGTGGCGGGATTGCGGGCCGCCATCGCCTTTGCCACCAGCGGAATGAAAGCGAAGGATTTCCGGCCGCCGGACGGGGCACCAGCGCATTGGGTCGACTCGAAGGCGGACGGCAGCGGACGTGTCTACCACGAATTCATCTTCAAACCCCTGCAAGGCGATCGGTCTGGCCGAGGGCCGATCAAGGAGGTGCTGGCCAGTGCCATGGCGGGGCACTTCGAACGGATCACTGGCATCCACCTGGGTGTCCCCGACACGCAGCTGGTGACGCTCGACCCGCAGGCCATCACGCTCAGAAACCCATCCGCCGATGGACAGCCATGCCTTGGCTCGCTGCAAGAGTTCGTGGTTTCCACCGGGACGCTCAAGGCGCAGGGTCAGCAGGCGTTCGAGCAGGTGCCGGCGCGGGCCTGTCAGAGGCTGGGGATCTGCGATGTGATGTTCGCCAACCTGGAGCGCCATCAGGAAAACCTGTTGTTTCCCGTGGCGCCTCATGGGGCCGAATTCAGCCTGGCGTTGATTGACCACGGCGAGGCGTTCGGAGGGATGAAAATCTTCCAATCCAACTCGGTCAGGAACGGCGCGCTGTTCTACGACAGAGAGTCCGCCCGCATGTACGTGGACAACCCCTTGCTGCAAATGCCTGCGGCCTACCTGCCTTTTGACGATGACATGCGGGCCGCCTTGGCCGCATTTGATCCCGTCGCCCTGGTGCAGCACATGCACGAGGAGCTTCAGGCCATGGACACCGACCATCCCGACCTCGACGCCAGCGGCCGGGTGGATGCGCAGCGGGTGCACATCGCCAAGCGCTGCCTGCAGTTCCTGCGTCTGGCCTCGGCCGAGCTGAGCCCGGCCGCGGTCCGGATCGCCCTTGGACGTTGGGGTGCCCCGTTGCTCGATTGCAAAGACACGGAATTCGACGCCATCGCCGCATTGGCAATCGCCGACATCCAGCCCAAGGCCGAGGCCTACAAAACCCTGCTCACGGGCGACCCCGCGTGGCAAAACAAGGTCTTTGCCAGTCTGTTCCAGGCCGGACTGTGGCGGCCTGGGCAGGGCCTCGACCACTGGATCATGGAAGACCCGGTCCGGGCACTGGCCACCTTTCATGAGCGGGAGTTGGCGGCTGCTGGCGGGACGGCATCGCGCACGCGGGTCACCGCGGGTTGAGTGGGCGACGTCCTGCGCCGTCCAGGCGATTCCGGGATGCGGCCGGCGCGCCGGAGTGCAGGCACGGGAGATCGGGGCAACGCCGGGTCACAGGCGCCACAGGCCGCTGATCCGGGACGCGCGGCGTCGCATGCGATGACTCGTCGAGCCGCTCTACGCGCGCCGCAAGGCCGCGACATCGCGCATAGGCGGTGCCCCGAACAGCCGTGCGTACTCGCGGCTGAACTGCGACACGCTCTGATAGCCCACGCGATAGGCGACGCTCGCGGCGTCGGTCCCGCCGCCCAGCAACAGCCCACGCGCCTCCGTGAGCCGCAGCCGCTTCTGGTATTGCAGCGGACTCATGGCCGTCACCGCCTTGAACTGCTGGTGGAACGACGACGGGCTCATGTTCGCCTGCGAGGCGAGTTCCTCCACGCGGATGGGCTCCGCGTACTGCTCGCGCATGCGCCGGATGACCTGTCCCACCTTGTGCGTGTGGCTCCCCGCGATCGCCATCTGCGCCACCGCGGCGCCGTACGGACCGCGCAGCAGCCGGTAGTGGAACTCGCGCAGCGCCAGCGGCGCGAGCACGGGGATGTCACGCGGCGCGTCGAGCAGCCGGGCGAGTCGAACCACCGATTCGAGCGTCGCCTCGTCGAGATCGCCGACGAACAGGCCGCGCGCCGTGGGGCTGCGTGGCCGGGCCATGTCATCCGATTGCGCGATCAGGTCGGCGATCGTGCGCGCGTCGAGGTCGATCGCGAGGCAGAGGTAGGGCGCCTGGGCACTCGCGACGGTCACCTGGCCCAGCAACGGCAGGTCCACCGACACCGCGAGGAACTGAGGCGGCGCATAACGGTAGATCTCGTCCTCCAGCAGCACCTGCTTCTCGCCCTGCACGATGACGCACACGCAGGGGTTGTACACATGCGGCAGTTCGTGGTTCGGCGCCGAAAGGCGGATGCACTGCAGGCCGCCGATGGCGACGGGGTGCATGCCGTCACCCGCGGAGTTTTTGAGGATCAGTCGACCCAGCTCGGCGAGGCGATCCCGACTCAACGCATTGATTGGCTTGTCCATGGGGACGGACGATACGCGCGGATTCAAGCCGCCTCAATCGGCGAACCCGCAGATTTGGAGGATTGGGCAATCACGGCGCAGCTTCGGGTATCCCCATGCGCGCCCCGGCCGCCAATACTTCTCCTACGCGAAAGCGACCCACTCAACGGAGAACATCATCATGAACAGCAAAGTCGTCCTCATCACCGGCGCCAGCAGCGGCATCGGAGAAGCCACCGCCCGCCTGCTGGCCGCTGCCGGCCACAAAGTCGTCCTCGGCGCGCGCCGCGTGGACCGTCTCGAAAAGATCGCAGCCGAGATCCGCGCCGCCGGCGGCACGGCCGAGTTCCGCGCGCTCGACGTCGTGGACCGCGCGGACGTCGCGGCCTTCGCGGACTTCGCCAAGGGCCGGTTCGGCCGCGTCGACGCCATCTTCAACAACGCGGG
>Ga0207667_10007347_pt1 | contig 13261 bp, 16 predicted proteins | sample KBSCornC52_FD_184301 | JGI IMG/M metagenome (GOLD analysis project Ga0207667, IMG submission 184301) | Corn rhizosphere microbial communities from Kellogg Biological Station, Michigan, USA - KBS Corn C5-2 (SPAdes) (version 2) | ecosystem: Host-associated > Plants > Roots > Rhizosphere > Soil ...
TGCGCGCTGACGCAGCACGGCGCGCAGCTCGTCGGGCAGGCGCTCCAGCCAGGCGTCGGCGAGCCCCGCCCAGCGCTGCAGGCGCGAGCCGTCGAGCCAGTCGACGGCGGTGTCGCTCACGGTCCAACTGCCGCCCTCGAGCTGGACGAGGCCGGCGCGCGATGCGATGTCGATCAGCAGATCGACCTGGTCGCTCTCGACGCCGGTCGCCGCGGCGAGGCGCCGGGCGTCTGGCAGGGCGACTCCGCCGCGTGCGAGCTGCCGCGCCGGTTCGTCGCGCAGGGCGAGCACCAGCTCGGTGACCGCGGTGAGCGTGCCGAACGCGCGGTCGCCTGCGCCCCGGTCGACGAAGCGCGCATCGGCTTCGCTGACCGGTTCCAGAGCGGCGGGCGGGGTGCTGCTCACGAGCTCGGAACGCGACGGCAGACCGAAGGCGGGCCAGGCGTTCAGCTGGTCGACGACGGCATCCCAGGGGGCGACCCGGTTCGCCTCGACCCCGAGCAGTCCGGCCATCTCGGCGGTCGCGATGCGTTCCGAGATCTCGTAGGCAGGCAGGTGCAGGGCGGCGGCGAGCTGCGCGGCGGTCGGCGCTCCCGTGGTGGCGGCGAGTTCGCCGGCGACCGCCAACAGGGCCAGGGTGGGCCGCTCGAGCCGCTGCAGCGCGGTCTGCACCGAGGCGCGGTCGAGCAGCGCCTCTGCCAGGTCGAAGAAGTCGCGGATGCCCTGTTGCCGCACGCCGCGTTCGGTCACCAGGCGCGCGAGCGCGTCATCGTCGAGGGCGCGCAGCCGAGCGGCCAGCGCGAGTGCGGATCCGCTGCTAGCCGGCATCGCGCGCGAGACGGCTGCGGCGCGTCACGCTGATGACGAGGAAGACGATGAGCAGGATCAGGACGAGCGGGAGGGCGATCAGCGGCAGCACGGCGGCCGCAGGCCATGCCCCTCCGCTGAGGTCGGCGTGCGACGCGCGACCGATGAGGATGGCCACGATGGAGATGATCGAGACGCCCACCAGAGAACCGATCACGAACGCCAGGATGCGTTCGATACGATTGAGGGGTACACGGGTGTTCTCTGCCACAGCACCAGGATAGGGCCAGCGCCCCGGCCCGACATCCAGCACCACGAGGAGAGGTCCCCATGCCCACCGGCAAGGTCAAGTTCTACGACGAAGACAAAGGCTTCGGCTTCATCGCAGCTGATGACGGCCAGGAGGTCTTCCTGCACGCCTCGGCTCTGCCGGCGGGCACGATCGTGCGCGCGGGCAGCCGCCTCGAGTTCGGCATCGCCGACGGCAAGAAGGGCGCCCAGGCGCTCTCGGTGCGCGTCCTCGACCCGGCGCCCAGCCTGAGCAAGCTCACCAGGCGCTCGGCAGACGACATGGCGATCGTGGTCGAAGACCTGGTCAAGCTGCTCGACGGCATCGGCGCCGGACTGCGCCGCGGCCGGTATCCGGACAAGACGCACGGCTCGAAGATCGCGGCCGTTCTTCGCAAGGTCGCCGACGACCTCGATGCCTGAGCACTCTGGGCGTGACGCCGTGAGCACCACGGTCGACGTCGCACGCGCGGCCCTGCTCGAGATCACGCCGGAGTCCACCGTCGGCGGGCTGGTCTCTGAGCAGATCAGCGACGACGGCGTCAGCACCATCCAGTTCGCCTCGACGATGCTCGGCTACCCCGACTGGTTCTGGACGGTGAGCGTCGCCCAGCTGCCCGCTGTCGATGGGCAGCTCGAGCAGCCGACCGTGCTCGAGGTCGAGCTGCTTCCCGGCGATGGCGCGCTGATCGCGCCCGACTGGGTGCCGTGGGCCGACCGCCTCGAGGACTACAAGGCGGCGCAGGCGGCGATCGCGGCCGGAGAACTCGCCGCGGGCGGTGACGACTCGGCGGATGACGATGAGGACTCCGACGAGGACGCCGAGACTGACGACGACGATGACGATGACGACGACGACCTGGATGACGAGCACGGCGACGACGACCTGGGCGACGATCCCGATGACGGCATCGACTTCGAGTCGGATGTCGAGTCGGACGAGCTAGCGCTGATGCCGCCTGCGGTGGGTGTAGACGAGCAGGATCAGGCCGATTCCGAGCCCGACCAGGACGGTCCAGAGCCACCAGCCGCGCCCGTCCGCAAGCAGCGGGCGAAGAAACAGCAGTAGCCCGCCGAGCGCGACCAGCCACAGCACCAGCCCGACCAGCACGGCCTTGCGGTCATCGGTCTTGATCGGCGCAGGATCGGGGCGACGCTCCGAGTCCTTCAGCCACAGCCGCATGCGCTTAGCCTAGAGCGCCGACCGCCGGAATCTGATTGCATGTGTCCGTGATGCCCTGGCCCGATGACGACGCCGGTCCCGACCGGGTCGATCGACCGCCGTTCGAGTTCGACCCGTTGAGCATCTACGCCGAGCCCATTCCCTTCGGCTCTCCTCCCCCTGCCGCGATCGAGCTGGTCGGCGAACTCCCGTGGGAGTTGCGCGACGACGTCGTCGAAGCCCCGGCGTCGGCGTCCGGGCTGACCGCGGTGCTGCGCGAGGCGAGACTGCGCATGTACCGCCCGGAGGAGTGGGAGATCACGACCGGGCGCGAGCGGGCATATGGCGCCGAGATGCCCTTCTTCGAACTGCTGAACAGCTCGTCGGGTATCGCTGTCCGCATCCACGAACAGCGGCTGGGCTACTGGATCAGCTCCCGCACTCCCGAGGGTGAGCTGGCGCTGCCGCTGGGGCGCAGCCGCCGCATCGGGGGAGGCACGCTTCCGATCCTGATCGCGAAACTCGCCGCGCGCGATTTCACCCGCTCCGACTCCGGGGCTCGCGTCACCGTGGGCCGCAAGAGCTTCACATTCGCCTACGCCCCGCAGCCGAGCGCCGGCTAGGCCTACCTGGCTAGGCGTCGAGCACGAAGTCGATCGCCCGGGTCAGGGCGCGCACGTCATCCGGCTCGATCGCGACGAACGTGGCGACCCGCAGCTGGTTGCGGCCGAGCTTGCGGTAGGGCTCGGTGTCGACGATCCCGTTCGCCCGCAGGGTCTTGGCGAGGGATGCGGCATCCACGCTCTCGTCGAAGTCGATCGTGACGACTACTTGCGAGCGGTGGTCCTGCTGTTCGACGAACGGGGTCGCGACCGCGCTCGCCGATGCCCAGTCGTACAGGATGCCGCTGCTCTCGCGTGTGCGCGCGTCGGCCCAGGCGAGACCGCCGTTGGTGTTGATCCAGTCGATCTGGCTCTCCATCAGCAGCAGCGTCGAGATCGCGGGCGTGTTGAGTGTCTGCTCGAGCCGTGAGTTGTCGACCGCGTTCTTGAGGCTGAGGAACTCGGGGATGTAGCGGTCGGAGGCGGCGACGCGCTCGATCCGCTCGATCGCCGCGGTCGAGGCGAGTGCGAACCACAGGCCGCCGTCGCTGGCGAAGTTCTTCTGCGGGGCGAAGTAATAGAGGTCGGTCTCGGCGACATCGAAGTCCACTCCGCCCGCGGCGCTGGTCGCGTCGATCACCGTGAGCGCCCCGTCGTCGCCCCGCACCCGCTTGACCGGGGCCATCACGCCGGTGGATGTCTCATTGTGCGGCCAGGCATAGACGTCGATGCCGGGCAGCACCTCGATCTCGCTGCGCGAGCCGGCGGGAGCCGCGATGATGTGCGGCGCCTCGAGGAAGGGGGTCGCTGCGGCCTGACCGAACTTGGCCCCGAACTCGCCGAAGGTCAGGTGCTCGCTGCGGCGCTCGATGAGGCTGAAGGCCGCGGCATCCCAGAATGCGGTCGATCCGCCGTTGCCGAGCAGCACCTCGTAGCCGTCCGGCAGGCGGAAGAGCTCGGCGAGCCCGGCCCGCACGCGACCGACCAGGTCTTTGACGGGGGCTTGGCGGTGCGAGGTGCCCAGCAGCTCGGCGTGCGCGGTCAGATGCGCGAGCTGCTCGGGCCGAACCTTGGAGGGGCCGCATCCGAATCGGCCGTCGACGGGAAGGAGGTCAGCGGGGATCTCGAGCGTCACCGGTCAATCGTACCGAGCCCGGGGCCCGGCACTTTCCGCGGGCATCCTCTGGATCTCAATGACAGTCCTTGAGATCCAGAGGATGCCGGGGACGACATCGTCCCAACGGCGAAGCCGCGCCCCCGCCGGTAGGCTGACCGAGTCCGGTGGCCACCCTGGGAGCAACGATGACCGATCTCGTCGACACGACCGAGATGTACCTGCGGACGATTCTCGACCTCGAGGAAGAGGGGATCGTCCCCCTGCGCGCGCGCATCTCCGAGCGTCTCGGCCACTCGGGACCGACCGTGAGTCAGACCATCGGCCGCATGGAGCGCGACGGCCTCGTGCACGTCGAAGGCGACCGCCACCTGTCGCTCAGCGCCGAGGGCCGCAGCCGCGCCATGCACGTGATGCGCAAGCACCGGCTCGCCGAGCGGCTGCTCGCCGACGTGATCGGCCTCGACTGGGCGTACGTGCACGACGAGGCCTGCCGCTGGGAGCACGTCATGAGCGAGCAGGTCGAGCGCCGACTGCTCGTGCTGCTCGACCACCCGACCGAGTCACCGTACGGCAACCCGATCCCGGCCCTGGATGAGCTGGGCGACCCGCTCGCCGCGCCGTTCCTGCAGGGCGTCATCAATCTCGTGGCCAGGGTCGCCGACGAGAATGGCCCGGTCGAAGGCACGATCCGGCGCCTCGGAGAGCCCGTGCAGTTCGCGCCCGAACTGCTCACCCAGCTGCTCGCAGCCGGCGTGGTGCCCGGCGCCAAGGTCACCATCTCGGCCGTCGGCTCGTACGTGCTGCTGCAGGTCGACGGACACGGCGACGGGCTCGAGCTGCCCAATGAGGTCGCCGTGCACGTGTACGTCGCGGCCTGATTCCGCGCCGGGCGGCGCGCTCGATTGGCGCATCACGGGATGGTCACGTAAGGTCGACAGGTCCTCTCGACCACGCAAGCCGGTCGGTGGCCGTACCGCAGGGCGTCTCGTTCACCCATCCTCTGCGGCACGACGTGACATACGACAGGGATGGGGCGGCATACCTAGCCGGCCGAGGCGCAGGAGCTCAACTCTTGTTCTCAGGTACACCTCGTCCCACCGCTTCGCCCCGCATGGCTCTGAGCCTCACGGTCATGGCCCTGGCGGTTCCGGCCATCTTCTGCACCGTCGCCCTTCCGGCATACGCGGCTCACAACGCAGCTTCTGACGCCTCGGCGTCGACCGCGGCAGGGGCGGATGCCACGGCCCGCCTCGAGCAGTTGAAGAACGCAGACGCCCAGAAGGTGGCGGTCGCCGCCGACGCGCCGGTGGCAGCCACCGGCCGCGATGCGTTCTCGGCCACCTCGGAGGCCGAGATCAAGCGGGCTCAACTGCGCGCCGCGATCCGGGCGTATCACGGCCCGAGCGTGCAGGCCCTGCTGGCCAATCCGCCGTACCCCAATTTCGACCTCAACCAGGTCGTCGCGGTAGCGAAGCAGTACGTCGGCGTTCCCTATGTCTACGGCGGGGCATCGCCGGCCGGCTTCGACTGCTCCGGCTTCACCCAATACGTCTACGCCCAGTTCGGGATCGCGCTGCCGCACTCCTCGTCGCGCCAGGCCTCGGGTGGAACCGCGATCGCCGCCTCGGCGGCTCTGCCGGGCGACCTCGTCATCCTGGATGGCGGCGGGCACGTGGGCATCTACCTCGGCGGCAACATGATGATCGACGCGCCCCGCGCCGGTGAGACGGTGCAGGTCCGCGCGATCTACAGCAGCAGTCACTGGTTCGTCCGCTACGGCATCTAGGTCTCGATACGCGGCCGCGCGGCTCCTCGACCGCCAAGGTTCGCCGTGTCGTAACCCGACGGTGACCGGGCTTCCCGCGGTCTCGGGGTAGCCTGGAACCCTCGGTATCACGGATTTCGGGAGAGCCATCATGCGGAACTCGGGCAGCATCCTCACCATGGATGCGCGCGCGATCTTTCTCATACGGCGCAGCATTCGGCCGGTCGTGCACTGTCACGTCCGGAGCAACTAGGCGCTGTCGTTCGCGACGGCGCCTTTTTTCGTCTGCCCCTCTCACGATCCGGACTGACACCGGGAGTCGAATGCCCGCAAGCCGTGCGGGCGCCTTCGAGAGGAACAGCAGTGCGAACCCTGGTACTCAACGCCGGCTACGAGCCGCTCGCCGTCGTGTCGTTCAAGCGGGCCATCGTGCTCGTGCTCGACGGCAAGGCCTCGATCATCGCGAGCGATGACGAGCATCCCGTGCTGAGCGCGTCGGGGGAGTGGGAGCGCCCGTCGGTCATCCTGCTGCGCCGCTACGTGCGCATCCCGAGCGGTCGCGCCGTGCCGGTCTCGCGCCGCGGGGTGCTGCGCCGCGACTCGCAGCGCTGCGGATATTGCGGAGGGTCGGCATCCACGATCGACCACGTCATCCCGCGCTCGCGCGGCGGAGCCGACAGCTGGGAGAACCTGGTCGCCTGCTGCCTGCGCTGCAACAACATCAAGGGCGACCGCACGCCGCAAGAGATGGGGTGGTCGCTGCGCCACATCCCGCGCCCGCCGCACGGCACCGCCTGGTTGGTGCGCGGGGTGGAGCGCGCGCTGCCGCAGTGGGAAGAGTTCCTGGCGCCCGCTGCGTGAGTCGCTGCCCCCTGGTTACGGGCCGTTATGTCAACGTGACATTCGGCCGCAACTCGCCTAGGCTCGGTCGGGTCGCAAACCCGGAGGCTTCATGACGGAACGCGAGATCCCAGACGGCGTGGGGTTTCTCTTCGGCGGGATGACGGACGCTTCAATTCCCCAGTCCGCACCGCCAGTTCTGAGTGAACCCGAAAACCGGCCCGGCGCGCAGGCTCCGGCCGGCGCTCCCGTCTACTCCTCGCGGCGCGAGGCGCGTGCGGCCGGCGGATTCTCGATGGATGCCGCACCAGCCTCGGCCGCGCCTGCCGCACCGGCCGCGGCTGCTGCCCCGGCCGCCGCATCCGGCGCCACCGCCACCGCGACCCCGTCCGTCGCTGCCGCGCCCGCCTACGACGGCATCGCCTCGCTCTTCCCGCTGCTCGGAGACGTGTCCAGCTCGTCGGCCCCCCCCGACCTGGGCGCGACCCAGGCCATCCCGGCCGCGGAGGTGGCTGCCGAGTTGGCGACTCCGGTCGCCCGCTACGTCGTCCCGCAGAGCGCGCCCGTCCCGGTCGTTCCGAGCTGGCACTCGGCCGAGGCGTCCGCCACCTCCCCGGCTCCCGCCGCCGACCCGTACCTCGCCGCTCGCCGCTCGCACGCCGCCCCGGCGCGACCGGCCGGTGTGAAGCAGTCGCGCAAGGCCGTCCGGTCCGGGGTCACGAACCGCCGTGCCGCATCCGGCACCGAGACCGGCACGAAGCCCATGCGCCAGCGCATCTTCGGCGTCGGCGTGATGGTGGCCGTCGGCGGGCTGTTCGCGGTGCTCGCGATTCCGGCCTACGCAGACAACGACGCGGCCACGCTGCACGCGGCGGCGGCGGTGCAGACTCAGAAGGTGGCGGTGGCGAACGACGCGGCATCCACCATCAAGACCTCGACACGCGACGGCTACACGGCGACCAGCGCCGCCGACCTCAAGTCGCTGTATGCGGCGGCGATGCGCGAGCAGAACATGGCCGCCTATCTGCAGTCGGGCGCGAAGGCGAAGGGTGACGACTACCCCTGGTTCGCCGAACTCGACCGCGCGCAGGGCGGCGGGCTCTCGCCGCTCGGCTACTACTACCGCGAGTGCGTCGACTTCGTCGCCTGGCGCCTCAACCGGGATGCCGGAACCACGTCGGCTCCGTTCCGCTGGACCTGGAGCCAGCTCACCCCGAACGGCGGCGACGGCCACCAGTGGAAGGCCGCGTGGCTCGCGCACGGCTGGGCGACCGGCACGACCCCGGTGCCCGGTTCGGTCGCCTGGTTCGGCAACAACCATGTGGGGTATGTGAACGGCATCCTCGACAACGGCCAGGTGCTGATCGAGGAGTACAACTACGTGCCGCACGCCTACGGCACCCGCGTGATCGACGCGAGCCAGGCCTACTACCTCTACGCGCCTCCGAACTAGGCGAGCCGCCAGCGCTCTAGCATTCGGTTCATGACTCCCGAACTCTGGCGCAAGTACAGCGAGTGGCCGCTCGCGATCGCCGCCGTGATCTTTCTCGTCGCGTACTCGATCCAGGTGATCGCCGACGTTCCCGACCGCAATGCTGCCGTCTTCGACATCATCATCTGGGCCACCTGGGGTCTGTTCGTCGTCGACTATGCGGCCAACCTGATCCTGGCCGAGCGCAAGCTGCACTGGTTCACGCACAACCTGCACCTGGCCGTGATCGTGGCTCTCCCGATGGTGCGCCCGCTGAGACTGATGCGACTGCTCTGGGTGATGCAGCTCTCGCATCGGATGGGCGGTCGCCGGCTGCGCGGCCGGATCCTCACCTACGCGTTCGTCATCGCCACCCTGCTCGTCTACGTCGGAGCGCTCGCAGTGCTCGACGCGGAGCAGAACGAGCCGGGGGCATCCATCACCAACATCGGCGACGCACTGTGGTTCGCGGTCGTGACCCTGACCGGCACCGGGTACGGCGACATCGTGCCGATCACCCTGATCGGAAAGCTGGTGGCCGTCGGCCTCATGCTCGGCGGACTGGCCATCGTCGGCGTGATCGCGGCCTCGTTCGCCACCTGGATGATCGAGCAGGTCGGCAACCGGGTCGCCGAAGAGGCCGAGGAGGCCGAGAGCGAGACGCAATCGGAGGTCGTCGTGCTCACCGAGCAGGTGGCGCGGCTGACAGCGATGATCGAGTCGCGGATGCCGGTCGAACCGGCAGCGCCACGCGGCGCCGTTGCCTCGCCGAGCCCCGATGCCTAGCATTGCTAGGTATGCAGCCTCGCCTTCCGGCACTCGGCCCCGCCGGCATCGTGGTGCGCGCGCTCGGCGCGGCGCTTCTCGGGGTCGGGCTCGCAGCCGTGGCCGAGTTCGTCTTCTTCGTCGGACATGCCGCGTGGCTCAACCTCGTCGTGTGGGCCGTGATCGGCATCGCGCTCGGCGCCCTGTCGAGTCGGTGGTCGACCGCGATCTGGGTGGATGCCGTTCTCGGTTTCGCGATCGTGTTCGGCTACTCGGTCATGGGCTACCAGGCGAGCGCGCCCCTGCCGACCGTCCTGGCGCCCTTCGCCCTCATCGCGCTGGCCGGCGCGGCCGGGATGGCTGCCGCCGGGGCCGCGGGTTTCGCGGTGAAGCGCCTGTTCGCGCGCAGGAACCGTTCGGTCTGACACAGCAGCCCGGCGTTCTGGCGAGCCCGGAGAAATGGGGACTTGGCACTCCCGGGGTGAGAGTGCTAAAACGGAGTCGGGTCGCACGGACCCTCGTGTGACTCTTCATTCGGTGACGAAAGGAGATTGATCATGTCCAATCCGTTCGATGTTCTGAGCCAGTTCGACCGCCTCGCGTCCAGCGTCTTCGACACGGCGCGCGCTCCTCGACTGATGCCCGTGGATCTGTTCCGCGACGGCGATCAGTACGTGCTGAGTGCTGACCTTCCCGGAATCGACCCCGACTCGGTCGATCTGGATGTCGACGGCCAACTGCTGACCATCCGCGCCGAGCGCCGCGGACCGTCGAACGAGCAGGTGAAATGGCTCACCCGCGAGCGCCCGTGGGGCAGCTACATGCGCCAGTTCACGCTCGGTGACGGCGTCGACGTCGAGAACATCACCGCCAACTACGAGCACGGCGTGCTGTCGGTCATCGTGCCGATGGCCGAGCGCGCGAAGCCGCGCAAGATCGCGGTCTCGTCGCAGGCGCACGAGCAGCGGCGGGTGACCGCATGACGACCCTGCTTGCTCCCGACCCTCGTCGGCGCATCGGGCACGACGCGCGCGCGTCGCAGTTGAGGCTGCCCCAGCTGCACCGGCGGCTGACTCCGCCTCTGGGCGGCCCGACCGCTCCGCCGCGAGCGCGCCGCAGGAACGGCGGTCCGCCGCGAGCGGCGATCGCCTGACGACCGCACGCAACGAGACACGCGCGCAACGACACGATGCCCCGGGACCCGCCTCTCGGGGCATCGGTCTGTCGGCGCAGCAGCCTGGGATCTCGCGGCCTGAAAGGATCTCGCGGCCCTGAATGGATCGCGGCCCTGAAAGGAAAAGGCGGCTGGTGTCCGATCCGTGCCGTTTCGTTCGTAGCCCAGGTGAGAGGCGCCCACCCGGGCGCCGCCGCAGCACGAACGACTCACCGATCGAAACCAACAAAGGACGCCGACCACCATGCGCAAGATCATCGTCATCTCCATGCTCAGCCTCGACGGCGTGCTGCAGGCGCCCGGCGGCCCCGACGAAGACACCTCGGGCGGCTTTCGCTACGGCGGGTGGACCGCCAGCTACGGCGACCCCGTGTTCCAGGAGCGCTTCGCCGAGCTCACCAAGCCCAGCGACCTGCTGCTCGGCCGCACGACCTTCGACATCTTCACCGGATACTGGCCGCAGCACGCCGACTTCTGGCCCGGCATCAACGAGGTCACGAAGTACGTCGTCTCGCGCACGGAGCGTTCCTCCGACTGGAGCAACACGGCCTTCCTCGACGGCATCGACGACATCCGCGCCCTCACGGCCTCCGGCGATGCCGACCTCACCGTCTGGGGCAGCGGAGACCTCATCCAGACCCTGCTCGAGAACGACCTCGTCGATGAACTCGACCTGGTGACCTACCCGGTGACCCTCGGCAGCGGCAAGAGGCTCTTCGACCGCGGCACGCTCCCCGCTGCCTTCACGGTGAGCGACGGGGTCGTGACGCCGAGCGGCGTGGTGTTCGCGCGGTACACCCGTGCGGGCGACATCGTGGCCGGGACGGTGGGGCCCGAGTAGCCACCGGTAACCTGTCCCGGTGCGGCATCCGGGCGAGAATGGTCCCCATGGAGCATCCCGCAGACTTCTGGGAAGACCGCTACGCCGGCAGCGATCGCGTCTGGTCCGGTCGTGCCAACCCGACCCTGGTCGACGTGGTGGCGCCGCTGACCCCTGGCCGCTCCCTCGACCTCGGATGCGGCGAGGGAGCCGACGTGATCTGGCTCGCCCAGCACGGCTGGCGGGCCACCGGCGTCGACATCGCTCCCTCGGCGATCGCCCACGCACGCGATGCGGCCGCGGCGGTCGGGCTGAGCCGCGAGTCGGCCCGGTTCGAGGTGCTCGACATCGAACACGATCCGGATGCCGAGCAGTACGACCTCGTCACCGCCTGCTTCCTGCAGTCGCCGGTCGCGCTCTCGCGAGAGCAGATCCTGCGTCGCGCAACCGGACAGGTGGCGCCGGGCGGGCGGCTCCTGATCGTGACGCACTCGGTGCCGCCGCCCTGGCATCCCGCCGCGCATCACCACGAGACGCTTCCTCAGCCGTCTGACGACCTCGCCGCGCTCGCGCTGGACCCCGAGCTCTGGGAGGTCGAGCTGGCAGAGCTCCGTCGCCGGGAGGCGCTCGGGCCCGACGGCGAGCCCGCCGTGCTCGACGACGGGGTCGTGCTCGTTCATCGGCTGCGCTGAGTCCGGGCGGACAACCCGGCCGGGAGCACAACACGCCCGCGCCTCGCCGGTACCCTTGGTCTGTCAGCCTCTGTAGCTCAATGGAAGAGCAGTTCCGTCCTAAGGAAAGGGTTGGGGGTTCGAGTCCCTCCAGGGGCACAGGTATACCGATCGCTCCGCCGGTCGCTCGGTCACGTGCAATCGAAAAGAGTCCATCGCCCAGTCGCGAACTAGCGTCGGCGAGCACTCCGGCAACATGAACACGCAAGCGCCACCGCGCGTTGAGTTGCGATTATCGCACCATTCGCTAGGTTTGGGAGATGGACACCGGGATGGCTGACCGAGTTCGCGCCGTCATTGCCAGGTCAGAGCTCTCTAATCGGGACTTCGCTTCGTCGATCCCGATGGACGACGACAAGCTCTCGAAGTCTCTGAACGGCAAGCGCCGCTTCAGTTCCTTCGAGCTTGCCCGCGTCGCCGAGATCGCTGGCGTGAGCGTTGACTGGCTGACAACCGGTACCACATCGCATCTTGTCGGCATGGCTGCACGTGCCTTCGGTGTCGAGACAAGCGCCCACGATGATGAAATCAAGGCTGTTGCCCAGAAATACGTCGACGCTGTCGATGTCCTAGTCGAGGTCGGCCGACGAAGCGTTCTTCCACCGCTACCGAAGGTCTCAGCCACCGGCTCGTTTGTCGCCGAAGGGCAACGCATGGCCTCGGCAGCTCTCAAGAAGGTCGATGTGAACGTGCTGCTGGGCAGCAGCACGGTGGATCTGCTCTCCCATCTCGAGGACGTGTTCCACGTGGACATCGCGAGCACGTCGGCGCTCCCGCTCGGCATTGACGGACTTTCCTTTCAGAACGACCGCATTCGCCTCGTGCTGCTCTCTGCGACCGAGAACTGGACACGTAAGCGCTTCACGATGGCGCACGAGCTGGGGCACATCCTCTGGGGAGACGCCTCCGAGGTGCTCACCGAGACTCTGTCTCCGGGAGCATCCGAGAACCACCAGGAGAAGCGAGCCAATCAGTTCGCAGCGGCGTTCCTCATGCCCGAGCGGGCAGTGCAGGACGAAGTCGGCGGCAAGAAGATCACGGACACCAAGTTCCACCGGTTAGTGGCTAAATTCCGCGTCTCGCCAAGCGCGATGGCTGCGCGGCTCAAGAAGCTCGGGCTCATTGATCAACAGCGCTATTTCGAGTTGCGCGCCTACAGGACCCGCGACTCGATCGAGGCCGTCGATGGGATGAAGCGACGCGAGATTGAAGAAATGACCATCGCGCAGGCCTCGTGGGCGCCGGCGCACATGGTGTCGGATTTCCTTGCGCTCTACCGAGCCGGCGATATTTCGTCGAAGCCGCTCGTCAATCTGACGGGTCAGCCGGCGGCGACGTGGCGCGAGCTCCTCAACGACAAGCTCGGCCCGGTGGCTGTCCTTAATGACACGCACGGCGACGACACTGAGGAAATGTTCCTCCCGTAGCCTTCGCGGCAAGAGAATGGTTCGCCATGTTCTTGTTCCCAGATACCACTGTGCTCTGCAACTTTGCGGCGGTGCAGCGACTCGAGCTGCTGCGCGAGTATGTCGGTGAGTCGGGCCGTTGGGTGCAGGCCATCGAGCACGAGGTCCGCGCGTCCGCCGACATCCGTAGCGACCTTCTCTCTATCTGGGAAGACGGGTGGCTGGGCGACCCCATCGAACTGAACCGAAAGGGCGAGGCCGATCGAGTTAATCGCTTTCGGCGCCTGCAGATGTTCGGGGACGCCGGCAAGCC
>Ga0207667_10007348_pt1 | contig 13261 bp, 9 predicted proteins | sample KBSCornC52_FD_184301 | JGI IMG/M metagenome (GOLD analysis project Ga0207667, IMG submission 184301) | Corn rhizosphere microbial communities from Kellogg Biological Station, Michigan, USA - KBS Corn C5-2 (SPAdes) (version 2) | ecosystem: Host-associated > Plants > Roots > Rhizosphere > Soil ...
TAATTAACACCAGTGCCGACCCTGATCATGTGGGCGGGAACGCGGCGGTCGCGAAGGCCGGGCAGACATTATTCACTGGAAACGGGGGAGCCGGCATCGCCGCCGATTTTCTGGGAGGCGGAGCATCGATACTGGCCGTCGAACAAGTGCTGACGAGAATGAGCGGCTCGGGCGGCCATCCTTCCCCGTTCCCGCTTGGCGCATGGCCCACGGAGACCTTTAATCAGCCGCGGAAATATATGTACCTCAACGGCGAGGGGATTGAAATCTTTCATCAACCTGCCGCGCATACGGACGGCGATGCGATTGTCTTCTTCCGCCGCTCCGACGTGGTCATGGCTGGTGATACCTTTGACACCACGCGATTTCCGGTGATCGATATCGCGAAGGGCGGCAGCATTCAGGGCGCGATCGCAGCGTTGCAGAAGCTGGTCGACACTGCTATTCCATCCGTACCCATCGTATCCCGCGAGGCAGGCACACTGGTCATCCCAGGCCACGGCCGCATCTGCGATCAACTCGATGTGGTCGAATACCGCGACATGGTGACCATCATCCGCGATCGCATCCGCGATTTGATGAAACTGGGCCGCACCTTGGAACAAACTAAAGCCGCGTCCCCAGCCCGAGGCTATGTACGCCGCTACGGATCCGATACCGGTTCCTGGACCACTAACGATTTTGTCGAAGCGGTGTATCGCAGCCTTAGCGAGAAAGTGCAATGAAAACCGTCCTCATCGCAATACTCGCCACGCTGTCATACGTCGCACTACTGCCGCGCGCGGAAGGTCAGAACTCCGGACCGCCAGCCGCCCCTGCAAGTACGGCAAGAGCCTCTGCGCCCATGGATCTGACCGGCTATTGGGTCGCTTTCGTGACCGAAGACTGGCGCTTCCGAATGGTCACGCCCCGCAAAGGCGATTACCAAGCGGTGCCCATGACCGAGCAGGCTCGAAAGGTCGCGGACGCGTGGGATCCGGCCGCCGACGAAGCTTCAGGGAATCAATGTAAAGCGTACGGAGCTGCTGCTATCATGCGGGTGCCTGCGCGCTTCCATATTACCTGGCAGGACGATAACACGCTGCGGATCGATACCGATGCCGGCATGCAGACGAGGCTCTTCCATTTCAATGCGCCACCGTCGCCCGGTGAGCGAAGCTGGCAAGGTTATTCCACCGCACAATGGGAAAGACCGAAGTCGTTGAAGGTAGCAACCACCAACCTGCGCTCGGGATATCTGCGAAAAAACGGGGTTCCCTACAGCGAGAACGCCGCAGTCACCGAGTACTTCGATATCGCTCCGCTCCCGAATGGCGGCCAGCTGCTGCTGGTCACCAGCATCGTCGACGATCCGCAGTACCTCCGGCAGCCGTTCACCGTGAGTTCACAATTCAAGAAGGAGGCCGACGGTTCGAAATGGGATCCGACGCCGTGCACCGCAAGATGAGCCGTTCCAGCACTGCAACACTCGCCCTATTGTTGCTCTGCCTGTTCGCGAGCCAGACCGCCTCCGCACAGGTTGAACTGACCGGCTCCTGGGCGGCACGAAATCATGAGTTCCTTACTGGTGATGGGGTCCCGGTAGACTTCACGGGAATCCCCCTAAACGACGAAGGGCGGGTGCGAGCGTTGAGTTATTCCCAGTCTCAGCTCGCAATGGTCGAACGCCAGTGCCAAGGATGGCCGCCCTTTTATTTCGTCCAGGGGCCGTTTGGTCTAACCATCTGGAGCGCAACCGATCCCCTCAAAGGAAACGTGATCTCCTATACCATCGGCGCGTGGGAGGACCGGGCGCCGCTTACGATTTGGATGGACGGCCGGCCTCACCCGTCGAAATATGCCGAGCACACCCGTTCCGGCTTCACGACGGGTACGTGGGATGGCAACACACTCGTCGCCTACACCACCCACATGAAAGCCGGATTTCTGCGAAAGACCGGGGCGCCTAGCAGCGATGAAGCTACGATGACGGCGCGCTTTTACCGCCACGGCGACATTCTGACGGTTCTCGCTATCATCGAGGACCCTATCTACCTTGCCGAACCCTGGATCTTATCCCGAAGCTTTCAACTCAGCGCAACGCCTCTGACTCCAATCGGACCGCCCTGCGTCACAACCTATGAAGCGAATACTGGAGCGACCGCTCCGCATTACTTGCCCGAAAAAAATCCTTTCGTCGATGAGATGACCACAAAGTACGGCGTCCCCCGCGACGCCGCCATCGGAAAGCCCGAGACGCTTTATCCGGAGTACCGGAAGTCAGCACACTAAGACTTCTGCAGGTGCGCTGCGCATTAGCCCACGACTCGCCGCATCTACCCTAGTTCTAAAACCGTAGAACGTAGCCTCCGATGGGTTCAATTTGCACTATGCCTCTGGAGTGAATGCGGCTAATATCCGATCCCCTCAAGTGCGGGCAGTTAGGTACCCCAGTAGCACCTGCTCACCGAGCATAGAGCTGCCGGGTGGTCACTTCCGCGTCGACAGAATGAAGGTTTAGGCGTGTCAACGCCGCGGTGAGTCCGTGGCGGGAAGGAATTCTTATGAAAGCTTTCCTCACTGTCTTTGCACTATCGGGACTTCTCGTCCCCTTACCAACTCAAGCGGCAACAACCATTACCGTAACTTCCACCGCCGACAGCGGACCGGGCTCCCTGCGGGACGCAATTGCCACGGCCAGTCCCGGCGACAACATTAATTTCAGCGTGACCGGAACCATTTTGCTGACCACCGGCACCTTGACCATCGCCCAAAGCGTCACGATCAGCGGTCCCGGCGCCTCCAGTTTAGCGATCAGCGGAAACAACGCTGTCCAGGTCTTCATGATCAACAGCGACGCGATCGTAACGATCTCCGGTTTAACTGTCGAGAATGGAGCGGCTTCCGGTGGAGGCGCGGGCATCTTCAATTCGGGTACGCTTACCGTGACCGACAGCATCGTCTCCGGCAATTCGACTGACGTCGACGGCGGCGGCATCTTCAACTCCGGCACAATGACGGTCACAAATACCACTGTCTCGGCCAACTCTGTCAGCTGCTGCTTCGGTGGCGGCATCTTCAATGAAGGCACGCTGGCCGTGACCAACAGCACAGTTTCCGGTAACTCCGGCAAAATGTTCTACGGTGGCGGCGTCTTTAACCAAGGCACCCTCACTGTTGCCAACAGCACCGTCTCCGGTAACTCAGTCAAGCTGCGCTACGGCGGCGGCATCTTCAACTTGGGCACGCTGACAGTGACCAATAGCACTGTAGCCGTCAACTCCGCACCCTCCGGCGGCGGCGGCATCGGAAACTTTTTAGGCAGGCTCACCTTGAAGAACACAATTGTGGCAAGTAGCGGTTCGGGTGGGAACTGCTACAACGATCAAGGGGCTTTCGCGTCTCAGGGACATAACCTGTCAGACGATGACTCCTGCGCCAGCTTGCTTAGCAATACCGGAGATACGAATAGTACGCCTGCGGGGCTCGATCCGGGTGGATTAAAGAACAATGGCGGCCCTACCCAGACCATTGCGCTGTTGCCGGCCAGCACCGGCGTGGATGCGGTTCTGGTAAGCCCCACCAACTACTGCACTCTGACCGACGGGATCACCGCGGTTGACACCGACCAGCGCGGGGTCACCCGGCCAAGCGGCTCCGCCTGCGATAGCGGGGCGTTTGAGCTGGTCTCGACCATTACCGTGCCCATCGATATCAAGCCCGGCGAAAATCCCGCCGCCATCAATTCCCAGAGCAGAGGCACGATTCCTATCGCGATCCTCTCGAGTGCCGCATTCGACGCAGTCACCCAGGTCGATCAAACTTTGCTCACCTTCGGACGAACAGGAAACGAGAAGAGCCTCGCGTTTTGCAGCGGTCCGCAAGATGTGAACGGAGACGGGATCTTAGATCTGATCTGTCATTTCGATACGCTCATGACTGGATTTCAAACCGGTAATACGATGGGCGTGCTACATGGCAAAACCATTGACGGCAATGCCATCACGGGAAGTGATTCAGTGCTCATCGTGCACTGAAAAGTCACAATAAGTCTTGATTTCCTAGGCAGCGTGGCGATAATAAACGGGACGACTTACTTCTATCAAAGCCATGCTGGTGGCCCGATCAAAGGACTAGGATGATTCACACTCGCAGAACATTTCTTCGAACCGGCGGAGCGGTTGCCGCCGCATTGGCCGGCGGTTTCGCTAAGTTAGGCAGCGCCCAATCACAAAACATTTCCACTGCGGTGGGAAGACGATTGCCCCCCCGTTCTCACCATCGGATATGAAGAAAGCGGGAATAGCGCGAACTTCCCCGTCATTCTCCTTCACGGTTTCCCTGACGACGTTCGTGCTTGGACGGCAACCTGCATCGGCATTGGGACCTGCCGTGCCTCCTGGCAGGGAAACTGGGCGGCCAGTTAAAGACCGGACGCCACCTGGCCTATCCTGAAAACACGCCCATGTCTAACCTCCTGATGACCATCCTCGACAAGGTTGGCGTGCATCCCGAAAAATTCGGTGACAGCACGGGTCTGCAGCAGCCGGACTATTTGTCGGTTTAGCCCCAGCCAGCGGGGCCTGCAGCATTGACAGCGGCCGCAGGGAGTATACTGCTCTCGGAGGCGGCATGAAACATATTCACGTGCTCGGGCTTGGAGTGTTGTTCTTTAGCCTGGTCCTTTGCCCAGTGACGGGCCAGTGGATCAGTTATCCCACGCCCAGGGTTCCTCGAACTCCCGACGGGAAACCGGATCTAGCTGCACCCTTCCCGCGTACGGCCGATGGCAAGCCGGACCTTTCGGGTTTGTGGATGATGCAACCAAACCGCGACGCTACACCGAATTTTCCGGGTTGTGAACCCACCGCCGAAGAGTTTACCGATATTGGTTTCACGCTTAAGGAGGGCTTGCCGTACCAGCCCTGGGCAGGCGACTTGGTGAAAGCGCGCCGGGCCGAACTGCGCTTACACGATCCTCTGTCCCACTGTTTACCTATAGGTCCGGTCCGCATGCACACTTGGTCCACACCCAGGAAGGTGATCCAGACGCCTGGACTCCTCATCATATTGAATGAGCTGAACGCGAGCTATCGCCAGATCTTCACCGATGGGCGTCCTTTACCAGCGGATCAGAATCCCTCTTGGAACGGCTATTCGAGCGGCAAATGGGAGGGTGATACCCTGGTGGTTCAAACCAGCGGCTTTCGCGATGGGCTTTGGCTCGATAGCACGGGCAATCCGATGACCGATGCGGCCAAGATGACGGAACGCTTCCGGCGCGTGAATTTCGGCCGGATGGAAATTGAGATTACTTTGAATGATCCCAAAGCTTACACCAAGCCGTGGACCATCAAGCTGAATCACACCATCAAACTGGATACGGACCTCCTGGAGTACATTTGCGCGGAGAACGAGAAGGATACGTCTCATCTGCTGGTGAAATAGAGGAACCTCTGAATCGGAAGGTCGCCGGGGGATGCGCCCCAGTTCACAAGAAGATGAATACCGTCGCCGGATTTATAGAGTCTGGAGAGAGCGGGCCTCCCGGTTTCTGTTTGTGCTCAGGCGTCCAAGTCTGGGCCAAAGAGAAGGACTCCCGCCCTCAAGCTGAAGAATAATGACTTGACACCGGATCCGCAATCGCACTGAAGTACCGGAACGTACTACCACTCCTTGCTCAAGACTCCCTCATTACCGAATTCCCTTCCCTTCGATGATAAAATGCTGATGTTTGGCCCTACGGCAGGCCGAGATTCGGGGCAAATGGAGGTAGGACAGCATGTTGCAGACTCGAAAGACCCTGCTGACCGCTTTGGGAGCTCTTGCATTCAGCGCGGGTTGGCTGGCTAAGACAACCGCACAGCAGATTCCAGCTTCTCCGCTGATTACCTATTTCAATCATGAAAAAGTGGACGCATCTTTCGCCAAGGCAATCGCCTCGGACGGCAGCAGGGTTCTATTTTCCCGTAAGGACAGTCAGGGAAGGACCTTCACGGTGCATACCAACACCCGTGGTAAACGGGATGAAGGAGAGCTTCATTCGCATGAGGGGTGGACGGCCGTCGTGGTGGTGATGAGCGGAGCCGCGACTTTTGTCACGCCCGGCACTGCAGTGGCAGTCACAGCGGCCACAACTGCGGCGCCTGACCAACTTAGCGGTCAGCTAATCGGAGGCGGTGAGTCACATCGTATCAGCAAAGGCGACGTGATTATTGTTCCTCCGGGCGTTTCCCATTCGTATAAGAATGTACAAGAACCGTTCCGGTATTTGGTAGTACAGACACCCCTTTAATCGGGTGCGTGTTTGACTGTCAGAACACGTACTTAGCGCCGAGTTGAATAATTCTGGCGGGGCCAGAGGACACGATTCTCCCGAACGTGCTGCTGTTGAGAACGGCGTTGGGATCTCCGAAGTTAGTCCGGTTCAACAGGTTCTGCGCTTCGCCGCGCAGTTCGACCATTTGCCGCTCACGAACGCGGAATAAGCGCGACAAACCGGCGTTGAAGATCAACGCGCCGGGCCCGCGAACCGTGCCGGGAGCCATATTCCCCCGAGTCCCAAAGGCGGGTGCGGCGAACGCGGCGGGATTGAGCCAAGTGTTGACGCCGCCGGTTCCGTACACATTCGGCAGCACCTGGTTGGCATATTGCGTGGCGGCATTAATTCCGTTTAGCGCATCGTCGACGCCCGATACCACCGTAATGGGGCCGCCGCTATACATACTCACCGTGGCGGAACTCTTCCAGTCGCTAGCCAGAATCCGCAAGGCTCTATTCGAAAATCGCGGCATACTGGCTAGACCGGTGAAGTTCGCGATGTGACGCCGGTCGGTTCCTCCGTTATTTACGTCGCTGCCGGAAATGGTGCAGTCGCCACGGTCTCCGGCGCGAGTCGATGCGAAGTAATCGTTGGTCCCGCCATTCGGGAAGGTATTAACCGGATTCCCGATGCAATGCGACCAGGCATAGTTCGCGCTCAACGTAAACCCGCGGCTGAGACGTTTCTGCGTGCTGAGCAGCAGACCGTTATAACTTCTGGTCCCACCGTCGTCCCAAATATCTACGAAAGCGTATTTAGAACCGTCGGTGGGATTCAGCAGAGCGAGAAGGCGCCGTTGATTGGTGTTTGAAATCGCGTTACATCCCTTAGTCACGCCGGTCGGGCAGGTGCCAAGAGGGAACGTGCTTGCAACGATCTGCGCGGGATTCAATTCTCTTTGCCCATAGAGATGCACGATCTCATTGCCGATATAGCTTGCCGAGACTAGCCAGTCATTTCCAATCTGTCTCTGAATACCGAAATTCCACTGCTGCGAATAAGGCAGCTTGGTGTTCGCATCGAACGTATCAAATGTGCCCGCCTGTGGGAAAACTACGCTGCTGTTCAATACGAAAGGAAATGGATTGCCGCCGGGTTGTCCCGCCCATGGATTCGCGAGTCCACCAGCCGGACTGGTGAGCGCTACTTTTCCGCCCCAGGGCGGCCCTTGCCCGGTCTGGATGAACAACTCCACGCTGTTCTGGTCGTAGAAGATTCCATAACCGGCCCGGATCACAGTCTTCCCGCTCCCCGTCGGATCCCAGACAATGCCGATTCGTGGCGCGAACTGAAGCCAGCGTTTGTTAATGCCGGAACTGCCGTTGGGTCCAAACAGCGGATCGCCGGGATAGTAGGTGCCGACCGGCGCGTTCACAAACACCTGGCTTTTGACTCCCTGCAGAAATCCATTCATATCGAAATGGCTCATGATGTCCTGGCCGAGTTGCGCGGGAAAGTATGGCTCCCATCGCAAGCCGTAGCTCAGCGTCAGACCTCTTCTCACCTTCCAACTGTCCTGTGCATACAATCCGAGGTACCATTCCTCGGGATAGGTTTTGTTGGGCGCACCCTGGGTGAAGCTCGTGATCTGCCCGGACACAAAATCAGCCAGCGCCAAGCCGGTTGCCGAGCCGGTGATGTTAAGAATTCCGGAAGTGAAGGTGTTCGCATTCGAGTTCGATTGCCACGCGACAAGATTCGCACCGAAGGCCATCTGGTGGCTGCCCCGTGTAATGGCGACGTCATCCGCTAATTGAGTAGAGACAGTGGCGTAGCTGGAGCTGCCCCCAGTGGTGCCTCCAGTGTTAAACCCGCCCGTCATGGTGATGCTGGTGTATTTGGGAAGGTACTGGAAAATATTGATGCCGACGTCCTGCGCTGAGAAAAACTGTGACGCAATTTTCTGGTTGGCGGTCCGGTTGTAGGTCGCGCGGAGCGAATTCACGACGTTCGCGCCCAACACATAGGTGTCGCCGAGGGTCATCGATTGCAACAGATCGGAAGCGCCCGGAGTCGTCGTACTCAATACATTCTTTGAAACGGCATAGGGGCTGGCCTGGTTGTACTGAGTTCCCAGATAGCGCACAAACAGCGAGTGCGTCTGCGAAAATTGATAATCCACTTTACCCACTCCGAAGGATTCGTCGCTTTGTGTGGGAATGCCGAAATTGGTAAGTCCGCAGGTGTTGGTTGGTGGAGGAAGTAATTTCGCGATGGCCAGGGCTTGCGGCGAAATTGAGCCCGCGGGCAGCTTGTTCCCGACAAAGAGCCCCTTCAAGGAGACAGCCTTGGGCTGGCATGCAGTGGAGGCGTAGACGGTAAAATCGCCACTGAGCATTGCCTGGGTGGGAACGAACGCCAAAGTGTCGGATGGCGTTTGGCGGGTGTTGGTCCCCTGAAAACCGGCAAAGAAAAACAGCTTGTTTTTCTTGATCGGTCCGCCAATGGTTCCACCCCACTGGTTTCGTTTCAGACCGTCCCGAGTGCTCGAAAAGAAGGAACGCGCGTTGAGATCGTAATTCCGCAAGAATTCAAACAGCGAGCCGTGCCACTGATTGGTGCCGGATTTGGTTACGGCGTTGATGGCACCTCCCGAATGGTAGCCATATTGCGCAGGCAAAGAACTGGTCTCCACTTTGAATTCCTGCAAGGCATCCGGAAACGGTAACGGAAGAGCGGAAAGCGCATACACATCGCTGTGAAAAGCGCCGTCCAGCAGAAACATGTTTCCTCCGGCAAGACCGCCCGCGATGGAGAAACTGGTGACATTCGGATAAACTCCGCGATTGTTAGTCGTGGTGGTTCCCGCGTTCACAGCGCCGCCCGAAAGCACCACCAGGTCACTGACTTGACGGCCCACCAGTGGCAAATCCAAAACTCGCTGGGAATCGATCACCTGGCCAATGCCGGTGCTCTGCGTCTCCACCAGGGCCGCGTTGGCTTCCACCTGTACCTGCTCGGTGACCGCGCCAACTTTCAATGTGACAGGGATCGCCGGATTCGATGCCACCTGTAAAACGATCCCGGTTTGTACATAGGTCGTGAAGCCTTGTTTCTTGACTTCCAAGGTATACGGGCCGACTGGCAGGCTGGGCAGGACATAACTTCCGTCCGCGTTACTCGTCGCGGTACGAGCGGCACCTGTGTCCGTTTGCGTCACCTTAATCTCGGCGCCGGGGACTGCAAGGCCGGTAGAATCTTGAACTACGCCGCCGATTTGAGCGGTAGATACAGCTTGAGCCCAGGCTAGAGATGCAATGCCAAAGCTGATCAATACAATTCGCGCGAAACGATTGTTCATGTTCACTTGCCCCTCCCCGTAGGTGTCGCTACGGCGTCAACGCTGGGAAGGAGGATATCAGAGGATGTTCGCTGCGTCAAGCATTTGCAGATATTTCGAAACAACCGCAGTGCGGTTCGCTGAACCAAGCGTAATCCAGCTTATGACGGTTGACACGAACATCGATCCAATTTATTCTATTGGCCGGTCTTGACGGTTCCTGCAGCGAATTTGAGTCGGGCCGTATATTGGAGAGTGAATGTCGAAACCCAAAAACCTTGGCAGGACTTCCCCCGGCCGTCGCGGTTTCTTGAAAGGCGCCGCAGTCAGCGCTGCCGCCGGTGCCGCCGCTCTGGTAGGCGAGACTCCCCTGAAAGCGCAGGCGCCCGAAACGCGGCGGAATGTGGGGGTGCCCTCCGCCACCGCGTTAGCCAAGGAGACCGAGCCGGTCTCCACCGACGTGGAAGTTTTAACGGCCGACCGCCCGGGTTCAGACTTTATGGTGGACGTGCTGAAATCACTGGGTTTCGAATTCATCTGCGCCAACCCAGGCTCAAGTTTCCGCGCCTTGCACGAATCCATCATTAACTATGGCGGCAATAAAGCGCCCGAACTGATTACCTGCTGCCACGAAGAACAATCCGTGGCGATGGCCGACGGCTACGCCAAAATGGAAGGCAGGCCGCTGGCCGTGATGGCCCACAGCACCGTGGGATTGCAGCACGCTGCAATGGCGATTTATAACGCTTATGCGGGCCGCTCCCCCGCCTTTATCATTTTGGGCAATACCATCGACGCCACCGCGCGCCGCCCGTTGATCGAGTGGTACCACAGCGCTCAGGATGCGGTCGCGATGGTGCGTGATTATTCGAAGTGGGACGACCTTCCAATCTCGCTACAGCACTTCGCGGAATCCGGGGTGCGTGCGTATAAGATCGCCATGACCCCGCCGATGGGGCCGGTGCTTCTGGTCGCCGATAGCGACCTGCAGGAAACACCGGTCGGGGATCTCAAACTACATATCCCGAAATACACCGCGTCGGGCCCGCCGGCGGGCGACTCGGCTTCGGTAGCGGCGGTGGCGAAATTGTTAGTTGCGGCCGAAAACCCAGTGATCTTCGCGGACCGTGCCGTCCGCACGCAAGCCGGCCAAGCCCTGCTGATCGAACTGGCGGAGACGCTCCAGGCGCCAGTGGTCGGAGGCAAGTTTCCCAATCACCACCCGTTGAGCCAAGCCGGCGGCCGGGCGCTCATCGCGAATGCCGATCTCATTGTGGGATTGGAAGTGCCGGATCTGTGGGGAACCGTCAATACGGTGCGCGACCAGTTGCATCGTTCGACGCAGTCGTTCATAAAGCCAACTACTAAAGTGGTAAGCATTTCGGCGCTGGAACTTGGCATGAAGAGTAATTACCAATATTTCCAGCGCTATCCTGAAACCGAAATTTCCATCGTCGCCGACGCGGAGGCTACACTCCCGTATTTGATTGAAGCCTGCAAACGCCTGATCACCGCGGATCGCAAGCGGGCCTTTGAAGATCGCGGCAAAAAATTAGCCGCCGCGCATGAACAAGGCATGGAACGCGCGCGAACCGAAGCTACCTATGGATGGGATTCGAGTCCCATCAGCCTCGCCCGCTTACATGCCGAGTTATATGAAGTGATCAGGAATAAAGACTGGTCTTTGGTGGGCGGCGGCGCATCTCGCCTGTGGAACGTCGACAAACTCTATCGCACATCCGGGGGGGGCGGGGCGGCAGGAGTAGGATATGGCGCGCCGGGATCGGTCGGCGGCGCACTCGCAAACCGCAAGTATGGCCGACTTTCGGTGTCGATCCAAACCGATGGCGATTTGATGTACTCTCCGGGCGCGCTTTGGACTGCGGCGCATCACCGGATCCCACTGCTCAGTGTTATGCATAATAACCGCGCTTATCATCAGGAAGTGATGCATGTTCAGCGCATGGCCAATCGTCATCAGCGCGGGATTGAGAATGCCGGGATCGGCACTACCATTACGGACCCGAACATTGATTACGCCACCATCGCGCGAGGATTGGGCGTGCATGGGGAGGGTCCCATCACCGACCCAAATGACCTCGGACCGGCGATTCGGCGCGCCTTAGAAGCAGTCGAGCGCAGCGGCGGACCTGCTTTGGTGGATGTCGTGACCCAACCGCGTTAAAGGCCCTCTACCATGCGCATTCTAATTTTTCTGGTACTGGTTTCTTTCGCAGCAGCCCAAACTCCGGCCCCTAGCTCCGCGACCCCTTCGGGCGACGCCGTTAACGGAAAGAAAATCTTCGAAAAGTACGGGTGCTACCAATGCCACGATCACGACGCTAAAGGCGGAGCCGGCGCACGGCTGGCTCCGAATCCTGTTCCCTTCGCAGTGTTCTCCCGCTACGTGCGCAAGCCCGCCGGTGAAATGCCGCCGTACACCCAAAAAGTCGTCTCGGATCAAGAGCTGGCCGATATTTACGCGTTCTTGAAAACCATACCGGCTCCGCCTTCAGCGAAGAGTATTCCAATCTTAAACCACTGAGTTGGCGCGGAATCGACGCGGGTCATTCATGCCGTCCCATGGCGGAGGAATGCTTGGTATCGCGCATGGTTACATAAACCAGGAGCGAGATTGCGATCACGCCGGTCAGATAGTAATAGAACCAAGTCTCGTGGCCGATTGACTTGAACCACAGCGCAAGTGACTCAGCGGTTCCGCCAAAAATTGAGACCGTGATCGCATAAGGCAGTCCCACGCCGGTTGCGCGAACGTTGGTTGGGAAAAGTTCCGCCTTCACCACGGCATTGATTGACGTATAGCCGGCCACTATGAGCCATGCCGCCATGATCAGTAAAAAAGCGGCCAATGCGGTTTTCGCGGCCTGCAGCGAATATAGCAGCGGAATCGTGCAGATCGTACCCATAACGCCGAACCAGATCAGAAGCGGCTTTCGGCCGATTCGGTCGGAGATGGCGCCGTAGAGCGGTTGCAGGAATAGCGCGACAACGAGGGAACTCCCGGTAACGACCGTGGTCTGGATATCGTTGAGGCCGACCGAAAGCTTGAGGAACTTCTGCATGTAGGTCGTGTAAGTGTAAAACGCTGTAGTGCCGCCCATCGTGAGGCCCACGACAACCAGAACCTCGCGGGGGTATTTCATGAGCGCCTTGATCGAACTCGCCTGGCGCGTCAGCTTTCTGGCGGCAATGAAATCATCGGTCTCGTGCAGGTTGCTCCGCATCGCCAGGGCAACCAGCGCCAAAAGAGCCCCGATGCCGAAGGGGATGCGCCAGCCCCAGGACTTTAACTGAAGCGGCGTGAGAAATACCTGCTGCAACAGCAGCAAGACCAGGATAGCGCACAGCTGGCCCCCGATTAGGGTCACATATTGGAAGCTCGAATAGAAGCCGCGATGCTTCTCATCTGCTATCTCGCTGAGATAGGTTGCACTGGTACCGTATTCGCCGCCAAGACTCAGGCCCTGAATCATGCGCGCCAGGCCGAGTAACAATGGCGCCGCACGGCCGATAGCGGCATAGGTCGGCGTCACCGCGATCATCAACGAGCCGAAGCACATGAGCAATACGGAGAGCATGAGACCTTTGCGCCGGCCGTAGTGATCGGCGACATGGCCGAACAACCACCCGCCGATGGGACGCATGATGAACCCGAACGC
>Ga0207667_10007350_pt1 | contig 13260 bp, 11 predicted proteins | sample KBSCornC52_FD_184301 | JGI IMG/M metagenome (GOLD analysis project Ga0207667, IMG submission 184301) | Corn rhizosphere microbial communities from Kellogg Biological Station, Michigan, USA - KBS Corn C5-2 (SPAdes) (version 2) | ecosystem: Host-associated > Plants > Roots > Rhizosphere > Soil ...
ATACAAGGGAACAAAAAGTCAGAAGTAACCCTACAGGCAATTTGGGCATTTTGAAAACACTAATCTCCCGTAACAGAAAAAATCCAATGAATCGGTAATGTTTACATTTTTTGTTTAACAATTTTTTCCCGTTGCACGTAAAATAATAGTGCAATGTCCAAACGAAATTGATACTCTCCTCATACTCTATCCATGCCTTTGGTATGCTCTATCCATACTTGATCCATACAAGATGACTAGTCCTAAAATAGCAAGATCAATTAGTTGGCTACTTTCAAAACCGAATTAACCGTTTACATTCTCCGAGCAATTCTTCTCTATTTACAGGTACCGTTCCTACTTCCTCACAAACAATTCCACCTGCAATATTTGCTACCTCGGCGACCAAACTAATGTCCTTCGTTGCAGCATAAACCACTGAAGCTACGGCGATGACCGTGTCGCCAGCTCCGCTTACATCAGCAATGTTTCTTCTATGTGATGGAATAATATTTTTCTTATTGTTTTCCTGGTAAAAAATGCCATTTTCAGATAAGGTAATCAAAGAAATATTATGATTTAATTTTTCCTTAATCCGGGCATGAATATCAGTTAGCAATTCAGTAGAAACTTTTTCTGCCAGAAGATTAAGTCCCGTAATTGCTTCGTGCAAATTAGGCTTGAACAAAGTTGCATTTTTATAAGAAAAGAAATTTTTTCGTTTAGGGTCTACCGTTATGGGAATATTATTTTTGTTACAAAGCTCAATAGTATTCTCTATAATATTTTGTGTGAGAATTCCTTTGTTATAGTCTTCAAGAATTACTACGTTAGGTTTTTCCGAAAGAATATATTTTTCTATTTGATTTTGCAATTTAGTTTCATCTGTTTCGTCTAAATCTTCCGTATGCTCGGCGTCGAGGCGCATCATTTGTTGATTACGGCTTATAATCCTTATCTTATTGGTTGTAATTCGTTTTTTACTTTCAAGAATGAAACGTGTGTCTATATTATTATCCAATAATAATTGTTTAAGTTGAACACCATCTTCATCATCACCCAAAATACTAATCAGCGCTACCTTGGTTCCCAATGCCCGGACATTTAATGCAACGTTACCGGCTCCGCCGATGCGTTTTTCACGCTTATCAAGGGCAACTATTGGAACAGGCGCTTCGGGCGAAATTCTTTCTACATTACCCCACCAATAAGTATCGAGCATAACATCGCCTATTACAGCAACTTTCATTTTTGAAATATCACTAAACAGTTTATCAAAATCAACATCCATTATTCAATGTTTGAATTATTCTTTTTTGGAGAAACCATATAATAAATGGGGATACCCAGCAAGGCTATTATTAAGCCCGGCCAGGTAAAATCAGGTTTGTAGATAATTAATAGAATACAAAAGGCCGATCCCATAATTATATAAAGAGCAGGTAGCACAGGGTAGCCAAAGGCTTTATATGGCCTTTCTGCATCCGGTCTTTTCTTTCTTAAAATAAAAATTCCCCAAATAGTTAACACATAAAATATTACTACCACAAAAGAAATCATATCAAGCAGGTCTCCGTATCTTCCGCTAAGGCATAACAGTGACGCCACCACGAATTGAGACCACAACGCCCATTCAGGAACTGCATGACGATTTAATGTTCCTGCTTTCTGAAAAAATAAACCGTCCTTAGCCATACTATAATATACCCTGGCGCCGGCAAGAATGAGTCCATTATTACAACCAAACGTTGATATCATAATCATAATGGCAATTACATAAGTTCCTGCGTTTCCAAACATCGAATTTGCAGCAGCCACAGCTACCCGGTCGTTTGTTGCAAAAGCAAGGTCGTGCAATGGTAACACAGCAATATACATAAGGTTAGCACAAACATAAATGAGCGTTACGATAAAGGTCCCTAAAAAAAGACTAAGGCCTATATTTCGCTTGGGATTTTTAATTTCGCCTGCTATGAACGTTACATTATTCCATGCATCACTGCTAAAAATTGACCCGACCATACTTGCGGCAATTGCTCCCAAAATACCTGCACCAACCACTCCTTCAACAGCACCGGTATCAGATAATTTTTTCATACTAAAAGCGTCCATCCAGTTTGTGTGCCAGACTCCAGGCTTAAAAAAAATGATACCAGCTATAATTAGTCCGAATAAAGAAAGAATTTTTGTGGATGTAAAAATATTCTGAATCCATTTTCCGCCTTTAACACCTTTTGTATTGGTCCAGGTTAAAAATGCAATTAAAATAATAGCAACTATTTGGGCGACACTTATTGTGAAAAAAGTTTCAACTCCTTTATTATTTAAGCCTGTGCCTATTTTTAATAAATAATTTGTTTCGCTTAAAGTAGGTATTAAATAAGCGGCAAACTTTGAAAAGGCAACTCCTACCGCTGCAATTGTTCCGGTTTGAATTACGGCAAAAAAACTCCACCCATACACGAAACCGGTTAATGGATTATACGCCTCCTTAAGATACACGTATTGTCCGCCGGCTTTCGGAAACATGGCGCTCAATTCGCCATAGCTCAATGCCGCCGTAAGCGTCATGAAGCCCGTGAGCAACCAAACGATGATGAGCCATCCGGCACTTCCTACGTGGCGGGTAATGTCGGCACTTACAATAAAAATACCTGAACCAATCATAGATCCGGCAACAATCATTGTTGCATCAAAAAGGCGGAGGCTTGGCTTAAACGACGTGGCATGTTCACTCATAAAAACACCTGTTTTAATAAACAGGATTGAAGATAAATATTTATTTCAGATTGGTTTGGGTAATTACTTTTTATTTTCAGAAGAATAAAGAGTGTTAAGACCTTTAATTACATCTGGCGTTATATTCAATGTGGAATCTTTATAGAACATAAACCCAGGCTCGTAAGAAAATATGTAAGAATATTTTCCGTCTTTATTATAATCTTTCAAAAAATTTTGTATGCGGGTTAAAATATCTTCTTTCATTTTTGAATTATAATTGTACAGGTCATTATCTATTTCCTGTTTTCTCGATTGAAGATCCTGCTGCATTTTATTAATCTCCTGCATAGCAGATTCCTGTTCCTGTTGATTCATTGTTGGGCCCTTTTGCTGGAGCTGTGTAGCACGAGCCTGGTATTTTTTTTGCATTCCGCCGATTTCCTCATTCGCAGCAGATTGTTTGCGTTCAAAATCGGCCTTAATTTTCTTATAGTAAGTATAATTATTTTGCAGCGAATCAAGGTCTATGTAAGCCACTTTTGAGGCCGCCGTTGTTGTTCCATATTCTTTCATAGCCTCGGAACTGGAACTATGTAAATCCGGTTTCTTTTGTTCATTAAAATGCAGATAATATAAATAACCCACAAGGCAAATCAAAACAATATTAATAATGAGTAAAATATTCTTCATGAAAATGATTTAAAAACGGCAAGATAGAAAAATCGAAAGGTTTTAAAGGGGCAAACATAGTTGATTTAGGAAAGACTTAACAGGAGCCTCATAAATACTGCATGGAACAGGCTTTGGGGAGGTTGGAGTTTTGCAAAACAAATCAATTTTACTTATAATTTATCAGAACGTTTTGTTCCTGAATATAATTCAAATTCCAATAGACGGCAATCGATCTTGCTGGTATAAAATTCAATGCGGCGTTTTGCCTTTAAGCCGATTTTTTTGGCAAGTTCAAGATTTCCTGTGAATACATAACCTGTGTAACCTTTACATTTCTTTTTCATAAAATCGCCGATTTGAGCATAGATATCCTCCAATTCATCGAGGTTGCCTAACCTTTCTCCATATTCAGGATTAAAATAAATGACACCCGGCTCAATTTCCGGGATTACGAGGTCCCTAAAATCGCAGACTTCAAACTCAATTAATTTTTCAACCCCTGCCGCGCCTGCATTTATTCTAGAAATATTTATCGCATCTGCACTTATATCTGACGCCATAATCCTGAGCTGAGGCAAATCAATAACCTGCGCGGTTAATTTTCTTTTTTCTTTTTCATAGGAATTTTCATCAAAACCGAGGATGTGCTTGAACCCATAATTATCCCTAAATAAACCCGGGCGCCTGTTGGTTGCCAGCAGCGCTGCTTCAATTGCAACAGTTGCTGAGCCACACATGGGGTTAATAAATACACTTTGCCGGTTCCAATTAGTTGCCATCAACGTGCCAGTAGCAAGGGCCTCCAACATGGGAGCTTTTCCAGGAATTTTTCTATATCCGTGTTTGGCTAAAGTTTCGCCGGAGGTATCAATAAAAATCTCTGCGACTTCATTTTTCCAAAATAAGTGAATTACGGTGTTTTTTAAATCTGAACCTGAATTGGGCCTTACCTGTATCTTTTGCCGAAAACGATCCACAATAGCATCTTTCACTTTCACATTGGCAAATAAAGAATTATTTATTGTTGGATGATCAATGGTACTTGTAACAGAAAAATATCCATCTTTTACAATAATATTTTCCCAGTCAATTTTAAATGCTGAATCGTATAACTCCGCAGGACTGTTGCACAGGAAGGATTTGAGCGAATACAAAACCTGGCTGGCGCATCGAAGATTCAAATTCAGTTTAATGCAATCGTGCAGCGTTCCTATTAATTCTACACCAGTGGAAAAAGTTTGCAGTATCTTAAAACCCAATTCTTTTACCTCTTTCTCAAGGTAAACAGACAGTCTCTTGTTGCAAGTAATTATAATGCGGGCCGGCTTGTTGAACAATTGCATGGTAAGCAAACATAACGAATGTAGCAATATGGCATTTGTATCGTAATAATTTTCTAGTCCTGCAAAGAACCATATCGTCAACTTAAATTATTCCGGCTGAGTGAAGTTATGCAACCTGGCCAATTCGTTAATGCCAATAACATTTTTACAATTAAGCTTATCGAATATCCTCGCTTTATGAGTACCCACCGTGGATGTATGGAGGTTTAAGTACGTGCCTATTTGAGATACCGATTCCCCTTTCATCAAATGCCTGACTATCTCCAGTTCACGCGGCGATAACAAATCAAATGGATTCTGGTTATTTGCCTTTTTTCCGAGAGCATTATCTGTCAGTGTTTGTGTTAGCGATGCACTTATGTACCGCTTATTGTTCATTACATTATTGATGGCCTGTTTTATCTCCTCGGCAGAAGCGTCCTTATTCAGATAACCCAGTGCTCCAATATTCAAATATTTTTTTGCAAATATTTCTTCCGAATTCATGCTGAACATTAATATTTTAGAGTCTGGCTTCAGAGCAAGGATATTACTCACCAGGCCGAACGAATCTGTGGCGGGCATATTAATGTCCAAAATAATAATAGCATAATCATTTGCCTTTATTTTTTCAAAAGTTGAATCACCATCGTATGCCTCTTCAATGCTCGAATGAGGTATTATATTTTGGATATAGGTTTTTAAACCTGCTCTGATTATTACGTGATCATCTGCAAGTAATATCTTAATCATTTCATGAAATTTATGAGGGTTAGAAGCGAGGAACTGTTTAACAATCTGCAACTAAGTTACGACGGTCTTTGAAATTATCACATACTGAATGTTTAAAATGAGTGAGTGCTTTTTGCAAAATTCTTCCTAAGTCCTCTTGTTGATTGTACCGAGTGCATCTTAAAGAGCACTTCTTCATTAACCCGGAACATCAGAGACCTTAATTGGCATGATTTTCAATACATAAGAAAAAGGTAACCTAAAAATAAAATCGAGATATTTGGATATTAAATCTTAAACTATTATGTTTGCACCTGTATTCAAAGAACTCGTTTCTTTTTATCGAAATCCAAGCCTGTTAATCAGGCCCTTAAATTTGGATTACCACAATAAGAAGCATCCTTCTATTCTATTGATTACCAAAGTTTATTTGTTAAAAATTCGTATTCCAAATTCCTTAGAATTCACTAGTCTAATTTCCAAAGAATTTCCTTGTTTATAACGGTGTTTCACCTATAAATATAGCTTATGCTCCGAACTCTGAATCTTCTTTTTATTACAGCTTTAACTATGCTTTTAAGCATCTCCTGCACAAGTACAAAAAAAACAGTTTACTTCTATAATGTTCAGGATACTACTTTTTTACAACGAGGGCCTGAAACCGAAAAGCCTATTGAGGAAAATGATATATTGGCCATTACGATAAGCAGTGCCAATGCTGAAGCCTCAGCAGTATTTAATCAACCAAACAACAATAACGTAAGATCGACTACCGTCACAGGCAGTAATACAGAACCAGGCGGTTATCTCGTAGGCAGCGATGGAACTATTCAACTACTGGGTGGACTGGGCACCGTTAAAGCTGCGGGGCTTACAAAAAAAGAATTGAAGGATAATATTACAAATGTTATTCTGTCAAAAAAGCTTCTTGTCGACCCGTTGGTTGAAATTCGTTTTTTAAATTTTGAGGTTACCATAATCGGAGAAGTTGCAAAACCAACAGTAATTACAGTTCCTAGTGAAAAGATTTCATTATTAAAAGCTATTGGACTCGCCGGGGATTTAACTATTTACGGAAAAAGAGATAATGTTTTATTGATAAGAGAAGAAAATGGAAAGAAAAAGACTAGACATATTAACTTGAATTCTAGCAATTTTTTTAACTCACCTTATTATTATTTACAGCCAAATGATATAGTATATGTTTCGCCTAATAAAGCTAAAATAGCCAGTGCCGGCAGAACTGCTCAATTACTCCCCATTATTTTGGGCAGTCTATCCATTGTGGTAGTGGTTTTAGATAGAATTAAATTTTAATTTCATGTTGCAAAACAATACTCGTAAAATTAACGAAGAAGTTGAAGAGAGTTTGATACAACAATTAGTTTCAAAGTATCTTCCTTATTGGCCTATGTTTTTGATTGCTATTGCTCTTGCTTTAGGAATCGCGTTTATTTATCTTCGTTACAAGGTCCCTATTTATGAAGCAACGGCAACAATTATTATTAAGGATGAAAAAAAAGGGAACGAAGCTTCCAAACTTATGGAGTCTCTAGACCAAATCTCGTCTAAAAAAATTGTTGAAAATGAAATAGAAATTCTGCAGTCTCGCACACTAATGACAAATGTGGTAAAGGCCCTTAACTTATATGCACCTGTTTATGAACAAGGACAGGTTCATACTATTGCAGCATATACTAAGTCGCCAATTACTATCGTGTCTCCTTTACCTGATTCAATAATGGAATTAGACAAAATATATTTTTCATATAATCCGGAAAAGGAGAGCGTTTTGCTAAATAATAAATATAGTTACCCGCTGAATCAATTGGTAAATACTCCTTATGGCGTTTTAAAATTTGTTCCTAACAAATATTATACGCAGGGCGACACGCTGTCGGATAAACTTTATTTTAGTTTGGCGAATCCCAGTAATGTTGCCCAGGATCTTTTAGGAGCGTTACGAGTTGAGCCATCAAGTAAATTATCATCGGTAATTGATTTATATTTTAGGGATGAGTCTCCCCAGCGCGCGGAGGATATATTAAATCAGTTACTTAAAGCTTATGACCAGGCTTCCATTAACGAAAAAGATAAGTTAGCCGCCAATACCCTGGCATTTGTTAACGAGCGACTCAACTCAGTGGCTCACGACCTGGACTCGATAGAAAAGAAGGTGCAACAATATAAATCAGGAAAAGGAGCAGTTGATGTAAGCTCACAGGGGCAACTTTTTTTACAAAATGTCAGTGCAAATGACCAGAAAATTGGCGAACTAAATACCCAACTTTCCATGCTTAATCAAGTTGAAAAATTCGTAACTAATGAAAGTAATGGTTCGGCTATTGTTCCTTCTACATTGGGAGTATCGGATCCTATGCTATCGGAATTATTGGATAAATTATATAATTCTGAACTTGAATATGAAAAATTAAGGAAGAGTGTTGGGGAAAATAACCCAACACTTGTTGGGCTTCGCGACCAGATAAATAAAATAAAGCCAAATATTTTACAGAACATTCAAAGCCAGCAACAAACCTTAACAGCCGCCAGACAAAATTTATATGCTACAAACGGCTCCTATAACTCAATTCTTCAAACCGTGCCTCAAAAGGAACGTGACCTACTTGACATAAGCCGGGAACAATCTACAAAAAATGAAATATATGCTTTTTTGCTGCAGAAAAAAGAGGAAAGTGAGCTTTCCTACGCAGCCAGTCTTTCTGATCACAGGCTTGTAGATGCTGCCCAGGCTGGACAAAGTCCGGTAAGTCCTAAAAGAATGTTGATTTATCTTATTGCCGTGATAGGATGTATGGGTGCGTGTTTTGCTTTTATTAACATTAAAGATGCTTTAACGGGTAAGGTATTATACAGAAGTGAAATAGAGGCTCGTACTTCGATTCCTGTTATTGGTGAGGTTGCTTTTGAAAAATCTAAATCTGTCTTAGTGATCCAGGAAGGGCAGAGAAGTTTTATAGCTGAGGAATTCAGAAGGTTAAGGATATCGTTATCCTTTTTAGGTATTAACGAAACCCATAAAAAAATATTAGTTACATCTAGCATATCGGGAGAAGGTAAAAGCTTTATAGCTGCTAACTTAGCTGTTAGCCTGTCTCTGACCGGTAAAAAGGTTGTGTTGGTAGATTTAGATTTAAATAATCCAACAATAGCAAAAATTTTGAAAGTTACTCAGGAAGATGGTATAACGGAATATTTGAAAGGAGAAAAAGAACCAGAAGAGATTATTAAAAGAGTAAAGGCACATGAAAATCTATTTTTTATTTCTGCTGGGAGCATTCCTGAAAATCCTACCGAACTTCTCACAAACGGGAAAGTTAAAGATATAATTGAGTACCTGGATAATATTTTTGACATAGTTATAATTGATACCTCACCCATTGTGTTGGTCACTGATGGATATTTATTAACAGGCCTTTGCGATGCAACTTTATATATAATAAGACATAAATACACACCGAAGATTCTGCTTAAAAGAATTGATGAAGGTATTCAGATCAATCCAATTAACAATCCTGCTATAATATTCAATGGTGTTAGAATGAGAGGATTTTTCAAGAATAACTATGGTTACGGTTATGACTATGTGTATGGAACCAAAAAAAAGACTGTACTAATAAAAAAACATTCGCAAAATGATTAAATCCAATCTATGTGAATAAGTGAATAATCAAATAACTCGATACGATAATTGTAACTGAGAGGGAATCCATTCCTGATAGCATCCATTCATATCAATCCTTTGAATAACAATCCTTTGAATAACTGCAAGTTTTAAATTTTTAAAAAGAAAATTATGCAGAAGAATTGGTACGTAGTATATACGAAACCTCTCCGTGAAAAAAAAGTTGCCTTTTTGTTAACTAAAAAGAAAATTGAGAATTTTTGCCCTATGAACTGTATCGAAGTGCAGTCATTCAGGGGTAATAAAATTATTGAGGAACCACTCTTTAAGTCTTGTGTGTTTGTTTATACTACCGAGAAAGAAGTTTCTCTTATCAGACAGACAGATGAAGTAATTAACCTGCTTTATTGGATGGGTAAGCCCGCTGTAATTAAAGAAGATGAAATAGATGTTATTAGAGAATTTACTAAAAATCATCACAGTGTAGAATTAGAGAGAATCCAGGTTAAGACACACGATATAGTGCGAATGGTAGACGGTCCCACATATTCTATTGACGGTAAAGTATTTTCTATGAAAACTAAAATAATGAGAGTCAACCTTCCGTCCATGGGTTATATTATGGCTGTCAGGTTGAAGGATGAAAATATTTTTGCAAAAGAAACAACAATATTGCAAAATAATTCGTTTTCCCATTCTTAATGAAAAGATTATACAAAATTTCCGGGTAAACCGAATCAAAGGCTCAGTAATAGTGAAATAGTATCTGCAAATTTTATCTTTGGTACAAACTCTACGTTTTACAAAAGTTTTATTCAATTTTATACCGGCTCCTATTTTAGATATTCTAAAATTTGAACGACTAACTTTTTGTAATTATAAAATGACTGGTAATATTACTTGTTTTAGCAGCGGTGAAAAAGGATGTCATAAACCTAAAACCCACATTTTAGGGAGTCCCACATTTTCTGTTATAAAAATTGGCGTTGCAATATCAAAAATTTCCTGGCTGAATGAGTCAGGATTTATCGAATTTTATATGAATGGTATCAAAAAAGAGAAATGTTCCAAACTGAAATTGAATCAAATTATATTTAATAATAAAGTTGCGCATCTCTCTAATAACTGATAAGGGTTATTAACTTTATTGTATTCATGTTATTGAAGAACTAAGATTTGGAATAAAAATTAATACCATTTCTACGGAAATTTAACTGGCTCAAAACATTTGAAATGTAAGTGAGGGAAGCGAAGCTCTGTCTACTCTTGAGTATCGCCAAAATTCTTTGTTTTGAATAGATGCAATTTTTTAAGAGCCGAGGTCATAGCAATCCAAAACTTTTGTTCGCAGAATTGTGAAAAATACAGCTAACTTTCGTCTCTTTTTAATCATACCGTGGTTAGTAATAGGAAAAGACTATAATTTGTAACAATTTGGTATCAAGCCGGCGGGAATAATTTTAACTAATTTTTTTGACGAATAACCTGAATTCAAGCCCACATAATCAAGGGGCTTTTAGAAATAAAAAGATTAAGAATATTTTTAAATATCTATTCTTGAGCTTAATAATTTAAATAGAGAATGAGAGATAAGATATTAGCACCGCTTGCATTTCTTAATAATATAATTAGCAAAGGCCACCATCGCAGCGTTAAAGCCAAGAAGAATATAGTTGCTTTATTTTTCATAAAAGGGATAAGTATTGCTACCAGCCTAATAGTAGTACCACTAACCCTGAACTATATAAACCCCTCCCGATACGGTATTTGGCTAACTCTAAGTTCAATAGTGGCTTGGTTTAGTTTTTTTGAAATTGGTTTGACCGGGAGTTTGCGTAACAAATTCGCCGAAGCGAAAGCAAAAGGTGAAGACAATCTTGCACAAATCTATGTTAGCACTACGTATGCTATTCTCACATTAATCTTTACTATTTTTTGGGTTATTTTTTTGGTAGCAAACCACTTTTTGAACTGGGCCCGCATTTTGAATGTTTCAGAAAGCATGCAGTCGGAGATTTCAACATTAGCGATTATTGTATTTAGCTATTTTTGTCTGCAGTTTGTTTTAAGGATAATAACAACGCTTATTGTAGCGAATCAACAACCGGCAAAATCATCGCTAATTGATCTTTTGGGACAAATTGTTTCTTTCGTTTTTATCGTTATCCTAGTAAAAACAACTGAAGGGTCTTTAATTAAGCTAGGTATTGCTTTATGTCTTTCACCTATTTTAGTTTTAATTGGTGCAAACTTGTTTTTATTTAACGGCCTTTTTAAAAAATATCGTCCCAGTTTTTCAAAAATAAAATTCTCATATGCCAAAGACCTGTTCAATTTAGGACTGGTATTTTTTATAATTCAAGTTGCTGGCATAATACAGTATCAAACAGCAAATATTATTATTGCGCAAAATTTCGGTACTGCCGATGTGACCTCATACAATATTGTCTATAAATATTTTGGCGTTTTAAGTATGGTATTCATGATATTTTTAGAGCCTTTTTGGTCCGCTTCTACTGAAGCCTATTTAAAAAATGATATTCAATGGATCAAAAACGGGATAAGAAGATACAACCAATTAAATATAGTTATGATTGTAGTTGGTTGTGTAATGTTGATGCTTTCGGAAAAAGTTTACCGTCTTTGGCTTGGGGAAGGAAAGGTTATAATCGGTTTCTATCTTTCATTATGGGGCTTTTTATATTTTGTTGTAACGATGTTTGCATTAAAATACGTTTATTTTTTGAACGGAATAAATGCATTGAGAATACAATTCTGGGCATGTATAATAAGTCCGTTGGTGTATATAGCGGTAGCAATTATATTGATAAAATATTACAAAATGGGGGTGTATGCTCTTTTTATTGCTTCCATCATCGCAAACTTTAATGGTTACATTTTATCGCCGCTGCAATATCACATGGTTATCAATAAAAATAAAAAGGGAATTTGGGTCAAATAGAGTTCCAGACTTTGTTATGAAAATAATTTATGATTATCAGATATTTTCAATTCAAAAATATGGTGGTATAAGTAAATATTTTTGCGAGTTGATCAAGAACCTTCCAACTGAACATGAATGTAAATTGTCTCTTCTTCTTTCGGATAACCAATATGTGAAAGAGGGCTATCAATATTTTAAAAAAAGAACTGTTACGTGGCCCGATAAAAAATTTAAAGGAAAAGGTTTTTTGAATAAAAAATTATACAAAATAAACAGGCTTTACTCAAAACATATTATTTCTTCAAATAATTATGACCTACTTCATCCTACCTATTATGATACCTATTTCCTGCATGGGTTAAAAAAACCTTACATTTTTACTGTACATGATTTAATAGAATTTAAATTTAAGGAACTGTACAGAACTAATTCGCTGATGCCCCAGATGGAAAAAGTAATAAAAAGTGCGAACCGTATTATTTCAATAAGTGAAAATACAAAAGAAGACCTTATAAATATCTTCAATATCAATCCGGAGAAGATTGATGTAATTTATCACGGATTCAATAAACCTTTATGCAATGGAGAGCCAAACCCTTTTGGCAGATATATACTTTTTGTTGGAAAAAGGGGTGGATACAAAAACTTTATAACTTTCGCCAGCGCCGTTAGTGTCTTATTGAAAAAAGAAAGTGACCTCAAACTTATTTGTGTCGGCTACCCGTTTAGCAAGGAAGAGATAGATGATTTGAGAAATTTGAAAATTTTGGAAAAAACAATTTCGCTTGGCGTAAATGAAAATAAACTTAATAATTTATATTACAATGCCCAGGTTTTTGTATACCCCACATTATATGAAGGATTTGGAATGCCCATTTTAGAAGCTTTTGCCAATAATTGCCCGGTATGCTTAAGCAATACCAGTTCTCTTCCGGAAGTAGCCGGTAATGCCGGGGTTTATTTTGATCCAAATGATCGGGAATCAATATTAAATGCGGTTGAAAAAGTAATTTATGATAGTGATTATAAAAAAAAAATTATTGATGCAGGGAGGAACCGATTAAATAACTTTTCATGGAAATATTGTGCCGAACAAACAGTAAACTCTTATAAGAAAACTCTTTCATATTCAAAATAAGCCGGATTCAACTTCAAAAAAGAACAGCTTTAATTAAAGACATGAAAAAGCAAAAACGATTAAGTCTGTTTCGTTTGTCGTCCAAAGATTTTACACCCCTTAATAT
>Ga0207667_10007351_pt1 | contig 13259 bp, 9 predicted proteins | sample KBSCornC52_FD_184301 | JGI IMG/M metagenome (GOLD analysis project Ga0207667, IMG submission 184301) | Corn rhizosphere microbial communities from Kellogg Biological Station, Michigan, USA - KBS Corn C5-2 (SPAdes) (version 2) | ecosystem: Host-associated > Plants > Roots > Rhizosphere > Soil ...
TCAGCGCAGCCACGGCCCTCGTGCTCGCATTCCGAAAGTCAAAGTAATCTGCTGCAAGGCTCCAGCCTCTTGGAGCCAGCGCCTGGCGACTCCAGCCTCGACCTTTCATCAGCATTGAGTCTGCGACGCCGCGGCGCGTTCCGTCGTAGCGTCCGCAAGGTTGATATGCTACGCGCAAAACCAAATTGCTGCGGCTCGCGTTGGTGTCTTCGAACGACGTTAGTTTGCCGGAGCGCCGGGAATAGGAGCCTTTCCGTCAACGGCAAGCACTAACAAATGTGCAGGCCGGGGAGCGGCTGCGGGGCCTTTCGCATCGCCACCCTTGGCCGCACCGCCTCCGCGGCCGCCCGCGGCTTCCGGACCGCCGGTGACGCTGATATATTGCTTCCCATCGATCACAAAGGAAATCGGCGGTCCCATCTGCGAAGTATGGAGATCCAGATCGAGGAGCTTTTCACCAGTATCTGCGCGGAACGCGAGCAGCCGGTTGTTCACGCTGGAGAACACAAGATTTCCAGCCGTCGAAAGGCTGCCGCCTGCGAACGGGCCGGCGCCTGCGCCCGCAGCGCGCCAGCGCTCTTTCCTTGCGATCGGATCCCACGCGTACAGAACATTACCGCTAGGCCCGTCAGGGCCGATCTGCGCCAGAGGTTCGGGCTTGGGAGCGGCAGCCGCGGCTTGCTGGGCCGCTTGAACTGCCGCCGCTTCGGCGTTATCCGGCGTGCCGGCGGGAGCCGCGCCCTTGGCTTGATTCGCACCGCGTCCTCGGTCGAGCTGCCCACCGCCCAATGCAGTTCCCATGTTCATCTGGCCGCGACCGGTCGGGCCGATCTCGGTGGGAGCCGGGGTAAAGGTTTCCGCAGCGGTATAGTTCGATCCTTGACCCGCCGTGCCGGGGATGTAAACGAGTCCCGTCCCGGGATTGTACGACCATGGCGGCCAGACATGACCGCCGGAAGGGCCTGGATTCACAGTGACCGGCGTCGTCTTATAGCGCGCCGCCGGATTTACGATTGGATGTCCCTTCGCATCGATGCCCGTCGCCCACGATACTTTTGTGATCGGATCCGCCGAGATGACTTCTCCCGTCAACCGGTCGATCACGTAAAAAAACGCGTCCTTGGGCGCGTGCATGATTACCTTGCGCTGTTTGCCGTTGATCGTCAGATCGGCCAGCATCAGGTCGGCGATCGAGTCATAATCCCAATCGTCGCCGGGAACTTCCTGGTAATACCAGACCATCTTCCCGGTGGCGCCTCGCACCGCGATGATGCTGCACGAATAGAGATTGTCGCCCGGGCCACGATGCACATCCGTCCATGGGCCCGGCTGCCCTGTGCCTACGTACACGATGTCATTGTCGGCATCGTAGGCCACGCCATTCCACACCCCCGCCCCGCCACCGATTTTCCACCACTCGTTGGTCCAGGTTTTCGCGGCGGCTTCCAATTCCGGATGCTCAAATGGCTTGGATGGATCGCCCGGCACCGTGTAGAAGCGCCACAGCATCTTCCCGGTGTTCACATCGTAGGCTGAGAAGAAGCCGCGAATGCCGTACTCGCCGCCGCTGACTCCGATGATGATCTTGCCGCCCTTAATGACCCGAGGCGCCATGGTGATGGTGTAAGGCATGGTCTCAGGCGAGACTCGCGTTTCCCACAAGATTCGGCCCGTCGCCGCATCCAGCGCCCTGAGCCGCCCATCCACTGCCGGGGCGATGATTTTGCCTTCATACATCGCGACGCCGCGATTCACGACTCCACAGCAGATTCTCGATTGCCAGACTTGCTGGTTCACCTCTGGGTCCGCGCGCCAAATCTCTTTTCCGGTCCGCAAATCGACTGCGTACACGATGCTCCACGGGGTAATGCTGTACAGCACGCCATTGAAGACCAGCGGCGTTCCTTCCTGGTGGGTCTGTGGATTGCCGGGTGCGAGCGGGATCTCAGACGACCAGGCCAATCCCAGACGGCCCACGTTCGAGTCATTGATCTGCTTCAATGGACTAAAACGCTGCTCGGCCCAATTGACCCCGTAGGCGACCCATTCTTCGCCCGTCTTGCTGCCGGTTTTCAGCAAGCTGTCGTCCACGCGGCGCGGCTGCTGCGCCATCAACATACAGGCTGCCAGCGTGCCAATTGCGATCAACAACAATGCGCATCTCAGTACGCGAGCGCGGAACATTCGTGGGTCCTCCCTGCTGCTGATTCAGAATAACAATATTCCTAAAATAGCTCCTTACTAGCCAGGGCAGCCCCCTCGACCAGCGCTTCAAACTTGGCCCACATCACCGGTTCGGGCACTCGCTCAATCACGTCCACCTGGGCAAACCCACAATCCGTTCCCGCGATCACATTTTCGGGTCCGACCAGCTTCGCGTACCGCACGATACGATCCGCGACCAGCCGGGGATGCTCCACCGTGATGGTGTGGTGTGTAATGACGCCTGGAATCAAAATCTTTCCCGCCGGTAATTTGGAGTTCTGCCAGACGCGCCATTCGTGTTCATGCCTTGGGTTGGCGGCTTCGATCGAATAAGCCCCCGCACGCACCTGCAGGATCAAACCCACAATGTCGCCCAACGCGGCATCGGCCAGATGCGGAACATGCCAGCTTCCGAAACAAACGTGATATCGTACCCGGTCCTCGGGAATGCCTCGGAGCGCGTGATTGAGCGCGTCCACGCGAAGCTGCGCCCACTCCCGATAGCGCTCGGGACTCTGCTGGACCAGGTGATCGTACATATTGGCAAGCACCGCGTCGTCCACTTGGAGCAGCAAGCCCGACTGATAAATCTCCAGGTATTCCTGGCGCAAGGCTTCCGCCAGCGCGAAAATGTACTCTTTTTCGCTGCCATAGTACTCATTCACGCCGTCGTAGGCGGTGCTGGCCGGCGCGACAGCCGTCAGAAAAGCCTCTTGGACGGTCACTCCCTCCAAGGCCTTTTGGAAATTGGCGATCGCGCGGCGTATCGGTTCCCGATCGCGATACTCGATCGGCCCGATGCACGCTTCCGTGGGCCGGCCCGTGAGTACGCTCGGCATTTCCCGCGCAATCACGTCTCCGAACCGTTGCAGGTCGCGTCCCAGCCACTCCACCGGCCTCAGTTGATTGGGGCGAATCTCAAACCCGCTGATACGGCTCAAAACATAGTTCGACCAACTGGATTTCCCGAACTCGCCGTCGCTGATAATATCCACACCGATCGCGGCTTGTTTCCTGGCCACCTCGGCTGTAACACGCCGCAACGTCTCCAGATAGCCATCGGTGGTCGTGACATCCTCGGGGCGATCTTTGCCGGATTGCGCCAGTGCCTTTAATTCGGCGGGCCGTACTAAACTGCCAACGTGAGTGGTTAGGATTCGCTTTTCGCTTCTTTTCATAGAGGCTGGCTGGGGGCGCGCCCCAAAGGATATCATGAACTTTTGCGGTCGCTTCGGAACTTATCAATGCAGTTGATGCTCGTCATCATCAAGACGAAATTAGTGATGGATTAAGCCTCTCAAGTGCTACACTAGCCCGTTTGGGGTCAGTTGAAATCGTCCGGATTTGGAACCAATCGACAATTTATGAGCCAACAGAGTTTAGAAACGCTTTTGCAGAAGACCAGCCCGGTAAAGCTGTTAAGAAATTCAGCTATTGGCCCCTATGTGTATCCTGTCGTGGCGAGTGAGTACACCAATTGGCGGGATGAACAGCGCGCTTGGCAGAAGACCTGCGTTCTCTTCAACCAGTCGTATCACATGACTGATATGTACGTGGAGGGTCCCGATGCTCTAAAGCTGCTCTCCGCCCTCGGCATCAACACGTTTAAGAATTTCGGTCCCAACAAGGCGAAACAGTTCATTGCCTGCAATTACGACGGATATGTCATCGGGGATGTCATTCTGTTCGGCTTGGAGCCCAACGTTTTTAATCTGGTTGGCCGGCCATCGATTCACAATTGGGTCCAGTTCCATTGCGAGACCGGCGGTTACGACGCCAAGTGTACGCGCGATGAAAGAGCTGCTGCACAGAAGGGTCCCGTGGTGCGCAAGACCTACCGTTATCAGGTGCAAGGTCCCAACGCCTTGAAGGTGATGGAAAAGGTACTCGGCGGTTCGGTACCGGACGTCAAATTCTTCCAGATGGCAGTCTTCACGATCGCGGGCAAACAGGTTCGCGCCCTGCGTCACGGCATGGTCGGTCAACCGGGATTTGAGTTGTTCGGCCCCGCAGCCGACGGCGAAGCTGTGAAGGACGCGATCGTCGAAGCGGGCCAGGAGTTCGGGTTGCGGCTTTCCGGCGCCCGGGCGTATTCCTCGAATACTTTGGAATCGGGCTGGATACCTTCGCCTCTGCCGGCCGTTTATACCGGCGCGAAGATGAAAGCGTTCCGCGAATGGCTGCCGGCCAATAGCTACGAAGCGATCGGTTCCCTGGGTGGAAGCTTCTACTCCGAAAACATCGAAGACTACTATCTGACGCCCTACGATCTGGGCTACGGGCCCACCGTCAAATTCGATCATGACTTTATCGGACGGGAAGCGCTCGAGACGATTTCGAAGAATCCTAAGCGCACTAAAGTCACTCTGGCACTCGATTCTGCCGATGTGATGAAGGCCATGAGCACCATTTTCGACAAGGGTGAACGGGCCAAGTTCATCGAGTTTCCGTCCGCCGTATATTCAACATGGCCGTACGACAAGGTCATGAAGAACGGCAAGACCGTCGGCATCTCCACCTGGATCGGCTACAGCTCCAACGAAGGCAAGATGCTGACGCTCGCCATCCTCGACAATGAGCAGGCGCAGGTGGGTAATAAAGTGACGTTTGTCTGGGGCCAGCAGCCGGGTACCGGCGAAAGGCCCACGGTCGAGAGCCACGTTCAGGTGGAGATCGGCGCCACCGTTGCTCCCGTGCCTTACGTCGAAGTGGCGCGCGAAGCCTATCGCACTAGCTAGACAGGGCGCATCCCTCTTAGTTCTTGAACACTTAGTTCTTGAACGACGACCCGCGCTATGAGGGATACTGTCGCGTGCGAGGCCCATCCGACCGCATAAATAAAAAGGGTCGCATCCGCGGATGCGACCCTTTCACTAGCTAACCGCCGTGACGCCACTGCGTCCTTGCTCGCGCTTCTTAGAACGTGAAGCGTCCGATGAGCAGGCCGGTGCGCTGATTTCCCAGGGCTGTGGCGTTACCCAGACCCAGGTTGGTGCCGAAAGTCGTGAACGTACCGAGACCAGAGGTGTAGTTGCCGTTCGTCCCGGCAATAGTGCAGCCGGTGATGCCACCAGAGCACCCATAGGTCGGATTGACCGGGCTGAAGCCCAGATTAGGATTCGGGAGGGTGGCGCGATTGAAGATGTTCTGGAACTCCATGCGAATCTGGAACGTGACTCTTTCCTTAATCTTGAAGTTCCGCGCGAAGTTCATCGCTTCACTGGGCCGGCGCGCGCCGCGGAAGAAAGAGTAGGTGCTCGTATCCGCCGTCCAGGTGGCATCCGGAATCGTTTGCCAGGCGTCCGGGTTGATCACCACGGTTTTGTTCGGATCGAAACAATGGCAGTTGATATCGAGGGGGTCGGTGTGATGGACACCATTCAGATCGGTCCAGTTCACGGACCATGGATTCATATAGCTTCCATCCGCATTTTTCTTCAATTGGGCACCGACTCCAGGACCGCGGCCCAGCCACCGGCTGATGGAGTTTGTGGATCCGGCGCTCGGCCGGCCGAGATACGGGCCCGATTGATAGTACAGGGCGCTCGACCAAGCCCAGTCACCGAGGGCGTAAGACACAAGCTTGTTTCGGAGGATGGGCAGTGTGCCTTTGTATCGTGGTATCTGATATTCAAAAGAGATTCGCAACTGCTGCGGCGGATTCGCGGCTACCAGGTCTTTTCCGGTTGTCGGATTAAAGACGTCCGGATACCCGGTCAATGCAAGGTTCTTGGAGTAGGTGTAACCACCAGTCGCCGACAATCCATGCGAAAAACGTTTCGTCAGCGTCACTTGCAGAGAATCGTACCAGGATTTGCCCAGAGGTGCGGAGGGCTGGAGGGCGCTGCTGAACTGCGGGAAAGGCTTGAGCGACTGCAACACCGTCGGGGCAGTGGCTCCAGTCGGGTATCCGCTATAGGGAACGGAAACTCCGTAACTTGCCAGGGTCGACAACTGGCTCGCCGTGAGCCGATTGAGGTTTGTATTGAGAAGGGTTGCGTCACTCAGCCCCTTCGCTGAAGTATCAACGGAGAAACCATAGTGTTGCAAAGAGCTTACGGAGACGGCATTGAAATCCTGGAAGCCGGTGGCCGCCTGCCAGACATTCCGGTTGCCGACATAGGCTGCCTCAATCACCAAGTTCCGGGTGATTTCACGTTGCAGACTCGCTTGCCACTGATACGTCCGGTCCGGACGCCCGGCGTTCGGGTCGATGAACGCCGCCGCGTTCGTGTTAATTGCTCCGGCAATGAATCCCGCGGAGGGGTTTGACGTCGCGAGCACAGGGTTGTACCGGCTTGGAATCCCGTCTTGCAATTTGAAGTCATCGAACCCATTTGGCAGAATGGGCGTCGAGATTGAATTGATGACGCCTCCTCCAGTAAACGGTACCGAGTCATAAGCGATCCCGACGCCGCCGCGGAGAACGGTCTTCGAATTCAAGCTGTACGCAATTCCGATCCGGGGACCAATGGCATATGGATAGTTGGAAGCGAAATTACAATTGCAGCTCGCTTCGTAGATATACGCTCCCGGTCGTCCTCCGGCAGCAGGATTGGGAGTTGTCGGGCTGAAGTCAACGGCGCGCCCAAAATCTTCTTTGGCATATGTGCCGTAATCCCAACGGAGGCCGTAATCCAGGGTCAGGTTTCGCCGGATGCGCCAAGTGTCCTGTATAAATAACCCCGTCTGAATATTTCTTTTGCGATATTCAGGCGGAGTGGCCAGAGTTACGCTGGTTACACTGCCCATCAAGAAGTTCGCAAACGCGAAACCTACGGCGTTGGAGTTTCCCGTAAAACCGGTCAGGCCGTTCAGCGACGGCTGCCAAGTGACGCCGTTACCGGTCAAAGGCGGATTAGCCCCGCCAGGCGCCGTATTCCCAAAACTAAAGAGTCCCGCACTGTTGGTGTTGTTAAGGACCACCTGCTGGTTAATCCGATAGTCGGCTCCCACTTTGAAGGTATGGTTTCCCTGAATCCGGGTGACGTTGGCTGAACTCGTTGGGTGCCTTTCCAGTTGCCGCGAAATTCCGCTTCCAGAGCCCATCGCATTCAGACCGCCGATTGACGGACTGCTTACGACGGTCGAATTAAAACGTGGGAATACCGAATTCTGGGTCGTACCGGTCAATCCGATGTCGGCCGCAGCATTGTAGTTCGTTGTCACAGGGCAACTGCAAAAGTCGTATTCCTGCCAGCCGACGCCCAGGTGGAAGAGCATGGTAGGACTGATGTTGTAGTCGAAGTTGATGCGATAGGTAGGAGAACCTTCAAACGTGCCGGCGTTAGCGGTGATCGGTTCCGGGAATCCTTCGCCTAGACCCAGAGCCTGAACTGGGGACTTGGTGACCGTATCCAAGTAAGTGAACGAAAGCCGCGCCTTGGGTCCGATGTTCTGATCCATCTTCAGTGCCGGCATGCTGGTATGTCGATAGCCATGGAACGGATTGAAATAGTTGCTAGTCAATACTCCGAGGTTAGCGTTCGGACCCTGCGGAAGCGGCACGTACTTGTTTAAGATATTCATCGACACCTTGTCGATAAGCGTGGCGGGAACCCGGTTGCCTGCAAACGGAGACCGCACTTGCAGCGCAGACCCGGGCGTGCAATCCGAACTGAGAGCCGCATTGCATTGGACTGTCTGAGTGCTATTTGGATCGAAGATCGTGCCTAGAGGGATCACGTTACCCAAGGGGTCTTTATAATCGTGGGTGCCAATCCTCAGGTTGGGATCCCCACCGGGCCCTCCCGCCTGGGAGATGGGGAGTAGACCGGAGAAGTCGCCTGCGCGGTATGCGGCGGTCGGCACCGTCGGAGCAGTGAAATCCGTGAAGTGATACTGAGTGTCGACGTACTGCTCCCAGTTGAAGAAGAAGAAGGTCTTATCTTTGCCGTCATAGAGCTTAGGAATCCAGACCGGACCGCCTATGCTGGCTCCGTAATCATTGCGTCGGATGCGGCCCCTGGTGTGAGAGGCGGCGTCGTCAGAGTTTAAGATATCGTTGCCGAAGTAGTCGAACGCGCTACCGTGATACTGGTTCGTGCCCGACTTAATCACCTGATTGATCAAGGCTGCCGAGACGCCACCATATTCCGCGTTGAAATTGCTGCTCTGAATCGCAACTTCCTGGATCGCGTCAGGGCTCACATTCTCACGCGTGGTAATCGTAGGAAAGCCGACGTTGGTGACAACCTCGCCATCGACGCGATATTGATTGTTCTGAATGTTCAGTCCGTTGATTCTCGGGCCGAATCCCTGGCCGAATTGATTCACGCTGCCGGGAAGGGTATAGGCGAGCGCAAATGGATCCCGGGTGAAGGTGCCCAGAGGCAAAACTGGAAGGTCATTAATCTGACGCACGGTGATGTCGTGAGTCAGCGCGCCGCTTTCCGTCTGCAGCAGCGTCGACTCCGTTGTGACTGTAACGGACTCAGCAGCCGCACCGAGTTCCATGGTGACGTCCAGGCGCAACGTCTGCGCCGCGCCGATCGTCACGTTTTCCTGGCGGAACGACTTGAATCCTGCTTGGGTGACGGTAACCACGTACCGGCCGACGGGCATTTGCGGAATCGCGTAGTTACCCGTTTGCGAGGTAACACTCGTGAACACCGTGCCCGTGTCTACACGGGTCGCAGTAACGGGAACACCTGCAATTACGGACCCGGACGGATCCGTCACAATTCCGGTCAACGTTCCCGCGGCAGTTTGTCCGAAGACCGCTGCCGCCGTTGCTATCAGTAACAAAATAAAACGAGATTTCATAAGCCTCCCAGTAACACGTGCATGGCTTCTCTAGCTCAAGCGGTATACGTAACGCTCAAAGACCCAATGTGGCTGACTGTATTACAGCTAGACCCTCTTGTCAATGCCCGTCGCATTGAGAAGGGTTATCAGATTACCTGATGGGCCGAAGCCCACGCCCGGACTCGATGGAAAGAAAGCGGACGCGGACGGACTATGCTTAAAGACCTTGTGTTGTCACTATAGGACAGCTTCACTCCCGTTGTCGATAGTGTCCGGCTCATAGGGCCTATCAGAATCTTTGATAAGAAAAATTTAGCTTAGATGAATCCTGTATCCTATCAAGGGATCACCACGGGAGGAAACGATGCAGGACGAACATCATCGCCAGGGGCGGCGTGCAGGGATGAGAATCAGTCGGTTCACTATAGCTCTTGCAGCGGTCGTCTGTGCGGGGTCCCTGTCGGCACAATCATCGCCGAAGGCCGCCGCACCCGCGGCGAATCTCAATCAACTGATGAGGTCACTTTTCTTCCCGCATTCGAACGTGATCTTCTTCACGCAGCGCTACGACCCCAAGGACGTTAAGCCGGCATCGGAACCTTCCGGATCAACCGACCCCCTGACGGGTGTATTCGGAGGCTGGGAGGCGGTCGAGAACAGTGCGCTCACATTAGCCGACTCCGCGGATTTGCTGATGACGCCCGGCCGGAAGTGCAGCAACGGTCGGGATGTTCCCCTGGCGAACGCGGACTGGGTGCAAATGGTGAACGGGCTTCGAGACGCCAGTATGTTCGCTTACAAAGCGGCTTTGACTAAGGACCGGGACAAGATGCTCCAGGCTTCCGATGTGCTGGCTACGTCCTGCTCGAACTGCCACAACAAGTACCGCCCCGGTAACGTCGCAAACAGGTGTAAGTAGGTTAGCGGACTCTGCCGAAGTAGTCTTGAAACTACTGAATCTTGGTAAAGGTTTCCGGTGCGCCGCCCCCACCTGTGCCCTTGCCACCGGCCTTGCCGCCACCGCCGCCGACCCTCTGCCGCAAGGCCGAATAGCTCTTGCCGTCTTCCGCCAAGGTCCATTCATCGTGCCACTGCGTCCCGTTGCCCTGGGTGGTTTCGACGACTAGCTTATTGCCTTCCATTTTGCCCGTGGCCTTGGCGTCCTTCCAGACGCCTTCGGTCATGGTGACTTCCTGTCCTTGGGTGGGATATTGACGCAAGATCACCATACCGCTCTTTTGCGTCTCTTCCATATACACGACGCCGTTCTTGTAGGTCAGCTTGCGTATTTGGCCGCCGTCTTCACCCTTCCAGGTGCCATTGAACCTCGAGGCGTCTTGCGCCATCAGCATAAACGCGGTCACGCCCAACGCAACCATGGTCATGAACAGCGCTTTTTTCAAAGGGTGTTCTCCTTTGTTTCTTTGTGAGGAGCCGGTTACTTCTTCTCGGCCGCTTTGGGGTGCGTGCGTTCGAAACGCGACGTTTCGATGTAGTTCCGCACGGCAGTGTTTCCCTCGTGGCAGGCGTACTCGAACATCTCGTACTTGTTGTCGAGGAACATCGGATACGCCACAGTGTAAGAGCCCGTAGCCAGAACCGTCGGATCCTCGACTTTCATCGTGAACTCGATGGTATCCGGAGCCACGCGCGTGAACCGCTCCGTGATCTTCATGTTCGGGGTTTCCGGCTGAAGTGGGCCGGGGGATCCGGGAACGCCTGCGCTGGTATGTCCCACCAGGCCGTTAAAGTTCGTCGTCTCGACCACCAGCGTGTTGCCTTCCCAATGTCCCCGCGATTCGCCCAAATATTCCTTGATCTGGGGATCCAGGGGCGGCATTCCATTGGTCGGAATGACGCGGACCTCGTGCGCCATTTCCAGCACGATCATCACGTAGCCAGGCGACTGCATGATGCGGATGCCGTTATTGTAGTTGCGCGGTTCCATCGAAACCGGCATGCCACGCGTGATGCACCGATCCCAGGCGCTGAAGTCGTCGACGCTATCAAAAACAGTCTCACCCGGTTTGTAGCTGCTCTTCATCTCAGCCTGGAGTTTCTTGCCATATTCGGTGAGCGCGGGAAACTGGCCATCTTTCGGATCGACGATCAGCGACAGTTGACGCATGAGTCTGTCCGGGTAGTCCCTATCTGGGATCGGTCCCGTGCCTCGGGCCCGAGCGGTCATGCTGTCAAATTCTTTGTCCGTCCTGTAAAGCCGGTCGCCGTACTGCTTCGGCCGCGTAAGAGGAACCGCGATCAGATGGTTGATGGGCCAGATACCCTGTAGGTCTGGTTCGCCCCAAGGCGTCTTGGGCGGCGCATAGTTAGGGACGGGCTTCACGTCGTACGCCCAGAGCTGCCGTTCCTTGGCGGTTCCGGGCTCGGCTGGTGCCGGCGGGGCTCCGCGTCCGCGTCCTCCGCCCGTATTCTGGGCGAAGACCGTCGCCATGCTGATTACGCCGAAAGCCAGAATCCGTTTGGTCACTGTAATCCTCCAGGTCCGCAAATCAATATTACATTACCTGAATCACAGCGTGTTATTCTGTGAAGCGAAAACAACGGCGTACAATAGGGAGTAGATAGATAGATGCGATCTCGATTTATCGGCGTGATCTTGGCGGCGGCGCTGATGTCAGTCGCGCAAGCGCAGCAGGCGCAGCCAGCCAAACAGGCAAAACAAGCCCCCAAACAAGCCAACGCCCCGCGAACCCAGCCTGGGCAACGGCCTGCGACCATCGGGGGCCATCCCAATCTTAACGGCATCTGGCAGGCGTTGAACACCGCCAACTGGAATCTGGAAGCGCATTCGGCGCAGGCTCTCGACGACTTCTGGGGCTTGGGCGCGATTGCCGCGATCCCGGCCGGTAAGAGCGTCATTAAGGGCGATGGAAAGATTCCGTACCTGCCGAAAGCGCTCGAGCAGCGCGATAAGAATCGCGCGGCGTGGCCGGCCTCGGACCCTGAAGCCAGGTGCTTCATGCTGGGAGTTCCGCGTGTCACCTACCACACCATGCCGTTCCAGATCTCTCAGGGTACCGGCGACCTGCTGATGGTTTACCCATTCGACGCCACCAATCGGATTATCCACATGACGGACCACGGGGAACCGCCCGTGGATACCTGGATGGGCAAGTCCGACGGTACCTGGGAAGGCAACGTCCTAGTGGTGGTCACCACCGGCCAGAACGAAAAATCACAGCTGGATCGGGCGGGCAATTTTCACAGCAATCAGTTGAAGGTGACCGAACGATTCACGCTGCTGGATTCCACTCACATCCGCTACGAAGCGACGCTTGAGGATCCCAAGACTTTCTCCAGGCCTTGGACCATCGAGATGCCGCTCTATCGCTTGATCGACGATAACGTGCAGATACTCGAACATAAGTGCGTGCCATTCGCCGACAAGCTTCTTTATAGCGACTTGATGCACCTTGAGCCGCAGCAGAAAAACGCTCCGGATCCGAAAGGTTTTAGGGAGAGAACTCAATGAACAGCAAACTGACCTCGATTCTGGGAACAGCCGCGCTACTGATGTCGGTGGCATCGGCTCACCATTCCTTCTCTGCCGAGTTCGATTCGAACAGGCCGGTGACCCTCGAGGGCACGGTCGTAAAGATGGACTTCGTGAATCCGCATTCCTGGTTGTATCTCGACGTCAAGGGACCGGACGGCCAAATCCAACATTGGTCGGTCGAGGGCGGTGCTCCCGGCGTCCTGCTGCGGAACGGCTGGACCAGGAATACGCTTCCTGAGGGAACCAAGATCGTCGTCCACGGATTCATGTCGAAGGATGGCGCTTACCGTGCGAACTCGAGGGATATTCAGCTTCCGGACGGCAAGAAACTGGACACGGGTAGTAGCTACGGTAAAGAAGTGCCCAAAGAAGCTCCCAAGAAATAGTCATGCGCAAACTCTGGTTGTCGGCCGTAGTTGCCCTGTCTTCGTTTACCGCGTTTTCTCAGCCTAATGGGTGGAACGATCCTTTCCCGCCCCATAAGGTGATGGACAACATGTATTACGTGGGAACCAAGGAACTGGCGTCGTTCCTATTCGTCACGCCCCAGGGCAACATCCTGATGAACAGCGATTACGAGTCATCGGTTCCGGTAATCAAGGCGAGCGTCGAGAAACTGGGGTTCAAGTTCAGCGACATAAAGATCCTCATCGCCGGTCATGCCCACCCCGACCACGTCGGCGGAGACAACTTAGTCAAGGAGTTGACTGGAGCCCAAGTCGTGGTAGGGCGCGTGGACGAAGCTAAAACCAAGGACTTTCATCCGGAAGGAAAAGAGCACCCGATCGAT
>Ga0207667_10007353_pt1 | contig 13255 bp, 10 predicted proteins | sample KBSCornC52_FD_184301 | JGI IMG/M metagenome (GOLD analysis project Ga0207667, IMG submission 184301) | Corn rhizosphere microbial communities from Kellogg Biological Station, Michigan, USA - KBS Corn C5-2 (SPAdes) (version 2) | ecosystem: Host-associated > Plants > Roots > Rhizosphere > Soil ...
TCCTGAGCGTCGATGCGCTCTGGCCGATGATTTTAATGGCACTCGGCGTGTGGTTATTCGCCAAGCGCAAGAGTGCGGCCGCACGAGGCGACGATCGCCACAGAACCCTTGTGGGGCCTGCGGTGTTGGTCACCCTGGGTGTGGTTTTTCTCCTCGACAACTTGCATGACCACTGGTACGAGGTGCCGGGCTTTGGACGCACGTGGCCTCTGATACTGCTGGTCATCGGGGTTCTGAAGCTCATGGAACGAGGGCATTTCGGAAATAATCCCTCCTTCACACAACAACCGCCGCCAGGCGCCCCTCCGGAGCAACAGCCTCCTGCTGAGGTGAATAGCGAGGTGAAAAATGGCTAGCACAATACAAGCACCGCCTCCTACACCGCCGATGCGGCCGGTGCGGCCGCCCCGCTCGTTCGCAGGACCGATCGTTCTGATCATCATTGGGATCCTAGGCCTGCTAGGAACGATGGGCATGCTCGAGTGGCACCGAGTATTCCTCTGGTTTGCTCACTTCTGGCCGGCGTTGTTGATCCTGTGGGGGATCATCAAGCTCATCGAGTATCAACAGGCGAACCGCTCCGGGGTCAGATCCGGGGGAATCGGCGCTGGCGGAGTCCTTCTCATCATCTTCCTCGTCATCGCCGGACTGACTGCGACCTCGCTTTCGCGAGTTGACTGGCAGCACGTTCGAGAAGGATTCAACATCGACGATGGCGAGCCATGGTGGGGACATAGCTACAACTACACCGACGACATTCAAAAGGCGTTCCCCGCGGACGGAACTTTGAAGGTTACAAACGAGCATGGTGCGGTCAACGTGAATGCCTCGGACGATAATCAGATCCACGTTTCCATTCACAAACGTATCAATGCGGAGCGCCAGGACCAAGCGGATCGCTGGGATAAGGACACGCGCCCGCAACTCACGGTGAACGGCCAAACCGTCACGCTTGACGCGAATACCAAAGGTGCCGGCGACCACTGGGTGAATACCGATCTCGACATAGCGCTTCCCCGCAAGGCGATGGTAACGATCTCGTCGCGGCATGGAGATATCAGCATCATGGGGCGAGATGGCAACGCCACAGTAACCAGTCAAGACGGAGATGTTTCGGTCACCGACCTGAAGGGCGGTTTGACCCTGAGCCTGGAAAGCAGTTCAGCTCACATTTCGCAGGTGAGCTCGGATGTGACCGTACAGGGCCGGGCCAAAGACGTCTCGATTGAAGATGTCAAGGGAGCGGTTCATCTTGACGGAGATTTTCGTGAAAGCCTTAAGCTGTCACAGATCGCGAAATCGGTCAGCTTCAGGACGACCCGCACCGAGATGGATATCACCAAGGTGGAAGGCTATCTCAATCTCGACTCGGGCGATCTGGAGGCGAACGCAATCTCGGGGCCGTTGCGGCTGAAGACGCGCTCGAAGGACATCATGCTCAATGGCGTGACCAACGATGTTCGGTTGACGAACGAAAACGGTGCGGTTGAAATTCACGTCACCAAACTTGGGCCGCTCGACGTATCCAATAGCCGGGGCGACATCCGGGTGTATGTGCCTGCCAAGGCCGGGTTCCAGTTGCAAGCGCAGGCACACGACGGTGAGATTCAGACAGACTTCAATTCCCTGAAGATCGAAAACGGCGACCGCGGAGGCAATGGCGCGGGATCGGCCAACGGAGGTGGTCCGCGTATGGTGTTGAACAACGAGCACGGATCGATTGAGGTGCGAACCGATACCGGTGTAGCGCCGGTGGTCCCGAATGTGCCGAAAGGTCCGAAAGCTCCGGAGACGCCGGAAACCTCGGAGAATTAAAACCTGTCCGAACCAGTCGTGCCTCAGCTCTTTGAATAGGCGCCCCGAACTTCGGGGCGCCTGTGAAGTACAACCTGACTGTGTGGTTCTTAATTTCCCTCCTCTTCATCCTCTGCAGGCAGAGACTTCAAGTACTCGACCAGATCGCTCTTCTCGCCATTGCTGAGGCCTAGCGAGAAACACGAGTCATAGTGGTTAACGACATCGGTGAGCGACGGAAAGCGTCCATCATGGAAGAAGCCACGTTTGGTGTGGGTCCATAGCCCTTCGAGCGGAGTTGTGCGATAGCGATGGTTTGGCGCCCGATCTGCCTGGAAGTTGTCGATGCAAATCTCGTTGCCTTTGTGTAGGTTCCAGCCGGGCTCCGTACCGGTTGGTTCGGTGTGGCAGGTGGCGCATTTGGCTTTGCCGCTGAAAAGCTCGTCTCCGCGTTTCGCCGCGTCCTCATCGAAACTCCCTTTTGGGGGCTTGGGAGCCGGGATCGCCAACTGGTAAAAGTGCAATGCGGGGAGCTTCGGCGAGATCAAGTCGACTTCGCTGTGTACGTGCCCGAATTTATTCGCGGCGGCGATCGGAAACTGCGCAGCGTTGTCCAGCCGAGGGTCGAAGAAGTTGCCTTTTCCGTGCATCTCCAGATTGGCGACGAAGGCATTCCAGTAGCTCACCGTCCCCCAGTCTCCGGTCCAGGTATGCAGATTGACGCCAGCTTTGCCGAATGCAGGCGGAATCAATGTCGCAGCTGAGCGCCCATTCGGCTGGAATGCTTTGCCATCGAGGAAGAGCTCGGCGTCGAACTTTCCGGGCCCCCAGCTCATGAGGACTTTCTTCACCGTAGCCACATCCGTACGCAAAAGCTTCGCCACCGGTTCGAGATTCGGAGCCAGCGCCACGATTTGACCAATATTGAGATCTTGGTTTGACCATCCATCGAGCCGATGTCCGATCACGCCTTCAGGAATTCCCGGAGCCGAAAAGGAGTTGTCGACACGGGAATGACACAACGCACACTGGATCCCCATGGTTTTGAGGGTTCCATCTGCGTTAAACACGCCACTGATACCAACCACCGCGTTGAGCTTGAGTAAGGCGAGAGTGACAGCAGGTTCATTTAGGTTCATCTGGCCCGCCTTGATGGCGGAAACGATCGGCTCCGGCAGGGCATCCACATCAATTCTCAATCCCACGGCGGCAGCTGTTGCCGGGCTCAGGCCTGGACCAACGCCTCCCAAGCGAGCGCCTTCGACGGCTTTGTGTAAGTGCAATGTTCCACCCCAGAAGTCTTCATCACCAAAGGCATCGAAGCGGAAAATCTGACGGCCGTCGGCAACAAGTTCTTTTGCATTGGCATTAACCGTGTGGTCAAACGGAGCCAATGGCGTAGAACTTTTTTCCGCCTTTAAGATCATCGTAAGGATCAGAGATCCTGAAAGCAGGATCAAGAGAGTGAGTTTCCCATGGACCTTCATTCTTTCTTTCCTCCGAGCTGGCCCTCGCGAGGTGGCAGCAAGCTGCACCACTTCTCGCCACGCAGGAAAGAGGCCTGGGGGAGGGATCGGTTACGCGAGTTTTGTCGTTAAGTTGTAAATACTTCGTGAGGAGCTAGTCTTCCTGGTTGCTGCTGGCTAGGGACTGCATCCATACTTGATATGGGCAGTTCCACGTTGCTGATATGAGACGAACAAAAACTTTTCCCATTGCGGGAATCCTGGCGTTGATGGCATTCTGCTGCACGATGTCGGCGCAAACGCGCCACGACATCGACGTAGAAAAATCGGTGCTTACCATCCGTGTATACAAATCGGGCTTATTCTCGGCCTTTGCCCATGACCATGAGATCCGTGCACCAATTCAGAGTGGAAGCTTCGACGAGCAGAAGCGCACGGTGGAATTCAAGGTCCAATCAGCCCAACTGAAGGTTCTCGATCCTGATGGTTCGGATAACGAACGCTCGCAAGTGCAGAACACGATGCTCGGTCCGAAGGTGCTCGATCCCGAGAGATTTCCGGAAATCAACTTCCATTCCACCTCCATCGACCCCGCAGGGGAAGGGAAGTGGAATGTGCAAGGGGAACTCGCGCTGCACGGGCAGACGCATCCCGTGAAAGTGGAGGTCGCAGGCGCCAACGGGATCTATCGCGGTTCAACCCGACTACGACAAACCGAGTTTGGAATCACACCGGTAAGAATTGGGGGCGGTTCGATCAAAGTGAAAGATGAAGTGCAGATCGAGTTTGAGATACGCGGAAAGTAAGCCCGGCACACCGTCTATAATGAGATGCTGCCAACCAAGCGGCTTTCAAAATTGACTTCCGATGGGCTGCCAGTTGTTCCTTCTGACACCGTCTCTCACCCACGGGGACTCTTTCACGACTAAGCGGCAGCGTCAACAGCAGGTAGCCCGTCGGAATTCGCGGGTGAAGCATAGCTCGCCCCCGAACCTCAAAGCAACCGCCAAGACGTGCCACCCAATTGGATCGTTCTCCATGAACTTGCGCGGAGCTAGCGGGTTCTGCGAAGCGCAGGCTCTGTCGTTGCCGGGGCAGTAGATCGCCGGAGGACAAGGTCAGTTTCCAGAACATACTCGGTCCCGTGCTCGGAGTGATTCTTGCGCTCAACGTCGTTCATCAGAGCTTTGAAGGCGAGTCTCGCGATATCGCTTTGGGACATGCGCACGGTGGTAAGCGGTGGAATCATGAATTGGGCCAGGTGAAGATCGTCAAAGCCGATGACAGAAATCTGTTGAGGAACAGAAATACCGCGCTCATAGGCTTGGCGCATCACGCCAATCGCGGTGACGTCATTTGAGCACATCACGGCCGTGGGCATAGAGTTCCCCTTTAACAGCTTCTCCAGAGAAACCATGCCGCCTTCCATCGTGTGGTCCCCCTCAATCAGAAAGTTGGGATCGACGCTCAGACCCAAATCTTTCATCGCGCCGGTGAAGGCGCTCTTTCGCGTGACGGCGGATTTTAGGCTGAGCGGCCCAGAAATAAACGCAATTCGTTCATGATTGAGCCCGGCTAAATGGTGGACAGCCTGGGCGATTCCGTGTTGATAGTTGATCTTGATATTGCTGACGCGCGGCAGGGAAGGCCCAACATCGACAAAGACCAGCGGTACCTTGCGGAAACGCAGACTGTCGAGAAGCGACTCCTCCATGCCGAACGAGAGAATCGCAACCCCCTCGACGCGGCGCTCCAGCATGCGGCGAACCGCCGATTCCATGCGTTTGGGATCGTGAATGGTCGAGGTCAGCAGAATTTCATAGCCGTGTGCAACGGCAGTATCTTCGAAAGCCTGGACGATCTCGGGAAAGAATGGATTCGTGATCTCGGAAACAATTAGCCCGAAGATGCGGGTTCGTCCCGAAACCAGCGCCCGGGCTTGCGTGTTCGGGTAATATCCAAGTTCCTCTACCACCTGCCAGACTCGCTTTGCGAGCTGGGGGTCTACGGTCGGAATGCGGTTGATCGTGCGGGAGACGGTCGCTGTAGAAACTCGGGCACGCTTTGCGATTTCTCGGATGTCCATTGGCCGGAGTGGGGCTGGCACCGGAGTCCGCCACCGCCGGACTTCCGGAAGATGGAATAGTAACTCGACCAGCCGCTTTCGTCACGCGAGAGTTTTCGGGGTAGCGGACGGCTGTTCGTTTCCCGTAGGAAAATCCTTAGCATGGCAGGCGTGAATGGGCTTCGCCATGACTCGTTCTGAACGACACCTATATAGTTACGGAGTTATGAGCGAGTCGACTTTCCCCCCCAGGTTCGAGGCGGGAAAAGCCGCCTGCGGGGTGACGGTTTTGCGCGTTTTGCGACTCTGCGGCATTATCTATTATCTTGCGGAGGGAATCGTGGGCCGTTCGCTTTTTGTCGCTCTCCTGGTGGCTGTCTGCTGCACAACCGCGTTTTCTCAGAACGCACAACCCTCTCGCCTTCCACTGCCGACCAGCAAGGTCCTGATAGCGCCGGGGAAAGGTCGCATTGGAATGATGAATAGCTTTCCTGCAACCATAGCCCTCAGTCCCGACGGGCGCTATGCTGCGTTACTCAACGACGGCTATGGCACCGGAAGATCCAGTGGTCGCCAGTCCGTCGCAATACTAGATTTCCAATCAGACAAGTTGACTGATTTCCCCGACAAGCGTTTCCCGACAGGTGCGCAACAGTCGTTGTATCTGGGTTTGGCATTCAGCTCGGACGGGAACCATCTCTATGCGTCTGTGGGATCGCTCACAGATGCAACGGGAACAAAGAAGGGAAATCTCGGGAATGGAATCGTTGTATATAGGTCAAATAAGGGTAAAGCAAAACCTGAACGCTTCATTAGAATCGCCCCGCAAGAGCTTGCCAGCGGCAAGAAGGTGGCTTCGGGCTTCAGCAAAGTGCCGGCTGGGTCTGCGATTGCCTATCCAGCAGGGTTGGCAGTCGTCCAAGCAAACGGCAGGGATCACCTACTGGTGGCGAATAATCTTTCCGACAACGTAATCCTGCTCGATCCGGCGGATGGCCGAGTCATCCGACGGTTCGACCTCAGCACCGGCGACTTGGTTCCATCGTCATTTCCATACGCGGTTGTTGCCACCCGTGACGGACGGCGTGCGTGGTGCAGTTTGTGGAACGCCTCGCAGGTGGCAGAGCTAGACCTTTCGTCGGGGCAGGTGACGCGATGGATTTCACTGCTGCCGCCAAAGATCGCGACCGATCCGGGATCTCATCCGACTGCGTTATTGCTAAGCTCGGACGAGAAATTCCTTTATGCGACGCTTTCGAATCGCGACGTTCTTGCCGCGATTGACACAGCAACTGGAAAACTGATTCATCTCGCGTCTACGAAAGCATCCCGCCAACAATTTTCCGGAAGCTACCCCAATGCCCTCGTCCAATCAGCCGACGGCAGACGAGTGTTCGTTGCCGCCGCGGGGCTCAACGCCGTCGGTGTCTTTGACGCAGAAGCGTTGACAAAGCCAAACGCTGTGCCTTCTCAAGATGCATTGGGATTCATACCAACCGATTGGTATCCAAGCGCGCTGGCAATCGCGGGCGACCATCTGTTGGTTGCCACTGCCAAAGGGGAGGGAACAGGGACTAACAACCGGCCAAGCCAGCTCAAGAGTGACAAGAGTCGTAGACAGCATGCCTACATTGCGAGCCTGTTGTACGGGTCCTTGTCCCGTCTGAATTTCCGTGATGCGGAAAACGACATCGCCAATCTCACGCAACAGGTGGAGGAGAGCAATCTAATGCTTTCTGATCCGGGCACGGTTCACTTCAGCCGGGGTACGAATCCGATTCGTCACGTGATTTACATCTTGAAAGAAAACCGCACTTATGACCAGGTGCTCGGCGATCTTAGCGTAGATAATAAAAAGATCGGCAATGGAGATCCGTCGCTCACCATGTATGGGGCGGACATTACACCCAATGAGCACAAGTTGGCGCTCGAGTTTGGTGTCCTTGACAATTTTTACGACAGCGGAGAGGTTTCGGGCGACGGCCACGTCTGGTCCACGGCGGCGATCACGAGCGACTACAACGAGAAGACATGGCAGATCACTTATCGAGGCACGGAGCGCACCTACGACTTCGGGGGCACCGTGGCAGACGAGATTCCTCTAGAACACGGAATCTCCTATGTGGATGCGCCGGGAAGCGGATATATCTGGGACAATCTCGCGGCGCATGGAATGAGCTACCGCGATTATGGCGAGTTCGTCGCGGCGATCTGGTGCGAGCCGGCAAAGACTCCGAGCGCGCTCCCCACCGAGGGAACGCCATCCCCCTTCAGCGTGCCCTGCGAGCGAGATGTAGTCCGCAAGGGCGAGGCCCTGCCATCGAATGTAGGTGAGCCGCACGGCTCCCCAAGTCCATGGCCCTGGGCTGTGCCTTTGGCTAAGGGCGCGAAGCCGACCCTAGCATCCTTGCGAGACCACTTTGATCCAGTGTTCCCGGATTTCAACACCTCTTATCCCGACCAGCTGCGGGCGGACGAGTTTCTGAATGAGTTCGGCGAGTTCGTCCGCGCGCGGAATGAGGGCAAGGGGACGGAACTGCCGGCCTTTGTCCTCCTGTATCTGCCCAATGACCACACCAACGGGACAGCCCCGGGAAAACCTCGTCCGGCTGCCTCTGTCGCCGACAACGACCTGGCGGTCGGACGTGTGGTCGAGGCGGTGTCGCATAGCCCCTATTGGGACGACACGGCAATCTTCATTGTTGAAGACGACGCGCAGGATGGTGCCGACCACGTTGACGCTCACCGCTCAATTGCCTTCGTGATAAGTAAGTATTCGCCTTCGTCAGCAGCGCACCCGTTTGTGGACAGCCGTTTCTATACAACGGTAAATATGGTGCACACCATGGAGAGCCTGCTTGGTCTCTCGCCGATGAACCAGAACGACGCCTATGCACCGGTGATGGCTCCCCTGTTTTCCGGTTCGGGCGACCATGAGGCGTTTACCGCGGATCGGGGGAACAAGGACAACGGCCTTATCTATGAAACGAATGGAACGAAAGCGGCTGGGACAAAGCAGTCGGCCAAGATGAACTTCAGCCGGCCCGACGCGGTGAATACCGCGCTTCTCAACAAAATACTCTGGCACGAGGCAAAGGGAGATACTCCGATGCCGGAGCCGCGCTACACGGTCTTACCGCACCGCAAGACGCGAGACGACGATTAGCTTTGCCAAACAAACTCGCTCTGGCGAGTGAGCTTGGACAACTCGTGTTATCGGGAACTATGGCGGTTGCAACCAGCTGGCCGCCGAAATCGTGAAGACGATGGCGGCAACCAGTCCCGCCGGGGTGAATGGCAAAATGGAGTATCTGATTGGCTTGTTGCTGTCCTTGGCTGCGGCGGGCTTGGCCATCACTGTCGGCCTTGATCGAGATCGTGCATTTTATCCTACTGTGCTGATCGTGATGGCATCGTATTACGTGTTGTTTGCCGTGCTGGCAACTTCCGGCCGGACCCTCGTCGTTGAAATCCTCGTCGCAAGCGGCTTTTTGCTGCTTGCAACCATCGGCTTCAAGCAAAGTCTTTGGTTCGTGGCCATGGGACTGATTGGGCACGGAGTCTTCGACATCGTTCATCACTTATTTATCGAAAACCCCGGCGTCCCTCACTGGTGGCCGGGTTTCTGCTTGGTGTTTGACGTAATCCTCGGCGGTTTGTTGGCGGTACGTTTGTTAAGGCGGAGCTTGGCAGCTCGATGACAAACGCAATAAGCTTTTGCGTCATTCAATTGCTGCGCTAACATCCGGCCTGGCGCCCAGGAGTTCATACCCGCCCAGCCCTTGTATACCCTCGTAAAGAGAACGTCTTGGGGCGATTTCAGGCGGCTGGATCGACCAAGTTCTCTGCCGATCGAGGTTCGATCGACAAGACTCGCACTCGACGACGCTTGGTCAGGAAATCAAGCCCCCATTGGCAGCAGCACAAACAGGCGATTGGCAAATCCAATGAGAAAGTAAATATGCACGCTCGCCCAGACTACCCAAGCGGCAAAACCCCCAAACCGGCTGAAACGTAAATCAGCCACGGCGTAGGTTCGGCCGACGATCGCGAGATCGCCCTTATCCCAATACCAGAAGGGTTTCGGTTTTGCCTGTCCCGTCACACGCCGCCGAATGATGTCGGCAACGTATTTACCTTCCTGCATCGCGGGTTGAGCGACTCCGGGCATGAGCATGGGCGTTCGTGATTTGAAGCCAAGCAAGTTCCGGGCCGGAGCAACCACATGTGCGGTGTCGCCAATCACAAAAATTTCTGGATGATTAGGTACCGACAAGTCCGGTTCCACTAGGATCTTTCCGGACGGGTCGGTGTCCGCACCTAACCACCGCCCGGCCGGCGACGCAACCACTCCAGCCCCCCACAGTACAGTGCCGGCGGGAACTTTCTCTCCGCCGACGACAATTCCATCCGAATCCACACTGGTTACGCGAGCGTTGGTGAAGACCTCGACTCCCAAGCTCTCCAAGTGTTGGCGCGCTTTGAGGGAAAGAACTTCCGGGTAAGTGGGCAGAATTCGAGGCGCTGCCTCATAGAGAAGAATGCGCGCTGATCTGGAATCTATATGCCGAAAGTCACGCGTCAGAGCCATGCGCGACATTTCGGCGAGCGTACTGGCCATCTCAACCCCGACCGTTCCCGCGCCCACGAGTGCAAAGGTTAAAAGGCGCCGAATTTCCCCGGTCGGGACCTCTTCGGGCGCTTGGGAGGCCGAAGCCATGGCTTCCGCTTGCTCAAACGAAAGCAGGATCTTGGTTCGAATCACCTCGGCATCATCGAGGGATTCCAGCCCCGGTGCGAAAGGACGCCATTCGTCGTGCCCAAAATAGTTGTACCGAATGCCAGTCGCAAGGATGAGGAAGTCGTATGCAAGGTCTCTTTGTTCTAGATGAACGATGCGCTGCTGCGGGCTGATGCCCGTGACTTCATCGAGCAACACATCAACGTTTTCTTGGCGACTGAGGATGGAACGCAAGGGCCCTGAAATCTCATCGGCCGAAAGCAGTCCCGTCGCAACTTGGTACAGCATGGGGCGGAACAGGTGATAGTTCCTTTTATCAATCAGGGTCACGCGAACCTCAGCGCGGCGCAAGGCACGAGCTGCAGAGAGCCCTCCAAAACCACCACCGACGATGATCACCCGCGGCACCATGAAAAAAGATCCACCCACTCACTCGAACGCACTTCTTCGGATGAGACGCGACATTGCTTGGATTCCCTAATCCGTGACGATTGTGGTGAAGCTCTCTCAGACTGCGCACCCCGAGAGGCTTGGAACCGACCCCTCATCGCAGGGGTCCCCCAGGGATTCACGGCCGAGGTTTTGCTCGCAACTGGCTTTGATTAAAAGCTGCCATCTCACTCAGCAAGGGACCAGAGAGAGTTCCGCTTACCTTCCGGAGAAAATCTGCTGATGACATATGGCGTGCAAGACATTGATTGTACTAGAGATACGACTTAAGTGTGGGATGTGTTCAAAAATGGAGTATAATACATCCATAAATGGAGGAAGCGAAGCATGGCCACAATGCAGCCGGCGGTTGTCGGTTTCTCGTGGGACTCAGCGGTCGATCTTTCGAAAAAGGAAAACCGAGTCCGGCTCAGTTCTTCCGCCGTTAAGGGTCTGCTGCGGATAACAGCACGTTGGAAGCTGCGCGACGAAGATACGCGATCGCTCCTAGGAGGCATGTCCAGCGGCAGCTTCTATGCCCTGAAGAGTCGAGTTGGCAAAAACCTGGACGAAGATCAACTCACTCGAATTTCTCTTTTGATCGGCGTCTATAAGGCCCTGAACATCCTTTACAGCCAAAAACTGGCCGATGCTTGGATCTCGCTGCCGAATACCAACCCCATGTTCGGAGGCGATTCCCCGCTTGCGTACGTCAAGAAGGGCGGCATCCCCGCCTTGCTGCGTGTCCGGCAATTATTGGACGCCCGTCGCGGCGGCAGATGAAGATACCGAATCAGAGCAAGGTCCACCAGGACGGAACTCATCGCCTGATCCCATATCGCTATAGCGATCGCGGAAAGCCAATCCTCAACCGTATTGCCGAGGGGGATGACGAGTTGCTCAGCGACCTGACCGAACTTGAGGGCGCCACAAACGATCGTCTGCTCGGGGAAAGCGGCAGGTTACCTGGCATCAGTGCGATTGAGCTAGTCTCCGGCTTTGGCCTCGCCCATATTGTCAATGCTGCATTTACTCACCCACATCCGCTCGGAGGACGCTTTAACACCGCAGGCCGAGGGGCTTGGTATGCCGCTTTCCAAATGGAAACGGCCCAACGGGAGGTGGCATTTCACAGGAGTGAAGAGCTCAAAGAAATTCGATGGACAAGTGAAGAGGTCTCCCCTTACATCGATTACCTCGCCGATTTCAGACACGGATTTCATGATCTTCGCGATGATCAAGAGTTCGCAGCCTGCCTCGACCCAAATAGTTATGTAGGGTCTCAAATGCTCGGAACTCAACTGTTAAGCACGGGCTCCGCGGGGGTCGTTTATCCCAGTGTGCGTCATGCAAGTGGCACCTGCATCGGGTGTTTCCGTCCTCCCCTGGTGCTCAATGTCCAGGAGGGATCAATGGTGACCATCACGTTTATCAATGCGATGGTTTCCGCGGTGAGCATTCAAAAGTAAGTGGCGAGTACAGAAACTATGTCAAGCACCGCCGGCTGGACTGGGTTAGGCGAGGCGTGTACCGCCGATCTACGCCCAAATGCCAGGGAAGGCATGGCACGTCACCTTTACGCCCCGCCAAAGTGTTCTCAACGCGTACTCGGTGGTTGAGCAAAAGACAATGTTTGGCTGGTATGGATCTTCTGTCCTGGCAAGAGCAGATCGAGTATCAGGTCTTGCGGCCCGGGGCTACTGAACTCAACGTCGTAGGTTTCCCCAACGGTGATGGGGAGTTCCGCCTTGCTTAAGTGCAGAGAAGCCGGCGGCACGTCAGCTCCATCTTTAGCAATGATCCGCCATTCCACTGGACCCTTGGCATCGCGAAGGGAGGCTTGCATGCCTTGATTATTGGTCGAGATGTTGATCAGGCGGAAGCGGTACACCTTGCCCGCCTGTAGCTGCAGAACCTTGCTCTGCGGCGTTCCATTGATTAGCGCCATCTCGCCAAGCGTACCGAAGTTCCCGATGCTGAAAACGAACGAAATATCAGAGCTGGGATCAAATTTCCAGCCCGGGGGAAGCACGATCAACGGCCCATAGATGCCATTCGTGAGCTGATACTCGTCATGCCAATGAGTGTGGTAAATGAACGTGCCGGCACGAGGCGGAACCATACGAACCGTAAAGGATGAGCCCGGCGCAATCGCTGGCGTCACTTCTTTTCCCGCACCGCTCCATCCCGGTACTCCATCGTAATAGCTCTCCAACTCGATTCCATGCCAGTGAATCGCAGTGGGATCTTTCAGCTTGTTAACGACTTCGATCTCTACCGGTTGGCCACGTGTCAATACGATAGGCGGGCCGATCAGCCCAGGGTCTCGCTTGCCAGCAGTTTGCTGCGAAGTATCCTTCAAGCTCAGCGAATAGCGAGGTGCTCCACTGCGTTCGCTTATTTCCAACTGCAACTTGCGATCAGCATGCCAAGTTTCGGAACGTCGTTCGCCCGTACTCGGGACGGCAATGCCCAGCACCAGCTGCCCCATGCCAATGGAATCGTCTGCCATGTGGGCATGCTGGGCAGGTCTCTCCGTAAACTCCAGGCCCGGCAGCTTAGGTACGGTAGGAGGAATCATGTGCTGGATCATGTGGCAATGGAAGAGCCACTGTCCTGCACGATCCGGTGACCAGCTCATGTCAAAGGTCTCACCCTGCGCGATCCGCTGAGTAACGACCGTCGGACGAGACTGTTCAGAGTAGCGCTCGATCTGACCGCCACGATTGAATGCATCGATGCGGAAATAGAATCCGTGCA
>Ga0207667_10007355_pt1 | contig 13250 bp, 10 predicted proteins | sample KBSCornC52_FD_184301 | JGI IMG/M metagenome (GOLD analysis project Ga0207667, IMG submission 184301) | Corn rhizosphere microbial communities from Kellogg Biological Station, Michigan, USA - KBS Corn C5-2 (SPAdes) (version 2) | ecosystem: Host-associated > Plants > Roots > Rhizosphere > Soil ...
TCATCAGCGACAGCCACATGCCGGCCGTCAGCACGATCTCGAGCTTGCTGAACACCTTGATGCCGATGATGTTGGTGATCGCGAACGTGACCACCAGGCCGACGCCGACGAGCCACGCGCTGTTGTGCTTCTCGAGCGCGGCGTTCAGCGACTCGAAGTTCACGAGCGCCATGATGCCGCTCAGGATCGTCTCCGCCGTGCCGGCGAACACATGTACGAGGAAATACGCGGAAATCGTGCCGGTGATCGCCCAGAAGCGCCCGAGCCCGCACGACAGGTAATCGTAAACCGAGCCGGCCGTCGGCAGCATCGCGGCGGCTTCGGAGAACGTCGTCGCCTGCGCCTGCATCATCACGAACGCGATGATCATCGCGACCGCGAACGCCCAGCCGCCCATCCCGAAGCCCGACGTGGCGGTGAGGATCACCGGGCTCGCCATGATGAGGCCGACGGCGCTCGCCAGCGCGGTCGGAAAACCGACCGCGCCCGCCGTCAGCACCGTGCCGCCGCCCGCTTCAGCCGGCGCACCGGCGGGCGTTTCGCCCGCGGCGCCGGTCACTCCAGACCATCCCGACATCGTCGTCTCCTTCCTGTTTCGGCCGGCGCCGCCGCTGCGGCGTCCGTTCCGTGCTTCGCGGTCGGCCTGGGCGGCGCGTCAGCGCTTCGACCCCAGGCCCCTGTCGATCGAACTCGATCCGATGTCGAAAAAATACGCAGGCAAAATAATTCGGTCATAGCGCAAATCGGCAAAACGGCGGTGGGAACGGGTAATCCCGCGCTCCACCGCCGGTTCATCGTCACGCGCTCACGCGGTCACGCCCTCATACGGTCACGCCCTTACGCGAACGGCACGCCCTCGAAGCCCGCCGCGAGCGCGTCGACGATCCGGTCGAGCGGCTCGCGCTCGATCACGAGCGGCGGCGACAGGATGATCTTCGTGCCGACCGGACGCACCAGCACGCCGTGCTCGCGCGCCACTTCCGCGACCGCGTTCGCATAGCCGGACAGCGGGTCGATCGGCTCGCGGGTCTGCTTGTTCGCGACGAGATCGAGCGCGAGCATCAGCCCCTTGCCGCGCACCTCGCCGACCGCCGCGAAGCGTTCCGGAAACGACCGCAGCGCTTCGAGCAGATACGCGCCCTGCTTCGCCGCGTTCGCCGGCAGGTCTTCCTTCACGACGATGTCGAGGCTCGCGATCGCGGCCGCGCACGCAACCGGGTGCCCGGCGTACGTGTAGCCGTGCATGATCGCGCCGCCGAAGTCCGCGTTCGCGGCGAATGCGTCCTCGATCCGCGCGTTCACGGCCGTCGCGCCGAGCGGCACGTAACCGGACGAGATCCCCTTCGCGAGACACATGATGTCAGGGCGCACGCCCCAGCCGCGGCTGCCGAACATGCTGCCGCTGCGGCCGAAGCCCGTCACGACTTCGTCGGCGATCAGCAGCACGCCGTAGCGGTCGCACACCTCGCGCACGAGCGGCCAGTAGTTGGCCGGCGGCACGATCACGCCGCCCGCGCCCTGCACAGGTTCGGCGATGAACGCGGCAACCGTGTCGGGGCTCTGGAACTGGATCTCGCGCTCCAGCATTTCCGCGCAGATCCGGCCGAGTTCCTCCGGATCCTGCGTGAACGGGTTGCGGTACAGCCACGGCGTCTCGACGTGGAAGCAGCCGGGCAGGTTCGGCTCGTAGTTGCGGCGAAACACCGTATTGCCGTTCACCGACGCACCGCCGAAGTGCGTGCCGTGATAGCCCTGCTTCAGCGAGATGAACTTCGTGCGGTCGGCCTGGCCGCGCACCTTCCAGTATTGGCGCGCGATCTTCAGCGCGGTCTCGATCGAGTCGGAGCCGCCCGAGCTGTACAGCACGCGGCGCATCCCTTCGGGTTCGAGCATGTCGATCAGCTTCTTCGACAGCTCTTCCGCACGCGGATGCGAGATGCCGTCGAACAGCTGGAAGTATTCAAGTTCGTCGAGCTGACGCACGATCGCGTCCTTCACTTCCTGGCGGTTGTGCCCGACATTCACGTTCCACAGGCCCGCGACGCCGTCGACGAGTTGCCGCCCAGTTTCGTCGAACACGTAGCAGCCGTCGCCGCGCACGATGCGGATCGGCTTGCGCTGTTTCATTTCATTCGGGTGCAGCATCGGGTGCCAGAACTTCGCTTCGTTGTAGCTCATTGCAATCTCCACTTTCGGATCGGTTGAACCTCGATCGCCCGGGTTCGAGGTTGTCGGCGTTCGCGCCGCGCGTCAGTGCGCGATGCAGACGGATTTGGTTTCGGTGAAGCCTTCGACCGCGTACTGGCCGAACTCGCGGCCGATGCCCGACTGCTTGTAGCCGCCGAACGGCATCGACGGATCGAGCGGAATGTGACAGTTCACCCACACGGTACCGGCCTCGATCCGCGGCACGAGGTTCATCACGCGCTTCAGGTCGTTGCTCCAGATGCTCGCGGCGAGGCCGTACGGCGACGCGTTCGCGAGCCGCACCGCGTCGGCCGCATCGTCGAACGGCACGACGACGATCACCGGGCCGAACACCTCGTCGCGCACGATCGCGCTGTCCGGATGCGGATCGGCGATCACGGCCGGCTTCACGTAGTAGCCGGACAGGTCGTCGGCCGGCGTGCCGCCCGCGAGGAACGTAAGGCCCGCGCGGCGCGCGCCCTCGATGTGCTGGACGACCTTGTCGCGATGGTGCGCCGAGACGAGCGGGTTGATTTGCGCGGTCGTGTCGAGGCCCGCGCCGAGCTTCATCGACTGCGCGACGCCGGCGAGGCCGTCCGCGAGCTGCGCGAACTTGCTGCGGTGCACGTAGATGCGCGACGCGGCCGCGCACACCTGCCCCTGGTTGAAGAACGCGCCGGCGGCGACGCCGTCGAGCGCCTGCGCGACGTCGACGTCGTCGAGCATCACGATCGGATTCTTGCCGCCGAGTTCGAGCGAGAAGCGCGTCATGTTCTGCACGGCCGCCGCGCCGACCAGCTTGCCGGTCGCGGTCGAGCCGGTGAACGAGATCTTCGCGATCGACGGGTGGCTCGACAGCGCGGCGCCGCATGTGCGGCCGCCGGTGACGACGTTGAACGCGCCGGGCGGCACACCGGCCTCGCGGGCGAGTTCGGCGAGGCGCAGCGCGGTGAGCGGCGTTTCCGGCGACGGCTTCAGCACGATCGTGCAGCCGGCCGCGAGCGCCGGAATCAGCTTCCACACCGCGATCATCAGCGGGAAATTCCACGGCACGATCGCGGCGACCACGCCGACGGGCTCCTTGCGCGTATAGGCCGTATAGCGCGCGCCGGGCGGGAACGGGATCGACACGTCGAGCGTCTGGCCGGTGATCTTGGTCGCCCAGCCGGCCATGTAGCGCACGTATTCGACGCTCGCGCCGACCTCGATCGCGCGCGACACGTGGATCGACTTGCCCTGGTTCAGCGTTTCGAGCTGCGCGAGCGTCTCGGCGTCGGCTTCGATCAGGTCGGCGAGCCTCAGCAGGATGCGCTCGCGCTCTGCCGGGCGCAGCCCGCTCCATACGCGGGTGTCGAACGCGTGTTTCGCGCTCGCGACCGCACGTTCGACGTCGTGCGCGTCGGCATCCGCGACCGTCGCGAGCCGCTCGCCGGTGGCCGGGTCGTACACGTCGAGCCGCGCGGCCGAGTGCGCGGGCTGCATCGCGCCGTCGATGAAAAGGCCGAAGTCGCGTGCGACGAAAGTGCGCACGGTGTCGCTGACGGCGACGAAGTTCGTGGTGCTCATGGGCGTCTTCTCGATGTTTATCGTGGCTGGGCCGCGTGCGCGGGCACGCGGGCGTCGAACCACTGTATCGACGGGGGATCGCGCCCGGTGAGCGCAAATTGGCAGCGCGTGGGGGATCGACACGCGGGGGACTCGGGAACGTGGAAGCGCTGCGTGCGAATGGCGCGCTATCGCCGGATGAATGGTGCGGCGTGAAGGCGGAAGGTGGAAGGTGGAAGGTGGAAGGTGGAAGGTGGAAGGCGGAAGGCGGAAGGCGGAAGCCGAAGCGGAAGCGGAAGCGGAAGCGGAGGCGCAAAATTACAGGAACAACGCGCCGACCAGCTCCGTGCGGTTCGACACGCCGAGCTTCCGGTACATGCGCATCAAGTGCGTCTTGATGGTCGGCTGCCCGAGCGCGAGATCGCGTGCGATCTCCTTGTTCGAGCGACCGTCGCGCACGAGGCGTGCGATCTGCTCCTCGCGGTAGGTCAGCCGCTCCTCGCAGTCGATCCGGCGGATCCCGCGCCGCGCACGCACCAGCGGCACCAGCGCCGCTTCGGCGACCGGCTGCAGCCGCGCCAGCGCGTCGACCTCGCCCGGCGCGAACCGGCCCGCCGTGCTGGTGCCTTCCGCATCGCCTTTCCCGAAGCGCAGCAGCGAAAACGCGCCGACCGTGCGGCCCGCGTCGTCGCGCAGCCAGATCTCGACGACATCGGCGACTTCGTGCCGCCGCAGGAAACGAGTCCAGTATGCGGACGCGGCGCGTCTTTCGTCAGGCAATTGGGAAGCGAGTGTAACGACCGCGCGCACGCCCGCAGCACAGCGCGACGGATGCAGCGGATCGAGCATCCGGTAACGCGCGAGGTACGTGCGATGCATCGACTCCGGCATCCCGAACAACTCGAAATCGGCCGGCTCGCCGTTCAGGTCGAGCCGGTAGAACACGATCGCGGACGGGCTCGCGAATGCATCGAACGCCGCGACGCACGCGCGCAGCGCGCGCTGCCAGTCGGCGGCTTCGTGGTCGGCGAAAACGGATGGGGTCGGCATGATGGAAGCGGCCGGCGGCCGAACGCGTCGAAGTTCGGGCCAGCCTACCGGCGCCGAAAAGCGCCGGTGAGCACAAATCGGCAAATCGTCCCGGTTCGGCTGGTTCAGCCGATTCGACCGGGGGACGATGCGCTCGCGCGAAGGGGGCGCGCGCCGACTTTCAGTGCGCGTTCGAGGCAAACGTGTCGCAGGCGCTCACTTCACCGGCTTCCATCCCGCGCCGCAGCCAGTACATGCGCTGTTCGCTCGTGCCGTGCGTGAAGCTTTCCGGCACGACGTAGCCCTGGCCTTGCTGCTGCAGCCGATCGTCGCCGATCGCGGCCGCCGCCTTCAGCCCCTCCTCGAAATCGCCGGGTTCCATCAGCCGCTGGTTCGCGCGCTCCGCGTTGTTCGCCCATACGCCGGCGAAGCAGTCGGCCTGCAGTTCCATCCGCACCGACAGCGCGTTCGAGCGCGCCTGGCTCGAACGGCGGCGCGCGGCATCGACCTTGTCGGAAATGCCGATCAGGTTCTGCACGTGATGGCCGACTTCATGCGCGATCACGTAGGCCTGCGCGAAATCGCCGCCCGCGCCGAACCGCTTGCGCAATTCGTCATAGAAACCGAGATCGATATACACCTTGTGGTCGGCCGGACAGTAGAACGGCCCCATCGCGGTCTGGCCGGTGCCGCATGCGGTCGGCGTCGAGTTCGTGAACATCACGAGCTTCGGCGCCTCGTACTGCGCATGCAACTGGGTGTTGAACACGCCCGTCCACGTGCGCTCGATATTGCCGAGCACCTTGCGCGTGAACACCGCGCCGGGATCGTTCGCCGGCGCGCCCTGGTGCTGCGTGGGTGCAGGCTGCGCCTGCTGCTGGCGGCCCTGCAGCGCCGACGCGCCTTCGAGCACGACGCGCGGGTCGATCCCGAAGAAATACGATGCGGCCAGCGCCACCACGATCGTGCCGATGCCGATCGTCGCGCGCCCGCCGAACCCGCCGCCACCACGTCGATCCTCGACGTTCGCGCTTTCTGTTTCGTCGTCCAGCCTCATTGCCGGCTCCTCCCTGCTCTTGTCGATGGTCCGGCCGCGCGATGCGCAACCGGGCGATCCGCCGCCGCACCACGCACGATCGGCGGACGCGCTGGATCCGTATCTGGCGCACGCTCACGCCGGCTGCCCCCGGCCGTTCCGCGTGCACGACGGAATCGGCCGGCGCGGCGCGCCGGTGCGCGGGCTCGCCCGCGCTACGCCCGTACTATTTTGCCGGGCTTTTGCGACTTATCGCAAAAATACGGAGGATAGAGCGATTCGGCGCCGACGATCGTCAGCCTTTGCAAAATGGCCGGGATCCTGCGGCTGGCCCGGTGTGCCGCGTGCAACCGTCGGCCGTGCGGCCGGTGCAGGTTCATCCTTTCGGCGGATACCGGCGTGCGTCGACGCCGCCTAAAGTGACCGGAAACGACACCCTTCCGGAGAATGACATGACGCACCCGCATCCCCGAACGATCGCGATCACCGGCGCAGGCACCGGCATCGGCGCCGCGTGCGCGCGCCGCTTCGCCGCCCGCGGCGAGCGCGTCGTGTTGATCGGACGACGCCGGCCACCGCTCGACGCGCTCGCCGCCGAGACGGGCGGCCTCGCCCTCGCCGGCGACGCCGCGAGCACGGCCGAGTGGGCCCGCCTCCTGCCGGAGATCGCCGGACGGTTCGGCCCGGTCGACGCGCTCGTCGCGTGCGCGGGCGGCCACGGCCTCGGCCGCGCGGACGAAACCGACGACGCGCAATGGCGCGACGCGATGCACGCGAATCTCGACACCGCATTCGTCAGCGCACGCGCGTGCCTGCCCGACCTGATCGCGCAGCGCGGCAGCATCGTGCTGGTCGCATCGATCGCCGCGCTCGCGGCTGGGCCGGGCGTGTGCGGCTATACGGTCGGCAAGCATGCGCTGCTCGGGCTCGCGCGTTCGCTCGCACGCGACTACGGGCCGCACGGCGTGCGTGCAAACGCGGTGTGCCCGGGCTGGGTCCGCACGCCGATGGCCGATGCGGAAATGGCGCCGCTGATGTCCGCGTATGGCGACACGCTCGACGGCGCGTATGCCCGTGTGAGCGCCGACGTGCCGCTGCGGCGCGCGGCCGATCCGGACGAAATCGCGGCCGTGTGCGCATTCCTCGCATCGCCCAACGCGTCGTTCGTGACGGGCGCGACGCTCGTCGCCGACGGCGGCGCGATGGTCGTCGATGTGCCGACGCTCGCGTTCGACAAGCTTTGACGCCGGAGGGCGAAGCGTCCGCACGATGCGTTCCCGAATGCGAGCGCGCGACGTGCCCGTGCCACATACGTCGTTTGGCACGGCCTCGCCCGCGCCCGGCCCCGCGCACGCCCCGCACACGCCCGGCTCGTTTCCCGCCCCGGAAATCCGCTAACATCGACCGATCCCGCCGCCTTCGTGCGGCACCGCCTCACCGTTCGGAATTCGATGAACATCCGGTTTCTTGAAACCTTCGTCTGGCTCGCGAAGCTGGAGAACTTCCGGCTCACGGCCGAGAAACTGCACACGACGCAGGCGGCCGTGTCGAGCCGCATCGCGTCGCTCGAAGAGGCGTTCGACGTGCGGCTGTTCGACCGCAACACCCGCTCGGCCACGCTCACGCCCGCGGGCCGGCGCATGCTCGCGTACGCGGAGCGGATCGTGCGGCTCGACGGCGAGATGCGGCGCGACATCGACGCGGCGAGCGACGCGGGCCTGATCCGGATCGGCGTGATCGAGTCGATCGTGCACAGCTGGTTTCCGGCGCTGATGGCGCAATTGCGCGAGCGCTATCCGCGCCTCGACGTCGAGATCACGAGCGACACGACGCTGCACCTGATCCGCCTGCTCAGCACCGACGGCGTCGACCTGATCCTGCAGACCGACCCGGTGCCCGGCCCCGACTTCACGAACCTGCCGCTGTGCGAATTCCCGGTGCGCTGGGCGGCGAGCCCGCGTCTCGGGCTCGGCGGCGAACGGCTCGACGTCGCGCGGCTTGCCGCGTATCCGATCATCAGCTTCTCGCGCCACTCGGGGCCGCACGCGACGATCGAGCGGCTGTTCGCCGCCGTCGAGCGGCCGGCCAGCATCAACTGCATCACGTCGGTCGCCGCGATGATCCGGCTCGTCGCCGACGGTTTCGGCGTGGCCGCGCTGCCGCCCGCGATCATCGGGCGCGAACTGCAGGAAGGCGCGCTCGAACTGCTCGACGTGGAACCCGAATTCCCCGCGCTGCCGCTCGTCGCGTCGTATCGCACGCAGGGCCTGCCGGTCGCCGCGCGCATCGCGGAACTGGCGAGCGAAGTCGCGCGCGCGATGCCGGCCGCCGCGAGTCAGCCGAAGGCGATCGCATCGGCAAAGGCCGCAGCCGATTCCATCGCCAAGGCCGCTGCCCGGCCGGCGACAAAGACCGGAACCGCGGCGGCAAAACGCACGCCGAAATCCGCGCAGCCCGCCGCCGCGGCGAAACGCCGTCCGCGCCGCTCATAAGAAAACCTGTTCACCGCGAATTTGTTTTCTTGTTGGACGGGCGCGGCCCGTCTTCGGGACACTGCGGTTCCTGACACACCCCGTCACGAGGAACCCGCAATGACCCGCCTTTCCCTTCCGCACGGCCAGCTCTGCGTCTGGACGGATATCGACCCCGCGCACGAAGCCGATTTCAACGCGTGGTACGACCGCGAGCACATGCAGGAGCGTGTCGCGATTCCCGGCTTCACGCATGCGCGGCGGTTTCGCGCGACCGATGGCGGCCCGCGCAAGTATCTCGCGCTGTACGTGACGGACACGCTCGACGTGTTCCGGAGCGACGCCTATCGGCGCGCGTTCACGCAGCAGACCGCATGGTCGCTCGCGAACTTCGAACGCATGACGGGCACGCAGCGGCGGGTCGGCGACCTGACGATCGAGGCCGGCGATGGCGAAGGCATGCATCTCGCGCTGTTCGTGCTGCCGCCCGAACGCATCGACGTGCCGCACCTGCGCGAGCGCTTCGACGCGGCGCTGCGCGAACCCGGCATCCATGCGGCACGGCTGTTCCGTACCGCGCCGAACCTGTCCGCGCCGATCGGCGCCGATGCGGCCGCGCGTCCGGCCGCCGACGCGCTCGTCCTGATCGAAGGCAGCGACGCCACAGCCACGCGCCGGGTCGCCGCCGCCATCGCAGGTCACGACGACGTGCGCACCTTCGACCTGATGTGGCGCGCCGCCGCGCCGCTGCCGGTGGCAAACACGGAATCGCAGCCGGCCGCCGCCCTGCCGGCCTGAACGCCGGCTCCGTCACCGGCCGCGGCGTCCGTCATCCGCACGCGGCCGGCGCATCGGCCCCGCGCGTCCCCACTCATCCTTCACGACATGCCCGACACCATGAGCACTCTCGCCCAGCCCGCCGCCCACGCGCCCCGCCGTGTCCGCAACAGCCGACTCGCGTCCGCGAGCATGATCGGCACGTCGCTCGAGTGGTACGACTTCACGATCTACAACACGCTCGCCGCGCTCGTCTTCAACCATCTGTTCTTTCCGTCGGTCGATCCGCTTGCCGGCACGATCCTCGCGTTCTCGACCTATGCGGTCGGCTACGTGTCGCGCCCGCTCGGCGGCTTCGTGTTCGGCAACCTCGGCGACCGCATCGGCCGCCGCGCGGTGCTGATGCTCACGCTCGTGCTGATGGGGGTCACGACCGCGCTGATGGGCGCGCTGCCGACCTATGCGCAGGCGGGCATCCTGAGCCCGATCCTGCTCGTCGCGCTGCGCTTCGTGCAGGGCGTCGCGCTCGGCGGCGAATGGGCCGGCGCGGTGCTGCTGTCGGTCGAGCATGGCGACCAGAAGCGACGTGGGCTGTCCGCGTCTTGGACGCAGATGGGCCCGTCGTTCGGCACGCTGCTCGGCACCGGCTGCATCGCGCTCGTGACGCTGTCCACCACGTCCGACACCTTCCTGTCGTGGGGGTGGCGCGTGCCGTTCGCGGCCAGCGCGCTGCTCGTCGTGTTCGGTTTCTGGCTGCGCCGCGGCGTCGACGAAACGCCGCAATTCGAGCAGCTCGCCGAGTCGCACGCGACCGCCGAAGTGCCCGTCGCCGAAGTGCTGAAATGCCATTGGCGGCGCCTGCTGATCGCCGGCGGCTCGCGCATCGGCTCCGACGTGCTGTATGCGTTGATCGTCGTGTTCACGCTGACCTACGTGACGACCGTGCTGCACCTGTCGCGCCCCGTCGCGCTGACGGCAGTGATGGTCGGCACGGCCTGCAACGCGCTCGCGGTGCCGTTCTTCGGCGCGCTGTCGGACCGCTTCGGACGCCGTCCGGTGTACCTCGCCGGCGCGATCGCCGGCATCGTGTGGGCGTTCGTGTTCTTCACGATGCTCGACACCGCGCGGCCGGGCGCGATCGTCGCGGCCGTCGCGATCGGCCTCGTGATCCATGCGGTGATGTACGGCCCGCAAGGCGCGTTCGTCACCGAGCAGTTCCCGACGCGCGTCCGTTATGCGGGCTCGTCACTGGCGTACACGCTCGCCGGCATCGTCGGTGGCGGCTTCGCGCCGCTCGTGATCGCGACGCTGTTCCGCCAGACGGGCACGACCACGGCCGTGTCGCTGTACGTGACCGCGGCGCTCGTCGTGACCTCGATCGCGCTGCTCGCCGCGCGCGAGACCGCCCACCGTCCGCTCGCGGACTAAACGTCCCGCTCGACCGCCTCATTCGCTTCATTCATTCGCACTTCAAACGGATACCCGCATGCAAGCCCTGTCGTTCAACGTGATGTCCCTGCAAGGTGTGTCGGCACAGGTCGACGTCGAGATCGAACGCGTCGTGATCGCCGGCTGGGCAGGCCGCGATCCGGAAGCGATCCGCGCGCACATCGACGAACTCGCGGCGCTCGGCGTCGCGCCGCCGTCGACCACGCCGTGTTTCTATCGCGTAACGTCCGCGCTGCTCACGCAGGCGCCGTCGATCGGCGTGCTCGGTGCGCGCTCGGGCGGCGAGATCGAGTGCGTGCTGATCGACAGCCCGGCCGGCACGCTGGTGACGGTCGGTTCCGATCATACGGATCGGGAAGTCGAGGCTTACGGCGTCGCGGTGTCGAAACAGGTATGCGCGAAGCCGCTCGGCCGCGATGCGTGGCGCCATGCGGACATCGCCGATCACTGGGACGCGATCGAAATGCGTTCGTGGCTGGTCGGGCCCGGCGGCAAACGCGTCGCGTATCAGCATGGCGCGCTCAGCACGCTGCTCGCGCCGGAGGTGCTGTGGCAGCGCTTCGACGACCGGCGCACGATGCCTGCACGCAGCGCGATGTTTGGTGGCACCGTCGCCGTGCACGGCTCGATCGCGGCGATGGGCGACGGTGACGCGTTCGAGATGGAACTGCACGATCCGGTGCTCGGACGCAGCCTGCGGCACCGGTATGCGGTCGAGGCGTTGCCGGTCGTGGCGTGACGAAGGGTGGCGAGTGCGCCGGCAATGAAAGGCATCAACCGCATGCGGGCCTGCCACTCGCCGTCGCCGCCCACCGTCATCGCAAGCACCCGAGCGCCGTCAGCGCCGCCTCCACCGCCGTATCGAGCGGCGTCACCGGCTCGCGGCCGAGGACCGCCGTCACCCGCGCGTTGTCCATCCGGAGCGGCTCGCGCCACAGATAACGCATCTCGATCATCTCGCGCATCGTCGTGACGAACGGCGCGGCCGCCCACACGAGCCACCACGGGAAACGCCGCACCGTCGGCCGCATCCCGTGCCGCTGCGCGACGCGGCGCACGGCCTGCGCCATCTGCGTGCCGTCCGCGTCCCAGTGACCGCCGAGATGAAAGCGCGCGAACGGCTCCAGCGTGTCGCGCCGCTCGATCAACTCGACCATCGTGCGCGCGACGTCCGGCACGTACGCCCATTGATGGCCGACGCCCGGCCGGCCCGGCACGCTGATGGCCGCAACCGGCCGCCCCGCCTTGACGAGTCCCTGCCCGAACCAGTTGTTGCCCGCGTGCGCGCCGAAGAAATCGCCGGCCCGCACGATGATCGTGCGGACGCCCTGCGCGGTCGCCGCCTGCAACCGCCGCTCCAGCTCGACGCGGATCGCGCCCTTGCGCGTCGTCGGATGCTGCGGGGCCTCTTCGCGCAACGCCGGAAACGCGTCGGGACCGTAGTTGTAGATGGTCCCCGGCAGCACGACGGTCGCCTGCGCCGCCGTCGCCGCCGCGATCGTGTTGTCGATCATCGGCAGCACCTGCCCGCTCCAGTTCCGGTAGCCGGGCGGGTTCACCGCATGCACGATCACGCTGCAGCCGCGCGCCGCGCGCACCACCGCCTCGCGGTCGAGCGCATCGCCGCGCATCCATGCGATCCCGTCGCGCTCCACCGTCGCGACGTCGAGCCCGCGCTTGAGCGCGCGCACCTGCCAGCCGGCATCGCGCAACTGACACGCGACCTCGCCGCCGATGCCTCCGCTCGCGCCGAGCACGAGTGCCTGTCGTTGCGTCACGCCTGCGTTCGCCGTCATTGCCGTTCTCCGTGTATGAACCGTTGACAGCACGCATTCTGGCGCCCGGCCACCTAATATGGAATTGCCGAACCCGATAGATCGGCTATACATTTATGCATGACCATCGATCTGAACTGGGAACGCTACCGCACCTTCCTCGCCGTGCTGACGGAAGGCTCGCTGTCGGGCGCGGCGCGCGCGCTCGGCATCACGCAGCCGACGGCCGGCCGCCACGTCGCGGCGCTCGAGGCCGCATTCGGCCAGACGCTGTTCACGCGCTCGCCGTCGGGGCTGCTGCCGACCGAGGCGGCGCTCGCGCTGCGCGGCCATGCCGAGGCGCTGCGCAGCGCGGCGGCCGCGTTCGAGCGGGCAGCGGCGAGCCACGGCGCGGGCGTGCGCGGCACCGTGCGGATCTCGGCCAGCGACGTGATCGCGGTCGAGGTGCTGCCGCCGATGCTCGCGCAATTGCGGCGCGACCATCCGGGCCTCGTGATCGAGCTGGTGCCGACCGACCGCATCCAGGATGTACTGAACCGGGAGGCCGACATCGCGGTGCGGATGGCGCCGCCCGCGCAGGACGCGCTCGTCGCGCGGCGCGTCGGCGAGATCGACGTCGGGCTGTATGCGCGCGACGACTACCTGGCGCGCAACGGCACACCATCGACTACGAGCGAACTCGCCCATCACGCGCTGATCGGTTTCGATACGGTCACGCCGTTCATCCGCTCGGCCGGGCGCGGGATGCCGTCGTGGAAGCGCGATGCGTTCGCGCTGCGCACCGACAGCAATCTCGCGCAACTCGCGATGATTCGCGCCGGCTACGGGATCGGTTTCTGCCAGAACGGGCTCGCGAAACGCGATGCGCGGCTCGTGCGCGTGCTGCCGGACGGGCCCACGATGAAACTGGAAACCTGGGTGGTCATGCACGAGGATCTGCGCACGAGCCCGCGTTGCCGGGCCGTGTTCGATGCGCTGGCG
>Ga0207667_10007357_pt1 | contig 13248 bp, 9 predicted proteins | sample KBSCornC52_FD_184301 | JGI IMG/M metagenome (GOLD analysis project Ga0207667, IMG submission 184301) | Corn rhizosphere microbial communities from Kellogg Biological Station, Michigan, USA - KBS Corn C5-2 (SPAdes) (version 2) | ecosystem: Host-associated > Plants > Roots > Rhizosphere > Soil ...
CTCCGGCATCGCGTTCCTGAGCTTCTGCTTGTGCGCCTCGGGTGTCTACGTGCTCAACGATCTGCTCGATCTCGAAGCCGATCGCGCGCATCCGCGCAAGCGTCTGCGCCCGTTCGCGTCCGGCACATTGCCGCTCGGCGGCGGCTTGCTCGCCGTGCCACTGCTCGCCGGAGCCGCCATTGTGCTTGCGTTCGCGTTGTCGCCGCGCTTCGCGCTGATTCTGCTCGGCTACCTCGCACTGACTACGGGGTACACGTTTTTCCTCAAGCGTGTGCCGATGCTCGATACCGTCGTGCTGGCCGGGCTGTACACGGTGCGCATCATCGCCGGTACGGTCGCGATCAAGGTGCCGCTATCGTTCTGGCTGCTGGCATTCTCGATGTTCCTGTTCTTCAGCCTGGCCATGGTCAAACGCTACACCGAACTGCAAACGTTGTTGCAGACCGGAGCCAACCAATCGGCTCGCGGCTATCACGTCGATGATCTTGCTCTGATTCAATCCCTCGGCGCAGCCAGCGGCTACCTGAGCGTGCTCGTGCTCGCGCTCTACATCAACAGTTCGGCGAGCGAAATGCTCTACCACCGCCCGCAAGTGTTGTGGCTGCTGTGTCCGGCGCTGCTGTATTGGATCAGCCGTACCTGGCTGCTCGCGCACCGCGGCGCCATGCACGATGATCCGGTGGTGTTCGCCGTGAGCGACTGGGTCAGTCAGGTCCTGCTCGCACTGTGCGCGATCGTCATCATCGGAGCCGTTTGACGATGCCGGTCGGCACCAGCTGGGGCCGCTATCCGCCTGTTGCTGCACAAGCCGTCGTGCCGCTGCGCTGGCGCGACGCGCAGCTGCCGACGCTCGAATCGTACATGCTCGCGTACGGCAATGGCCGCAGTTATGGCGACAGCTGCACGAACGCCGGCGGCACGCTGCTGCACACGCGCGGACTCGATCGTTTCATCGCGTTCGACCCGTCCACCGGCGTGCTGCGCTGCGAAGCCGGTGTGCTCTTTTCCGAGATCATCGATCTGATCGTGCCGAAGGGCTGGTTCCTGCCGGTCACGCCGGGCACCAAATTCATCACCGTCGGCGGCGCGATCGCCAACGATGTGCACGGCAAGAATCATCATCGCGCCGGTACCTTCGGCGAGTACGTGCGCCGTTTCGAGCTGCTGCGTTCCGACGGTGCGCGCATCGAGTGCAGTCCCGATGAAAACGCGCCGTTGTTTCGCGCCACCGTCGGTGGACTCGGCCTTACCGGCGTGATCACTTGGGCCGAGTTCGCGCTGCAGCCGATCAGCAATCCGTGGATGGCGATCGAGAACCGGCGCTTCGGCGATCTGCGCGAGTTTCTGCAGCTGTCGGCTGAATCCGAACGCGATTTCGCCTACACCGTGGCCTGGGTCGATTGCGCGGCGCCGGCCACTGCGCTCGGGCGCGGAGTCTTCATGCGCGCCAATCACACACCGGCGGATACGTGCAGCGGACCGGCGGCGCCGCGGCGGCGCCTGACAATGCCGTTCACGCCGCCGCTCTCGCTGATCAACACGGCGAGTCTGCGCGCGTTCAACGCGTTGTACTTCCATCGCCGCCGGCCACAAAACGAGATCGGCCATTACGATTCCTACTTCTATCCGCTCGACGCGATTGGCGACTGGAATCGCATCTACGGCCCACGTGGGTTCCTGCAGTACCAGTGCCTTGTCCCGATGGCCGACGCGCAGAACTCGCTGGCCGCGCTGCTCGATGAAATCCGGCGCAGTGGCAGTGGATCGTTTCTCGCCGTACTCAAGGTGTTCGGCGATCGCCGGGCCGCTGGTATACTTTCGTTTGCGCGCGCCGGGGCGACATTGGCGCTGGATTTTCCGAACCATGGGCAGACCACACTCGACTTGCTCGAGCGCCTGGACGATGTCGTCTGCGCGGCGGGCGGAGCGGTGTATCCGGCCAAGGACGCACGCCTGAAACGGGCGCGCTTCGAGCGCTATTTTCCGAACTGGACGGCGATGCTGCCGCACCTGGACCCGCGGTTTTCGTCGGGTTGGTGGCGGCGGGTCATGGAGCAGTGATGCGCAAGATCCTGATCATAGGCGCGACCTCGGCGATTGCCGAAAGCACCGCCCGGCGGTTCGCCGCGCGCGGTGATGCGTTGTTCCTGGTCGCGCGCAATCAGGTGCGACTGCAAGCCATTGCCGACGATCTGAAGGTGCGCGGCGCGCCGCGTGCGGCGATCGCGACGCTCGACGTCACGGATTTCGCCGCGCACTCGGCGGTGATCGAACAGGCTGAACGCGAACTCGGCGGCCTCGATGTGGCGCTGATCGCGCACGGTACGCTGTCCGATCAGAACGAATGCCAGAGCTCGGTCGACACCTTGCGCCGCGAATTCGACATCAACGCGATCAGCACGATGTCGCTGCTGACCGAACTGGCCAATCGCTTCGCGGCGCGCAAGCAAGGCACGCTGGCCGTGATCTCGTCCGTGGCCGGCGATCGCGGCCGCCAAAGCAATTACGTTTACGGTTCGGCCAAAGCGGCCGTGACCGCGTTCGCCAGCGGGTTGCGTCAGCGCCTGGCGAAAGTGAACGTCGACGTGCTCACGATCGAACCGGGTTTCGTCGACACGCCAATGACCGCAGCGATTCCGGACAAAGGCGCGCTGTGGGCGCAGCCGACGCGTGTCGCCGCCGGCATTGTCGATGCCATCGACAAACGCCGCAGCGTCGTCTATCTGCCGTGGTTCTGGCGTTACATCATGTTCGTGATCCGGCATATTCCGGAGCCGATTTTCAAGAAACTCAAGCTCTGAGCCGATGATTGCGAAAGACGCCAAGATCGTGCTGACCGGCGCGGCCGGACTGGTCGGCCAGAACCTGATCGTCGAGCTCAAGTCGCGCGGTTACACGCGAATCGTGGCAATCGACAAGCACGCGCACAATTTGGGGATCCTGCGGAAGTTGCACCCGGATGTGGAAACCGTACTCGCCGACCTGGCCGAGGCCGGAAACTGGCAGAACAGTTTCGATGCAGCGGCTTGCGTCGTGCAGCTGCATGCGCAGATCACCGGGAAATTTCCCGAGCTGTTCATTCGCAACAATATCGATGCGACCCGGCGCGTGCTCGACACGATCCGGAACCACGCCGTGCCTTATCTCGTGCACATCAGCTCGTCGGTGGTCAACTCGGCTGCGAACGACGATTACACGAACACGAAGAAAGCGCAGGAGCGGCTCGTCGCCGAAAGCGGCATCAAGCATTGCATGCTGCGGCCGACGCTGATGTTCGGCTGGTTCGACCCGAAGCACCTGGGTTGGCTGTCGCGCTTCATGGCGAAGACACCGGTGTTTCCGATTCCCGGCGACGGCCGCTACATGCGCCAGCCGCTGTACGAACGCGATTTTTGCCGCTGCATCGCGCACTGCATCGAGGCGCAGCCCGACGGCGCCGTCTACGATGTCTGCGGCGACACGCGCGTCGATTACGTCGACATCATCCGCACGATCAAGCGCGTCAAGGGACTGCGCACGTGGATCGTGCACATTCCATACGGATTGTTCTACGCGCTGCTCAAATTCTATGCCGTGTTCAGCGGCAAGCCGCCGTTCACCGCCGATCAGCTCAAGGCGCTGTCAGCCGGCGACGAGTTCCACGGCGTCGACACGCAAGCGACGTTCGGCGTGAAGCAGACGCCGTTCGAAGACGCCATTCGTGAAAGCTATTGTGATCCGCGTTACAGCGCGATCGTATTGGAGCGCTGATGTCACAGACGACGAAATCCGCGGTGCTCGGCGCCGGCCCGATGGGCCTGATCTGCGCACTCGAACTGCTCAAGGCCGGACATAGCGTCGACGTTTACGAACGCGATGATCGCATCGGCGGCATGTCGGCGACGTTCAATTTCGATGGCCTGGAAATCGAACGCTACTACCATTTCATCTGCAAAACCGACCATCCGCTGTTCGAACTGCTGGCCGAACTGAATCTGTCCGACCAGTTGCGTTGGACCGATACGAAAATGGGTTTTTACTGGAACGGGCGCCTGCACAAGTGGGGCACTCCGCAAGCCCTGTTGCGCTTCGCCGGCTTGAGTTGGGTCGAGAAATTTCGCTATGCAATGCACGTGATGCGCACGAAGAGCATCAATGACTGGACTGCTCTCGACAAAGTCGACGCGTTGTCATGGCTCAAGGCCGCACTCGGCGAACGGGCTTACAACGTGTTGTGGAAGCGCCTGTTCGAATTGAAATTCTATGAGCTCAGCGACCAGTTGTCCGCGGCTTGGCTCGGCACGCGCATCAAACGCGTGGCTTTGTCGCGCCGCAATCTGCTGCAGGAATCGCTCGGCTATCTGCACGGCGGATCGGCGACGCTGCTGCGCGCGCTCGAGCGGCGCATCGGCGAACTCGGCGGCCGCATTCACCTGAAGGCCGGCATCGACAAAGTCGTGACCCGTGATTCCGGCAAGGTGTGCGGCATCATCGTTGGCGGAGAAGAACGAGCGGCCGATCAGGTAATCAGCACCGCGCCGATCCAGTACGTGCCGGCACTGGTGCCGGACCTGCCGGAGGAGTTCTCCGCGCGCATCCGCGCCATCCGCAACATCCCCGTCGCGTGCGTGATCCTGAAACTCAAGCGGCGCCTGAGCGAAAATTTCTGGATGAACATCTGCGATCCGGGCATCGAGATTCCGGGTGTGATCGAATACTCCAATCTCAATCCCGGCGCCGGGCCGACCATCGTCTACGCGCCGTTCTACATGCCGAAAACGCACCCCAAATACGCGCGGCCGAACCAGGCGTTCATCGACGAGACGCTGGGCTACCTGCCGAAACTCAATGCGGCATTTTCGCCCGACTGGGTGATCGCGACGCACTGCCACCGCTACGATTTCGCGCAGACGATCTGTCCGCCGGGTTTCTATGCGCAGTTGCCACCGATGAAAACGCCCATCCAGGGTCTTTTCATGGCTGACACATCGTACTATTACCCGGAAGACCGTTCGATTTCCGAAAGTGTCGCGGTCGGTCAACGTCTCGCGCGCGCGGCGGCCGGCGGGTGATTTCACGACAGGTCATGCTGTTCCTGATCGCCGGGGGCATCGCCGCGTGCGTGAATTTCCTTTCGCGCATCGCGCTGAACTGGTGGATACCCTACGCCGCGGCGATCGTCGTGGCCTACATTCTCGGCATGATTACGGCATTCTTGATCAATCGCGCACTTGTGTTTACCGACGCGAACAACAAGCTGCATCACCAGGTGCTGTGGTTCACCGCCATCAACATTGCGGCCGTGCTGCAGACACTGGCAATCAGTCTCTTATTGGCCAAGGTGATATTCCCGCGCGCCGGTTTTTACTGGCACGCCGAAACGCTCGCGCACGCGATCGGCATCGTCGTGCCGGTGGTCACCAGCTATTTGGGACACAAGCGCTTTTCTTTCGGAACTCAGTGATGCATTGGCCGTTAGAAAAAACGCGGCTGCCGGCGTTGATCGCGCTCTGGGTTTTTTTTGCCGCTCTGATGTCGCGCCTGCTGGTTGCACATTTGTTCGCAACCGATCTGCCCTATTGGGACCAATGGGATTGCGAAGGCTGGCTGCTGCTGCGGCCTTTTCAGAACGGCACCTTGTCATGGACCGCTCTGTTCGCGCCCCATAATGAGCACCGGGTGCTGTTTACCCGACTCGTCACACTCGCGCTTTTTCTGCTGAACAGCGAACAGTGGGACAATCTCGTTTCCTTGACATTCAACGCAGTATTTTTTGCGCTGTTTTCATCTGTAGCGGTTTATCGGGTGGCGCGTCATCTGAATTGGCGCCTTTACTCCCCCTGGTTTGTTTTTTGTGCGCTTGTTGCGGCGCTGCCGCTCGCGCCGGAAAACCTCGTATCCGGTTTCCAGAGTCAGTTTTATTTCCTGCTTGCGTTCACCTTGAGCGGAATCTGGGTTGCAGCTGCAAAACGCCTTAGCGTCGCGCGGCTCGTGATGTTATCGGCGCTTGCCGCTTGCTGTGTATTTACGGTCGCCTCGGGATTGCTCAGCGCGCCATTGATCGCCAGCGCCAGCTGGCTACGCCAATGGCAGGATCGGCGGGTAGGCGAAACAAGAAACGAAGTTGGCTCGGGCAATGAAGCGGCCAGTCGCCTTCATTGGATTCTGACGGCCGTTTGCAGCTTGATCAGCGTCGTCGCGTACTGGAACATGCCGGCAATGCCCGGCCACGCGGCCCTGCACGCGCAGGGACTCGGCGAATTTATCGCGGCCTTGACCGTCGCGTTGTCCTGGCCGTTTTCCGGACGATGGACCTGCTGCGGTATTCTGGTCTGGATTCCTTTTTTGATCTGCGCCATTCGCCTTCTTCTTCGCCGAGCTGCTGCCGAGCCTATCGACATTGCGGCTGTAGTAGCGGGGGGCTGGGTCGCAGTTCAGGCGTTTGCCATGGCGTATGCACGCGGTCATTCGATGACGAGCGTGCCGTCTCGATACGTGGACATATTGGCGATCGGACTGCTGATCAACCTGCTCTTGGCCATACGTCTTTGCGGCGTAATAAAAATCGGGCGCAAGTCCGCAGCATTTGTATTGGCTGTGTTATGCGTCGTCTGCGTCGGCGCGCTCGGCGTCCGCACGGCGGTGGCACTGGCGGACCTGCAGCAACACGGCGCCCTTTCCCGCGTCGAAATCACGCACGTAAGACAGTTCATGGCAACTGGCGACGCCGGCGAGCTGCGCGACAAGCCGCTGCAGCATATTCCATACCCCGATGCGTCGAGGCTCGAGATGATGCTCAGAGACAGCACAATCCGTGCGATGCTTCCGGCAAGCGTCCGGCAGAGTCTTGCACTGCCGCGGACGGATGCATTTATGACGGAAGGTTTTTTTCCGGCGACGACCGGCGCGCATTTTGCGAACGCGTTGGGAAGTTACAGTCGGGAAACAGGCGATGCCAACGAGGGCGAATTGACGAGCGCGAATCTCACCTCGCGATTTCCCTATCTTGGCATCGATGTGGCGGGTTACCTGGGTACCTCAGGTCTGGCACTCTCGCTCTACCCCGTCGCCCCGTTTGCCGCGCCGCAACTGATTCAACCGGGCATGGCCCCCGGTGAATCCTGGGTACGTTTGTTCACCGCGGCTCCGCACGGCGCGTTTCAAATTCATGCACTGGACGCGAGGCCGGATTCGTGGCTTGCATTTACGGAGCCAGTCGAGTTCGGAGGGCTTTCGGTGGGCGTGTTCCAGGTGCTTTCGAAAATCTGGGGGCTGGCCACAGCATGTCTTGCCGCTTTGCTGTTGCTGTCGCTTTTTGTTTGGTACGTGCAGGCTGTACACGATCCCGCCGCAAATGGCCGGGACGTGGCATGCTAAAATTCCGACGTCGCGCTAAAGCCTAGCAGGCGAATTCCGCGCACATCGTGTGCAGCCGCATTCGGCACCACTGTCGAGGGGGATCCATTGGCGATTCAAGATAAATTCCGCAACGGCGTGAAGCGGGCATTGCAGCGAGTCGGCTTGCTCGAATCAACCGTGCGCCTTCTCAAGAGCGCTGGTCTATTCCGGCCGCCGTTCACCGCACCCGTCAACAGACCCGCCGGGGGTTTTCAATTGTCTGCCGAAACAGCAAACCGAGGCCCGCTTGACATGGAAACCACGAGTTTGCTGGACCGCGAGTTGACAACGGCCATTCCGCCCGGCGATTTGATTTACCTTGTCAACGGACATCGCGACGGTCACAACTATGCGATTTCGCGCGGCGCCACGGTGCGCAACATGATAGAACTGCTGGCTGGCGCCGGCGTCGACTATCGCGCGTTTCGCTCAATACTGGATTTTGGTTGCGGCTGCGGCCGAGTCCTGGCGGGCTGGGAACATTTCATCGGCGAGCACAGCAAGTTATTCGGGTTCGACATCAATCCGAGCCTGATCGAGTTCTGCCAAAAAAACATTCCGTTTGCTCGCACGGCCGTATCCGGCTATTTTCCGCCACTGCCGCTGGGCGACGCCTCGGTCGATTTCGCCTACGCCGGTTCGGTCTGGACTCATCTCTCATTGCCGGCAGCCATGCAATGGGCAGGAGAATTTGCACGGGTCATCGCACCCGGCGGCATTGCCATGATGTCATATCACGGTTCGTACTTCGCGCCCGTGGTGGCGAACAACAGCAAGGCAGGGTCCCGCCAGCTGGAGGAAAACGGATTCTACGTCCACCTGCACGGATCGGCCGAGGATACTTTCGCTGGCTCGAACAACTATGCCACATTCATGACGTCCGCATTCATGCGTCAGCTGTTCGCCGGCTTTGACGTACTGCGAATTTATCCCGGCATTTCGGAAGGGCCGAATCCATTCGCGTCCTATCAGGATATCGCTGTCTTGCGCCGCGTCTGAACGACGCCGTCGCGGGCTCGATACACGCTCAGGATGGACGCAGCTTGCGTCCTTCTGCGCGACCGAATCGCAAATAGTGCTCTGCTGCGTCGGCACCGGCCTTCGCGACGTCGGGGTTGGCGAGCAAATATTGTCGTGCGTCGAAATCGCGCGGTAGCGCGCTCAGCAACGGCTCGGGACTCTGCGCAGTCTTCTCCAACACGGCGAAAAATTCATTGGAGTGCGCAACGGTCGCGTAGACGCGGAGCACGCGAAACGCCGACAACCGCAGGTCGAACAACGACTCCATCGTGTCGCGGAATGATCCCGGTACGAACTGCCATGCGTGTACGTCGATGTACCTGCCCTTGCTGTTGAAAAAAACATCGGCCGCCTCGCGCAGTACTCGCGGCTTGGATTTGTATACGGGCTCACCGTGGTCTCCGAGCCAATGGCGCTCAGAATCATTATGCGTCGTCAGTGCGGCATGCTCCAGCAGAGCCAGCACATCGTGTACGCGCGCACCGCGCGCGTGCGCCGCAACGATTTCAGCGATGCTGCTGGCTGCGAGGAAGTGGTCGAAGCAATAGCGCTTGTCTGGAATGACCAAACAATACAGGCCTCCGGGATCGAGTACTCGGCCGACATCCTGCAAATGCCGAATCAGGTCCGGCTGGTGCTCGATTACGTGGCAACTCAGCGCTATGTCGAAGCGCTGGTCGACAACCTGGAAGTCGCCTGATTCGGAAACATAATCGATATTCGGTATTTTGGCCGGGTCGACCCCATGGACTTTAGCCCGTTCGCGGAGCAATTCCGCCGGCAGCACGTCGAAGTATTTGACGTTGGCGCCATGACACAAGGGATTGGCGAAAGGCCCGATTTCCAGCACGCGGGACAAAGGATCGATCAGTGTGAGGAAGTCCTTTCTCGTGGCGATCTTCGATGCATTGCGCTCTTCGCTTTTGCCCGTCGTCCGGTAATGCCTGTCCAATTCGGCGTCGCGCAGCTCGCGCAAGTCCGAATATCGCTGCCGGTAGGCTGCGGCGTCGAATTCTTCTGGAAGCACAGCGGCTCGCTGCCTTGTCGCAAGCGGAGCACCACCGGTTGACTGAATGTTTGCTGCAGGCGATGGAGCAACCGGCGAAGCGGGCCGCGGCATTCCTTCGATCGGCTTGCCGTCGGTTTCCCAATAATTACGGTCCAGGAATTTGCCGCCCGAAGCACGAGCGGCCAGCGGGACACCATGAACGGCATCCAGACCCCAATAGTGCACGACCAACGAAGAGCGGGTCCGCGCCAGATCGTTTATCGGCGAGCCGCCATGCAGCAGCTGCGCGTGCCACAGAAAAACATCGCCTTTCTTGCCGAACAGGAATTCTTTCTTCAGGTTTCGCGCCGCTATCTCGCGATCCAGATAAGCACGACACTCGGGCATTTCCGCGTCGACCGCGTGGATGCCGCCATGCGAAAAAACGTAAGGAGGAATGCGGTGGCTGCCCGGATAATAAAAAAGCGGCCCGGCGTCCGGGTGCACGTCTTCCAGGCTCAGCGAGGCAACGACGAGACTGCCGGTTTTCGGCGGCGGCATGTACCAGGTGTCTATGTGTGCCGGTTGCTGGCTGCCATGCCGGAAATTCAGCGAATTGATCGTGACCGGTTCAGCGCCAAGCAAACGGTCGAGCGCCGATCGCAAGCCTTTATCGAATACCGCGTCCGCTACGACGTCGGATTCGGTGAATAAATGATTGATCTTGTAGGGACCCTCTAGTGCTTCCGGCGGAGCATCGCGCAAATAAACGCGGCGCCCAGAGTGCGCGCCGTGCAGGATATCCAAAGTGATGCGCGAGGTCGGAAACGGTTTCCGCGGCGAAGTATATAAATCTACTTCTTGCAGAATGCGGTCACAAAACTCCGGACTGAAGAACCCATTGAGAATGGCAAAACCATCGCGCTCGAATCGTTCGCTCAGGTCGCGCCAGACGTCGTCGGCATGCTTCTTGGTCTTTCCTAAAAATCTCATGAAAACATCCACTTTGCCCGGTACGGCCTGCGAACTACCCTGCCGACCGTGTGATTGCGGCTTATACTGGGCTCGGTAGTATATCTCGCACTTTTCTGCCGATGTAACGCCTCCGCGGAACGTGCGACGTAGATCGAAACAGAGGCTTGGGATGCGGTATCCAGCAATAGTCCGTCTCGTGTTGGCAAACGTGCTCGCCGGCGCAAGCGGTGTCTGCTTCGCGACAGTCGCAGTCACGCAGCCAACCGTGTCGACAGTCGTGGAGGCCGGCGACGATTATGCGACTCAGGTACTCGGCAATGCATGGGACATGAGCGATGCGGCCGATATCGATATGCAAGAGTCGATTTCCGTCAGTGGCCAGTTATTCAGCGGCGGAATCTTCTCCGCAACGTCCGCGTCTCAATCCGAGAATATCTACCCGTTGCACATGGGTTATGCGAGTTCGATCAACCTCAGCCGCGGTGCCAATCATCCAATCGATACGTCCCGTTATCGCTATGTGACGTACAAGCTGCGCGTGAACCCGACCAGCCAACCGCAGTTCACACGGGTGATCGGTATCAAGGACGGCGGCAGCTACGGTGCGTCCCCCAAAGCGACGGTCGTGGAATCAAACTCCGCGGGCCCGCTGCTGAACAATACGTGGCAGATAGTTCATTTCGATATGGTGTCCAACAACGATGGATTGTTTTATCAGTGGCTGGATTTTCCACAACTGACCGGATTGCGCATCGATCCCGCGAACACAAACGCGGCGTCACCGTGGGCGAGCCGCACATTCAGTATCGACTGGATCCGCCTCACCGCCCCGGCAACGGCGGCACAAAAGACCTCGGTGCAATGGACCGATTCGGGTTCTGCGACCACGTATTCGATCATCGCCGTCGATGGCGCCGGAGCAGGAACGGCGTACACGTTGGCCACCGGCGTTAGCGGCACCAGCTATCTGGCAGATACGAGCTTCCTGGCTCCGGGCCAATACCAGATCCAGGTCAAGCGTGCCGACAACACATCCGGCAACAGCGCGACATTTCGTATCAACAGCCCGCCGCAGATCGCCGTGAGCGCGCCCGGCGTGGGCGGTGACACGGCTCAGGATTTTGCGACGAGCGTTGTCGGCAATCCCTGGGGACCCTTCTCTGCGACTGATTTCCAGATCATCAGCAACTTCACCGGTGTGAGCTATACCAATCCGGTGAATTCGTTTTATGGCCGCCCGACGAACAGCGATCCAGGCTGGTACTTCAACCTCGGCGGTCACGCCATCGATACCGGCGTCTACCGATCGTTGTGTTTCGATCTGGAGGTATTCGGTCCGCGTAGCGTCGGACTCGGCTCCGTGGCGCGCGTATTCTGGGGCAACACGCCCACCACGATGACAACCTCACAGGACATCGTGCTCGACGACAATTTGTCCGATACGACGGTTGGTCACTATTGCATTCCGGACCTGTCCGCGGTGCCGCTGGAGAACGCGAACGGCGGCACCTGGACCGGTACCATGAGCCAGTTCCGCATCGACCCTGACGAGTTCACGCCCGCCGGCGGATGCAGCACGCCGGACACCTGCCACGATGTGCGCCTGGACAAGGTTACGCTGTCACCGTTCGCTCAGGCCAATCCGGGCTATACGTTCCAATGGTCCTTGTCGGATGCGGATAATGCTTCATCCACCGTCGCTGTGTACCTTGATCCCGACACGAATCCGTTCAACGGCAATGAAATCTTGATTCGCAGTTCGCCCGGTACCGCAAATGGCAACGGTTCGTACGCTTGGCCGGGTTCGACCTCCATTACCTACGGCAGCTATAACGTCCTGATCGTGGCCGATGACGGTACCAACAGCGTTTCGCAATACGCCGGCGGGCCGCTGATCGTCGGTGCGCGTGACGGCATCTTCCGCAACGGCTTCGACGTGCCCTGAAGGACGATGAGGCATCCAGTATCATTGGCCGCCTGGGGAGAGCTCGGAACGTTTAATGGCCAGCGATGATCGATCTTTGAAAGGGCAAAGCGACGAACACAACGCCGGCGCGGCGGCGGATGTCGAAACGACACACCGCCTCGCGGCAGCCGCCGTCGCGCATCCGATTTTCGTGCTCGGCATGCACCGTTCCGGCACTTCGGCGATCGCGCGCGTCTTGAACCTCATGGGCGCGTACGTCGGCGAAACCCCAGACCTAATGCCGCCGCATGCGCGCGACAACCCGGCCGGCTACTGGGAGCGGCGCGAGCTCGTCATCGCACACGACAACTTTCTTCAGGCGACCGGCCATGCCTGGGATCGCGTCGCCGGCTTCGACGCGAGCGCGCACGACGGCAGTGCGGTCGATCAGCTTGCGGCGCGAGTGAACGACGTCGCCGCCCGCATGTCGAGTCACGGTGGGCCGTGGCTGATCAAGGACCCGCGCCTGTGTTTGCTGCTGCCACACTGGCTCGGTGTCGCTGCGGATGCCGCATGTGTCGTGGTCGTGCGCGATCCGCGCGAGATCGCGGCATCCATGCGCGAGAGTCATCGCGGCGTGTATACCTCGCATTTCCTGCTCGCACTTTGGGAAAAGTACTTGCGCAGCGCGTTGCACGCGTTGCGCGGAAAACGTGTGTTGTTCGTTTCGTACCAAAAACTGCTGGCGGAACCCGAGGCGCAAAGCGAACGTCTGCGCAAAGGTTTGCACAGCCTCGGCGTGGTTGGGCTGCACACCGCGACGTCGGCGGATCTGAGTTCGTTCATCGACGTGAAGCTGCGGCGCAGCGCCGCGAAAGCGCATATGGAGTTGTCGGCGCCGCAACGCGGACTGTTCGCCTGGCTCGAACAACAATGCGCAGCGCCGGGCACGGTCGACACGACCGGCTTTTCCGAAGGAACT
>Ga0207667_10007358_pt1 | contig 13247 bp, 12 predicted proteins | sample KBSCornC52_FD_184301 | JGI IMG/M metagenome (GOLD analysis project Ga0207667, IMG submission 184301) | Corn rhizosphere microbial communities from Kellogg Biological Station, Michigan, USA - KBS Corn C5-2 (SPAdes) (version 2) | ecosystem: Host-associated > Plants > Roots > Rhizosphere > Soil ...
CCATGGCCAAGGCGATGTCGGGCAGCGACCGCAACAAGATCGACTCCTTCATGAAGGCCGCTCCGCACCAGTGCCAGGGGAAGTAGGCAATGGCCGAGGCCGCCGGGCCCGCCCCCGATAGCGTCGCCGCCACCGCGACCCTGTGGGACTGGCGCCGGCGCGTTGCCGATCTGTGGCACGGTATTCGGGCGTCGAACGATCCGGAGGCCGCCTGGCGGCTGTGGCGGGATACCCGCACCGAGCTCTTCCGCACCCATCCGCAGACGCCGCTCGATCCGGACAGCGACATGCCGGAATATTTCGACTACGACCCGGCGCTGCGCTTTGCCGTCGCGCTGGCCCCGCCGACCATCGCCGAGCCGATCTTCATGCCCGCCGGCGGCGACGGCGAGGTAAAACTGCTGCCCTTCGCCGAGACTGCCGGACTCGCCAGCGCGCTCGGCGGCGAGCTGACCCTCTATTGGGTCACCGGCTATGGCGGCGGCGTGTTCCTGCCCTTCCTCGATGCCACGTCCGGCAAGGAGAGCTATGGCGGCGGCCGCTATCTGCTCGATACCATCAAGAGCGCCGATCACGGCGTGACACCGGACGGCAGGACCATCCTCGACTTCAACTTCGCCTATAACCCCTCCTGCTATTATTCGCCGCGCTGGATCTGCCCGCTCTCGCCGCGCAGCAACCGCCTCCCCGGACCAGTGCGCGGCGGCGAAAAGGGGCATCTGCCATGACGCCCCTCGCCACTTCCGCCGGCTACTCAGGCACCCCGTTGCCGCAAAAGCTCGGGCTCAAGGACGGCCAGCTTGTGCTGTTTATCGACCTGCCGGACCAGTTGGCAGCCCTTGCGACCGCACGTGAATTTGCGGCGGTCCAGCAGGGCAAATGGGGTGATCTGGCAACAGCCACCGGCCTCGACGTCGTGCACGCTTTCACCACTTCGCGCGCCACACTCGATGACAACGCCGCTGCGCTGCGCCGTGCCATCGCCCCCGACGGCATGGTGTGGATTAGCTGGCCGAAACGGGCCAGCGGGATTAAGACCGACATGACCGAGGACGTGATCCGGGAGTTGCTCTTGCCCACCGGTCTCGTCGATGTGAAAGTGGCGGCGATCGATGCTATCTGGTCCGGGCTCAAGCTCGTGATCCGCAGGGAACTCAGATGAAGACACAACGCTCTATGCGGCACGTCGTGGCGGCCGCTCTCGCTGCGGCAACCCTTCTGCTCGGCTGGGGGGCTACCGCGCCGGCGCAGGCCGACGACCGCAGCGCCTACAACACCGCCTGCGTCAGGCAGACCGACGGCAACACGAAACTCTGCGGCTGCCTCGCCGACCTCGCCATGAGCGCCGATCCGCAATTGCGCGCCGACATGATCATGTCGATGTCGAACCCCAACAAGTATCGCGCCACCCGAGCGCCCCACATCCCCAATAACGGCAAGGAAATGGGGCTCTGGGAAGCCTTCGACGTCGCCGGCCACAAGCAATGCGGCATGGACATCTGAAACGCCTTCGCTTCGATGGACGAAAGGCGGCTGACTTTAGGGACGGACTATCATGGTTGAACTGCGACTACCCAAGAATTCACGCCCCCGCACCGGCAAGACCTGGCCGAAGCCGGATAGCGCCGCGCTGCGCGAGTTCCATATCTACCGCTACGATCCCGATACCGGCGAGAATCCGCGCATCGACACCTATTTCGTCGATACCAAGGCCTGCGGCCCGATGATCCTCGACGCCCTGCTGTGGATCAAGAACATCGTCGATCCGACCCTGACGCTGCGCCGTTCCTGCCGCGAGGGCATCTGCGGCTCCTGCGCCATGAACATCTGCGGCGCCAATACGCTCGCCTGCACCAAGGGCATGGACGAGTACAAGGGCCCGATCACCGTCTACCCGCTGCCGCATATGCCCGTGGTCAAGGATCTGGTGCCCGATCTCACCACCTTCTATGCCCAGCACCGCTCCATCCAGCCCTGGCTGCAGACCACCAGCCCCACCCCGACGACCGAATGGCTGCAAAGCAAGCCGGAGCGCGAAAAGCTCGACGGCCTCTACGAATGCATCCTGTGTGCCTGCTGCTCGACTTCCTGCCCGTCCTATTGGTGGAATGGGGAGAAATATCTCGGCCCGGCAGCCCTGCTGCAGGCCTATCGGTGGCTGATCGACAGCCGCGACCAGGCCCGCGACGAGCGCCTCGACAATCTCGAGGACCCGTTCAAGCTCTATCGCTGCCACACCATCATGAATTGTGCCAATGCTTGCCCGAAAGGCCTTAATCCGGCCAAGGCCATCGCCGAGATCAAGAAGCTGATGGTCGAGCGCCGCGTCGCCTGACTGCCTTACTTGCCCGCCTGCCTTGGCGCCGCCCTTGCGGCACCAGCCTTTACGCCTTGCCCGCCTTGGCGCAACTGGGGACGACGAGCATGTACGAAACCATCGCCGAAATCGCCGATCCAGCCGTGGCGCGCGTGCTCATCGCCGCCTTGCGCGGCTACGGCTTTCACCCGCTGGAGCGCGACGACGAAGGGGTCTTCGGCATGGCGAGCCTCGCCACCCTCAAGGGCGCCCCGGTCGAGGTGCCGGTCGCCGAGGCTGCCGACGCACGTGCCCTCGCCAACGCGCTGCTCAAGGATATGCTGGGCTGAGGCGCGGCGGGCGGCAGGCGCGGGTCGCAAATCGGCCACATAACACCGGCATTTTGGCGTGGATGAACGAGGGCGCGCGGTTGAACGCCGCCTCGGGTTGAGGCTAGATGCCGCCGATTTCGTTTTTCCGCAGCCTTGGCGGACAGGGGTCGGGCGCGGCACGGAGCAGATCATGGATATTGTAAGACGCGGCGCCCTGTTGGCGACGATGCTGCTGTCGGCGGCACTTCTCGCCGGGTGCAGCACCATGGGCGATGACGGCGGTATCGCCGCCAACGACCAGCCGTCGCAATTGGCGCCGGTGCAGGATTCCACCGTCTCGAGCGATGCGCTGCCCCCCATTGCGGGCGCCAACAGCACGCCGCCGGTGGCCAGCGCCGATGCCGGCGCGGCCAGCCCTGGCAACGACGCCGGCGATCCCGGCCTTGCCACCGGTGCGACCGCCAGCACGACGCCCGGCGCCGCCGCCGGATCGTCCGGTAGTTTCGTTTCGCTCAACGATGTGAACCGGCCGTCCGCGGGCGGGCGCAACCTCGCTGGCGGCCTCACCATCGAAAAACTGCTCGGCGGCTGGACCGTCACGTCCGGCGCCACCACCTGCCGGCTCAACCTGACCTACACCGCCAAGACCGACACCAACCGCTATCGCGCCTCCGCCCCCGGCTGCCAGATGCCGACGCTCGCCGCGGTATCCTCGTGGCAGCTTTCCGGCACCCAGGTGCAGTTGTTCAACGACAGCAACAAGATGGTCGGCGCCCTGCTGCTGTCGGGCAATCGCTTCATCGGCACCCTGTCGGGTGGACAAGCCATTTCCATGGTCGGCTGACAATTGGCGGCAGCGAAGTCGCGGCGCACCGGCGCCGCCCCTGTCAGCGCGGCCCTGTCGCGGCTCGTTGCCGCCGGCGCCCTGACGCCGGATTCCCGCCAGGTCGAGGCAGCGGCCTTGCTTGATGTCATCGCCGTCGCCCTCGTCGAGCGGCAGGGGCGGCACGGCCTGTTCGCCGGCCTGCTGAAGCGCGAACCACCGCCGCGCGGCGCCTATCTCTACGGCGAGGTGGGGCGCGGCAAGACCCTGCTGATGGACCTGTTCTTTACCGCAACGGCCATCGAGCAGAAGCGGCGGCTGCATTTCCATGAATTCATGGACGAGGTGCACGCCAGAATTGCCAGGTTCCGCTCGACCCCGCGCGGCAAGGCCGAAAATGCCGATCCGGTCGCCGCGGCGGTAAAGCCGATCCTCGCCAAGACGAAACTGCTTTGCCTCGACGAGTTCCGCGTCGACGACATCACCAACGCCATGCTGCTGGCCCGGCTGTTCGAGAAGCTGTTCGCTGGCGGCCTGGTGCTCGTCGCGACCTCCAACGTGGCGCCGGACGATCTCTACCGGCACGGCCTCAACCGCGACCTCTTCCTGCCCTTCATTCCGCTGCTTGAAGCCAACGCCACGGTGTTCTCCCTCGCCGGCCCGACCGACTATCGACGGCTGAAGTTCGAGGGCCAACAGGTCTACCACATTGGCACCGGCCCGACCGCCAACGCGGCGATGGACCGGCTGTGGACCCGGCTCACCGGCGGCGTGTCGGGCAAGGCCGAGGCTGTCACGGTGCTCGGCCGCACCATAAAGGTCCCGGCGGCCGCGATGGGTGTCGCTCGCTTTCCCGCCACCGATCTGCTCGACAAGCCGCTCGGCGCCCGCGACTACCTGCGCCTCGCGCACGCCTACGATACGGTGCTGCTTGACGACGTGCCGCAGTTCGACCGTACCCGCACCAGCGCCGCCAAGCGCTTCATCCTGCTGATCGACACGCTTTACGACGCTGGCGTGAAGCTCGGGGCGAGCTTTGCCGTGCCCATCGACCAGCTCGATGACGACCCCCGCACCGCCCTCGAATTCCAGCGCGCCGCCTCGCGTCTCGCCGAAATGCGCTCCGACGACTATCTCCGCGCGCCGCGCAAGCACGCCCCGGAAGCGGCGCTGGCCGCGGTCGCGGGCTGAGGTTGGCGGGCGGCCTGCTTCGGGCCGCTCCCCACCCCCGCTTGCGACCAACGGTTGACTTGCACCCCCTCCCCGACAGGGTTAATAGCTGACCCAAATCAACAAGCGACGGGGACTGGACGGCATGGCGCGCAAGAAGATCGCCCTTATCGGGGCTGGGCAGATCGGTGGTACCCTCGCGCATCTGGCGGCGCTCAAGGACCTCGGCGACGTCGTGTTGTTCGACATCCAGGATGGCATCCCGCAGGGCAAGGCGCTCGACCTCAGCCAGTCCGGCGCGGCGGAGGGCTTTTCCTCAACCATCAAGGGCACGTCGGAATACAAGGACATCTTTGGCGCCGACGTGGTCATCGTCACCGCCGGCATCCCCCGCAAGCCGGGCATGAGCCGCGACGACCTGCTCGATACCAATCTCAGGGTAATGGAGCAGGTGGGCGCCGGCATCGCCAAATATGCCCCCGACGCCTTCGTCATCTGCATCACCAACCCACTCGACGCCATGGTCTGGGCGCTGCAGAAATTCTCCGGCCTGCCCGCCCACAAGGTGGTCGGCATGGCCGGCGTGCTCGATTCCTCGCGCTTCGAGCATTTCATCGCCGACGAGCTGAAAGTGTCGGTCGAGGACGTCAACTGCTTCGTGCTCGGCGGCCACGGCGACTCCATGGTGCCGCTGCCGCGCTATTCGACCGTCGCCGGCATTCCCCTGCCCGATCTCGTGAAGATGGGCTGGCTCTCCAAGGAGCGCCTCGACACTATCGTGCAGCGCACCCGCGACGGTGGCGCCGAGATCGTCGGCCTGCTGAAGACCGGCTCGGCTTTCTACGCCCCGGCCGCCTCGGCCATCGCCATGGCGGAGAGCTATCTCAAGGACAAGAAGCGCATCATGCCCGCCGCGGCCTTCCTCAAGGGCGAGTATGGCGTCAAGGGCACCTATGTCGGCGTGCCGATCGTCATTGGCGCCGGCGGCGCCGAGCGGGTGGTCGAGATTTCGCTGAACAGCGCCGAGCAGAAGGCGTTCGACAAGTCGGTGGCCGCCGTCGCGAGCCTGCTCGACGCCTGCAAGAAGATCGCGCCCAAGCTGGCGTAGTTGCCTGCCGGCCTGTCCTTCGAGGGGAACCCCCGGCTTTGGCCGAGGTTTCCCACCTCAGGATGAGGCTGTTGCAGGAGCCCCAACCTCATGGTGAGGCGGGAGCGCAGCGACCCTCGAACCATGGGCCGCATACTCGGACGGAGCGGCAGGTAGAAGATGAATATCCACGAACACCAGGCCAAGGCGCTACTTGCCACTTTCGGCGTGCCGGTCGCCAAGGGCGTCGCGATCTTTTCCGCCGCCGAGGCCGAAGCGGCGGCCAGGTCGTTGCCCGGCCCGGTCTATGTAGTGAAGTCGCAGATTCATGCCGGCGGCCGCGGCAAGGGCAAGTTCAAGGAACTGGGCCCCGACGCCAAGGGCGGCGTGCGGGTGGTGAAATCGGTGGCCGACGTCGTCGCCAATGCCAAAGAGATGCTGGGCCACACCCTGGTCACCAAGCAGACCGGCCCCACCGGCAAAGAGGTCCGCCGCCTCTATATCGAGGATGGCGCCGACATTGCCCGCGAGCTCTATCTGTCGCTGCTGGTCGATCGCGAGGTCGGCGAGGTGGCGTTCGTGGTCTCGACCGAAGGCGGCATGGACATCGAGACCGTCGCCCATGACACCCCGGAAAAGATCGTCACCGTCGCCATCGACCCCGATGCCGGCGTTACCGACGCCGACGTGGCGGCGCTGGTCGGCGCGCTCAAGCTCGACGGCGCGGCGGCAGTCGATGCCCGATTGCTGTTCCCGGCGCTCTACAAGGCGTTCGTCGACAAGGACATGAGCCTGCTCGAGGTCAACCCGCTGATCGTGCGCGGCGACGGCCGGCTGCGCGTGCTCGATGCGAAGGTCAGCTTCGACAACAATGCCCTGTTCCGGCATCCGGACGTGGTGGCGCTGCGCGACGAGACCGAGGAAGACCCCAAGGAAATAGAAGCGCATCGCTACGACCTCGCCTATGTCGCCCTCGACGGCAATATCGGCTGCATGGTCAATGGCGCCGGGCTCGCCATGGCCACCATGGACATCATCAAGCTCTACGGCGAGCAGCCCGCCAACTTCCTCGACGTCGGCGGCGGCGCCGACGAAAAGAAGGTCACCGCCGCCTTCAAGATCATCACCGCCGACCCGAACGTGAAGGGCATCCTGGTCAACATCTTCGGCGGCATCATGCGCTGCGACGTGATCGCCGAAGGCGTCATCGCCGCGGTGAAGGAAGTCGGGCTCGAAGTGCCGCTGGTGGTTCGCCTCGAGGGAACGCGCGTCAAGGAAGGCAAGGCCATCCTGGCGCAGAGCAAGCTCGACGTCATCCCTGCCGACGATCTCGACGATGCCGCCCAGAAGATCGTCGCCGCCATCCGGAGGACGCGATGAAATCGCTCGTCTCGCTGGTCACCATCCTCGCCTTGCTGGCCGGCCCCGCCTGGGCCGCCGCGACTGCCCAGGCGCCCGACGCCGCAACGCCACCGGCCGCCACCGACGGCGGTTCCGGCGCCAATGACACGGGCGACACGCCGCCGCCCGCCGCCGCGCCGGTGCCCGATCCCTTCCTCGCCGAAATGCTGCAGACCTGCCGCGATGGCGCCTCGGGCGACAAGGGCACCTTCCAGCGCCTCGAAAGTGCCGGCTGGAACCTGTCGGTCGACGGCGATACCCAGACCCCGTTCTACCAGGCCTTCAACGGGGAAAAGGACTATGACGGGGTCGGCACCGTCGACATCACCTATTCGCAGGAAGTCTACCCGACCCTGACGGAGGGCTATTGCTCGCTGTCGATCGAGACGGCGCAGCGCGAGATCGGTATCGCCGACCTGCAGAAGCGGCCCGAACTCAAGGGCGATTTCCGCCACACCAACGATGGCATCGCCAGCACCTGGCAGGACACTTCCGCCACGTCGAAAACCTTCATCCAGGTCGACCAGCACGCCGGCACGCTCTACTTCATCCTCGACGTCACCACGTTGATGGAAAAGCCGGCGGCCGACATTCCCTTTGTCCAACCTCTCGCTCCGGACGATTCGACCATGGATGGTCCCAACAGCGACACCCCCGACGACAGCACCAACGCCTCCGACTGATGCCTCCGGCCCGCCCCCTCGGGGCGGGCCTTCACCCATACCCGGAAGATCGATGTCCATTCTCGTCAACAAAGCGACGCGCGTCCTGGTTCAGGGACTGACCGGCAAGACCGGCAGTTTCCATACCGAGCAGGCGCTGGCCTATTTCGGCACCCAGATGGTGGGGGGCACGCACCCCAAGAAGGGCGGCGAGACCTGGACCTCCGGGCTCGAGGGCTCGGCGCAACTGCCCATCTTCACCACCGTGGCCGAGGGCAAGGCGAAGACCGGCGCCAATGCCAGCGTCATCTACGTGCCGCCGGCCGGGGCCGCCGACGCCATGCTGGAAGCCATCGAGGCGGAGATCCCGCTCATCGTCTGCATCACCGAGGGTGTGCCGGTGCTCGACATGGTCAAAGTCAAGGCCCGCCTGCGCGGCTCGAAGTCGCGGCTGATCGGGCCCAATTGCCCCGGCGTGCTGACCCCCGAGGAATGCAAGATCGGCATCATGCCCGGCTCGATCTTCTCCAGGGGTTCGGTCGGCATCGTGTCGCGGTCGGGTACGCTGACCTATGAGGCGGTGTTCCAGACCACCAATGCCGGACTCGGCCAGACCACCGCCGTCGGCATCGGCGGCGATCCGGTGAAGGGCACCGAATTCATCGATATCCTTGAGATGTTCCTCGCCGACGAGGCGACCAAGTCGATCATCATGATCGGCGAGATCGGCGGCTCGGCCGAGGAAGACGCTGCCCAGTTCCTCATCGACGAGGCGAAGCGCGGGCGCAAGAAGCCGATGGCCGGCTTCATTGCCGGCCTGACCGCCCCCAAGGGCCGCACCATGGGCCACGCCGGCGCCGTGATTTCCGGCGGCAAGGGCGGCGCCGAAGGCAAGATTGCGGCGATGGAAGCCGCCGGCATCAAGGTCTCCAAATCCCCGGCGCGCATCGGGGTCACGCTGAAGGAAGTGCTGGGAGCCTAGGAGGGTGGCACAACAGCCCCTCACCCGCCTGCCGGCACCCTCTCCCGCCGGAGGGAGAGGGTACGAATGGGGTGGCACCTCGCCATTCCCCTCGCCCGCTCGCGGGAGAGGGTGGCCCGCCAGGGCCGGGTGAGGGAAAGCGCCCAAAAACAACCTTAGTTGAATGGCTTCCAATCCGCGCCTTTGTTAACAACATACTAAGTCCAAGCGGCGATACTTCGCCGCGCCATCCCCAGCCGCGCCTGGCCGGGGTCGATGAAGGGAACCCGGAGCGCCAAAGCTCCGCCAAAGCACCATGACACGACAGGATAAGAACGAAGAGTTCTTGCTCACTTCCTTCCTTTATGGCGGCAACGCCGCCTATATCGACGACCTCTACGCCAAGTTCAAAGCCGATCCGGCCAGTGTCGATGCGACCTGGGCCAGTTTTTTCGGCAAGCTGGAGGATTCGAGCGCCGACGCCAGCGCCAATGCCACCGGCCCGAGCTGGCAGCGACGAGACTGGCCACAGATCGCCGATGGCGAGCTGGTTTCCGCGCTCGACGGCAATTGGGCCACCTCCGAGATCGCGGTGCGCGCCGGCAAGGCCCTCGCGAGGCAGGCCGAGGCGGCGGGCACCGGCCCGGTGTCGCCGACCGCCGTGCAACAGGCGACGCACGACTCGATCCGCGCCATCATGATGATCCGCGCCTACCGCATGCGCGGGCACCTGCACGCCGATCTCGATCCGCTGAAGCTGAAGAAGGACGATCCGGCCCCCGAGCTCGACCCTGCCAGCTACGGCTTCACCGAGGCCGACCTCGACCGCAAGATCTTCATCGACAATTACATCGGGCTCGAATTCGCCTCGGTGCGCGAGATCGTCGCGATCCTGCAGCGCACCTATTGCTCGACCGTCGGCGTCGAGTTCATGCACATCTCCGATCCCGACGCCAAGCAGTGGATCCAGGAGCGGGTCGAAGGCCCGGACAAGGAGATCCGCTTCACCGCCGAAGGCAAGAAGGCGATTCTCAACAAGCTGATCGAGGCCGAAGGCTTCGAGAAGTTCCTCGATGTGAAATATACCGGCACCAAGCGCTTCGGCCTCGATGGCGGTGAATCGCTGATCCCGGCGCTCGAGCAGATCATCAAGCGCGGCGGCGCGCTGGGCGTGAAGGACATCGTGCTGGGCATGGCCCACCGCGGCCGGCTCAACGTCCTCACCCAGGTGATGATGAAGCCGCACCGCGCCCTGTTCCACGAGTTCAAGGGCGGCGCCTTCTATCCGGAGGACGTCGAGGGCTCGGGCGACGTGAAGTACCATCTCGGCGCCTCATCGGACCGCGAGTTCGACGCCAACAAGGTGCATCTCAGCCTTACTGCCAATCCGAGCCACCTCGAGATCGTCGATCCGGTGGTGCTCGGCAAGTCGCGCGCCAAGCAGGACCAGCAGAGCGCGGTCGAAGACCGCTTCGTCAATCCGCGCCAGGTCGACCGCTCCAAGGTGATGCCGCTGCTGCTGCATGGCGACGCGGCATTCGCCGGCCAGGGCGTGGTCGCCGAATGCCTCGGCCTGTCGGGGCTCAAGGGCCACAAGACCGGCGGCTCGATCCACTTCGTCATCAACAACCAGATCGGCTTCACCACGGCGCCGATGCTGTCGCGCTCCTCGCCCTACCCCACCGACGTCGCCAAGATGATCGAGGCGCCGGTGTTCCACGTCAATGGCGACGATCCCGAAGCGGTGGTGCACGTCTGCAAGATCGCCACCGAATACCGCCAGCGCTTCGGCCGCCCGGTGGTCATCGACATGTTCTGCTATCGCCGCTTCGGTCACAACGAAGGCGACGAGCCCAGTTTCACCCAGCCGCTGATGTATGCGGCCATCCACCAGCACAAGACCACGCTGGAGCTCTATTCCGACAAGCTCGTCGGCGAGGGCCTGCTCACCGCCGAGGAGATCGACAAGCTCAAGGCCGACTGGCGCGCCTTTCTCGAAGGCGAGTTCGAGGCCGGCCAGGATTTCCGCCCCAACAAGGCTGACTGGCTCGATGGCCACTGGAAGGACATCAAGCGCGCCGAAATCGACGGGCCTCGGCGCGGCGAGTCCGGCGTCGCCATCGCCGACCTCGTCGAGATCGGCACGAAACTCTGCACCACGCCGGAAAACTTCAACGTCCACAAGACGGTGAAGCGCTTCCTCGATCACCGTCGCACCGCCATCGAATCGGGCGAGGGCATCGACTGGGCGACCGCCGAGGCGCTGGCCTTCGGGACCCTGCTCGCCGAAGGCAACCCGGTCCGGCTCTCCGGCCAGGACGTCGAACGCGGCACCTTCAGCCAGCGCCATTCGGTACTCTACGACCAGGTGAGCGAGCGACAATATACCCCGCTCAATCACATCGCGGCTGAGCAGAACCGCTACGAGGTGGTCAACTCGATGCTCTCCGAGGAAGCGGTGCTCGGCTTCGAGTACGGCTACTCGCTGGCCGAGCCGCGCGCCCTCACCCTGTGGGAAGGCCAGTTCGGCGACTTCGCCAACGGCGCCCAGGTGGTGGTGGACCAGTTCATCTCCTCGGGCGAGCGCAAATGGTTCCGTATGTCGGGCCTCGTGATGCTGTTGCCGCACGGCTATGAGGGGCAGGGCCCCGACCATTCCTCGGCCCGGCTCGAGCGCTATCTGCAGCTTTGCGCCGAAGACAACATGCAGGTCGCCAACTGCACCACGCCGGCGAACTATTTCCACATCCTCAGGCGCCAGATCACCCGCGACTTCCGCAAGCCGCTGGTGCTGATGACGCCGAAATCGCTGCTGCGCCACAAGAAGGCGGTCTCCTCGCTGAGCGAGCTCGGCCCCGATTCGACCTTCCACCGCCTGCTGTGGGACGACGCCGAAACGCCCGGCACGCCCAAGACCACCATCAAGCTCGCCCCCGACGCCGAGATCCGGCGCGTCATCCTGTGCTCCGGCAAGGTCTATTACGACCTGCTCGAGGACCGCGAGAAGCGCGGCATCAACAACGTCTACCTGCTGCGGCTCGAACAGCTTTATCCGTTCCCCGCCAAGGCCTTGCTCGATGAGCTCAACCGCTTCCGGTCGGCCGAGATCGTCTGGCTGCAGGAAGAACCCAAGAACATGGGTGCCTGGGCCTTCGTTCAGCCCTATATTGACTGGGTGCTGGAGCAGATGGGACGCAGCGGCGATCGGCCGCGCTACATGGGCCGCCCCGCTTCCGCTTCGACGGCGACTGGTCTGATGCGCACGCACCTGATGCAGACTCAGACCTTCCTCGAGGAAGCGTTTGCGAGGTAAAACCCTCGGCAACGGCAGCAACACAGGGAACAAAGCATGTCGGTAGAAATCAAGGTACCCACCCTCGGGGAAAGCGTCACCGAGGCGACCGTCGGCCAGTGGTTCAAGAAGGTCGGCGATCAGGTTGCCGTTGACGAGCCCGTGGTCGAGCTCGAAACCGACAAGGTGACCATCGAGGTACCCTCTCCGGTTGCCGGCGTGCTCGAGGCGATCAGCGTCAAGGAAGGCGAAACCGTCAATGTCGGCGCCCTGATCGGGGCCATCGGCAATGGCGCCGCCGCCGCGCCGAAGCCGGCACCTGCCGCTGCCGCTGCCCCTTCACCTGCCGCGCCCCCGCAGCGCGAGGCGGCTCCCGCCGGCGAGCCGGCCGCCGCCAACGCCAACAGCACCCCGCCTTCGCCCTCGGCCCGCAAGCTGATGGCCGAGAACGGCATTGCCAATGGCGCCGTCGAAGGCTCCGGCAAGCATGGCCAGGTGCTGAAGGAGGACGTTCTCGCCAGTGTCGGGCGCGCCGCCGCCGCGCCGTCACCGGTGATCGCCCCGGTCGCCGGCCCGGCCCCGACGGCATCGCTGACCAGCGCCGCGGCCCCCGTGGCCATGCCGCAGACCCGCAGCACCGAATCCGCGGCGACCCCGGCCGCCGCCCCTGCGGCCGCGCCGGCTCGCCCGGCAGCCGCCCCGCAACCCGCGGCGCGCCAGCCCGCAGCGGCACCCGCCGCGCCCGCGCCGGCTCCAGCCCCGCGCGGCCCGATCCTCGCCGAGGACGCCGGCCGCGAGGAGCGCGTCAAGATGACCCGGCTGCGCCAGACCATCGCGCGCCGCCTCAAGGATGCGCAGAACACCGCCGCCATGCTCACCACCTTCAACGAGGTGGACATGCAGCCCGTGATGGAGTTGCGCACCCGCTACAAGGAACTGTTCGAGAAGAAGCACGGCGTGAAGCTCGGCTTCATGGGCTTCTTCACCCTCGCCGTGGTGCATGCCCTCAAGGAAATTCCCAACGTCAATGCCGAGATCGACGGCGACGATTTGATCTACAAGAACTACGCCCATATCGGGGTGGCGGTCGGCACCGAGCGCGGCCTCGTCGTGCCGGTGGTGAAGAACGCCGACCAGCTCTCCATCGCCGGCGTCGAAAAAGAGATCAACCGGCTGGGCAAGCTGGCCCGCGACGGCCAGCTCTCCATGGCCGACATGCAGGG
>Ga0207667_10007359_pt1 | contig 13247 bp, 9 predicted proteins | sample KBSCornC52_FD_184301 | JGI IMG/M metagenome (GOLD analysis project Ga0207667, IMG submission 184301) | Corn rhizosphere microbial communities from Kellogg Biological Station, Michigan, USA - KBS Corn C5-2 (SPAdes) (version 2) | ecosystem: Host-associated > Plants > Roots > Rhizosphere > Soil ...
TCAGCGCCGGCAATGGCAACGCCAGCCTGACGGGCGGCGCCGGCAACGACACGCTCAATGCCGGCGCGGGGATCGACACGTTCGTCTTCAACCAGGGCGACGGTCAGGATGTGATCGCTGAAACGGCCTCGTATTACAAGACCGGCAGCAAGAACCTGGACGTGCTGCAGCTGGGTGCCGGCTTGCAGGCCTCGGCGACGCAGGTCACACGCGGCGTGGGCAGCAACAGCAATGACCTGACGCTCGCCTTCGGCGGCGGTGACCAGATCACACTGCGCAGCTACTTCAACAGCACGTACCGTCTGCAGACCATCCAGTTCGCCGACGGCACCAAGTGGGATTATCCGACCGTCGCCAGCAAGCTGGTCTACAACGGCACCGCCGGCAACGACACCCTGACCGGCCTGACGGACGCGCCCAACGTCATCAATGGTGGAGACGGTAACGACGTTCTCAATGCCGGCTCGCTCAATGACACCCTTGCCGGCGGCACCGGCAACGACACGCTCAATGCCGGCTCAGGGGTCGACACTTTCATCTTCAACCGGGGCGACGGCCAGGATGTGATCGCTGAAACGGCCGCGCCTTACAAGACCGGCGGCAAGAACCTGGACGTGCTGCAGATGGGTACCGGCATCGCTAGCGACCAGCTATGGTTCCGCCACATCGGCAACAATCTCGAAATCGACGTGATCGGTACCACCGACAGCGTGACGGTCACCAATTGGTATTCGGGAAGTACGTATCACGTTAGTCAGGTGGCGGCCAATGGCCAAACGCTACTGGACACCCAAGTCGAAAACCTGGTATCTGCCATGGCATCATTCAGTCCGCCCGCAGCGGGCCAGACCACACTGCCCGACAACTATCGAACGGACCTGGCGTCTGTACTGGCGGCCAATTGGAAATGATCGACGCACCTGTGATCGACAGCGGCCTCGCATGTCTGATTATGCTGGCCCGCTTTCACGGGCAAGCGGCCGACCCGGATCAGCTGGCCCATGCGTTCGCGCTCAAGGGCCAATCGTTTGGCACCCAAGACATCCTGCTTGCCGCCAAACAGCTCGGGTTGACTGCACGCCTGGCCAAACCGGCGGCAAAACGTTGGGCCACCATACCTTTACCGGCCATTGCGCTCGGGCGCGACGGGCGCTTTTTTGTGCTGGCCCGGCTGGAGAAGACCGATGGCGGCTGGCGCGCACTGATCCAGGATCCCGCCAGCCAACGTCCGGAGACCTTGAGCGACGATGCTCTTTCAGCCCGCTGGAGCGGTGAGCTGATCCTGTTGTCATCACGAGCTTCACTCGCTGGGGAGTTAGCGCGCTTCGATTTCACGTGGTTCATCCCGGCGATCGTCAAATACCGCAAGCTGCTCGGCGAAGTGCTGTTGGTATCACTGGTGTTGCAGCTGTTCGCGCTGGTCACGCCAATGTTCTTTCAGGTCGTTATGGACAAAGTGCTGGTGCATCGGGGCTTCACCACGCTCGATGTGATTGCGACCGGGTTGTTGATCGTGACCTTATTCGAAGCGATCCTGAGCGCTTTGCGCAGTTATGTCTTCGCGCATACCAGTAGCCGCATCGACGTCGAGCTGGGGGCGCGCCTGTTTCGCCACCTTCTCAATTTGCCTCTGGCGTATTTCGAGGCGCGAAGGGTTGGCGACTCGGTGGCACGCGTCCGCGAGTTGGAAAATATCCGCTCTTTTTTGACCGGCAATTTCATGACCCTGGTGTTGGACCTGTTGTTCACTGTCGTATTTGTCGGGGTGATGTTGTATTACAGTCCTTGGCTGACGTTGTTGGTCGGCCTGTCGCTACCTTGCTATTGCGCGTTGTCCTTGGTCCTGACTCCGCTTTTACGCACCGGCCTACACGAGAAATTCAACCGAGGCGCCGAGAATCAAGCGTTCCTGGTCGAAACCATCAGCGGCATCGACACGATCAAAGCCACAGCGGTCGAGCCGCAATGGACACGCACCTGGGATAAGCAATTGGCCGCCTATATTGCGGCCGGCTTTCGGACTGCCGCACTGGCGGCCGTGGCCAACAATGGCGTAATGCTGATCAGCAAGCTGGTGACGGTTGCGACCATGTATTTTGGTGCCAAATCGGTGATCGCGGGGGAGTTGAGCGTGGGTCAGCTCATCGCCTTCAACATGCTGGCGGGTCATGTGTCGACGCCTGTCATGCGGCTGGCGCAAATGTGGACCGATTTTCAACAAACCGGAATCTCGATGCAGCGCTTGGGCGATATCCTCAATACTCGTATGGAGGTTTCCGGCAACAAGAGCGCTTTGCCGCCGATTGCGGGTCAGATCACCCTTGATCAGGTGGTATTTCGCTACCGCCCGGATGGGCCGGAAGTGTTGCGCGGGCTCGAACTGGCGATTCGCCCCGGGGAAATCATTGGCATTGTCGGCCGCTCGGGTTCCGGCAAGAGCACCCTGACCAAGCTTGTGCAACGCTTGTATTTGCCGGAACGCGGCCGCGTCATGATCGACGGCATCGATCTGGCTCTCGCCGACGCGTCGTCCTTGCGCCGCCAGATCGGCGTCGTGCTGCAGGAAAACGTCCTCTTCAACCGCTCGATTCGCGACAACATCGCGTTAAGCGATCCGGGCGCGCCTCTGGAAGCCGTGATCCATGCGGCCAAACTGGCGGGGGCACACGATTTCATCAGCGCGCTGCCGGAAGGGTACGACAATCTGGTGGGCGAGCATGGCACCGGCTTATCCGGCGGACAACGACAGCGGATCGCCATTGCCCGGGCTTTGTTGTCCAATCCAAAGATCCTGATCTTCGACGAGGCCACCAGCGCGCTTGATTATGAGTCGGAACGGATCATTCAAAACAACATGCAAACCATTTGCCGGGGTCGTACGGTATTGATCATTGCGCATCGCTTATCGGCCGTGCGCGATGCCCACCGCATCGTCGTGATGGACCAGGGCGCGATCGTGGAGCAAGGCACGCATGCGGAGCTCTTGACGCAGGCGGATGGCCACTTCGCGCGCCTTTACCGCTTGCAACAAGGATAAACGATGACAACATGGATACCAGTGCTGAGCAATCTGCTGGCGCGTTACAAAGCGGTCTTGTCGCATGCATGGCAGGAGCGCCATCGCATGGGCGGCAATACTTATCAGGCGCAAGAAGCACAGTTCTTGCCTGCGGCCCTGGCGCTGCAAGAGACACCAATCTCGCCCGCGCCGCGCGTGGTCATGTGGCTGCTGATTGCCTTTGCGGTATTGGCCCTGACGGGCGCCTTTTTCGGTAAGGTCGACATTGTGGCGGTCGCACAAGGCAAGATCGTTCCTAATGATCGTATCAAGACGATCCAGGCAATCGAAACGGCAAGTGTCAAAGCGATTCATGTAGCCGATGGCCAAACCGTGAAGGCCGGCGACGTGTTGATCGAACTCGATGAAACAAATACCAACGCCGACATCGAACGCATTGGCACCGAACTAGCCGCCGCCCGTTTGCAAGCCCAGCGTGCCCGAGCCATATTGAATGCGATCGCGACCGGGAACGCGCCGGTCGTGACGGCCATGCCCAGCATTGGGGCTACCAAACTCGAGCAAGCACAACGCTGGGTCGCCGGCCAGTACGAGGAAATCCGCGCGAAGCTTGCGCAAATCGATGCAGACATCGCGCGCCACGAGGCCGAACTCCGTTCGACCCAAGAACTGGTGCGCAAACTGGAGCGCATAGTACCGCTGGCACGCACACAGGCCAAGGACTTGCAAGCCTTGGCCGGGGATGGCTATGTGTCGCAGCATGCGTATCTGGACAAGGAGCAATACCGCATTGAACAAGAGGGCAACCTGGCGAACCAGCGTAGTCGCCTTGGCGAGATCGACGCCTCCTTGCGCGAAAGCCGGGCTCAACGCCTTTCCTTGCAAGCAGAGATGCGGCGCATCGCGTTGGATAGCTTGAATGACGCCGAGCAAAAGGCCGCTGTGTTACAGCAGGACCAGATTAAAGCGATTGCTCATAGTAAGCTGATGCAACTGACCGCTCCAGTGGATGGCACGGTACAACAATTGGCGGTACATACCGTGGGCGGTGTCGTGACCGCTGCGCAATCGTTGATGATGCTCGTACCAAATGATCATACGCTGGAAGTGGAGGCATTTTTGGACAATAAGGATATTGGATTTGTGAATGCCGGCCAAACGGCCGAAGTCAAGGTGGAGACCTTTCCATACACCCGCTACGGTACGATCCGCGCGACGGTGGCCAGCGTCTCGCATGACGCCATCAATGACGAAAAGAGGGGACTGATCTACTCGATGCGTGTCAAGATGGATCGGGCCACCATGGCCGTAGAGGGAAAAACGATCAAACTTTCGCCCGGCATGACCGTTGCAGTGGAAGTCAAGACCGGCCAACGGCGCCTGATCGAGTACTTTCTAAGTCCATTGCTGCAGTATCAGCATGAGAGCCTGCGGGAGCGATAGCTAGCCGACCACTTGGCGCGAAAATAAATGCAGCCGCCAGCCCTCGGGCTGGCGGTTTCGAAAGCGACACAGGCAGGAATGCGATACACAGGCATTGCCGGTGGACGCGCCTGCCTGCACGTTTAGCGCAAGATGATCAGAAGATCACTTCTTGTTGTCGTTCTTGTGGCTTTGCGAGCCTGCCTTGGCATGCTGCTCGGGGGTGCCACCACGGGTGCTCTGGCCGCTTTGCTGGCCGCCGCTCTGCTGGCTGCCCTGCTGGCCGCCGCTTTGCTGGTTACCGTCGTTCTTGTGGCTCATCGAACCGGCACGACGTGCTTCCTCCGACGTGAATTCATGGGCATTGCCCGAAGCGTGAGCGGCCTTGCCGCCTTCCGAGGCGATTTCGCGCTGCTTCTGCGGGTCCATCGATGCGAAACCACGGTTGCTGTTGTTGCCACCGCCTTGATTGCCCCCGCCTTGATTGCCTTGGTTTGCCATGATTGCCTCCAATAATGATGATTAGGTGAGACACCAGCCTGTACCACCGGCTGAGAGATTTTCATCCTAGTCTTGTAGAGACGACCGGGACACCACGGATTTGCCATGCGCGTGTAGGACAACACCCCATCAAACTGTCGGTGACGTCCGTACATCATGAGGCAACCTATGGTTCAAGAACCGCCGCTTCCCGTATGGGAAACGGTCGGCAACGGCATACCCGGTTTCCAGTTGCGCGACAGGGCCTGTGCCTCGTCGACCTGCTCCTGGGTCATCTGCCTGGCGAGCGACGCGCGCTGCTCGATCGCGTTGCGGTGGCCGTTGGCGGCAGCCAGGTTCCAGAGCATGTAGGCGATGACGAGGTCCTGCGGCATGCCCGCCACGTGGTAGCGGTACATGAGGCCCAGCGCGTGCTGCGCATCCGGATGGCCCTGCTCGGCGGCCTTGCGGAACCATTGCACGGCCAGCTTCTGGTCCTGGGGGACGGCATTGCCCGTGTAGTACATCGCGCCGATCACGTATTGCGCGTCGGCCTTGCCCTGCATGGCGGCCTTGTAATGCCAGGAAAACGCCTGCCGGTAATCGCGCGGCACGCCGCGACCCATGTAGTACATCAGGCCCAGCAAATGCTCCGCGTCCGCGTTGCCTGCCTTGGCAAGCGGGGTGATTTCCTTCAGCGCCAGCGCATAGTTGCGGGCATTGTAGGCACTGGCGCCCTCAGTGAGGCCCGCCATGGCGCTACCGTGCAGGCCCAGCGCGAACAGGATGGCAATGGTCAGTTTTCTCATCATCTCGTTCGGATCGTGGGGCATGCGCCCCTGTTTCTTGTTCCGCTTATTTCCAGCTCACCTTGCCAAGGCCGTCGACCGCGACCTTGCGGTTCTGCGGCTTGCCGTATACCGTGACGGAACCCATGCCGGACAAATTCAGGTTGGCGTTCTGGCGCGCCGTCACGCGCGCGTTGCCAAGGCCGGACAGGTCGATGTCGACCGAGTCCGCATTGCACTGCTGGGCATCCAGGTTGCCGAGGCCACCGAGGTCGGCCTTGAGCCACTTGGCGCGCCCGCTGAGCGAGATGTACCCGGCGCCGTGCAGGTTCAGGTCGATCCCCTCCCCGTTCAGCCCTTGCATCTGCATGCTGCCGATGCCGCCCAGGCTGGCCCGCACGAGACGGTAGTTGCTGGCGATCTTCATCGAGCCTGCGCCATCCAGCGTGACGTCCAGCTGGTCGCCGGTAAAGCCCGACACTTCCGTCGTTCCCAAGCTCTCGGACGTCACTTCGCGCAGCGCCGGCAGCACGAGTTCCGCATGCAGCGAACCGGTACGCACATGCCCCTGCACGTCCGTATCGATGTTCAGCGTGTCGCCGCTCTGCGACGTCAGCGTACGCGTCAGGTAGCGCGGCTCGCCCGTGAGGGTCAGCGCGGGCGTGCCGCCCTGGCGGATCCGCAGGTCGATGGCGCCGTCCACCTTGATCCGCACGACGCGGGCGTCGATGGGGCGCGACTCCGTCGTCACGTCGGCCGCGGCATGGGCAACACCGAGGACGACGCACAGGGCAGCGCCAGCCGGCGCCAGCGAGAAAATCTTGTTCATCCGATTCTCCGAATTCCCGTATTTGTTGTGGTTATGGACAGGATAGACGGCGGCGCCTCCTGCACCCAGCGGATTGCGACGAACTGCAAAAACGGCGACCTGAGCGACATAGGCATCGGCTGGCATGCATAAGGGAGCCGGTCATTATCGCGCGGCAGCCCCCCTTCAAATGTCTCCGTTTGTCACGGTTTGTCATAAAGATATGCATCAAGTAATCATGACTTTTGCGTAACTGTTACGTTAAGATAAATTGAAGCCCTCAACCCATAACCATAAAGGTGATCAATGCGCCTGCGCTTTTTGCCAGCCCTGCTGGCCGGCATGTCACTCTCGCTCGCCGCACATGCCGCGTACGCCGCGGCCAGCGACCAGTGGACGCTGCCGGTCAACGTCAAGAAGCTCGACAACGGCCTCACGGTCGTCGTCTCCGAAGACCACAGCACGCCGACCGTCGGCGTCTCCGTCGTGTACCACGTCGGCATGCGGCTGGAGCCGCGCAACCGCACGGGCTTCGCCCACCTGTTCGAGCACCTGATGTTCCAGGGCACGCCGAACGCACCGAAGGGCGTGTTCGACCGTTCCATCACGGGCGGCGGCGGCCGCAACAACGGGTCCACGCGGCCCGACTTCACCAACTACATCGAGACGGCGCCCGTGTCGTCGCTCGAGCCGATCCTGTGGCTCGAGGCCGACCGCATGAAGACGCTCGACTTCAACCCGGCCACGCTGAAGAACCAGCAGGACGTGGTCAAGGAAGAGATCCGCGTGAACGTCAAGAACCAGCCATACGGCGGCTTCTTCTGGCTCGACATCAGCCAGCTCGCGTTCCAGAAATGGGAGAACAACCACGACGGCTACGGCAGCTTCGAAGACCTCGAGGGCGCCAGCCTGGACGACGTGCGCGGCTTCCACCGCGACTACTACGGCCCGAACAACGCCGTGCTGGCGATCGCCGGCGACGTCACGCCCGCGCAGGGCTTCGCGCTCGCGCAGAAATACTTCGGCGCCATCCCCGCCCGTCCGACGCCGAAGGGCTCCGACTTTGCGGAAGGCCTGAATACCCAGGAAAAACGCATCGAGCAGAGCGACGCGCTGGCCCAGGTGCCCGCCGTGGCGGTCGGCTGGAAGGTGCCGCCGCAGGGCAGCCGCGACCAGGCCCCGATGGCCGTGCTGTCGGAACTGCTGGCCGGCGGCGACGCGTCGCTGTTCTACCTGAACCTCGTCAAGGGCCGCGAGATCGCCCTCAACGTCCAGGGCGGCTTCGGCCTCGTCGGTCCGTTCGAGTACGGCGGTCCCACGCTGTTCACCGTGTTCGGCCTGTACAAGCCGACCAGCAGCGCCGACGCGATGCTGGCCGCGATGGACGAACAGATCGCCGGTGTCGTGAAGAACGGCGTCGACGCCGCCACGCTGAAGCGCGTGAAGACCCGCATGCTGGCCGACTGGAACAACGACCTGGAAAACATCCTGAACCGCGCCGACACGCTGGCCAAGCTGCAGACGCTGTGGGGCGACGCCAACGTCGTCAACAAGGTGCCCGGCTGGATCGAGGGCGTGACCTCGGCCGATATCCAGCGCGTGGCCGCCACCTACCTGACGAAGGCGAACCGCACCGTGATCGACCGCAAGCCGGCCGCGAAGGCCGCCGCACCTGGCCCGGCCCCGGCCCCGGTCGCCGCAGACAAGAAATGAGGAGCGCATCGATGAACAAACTGATGCTGACGATGTTGGTGGGCGCGCTGTTCGCGCACTCGGCGTACGCCGCCGACGAACCCGCGGCCGCGGACAAGAACCCGGCCACCGGATCGCCGGCCGCCGGATCGCCGGCCGCGGCCATGCCTGCCGCCATGCCGGCCTATGCGAAGGACAAGCCGCTGCCCGTGCCGCACATCGGCAAGAAAACGCTGTCGAACGGCCTGCAGGTATGGGTCGTGCCGCGCACCGGCATTCCGCGCGTGGACATGGTGCTGGCCGTGCGCGACGCGGGTCTCGGCGCCGACGATGCGGATCATCCGGCCTTCGCCAACCTGCTGGCGGGCCTGCTGAACGAAGGCACGGCGAAGCGCGATTCGCGCGCGATCGCCGAGGCCGCGCAGGGCATGGGCGGCTCCGTGGCCGCCAGCGCGAGTGCGGACGGCATCACGGTGCAGGCCAGCGCCCTCGCGTCGCAGGCCGGTCCGATGATGCAGCTGCTGGCCGAGGTCGCGCGCACGCCCTCGTTCCCGACGAACGAGGTGGCGCTGGCCAGGGCGAACGCGCTGCAAAGCCTGCGCGTGTCCGAGACCCAGCCGCGCTTCCGCGCCGAGCGCGCGATCAACCGCGCCATCTACGGCGACCACCCGTACGGCCACATGACGCCGACCGCGGCATCGATCGAATCGACCACCGAGGAACTGCTGCGCGCCGAACACGCGAAGCGCTTCCGTCCGGAGCGCGCGCTGCTCGTGATCACGGGCCGCATCAAGGAAGCCGACGCGTTGAAACTGGCGCAGCAGGCCTTCGGCGACTGGAAAGGCAAGGGCCCGGCCCCGGCCGAGGTGCGCAAGGCGCCGGCCGGCGCGAAGCCCGTGCGCCTGGTGCTGGAGCGCGGCGGCAGCGTGCAGTCGACCTTGCGCCTCGGCAGTCCGGGCATCGCGGCGACGGCGGCCGACCAGATCCCGCTGCGCCTGGCCAGCACGATCCTGGGCGGCGGCTTTTCCAGCCGCGTGAACATCAGGCTGCGCGAGGAAAAGGGGTATACCTACGGCGCCTCGGCCGGCGCGCGCCTGCTGCGCGAAGGCGGCAGCATCGTCGGCGGCGCGGACGTGCGCAACGACGTGACGGGCGCCGCGCTGACGGAGTACTTCAACGAGTACAAGCGCATCGGCGCCGACCTCGTCCCGGCGGACGAGATGCGGATGCACAAGCGCTACGTGGCGGGCGGCTATTTGCTGAGCAACCAGATGCAGCGCGCCGTCGCCGGCACCCTGGCCAGCAATTGGCTGGTGGGCCTGCCGGCCGAGTTCCTGGGCGAATACGTGCCGCTGATCGAGAAGGTCACGCCGGAACAGGTGCGCGACGTCGCGAAGAAGTATTTCGCGCCGGAGAACCAGTCCATCGTCGTCGTCGGCGATGCGAAGGCCGTGGGCGAGCAGCTGAAGGCGTTCGGGGACTTCACGGTCACCGACAAGTAAGCGCCGTCCTGCCGACGTGCGCAAGCCTCCCGGGTGCGAGCCCGGGAGGCTTTTTTCATCGACTGGCTGGCGCTACTTTTTCGCCGACTGCTTCGAGCCGCCGCTCGACGATTGCTTCGTCTCGCCGTGCTGGGCGCGCTGCTTGTTCACGATCCGGGCGGCGACCTCTTCCTCGCGGCCGGGGTAGCGGTGTTCCTCCCTGAATTCCGTCTCGAGCTTCTTGAACTCGCGTTCGCGTTTCCGGCTGGCTCCCTTGGGCATGTTGGCCTCCATTCGTTGCGATGGTGGCGCCAGATTAGGCCGATGCAGCGCGGGTGTTTGTGCGCTGCCGCACGTTGGAACGCATGCAAATGGTGGGCACGGGGTGCCCACCCTACGTATCGGTTTGCCGTAGATACCGTCTCGCCCGTCAAGCCTCACATGGCGTAATTTGGGTCATATGGCCTGCCTGTGTGCACAACCCCAAAGCACAGGTGGGCCAGCTTGCGCATGCAGGCGCCGATGACGGCCATTTTTGTTTTGCCTTTGGCAAGCAGGCGTTCACTGAAGGCTTTGATGTGGGGGTTCCATTGGCGGGCGACCAGGGCTGGCATGTATAGCAGCTTGCGCAGATGCGCTGGTCCCGCTTTTGACATGCGAGGACGTTTGTGCACCGACGTGCCGGACTCGCCGTGTACTGGCACCAGCCCCAGATATCCGGCCAGTTGTTCGGCGCTATCGAAGGTCTTTGCAGCAAACAGCGCGGTAAGGTTGGTTGATACCCGTTCGCCCACGCCAGGAATTGTCTCTAACAAGTCCTTTTTGTCACGCAAGCCGGGGTCGCTGTCGATATGCTCTTCGATCGTCTCTTCCAGCCGTTTAAGCTCGGCTTTTAAAAACGAAATCGACTGGTTGATGGACTGTTTGACTTCTTCCGGTGAGACAGCAAATTCAACGGCTTCCTGACGATTTTGTTCGCGCTGCAGATCGTCGGCGACAGCATCACGTCGGGCTAGTAATGCCTTGAGATGGCGGGCCGATTTCGATGGCGGCTGCCATGCCTCGGGTTTCACTGCTTCACCATAGCGCGCCAGTACGGTGCTGTCGGCTTTGTCGGTTTTGTTCTTGACGCCCAGTCCCTGGGCGAACTGACGCAGCTGGGCCGGATTAACCAGTGAGAGCGTCAGCCCTGCATCGGTCAGTGCCAGCGCGGCTGGTTCGTGATACACGCCAGTCGGCTCCATGACGACATGCGCCTCAGGTGCCTTATTTTCGGCCAGCCATCCGATCAGTTCTTCGAAACCGGCCTTCGTGTTGGATAATGATTTGGACTTCAACTTGCCGTTCGCACTGTTGAGCAGCATGCAGTCCAGTTTTTTCTTCGAAACGTCTACGCCAAGATAAAACATCGCTCTTCCTTGTGTTCCAGATTTTCCCTAACCACTCCACACTCGCCTTGTACATGCAGGGTCAAAGCCCTCGGATACCGTCCAGTGTTCAGCAATGGGGTGGGAGAGGTGAAGGGCTTAATCTACTACCACAAGGTCAGCGCCTTCAGGGTGGGCACAAGCTGGTCTTCACCTCAGTTGATGGTAGCTAATCATCAACTCGATCAAGATACAAGGGTGGGCACCCCGTGCCCACCGAACGTCACCCCTGCAACGCTTTCTCCAGGTCTTCCAGCTCGGCCGGCTTGACGAGGTGCGCATCGAACCCCGCCTCCTGCGCCTTGCGCCGGTCCTCCGGCGACCCGTATCCCGTGTGCGCCACGAGGCGGATCGCGGCCAGCTGCGGATGCCGCTTGAGCATGCGCGCCAGCTCGTAGCCGTCCACGCCCGGCAGGCCGATGTCGAGCACGATCACGTCGGGCCGCTGTTCCAGCGCCAGCGGCACGAGGTTGCCCGCGTCGGCCGTCGTGTGCGCCTCGTAGCCCATCTCGGCCAGCAGGAAGGCCATCATCTCCATCGCGTCCACGTTGTCGTCGACGAGCAGCACCTTGCGGCCGCTCAGCGCCGGCGCCGGCTGCCCCGCCGCGGCGTCGGCCGCTGCCGTGCCCTGCCCGGCGTCCTCCGTGCGCAGCACCGGCAGCTCGACGGTGAAGGTGGAGCCGAGGCCGATGCCGGGGCTGGTCGCGGACAGCCTGCCGCCATGCATCTCGAGCAGGCGCGAGACGAGCGACAGGCCGATGCCGAGTCCTTCCGGCGCGCGGTCCGGCGGCACGGCGGCCTGGGCGAACATGCCGAAGATGCGCGACAGGTTGTCCTCGGCGATGCCGATGCCGTTGTCCTGCACGGCGATCCGGACGACCGCATCGATCAGCGTGACCTCGACCTTGATGCGGCCGCCCTTGGGCGTGAACTTGGCCGCGTTGTGCAGCAGGTTGCCCATCGACTGCGCCAGCCGCACGGGGTCGCCCATCAGCCAGATGCGGCGCTCGGGCTGGACCACTTCCAGCCTGTGCTCGCGCGCCGCGATCAGCGGGCCGGCCGTCTCCACGGCCTGGGCGATCACGCCCTTCAGCTCGACCTCTTCCTGGCGCAACGCGATCTTGCCCTCCGAGATGCGGGCCACGTCGAGCAGGTCGTCGACGAGGTGCGCGAGATGGTCGACCTGGCGCGTGATGACCTCGCGCGCGCGCTCCTGCCGCTCGAAGGCGCCATTGCCGGACGCGCCCAGCAGCGCGGCCGCATTGCGGATCGGCGACAGCGGATTGCGCAGCTCGTGCGCGAGCGTCGCGAGGAATTCGTTCTTGTTGGCGTCGGCCGCGCGCAGCAGCGCTTCCATCTCCTTGCGGCGCGTGATGTCGCTCGTCACGCGCGCCACGCGATACACTTCGTCGCGGCTGTCGCGCACGGGGAACAGGCGGTCGCGTACCCAGCGCAGCGAACCGTCCGGCATGGTCACGCGGAACTCGGCGTCGTAGTGCGGCGCGGCCGGCAACGCGTCCCACAGCGACGCCACGTGGGCGCGGTCGTCCGGATGCACCGCCGCCATCCAGCTGGCCGGTTCGCGCTCCAGCACATCGACGGGACGGCCCCAGATCGTCGCATAGGCCGGGCTCACGTATTCGAGCGCGCGCGCCGGCACGGAGAACATCCAGAACACGTCCTCGATATTGTCGGTGAGCTGGCGGAAGCGCTCCTCGCTGTCGCGCAACGCGCTCTGGGTCTGGCGCATGCGCAGCAGCGCGTTGACGTTGGCGACCAGCTCGTCGGCCTCGATCGGCGCGGCGAGATAGTTGTCGGCGCCGCCCTCAAGGCCGCGGATCTTGTCGGCGCGGCCGGTCAGCGCGGCGGACGTCTGCAGCACCAGCACCATCGCGCTGTCCGGATCGGCCTTGATGCGGCGGCACACCTCGATGCCGTTGATGTCCGGGAGCTTCACGTCGAGCAGCACGAGCGCGACGCCGCCGCGCTTGACGGCGTGCAGCGCATCGGTGCCGTTGCTCGCCTCGACGACGTCGAAGCCGGCGCTCTGCAGGATCCGGGTCTTGGCGTAGCGGGCGCCGTCGTTGTCGTCGACGTTGAGGATCAAAGTCGGGGTAGTCATGTTGCGTT
>Ga0207667_10007361_pt1 | contig 13245 bp, 14 predicted proteins | sample KBSCornC52_FD_184301 | JGI IMG/M metagenome (GOLD analysis project Ga0207667, IMG submission 184301) | Corn rhizosphere microbial communities from Kellogg Biological Station, Michigan, USA - KBS Corn C5-2 (SPAdes) (version 2) | ecosystem: Host-associated > Plants > Roots > Rhizosphere > Soil ...
ATTAGGCCAGCAGACGTTCTATGTTGCGCCCGATAGCGCGTTTTTCACACCCGGCAACCACACGCTGAAAGCCTATTTCAATGGCAATGCTACGTACGCTCCCACAGTAAGCAGTGATTTCGTAATCACGGTGACACCATGACGATCACAGATTGGACCAAAATCATGAAAACTCTGGCTCTGTTTTTCATACTACCTTTGGCTTGCACGACCGGGGTAGCGCGTTCACAGTCCGCACCGTTGTGCATAAGCCATTTCAACAATCAATCAAACTATAGATGGACGATCTATAACTTCGATGGCAAGAAGGGTGTATTGTTCGTCCCACCCCATGCAGTTGTCGCAATCCGTTGGGGAGTTACCACCAACGTGACCATCAGCGGAGAGACCCCTCAGCAATCGTTCAAACAGCAGTTCTCAATACAGCAGATGGATTCTTGTGTCGCGTTTCAGCTCGAAGGCTCTGCCGGCCCTATCACACTCAATAAGCCTGCCAACGGTGACGTGACAACCTGTGCAGGCGGCTGCTGAACTAAAACATGACGGATCTGGGAGGTTGAACGGCTGATGGATATCCGAAAGACATTGCTAGTGCTGTTCCTCTGTGTGCCTTTATTGATGCAGGCTCAAACGCCCCCCAGCGTACCTATCTACAGCTATTCGGTACCCACCGGGGGCTATGCCGCCAACGGCAATCTCACCGCCTATACGGATTCAGTGACCGGCACGTGGTCGGCGCAGTACGATAGCCTCAACCGTTTGACTGGAGCCTGCGTCACACCATGCACGTCGAACTCGTTGGTTCTGGGGTGGGATTATGATTCGTTTGGTAACCGTAAGGATCAGACGGTATCTGGAGCTTACAGCGTTCCGGTCGCGAGCGCCTGGGCGCACTATGATCTATTGCCGAACGGTTCGCCGGATCCCAATCCTCGTAATCGAATGACCAGCAATCAAAATTCTCCAGCAGAGGCTTCTATAGGGTATGACGGTGCCGGCAACATGACGGTCGACGGTATCAACCAGATGATGTACGACGCCGAAAACCGCATCTGCGCGCTAAAAAAGCTGGATACGGGCCAGATCACCGAATACCTCTATGATGCCGATGGCAACCGGGTCGCCAAAGGACATCCGGCCGGATCCGATAGTACGCTGTCTTGCCCAACCGGCGTAGGTGACTTCGTCCCGGACGCAACCTACATCGTGGGCCAGAATGGAGAACAGGTTTCCGAACTGGACGGCAGTGGCAACTGGAAACACAGCAATGTGTATGCCGAAGGCAATTTGCTTGCCACCTATGATCAGGAAGGCTCGCAACAGCTGCTGCACTTCAACATCACCGACCCGCTCGGAACCAAGCGCGTGCAAGCCTCCTCTTCCGGAGCGTCCGAGCAAACGTGCGTGAGCATGCCATTCGGGGACGCGCCTCTCTGTACCGGTGCCACCGAGCACTTCTTCACCGGCAAAGAAAGAGATACAGAGAGCGGCTTAGATTACTTCAAGGCCAGATACTACGGTTCATCGTTTGGAAGGTTTGGTACGCCTGATCCTTCGGGACTGTTCTTTGCGGATCCGTCCGATCCGCAGAGCCTCAACCTCTATGCTTATGCGCGCAACAATCCACTCCAGAACATCGATCCAACCGGTCTCGATTGCGTATATCTAAACGACGCTGGAACAGGTGTTGATCGAGATGCCAATGGAAATGTGACCGGAATAGATCATCACAGCAATTCGGGGGAGTGTGCTGAAAACGGCGGATACTGGGCACCAGGCAATGTGAATGAGAAAGACTCGTCGGCTGTGCAGACGAGTTCTGATAGCGATATGATTGCTATTAAATCGACAACTCAGGGACAGAATGCGGTATCTATCGCGAACTGCATGGGCTGCTCAACAAAGAATGCCGACGGAACACTCATGGGTGCAATGACACAGACGTTCGGAACCCAAACTCCAATTGACGTCGCCTTGCTTGGCACGCTTCTCTCTCCGCAGCTTAAGGGCTATGATCCAAACCGTCACTACATTGGACCGTATCACCCTCCCGCACCGCCAAAACTGACAGATGATCCGGGCTGCTATGGTGCCCCCGATGCAGCATCCGACATCCACAACATCCGACGCCACAACTACCAAGCTTCCTTGCAAGGATCGACCGACGGTCAGTTCGGCCAGTCGATCTGGCAGAACACGACGCAAGGCAATAGGCCCTTCGGCAATGCCGCTGCGGATACTGGCTTCAACGCCGCGTTCTTGGGGCTCGACGACGCGGTCGCAGTGGCCAACTGCCTTCAGGGGCGGTGAGATGAACAAACGATCTAGTAGCAAAAAGGATCTTGATACCTATATCGATGAGGTCAAAGGGCGGCAGAGAAATATCACATGGCCGGATGTGCTTCGCGGCAGTCGGTCAGTCGATGAGTACCTCTGGAAAGGTGCGCGCGGCGCTCCTCTGGTACAGAGGATGGGCGCGATCATCTTAGCGCTGGCCTACATTACTGTAGCTCTGGCCTTCGTTGGAATGGCGGTTGAGTATGACCACTGGTTGATAGGGGCCTTCGCGGTGCTTCTCTTCGGCGTAGGGGCATGGTTCATACGGAACGCCTTGCAAAGATAGCTCCCCTTTCCGCGATGGTGCTCCTGGCGCATCAACGTTCGAGTTGCGTATTCCGGTTACGCGAGCGCAGTTTGAGAGCTGGATCGCTGAAGATTTAGCAGCCATCGAGCACAGCGTAGATGTGCTGCTCAGGAGCACCGGAACCGACGCCCGCGAAGTGGATCGGGTCTTCCTTACCGGCGGCACTTCCTTTGTGCCCGCCGTGCGGCGGATTTTCATCGACCGCTTCGGCCAAGATCGAATTCGAGGCGGAAACGAATTTACATCGGTAGCGCATGGACTGGCGCTTTGTGGCGGAGCGGTAGCAAAGCAGAGTCTGCACTAGCAACCAGCCAATGTCTTTAGAATCAGGTTTCGACCACCCCGGGGGCGGATACTACGGATCAAACGTGGGCCGCTTCATGAGCCACGATTCGAGCGGTTATTCGGGGTTGACGAACCCGCGGTCGTGGAACCTCTATGCGTCACTTTGAACTCCCTCGGTTCTGCGAGCATTGCAGCGCCACGCCAATCGAAGCCTGTTAAGTATGTGGAGCAGTTACCACCTATGTTGTCGATGCTGTTCCCATAGGGAAGGCGGACCATTAGAAAGAATTGCATCGGATGGTCTGATCCGCCGAAGCGAAGCTTGGGTGGGACTTTGCAGCGCCTTGGATGGCATGGCGAGGCGTCCACCAGTGTCGGGCCGCAATGAAGCAGCTTGCCTTGGCAGGCCTTACGGACTTCGCTGCCGTTCGGTCGTGGTTCATGCAGATTAATTCCCGGATGGGTTCGCGGAGAGGTCTTCAGCTTGTTTCTGCCGGCCCCCCGTATTTTGCAAAAATTAAGAGAGTTTCTACTTTACAAGTTTGCATCCCGATGCCAAAATGGCCTGCACAATGTCACATCCTCAACAACGGCGCAACCGACGCTCACTCCACTGAGCCGTTTTGCGTTAACTGGAGCAAAGGATGTTAGGAAGCTTCTCGCAGGGTCTAGTCGCCGTATTCCTCCTTGTTGGACTAACGGGAGTTACCCCCGCCAACGCTCAATTGCTTGAGGCACCCCCGCCATACGCTTCCGTCTGTTCACATACGCACCTGTTCAGTACATCTGCAAGGGTCGCGGCGAACTTTAGCTCTGGTTGGAAGAGGAGATTCCCGCTTCTGATTTTGAATCTACAAACCAAAGCGCTCTATTGGGCTCCCAACTATCTTGCTGGACTAGAACAGCTCAATTATCAGGGTTTCGCCCCGCATATCTCGACCACTGACAATGTGCTAGTTCTCGTCTGTAATGCGCAGCAAGGAGACAACTCGTCCGCCAGCTTTTCATATGTCCAGGTAAATGGCTCAGATGCTCTGGCGGCTGCGGCAGCTGCAGCTAACTATGAGCCGCCGGCGGGAGCACTGTTAGATCGACTTTATATTTTGGATGCCGCAAAAGGCAACGATATCACGCGCGTTGATTTCATTGGAACCTCGAACAAGGACACGATCGCTACTGTCCTAATCGAAAGGCACCGCGTGATTCATTTCTCTGCTGGTGGCGGAGTATTGTTATCTGAGGGGACGTCGTCAAACATTTCACTGCTCACAGTGCCAACCACAACCATTACTACCAGCACGGTTAATGCGACGGTGGCGAGTGGGAGCACGACTACTAGTAGTACGACGTCGACCACTCCGGCAACTACAACTGGCAGCGCCAGCTTTGCCTACGTGGTGCGCAACACGCGACCGCAAGTCAATGGGATTGTGGGCCTCACATGGTATCTGTTCGGCCATGACACATTCCCAGTCAGCAAAGCCCGAGGCAACGCCGTAACGTACTCCTCATATAGCGCGAAGCAGTCGCTTGGACTGTTTCTTGGGACATCAGTAAGCTCGCTCGGCAATTTTACTGTCGGACCTGCCCTTGAAGTCAGACCGGGTATACAGCTATTTGCTGGTACAACGTGGTACAGCAAAAGCTTCCTTCCAACTAATGTCTCTGCTTGTTCTGGGTACGGAACGAGCGCAGCGTATCAGCCATATTCTCCAACGACCAGCAGCTCTGCCGTCGTATCCGCTGGACCGCCTCAAACAACAACGACTACTACCACAACAGTGACCGCAAGTACTACGAATGGATGCATTAACGGGAACGTGGCGACACCCTTGGGTGGCAGCAACTTGCCAACAAGCTCGAAATACGAACCCTCCTTTTCTTTTGGACTTCTCTTCAATACGAATCTGTTTAAAGCATTCAGTGGGATCAAGTAGCCTTTCTGGACATGACGTTTTCGGCGATTTCAGTTTTCTGCTTATGCCAGTGATGATCAAGTTGATGCTGCCAAAGCATCGCGCCAACTTTTCTGGTGTTCAAACTCTGCCGGGCCTTGCCGGTCTGGACCTCGATGAGTCCTTTGGCCTTGTGCCGATTGAGCCTAGTAAGGGTTTGTACGTTGTGCGATCTGCAGGAGTGGATGATCTTCAACGCAGAAAAGAAGCCAGTCCCGAGATAGTTGAAGTGTCGGGGGATATCGAAATCGCCCCATTCTGATGAGGTGCCAAACAGCAGTTGGAGGATCGTCTTTATATGGCTGACGTGGTTCGGGTGATGCTCCAAATGAAGCAGACCCAATTCTTGGCTGCTGCCAGCTTTGGGCCAGTTGAGGCAGCGCCTTCTATTGGGATTGGCAAAGTCGAAGGCGTTCAGGTAGATCATGCGTTTGCTCCCGTACCGCTACCGTCAGGCCCTATTCCCGCCCTTAGCGGTTCGAACGAGTTTGCCGCGTGGTCGGAGCAGACGCCAACCTACATAATGAGAGCGACAGTTGCTGCGGAAGCACTTGATCGGTTTCGAGATGCGGTTCAAAGTGACAAACAGATCGTCGGTGCTTTTTCCGACCCGGTAATTCAGCCGATTACAACTTGTCCTAATGGTCCTATCGGTACGGATGTGGATGTGGCAAATGCTCTAGCCGTAGGTCAACTGGCGAGTATGGGTTTAGATGGCGCTGGTGTCAGAGTAGTGGTGGTAGACACCGGACTCAACATCCCTTACCTATACGCTCGAGGCAAACACCCTACATTTGATTCGCAGTTGAGTTGGGGGCCCCAGCCGGGCATGCCGTTGGGCAACATAGCGGTGAACCACGGAACGATGTGTGCCTTCGATATCTGTATCGCCGCGCCAAACTGTATTTTGGTAGATCACGCTGTCCTTGCCTCACCTCCGCATACTGGGCCTGTGATCAGCGGGCTCTTGAGTGATGCGGTTAAGTCATATGGAGTTCTGTTGACGTGGATTACGCAGGGACCCGGGACCTTCGCTGGAACTCAGCAAGCACCTCCCTTGGTTGTGAACAATAGTTGGGGGATGTTCAACCCGTCCTGGGATTTCCCGGTCGGCGACCCGATGAACTATAGCGACAATCCGCAGCACCCTTTCAATATCATTGCTGGAACGTTGGATTCGGCGGGAGCCGATTTGCTTTTTGCCGCCGGCAATTGCGGTGCCGAATGCCCGGACAACAGATGCCAAGGAGCAATAAACAATGGCATCTATGGAGCTAACTCTTCAGCAGCCGTCACATGTGTGGCGGGTGTGACCGTTCAAGGGGATCGGCTGGGCTACTCAACGAGAGGGCCGGGGCACTTGGTTCAAGCTAAGCCGGATATTGCCTCGTTTGCACACTTTGCCGGATCTGGTGTTTATCCATCCGACGGCGGAACCTCCGCTGCTACGCCCGTACTGACGGGCGTCATTGCAGCTGTTCGCAAGCTCTTTCCTCCCGGTAGGGTTAGCACAGCTGAAATGCGTGAGCTGCTACGTAGTTGCGCAGGCCAATCGTTCTCCTACGAGCTGGGATATGGCATTATCGACGTTTCACGTTTGCTAAGTGAGCTACAAAACGCGTAATGAGACCCGAGTCTCCGGCCCAGAGTCGTGCGTTAGAAGGTTTGGCTCTTTATTGGAGCTCAACCGCGCGGTCGAATAATCAATTTTTGAGTGAAGATGACTTTGTAGCTGAATGAATCGGAGATGCGATCCCTTCGCGGTGTCTCGGAAATTCAAAAACGATATTTGACAGCGATCGCTTCATGTGACAATATCCCCTCTGTCCTCTCAAAGAGGGGCGTCCTGATCGTCGGAACCCGAGCGCTCTTTGCAGGTAGTTTGTAACGAAGCACCCAATACCAGTAGAGATTCACAAGTATTTCGCTGTTGCTTCCCTGTAGCCGGGCCGTCACGTAAGTCAGACATCCCAACTAAACAATCAGCCCTGACGGTGTGGTCGTCGACCTCCTCGTCCGTGAAGCGGCATTGACATGCGCGGAGGGAATAGTGCGCCCAAGTGTGACTTTGTGCCAAATACCATCTAACGTACTGCGTTTTACTCACATGATGCGCTGTGTCCTCGTCGTACTTTTGGGGCTCGCGGCTACTCGCGCGATGGATGCCCAGATCGACAGTTCAACACTCGCTGCCAGTAACCAGACCATTGGGCAAAACACATCTCAGGGGACCGTGAGCTCAGTGGATAACTCGGTTCCGACGCCCCAGCCCACAGGCAACCTCGGGCAGATCGACGCCGCAGCGGCTTCTGAGGTAGCTAAGCGCGACCGTCGGAGGAGGGAAGCGTTGGGTAGGAATGCAAGTAACAGGTGCCATCTCCTATGCGACTAATCCCACGCAATATAGGGCAACACTATCGAATCTTGGGCCGATGAGATTTCGACTAGATGTCGAAACCCCCGTGGGCTTAGAAAGTACTCGTATTCAGGGTCGCGCGGGCACCGTGCAAGCTGGCAATAAGCCACCTTCAACGTTCGATCCCGATACGGCGATCTTAGGAATGTTCCCGTTCGAGATTGTGACGAGAGTCGTTCCCGGGGTAAACGACGTAGCCCTGCTCGATCATCCCAGCATTGCTGGCGTGTTGCAATCGCTTCATCGCGTCACAATCGAATTACCCGCGGCCGCTTGGCATTCCGAGATCAAGTCGCGAGGGACCTTAGCTATAGACCTTTATTTCGATTCGACTACCCATCTGTTAGCTAAGACAGTTTCTAGTGTGCTAATTCCTGGTGCCCGCCGAGTAATGGTCGTGTCCGTGGTCAGCTATAGCGATTATAGGCAAGTGGGTACTGCTGTTGTCCCATTTCACTATTCTGAAACTCTCGATGGTCAGCCTTACCGGACATTGCAGTTGACCGCCGTGCAGTTGAACCCAAGCCTTCCTGTTGACTACTTTCAGCCTGCGAGGACAAATCAGTGAGAACATTTATGGTGAAGCATCACCTGCCACTAGCCTGCGTCTTACTGTTAAATCTAGCCGCTGCCGCTCAAAATCCTGTGAGCTACTTGAACGACACGGGAAGTCCTGCCTACGCCACTACTGTTCCGGTTGAGAACGGCTTTATCGACATGAGCAATGGAAATCTGCACCTTGAATTTCCGCTCGCTTCAGCACAACAGCGGGGAACCCTTACATTATCGCAAAAGCTTACCTACGATAGCCGGATTTGGGACTTAGTGCCATATTACCCAGGCTACCAGTGGCTTCCCAACAATGCGGGATCGGCAGGATGGAAATACGTCTCCGGCTCATCTGGGACACTAACTGCGACCTTTGTCGGTTCGAATGCAACGCCCTGTTATGACAGTAACGGAAACTACCTCGGGGAACACGATACTTATCAATTTAGTTCAACTTACGTCGATGGTTCCGGAACTTCACATCCGACAAGTGCTGGCATAACTCAAGAGGAGAACTGGGGGCCAGGAATAGACGACTGCGGGGGATATTATTTCACGACTACAAATACGCCGGGTCTGAGTCTCGATGGGAGCGGGTACACCGTGGGTGTAGATGGCAGCGGCAATGACTATGTTCTGGACAGCGGCGGGAATGAAGTCTGGCCACGGGCTGTGGATCGCTACGGAAACTACCTCGCCTTAGATAGTTCATCTCCATCAAACATGATCGACTCGACAGGCAGGGTTCCGGTTATTGTCACGCAGCCCTCAAGCACAGTTACATATTACGATGTACTGTCGCCCACTGGGCCCATCAGCAACAACGGGACACGCGTGAGGTACATTGTGACCACGGCACCAGTATCGGTGACTAGCGCCTTCGGTCAGCCGTCCATTTACGAATGGAGCGGCACGCTAAACCCTGTTTCCAGTATTCAGCTACCGGATGGTTCGTTATACAGCTTTAGTTATGACTCGTATGGAGAGCTAAGCAGCGTCACCCTCCCCACAGGAGGAACCATCAGTTATGGCTACCAAAATTTTGTCGATGCGATGAGCACGCCAAATCGGTGGTTGACTTCACGTACAGTCGGAAGTAATCCGGCAGAGACCTTTACGCAGGCGGTGACAAGCAGCTGTTCCAGCTCTTCGATTGGGTGCCAACAATCGGTCACGCACCACAAGCCAAGCGGCGACGAAAGCGTATACACGCAGACGCTAGTCAACGGCGCTTGGACCACAGGTATTGCGGCTTACGCCGGATCTGCCTCTAGCGGTACGCAGCTGACTCAGATGACCGCCACTAACCTATATACCAAAGCCTGCGCGTATCCTTGCGCGACCAGGAACTACATCAGCAGTTCACTGATCACTACGGAAATTCTTCCGAACGGTTCTGGCGCACCGCAGTATACCCAAGTCCAAAAGACATTCGACTCGTTTTCAGGCCGACCTCTGACGACCAAGCAATGGGACTTTATGAGTGCTGCCAGCACGAGCACGCCACCGAGCGGTACGCCCACGCGTGAGACGGACTATTCGTACACCGGCGCTAATCCATATAGTCTGCCAAATGACATTTCCTCGATCAAACGCTCGATCGCAACGGAAACCAGGCAAGCCTGACGACCTATGGTTATACCGCTGGCGCAACGGGGACGAGTGGGGTTACGCAGCACGGAACGCCGCTAATTACTCCACAATATCTCCACACTGTTACTCAGTGGTCAAATACTTCATTGCCCTCTCCCGGTACTACAATCGCAATGGACGACACTGGCCAGATTTGAGTGTTCAAGACCCTGATCTGAATACGCCTACTACCACTACCTACCAGTGTGCCAATTCAGTTCCACTTCACGTGACAGACGCTCTGGGTCACCAAACGAGCTATGGCTACGACAGTATTGGTGCCGCATATGGTGGGGGAACAGTAGCGAACTTCCTCGGGGGCAACTCCGTTAGCAGTCTGCTTAATCTTGGACTGGCGATTACGCGCCAGCAACCGCTCTCAAGTCCGCCGAACCTTACAGGGATTGGCTTAGGGCTGCCAGTCAACGACGTATTGCGGCTAACCGGCGGGCAGACCAATCCTCTCTATGGAAGCCCGGCTGGAACCTTTCGGTCGGCTGGGATCAAAGCGGGTTTCAACGCAGTGACCGGCGAAGGGAGTTCAATTGTCAGCCTGGCGGGAGAGACAAGTCTCAGCAGCGCAACGATGACCGCCGCTGAGTTTGCTTCTTGGGTCGGCATCGTCAAGTTCGGCTACGACTCCTTGACTGTGCTTTATGGAGGAATCGTTGCATGTTCTCAATGAGCCCTCAACTTCAAGAAAGGCTGCTGTTTATAGCTCTGATAACCGTGATATTTGCGATGCTTTCATTTGGTTTTATGTTCCTGATCGGAGGCGCAACGCAAAGACTCAGAATTGGAGGGCTTTGTTCTACCCTGTTTATAGCCGGCACGGGCTACTGTATGTCCTGGAGGAAGGCGTTTGCTGATTTGTGTGATTGGCAAAATGCTTGGATCGGTGTGTCTACACTTCTTGCGATTGGGATGATATGTCTATATAGGTTTCTTCTCACAAGATCTAAAAACGGAAGCGATAGCGAACATGACTAACGATTTGGCATGAAGGATTTGTAGGAAGCAGGCTTTGTGACCGCTTCTGCGCGATTATCCGGACATTCTGGACCGGTTCTCGCGTCGAAGGCCAATTCTCATAAGGTGAGACGGCGAGGCTTTCGGCACAGAGTAGAAATACTAGGCAAATTAGGAGACACGGTTCTTGCGCTCTCCAAGACCGCGTAACCTCTTCGGCGCCTGATTCCGATCAACCAGCTGGCGCCGGAGTCCATATCCGGCAGGACCACCCTGGTGGAATCCCAGTTCGATAAGCCGACACTGGCCCTAGAAGACTTGGACGGAGAACTCGCGTCGATTATCTGGCAGTCATCAAGCGGCTTAGCGTCTCCAGCACCGGCGAGGACAGGGCACTGCGGCCATGGTCGGGGTACTCCTGGACAATCTCCATGTTCTTGGCGCCGGCATACTGGCGGATGACCTCGAGCTGGTTTCCGGTGAATACTGCTGATGTTCGGTTGAATGCGGACGTACTGACCCGCGCGAGACGGCGCCCGCGATGCGGCTCCTGCTGCAGGGGAGGTTCATGCCAAGTCCACCAATCCGGCCTGCGGCTCGCACGAGCCTCTGCTTTGAAAAATGTGTCTATATATGTAGTGGGAATTTGGGCCGTTTTTCACGGCAAACGTGCAGAAGAATTAACAAAAACTTTCGCTACTGGGTGACGAAACAGGGAAAATTGATTCCCTGATCTCTTTGAAAATTTCCCTGCTCGTTTCAAGGCTTGATCGCTAGGAAACGCAAGCTAAGCGCCACGCAACGTGCGAGATGGCGTCTCCGGCAAGGCGTGAACTGGAGCTCAAAACTGTCGGGATTCCCTGATTAATTCGCTGTTAGGCAGGGAATTACACCGGGAGAGCGGTTCGCTCGAGACTGCGTCCACCGCCATGCAGTCTTGGGTTTTCGTTTCTCTGGCCGAACTTCCAGATAAATCCGTGAAATTGCCCGTCAGCGCAATGAATGCGGTGCTTGCCGAGGATCCACAGATCGCCAAGTTCTGAGACCGGCGGGCCCGGGTTGGCAGGAAACTCATCCAGATCGCCCGAGTCCTCGATTCGGAGGATCTGATCGATCTCTGCCACCTCGAATCCCGTAAGAGAAATATCGATGTTGTTGGTTCTGCACTTCAATCTTCAGAATCTGCTGACCCATCCGGGGTCTTCGGCAAGCCTGTTGTCTGCAAGCACATAGGCCTGCACCTGCAGTGAGCTCAAGCTCTCTAGCCGAATCGTTGGAACCTGATCCATGTCAAGCTGCTTGGCTGCTTCAACACGCCCATCCGCAGCGATGATCGTGTCGTCCCGATCAATGAGAACAGGGCTTGTAAACCCGAACTCCCTCATACTGGCAGCAATCTTCCGGATCTGGGCTCTTGAATGAGTTCTCGCATACGCGCGTAGGGCTTCAGTTCCGCCACGTGCCGGTATGTCACTGTAAGGCTCTGATCTTGAATGCCAGCTGCTGTTGAGGAAGCCTGATTGAAGATTGCTCTGCGATTCGCGCGCGGAACGTTACATACAGGTGAATGAAGAGTACTCATGCTTAGACCTTATAGCCGTGTCAAGCCGGTGGGTAAAAGTAGGGTAAGGGGGTAAAGGCAGGGTGTCTGGAGTTAAATTTGAAGGGGGCGGGGTAGGATTGGCTTGAAAACAACGCAGTGAATGGAAGCTAGCTGATGGACGACAACTGGAAAAGTGGAAGGTGACCGCTGCGACAAACTCGAGTTCGTCTCGACGAACTCAATCCGCGTTGTGCGCCGCTGATTCTCGGTCGGCAGCGGACTTCAGTGTCGACAAGTTGTTGACCTGCTTTGCACTCACATTCTGATACTCGTTGTATTGAATCGTCATTCGGCGGTGCCATCAAACCTGACCGCACTGACGCGACGGATGCGCGCATGGGAAGCCAGAACCCACCGACTTTGGTGTACAACTCTTGAATTACGATGATTCTGCCGACCCTCGCTTCGACTCCGATCGCTGTGGTGGAGAGACTCGAGCTCAAGTGCTCTCCGTTCTCGCGCTCGAGGCATCTTCGGTAACCTCTTCAAAGAGTTCTTTGACTCGTCCAATTGCTTCGCTTAACGCTGTCTTACCCGCTCGTGTCGCCACGTAGCACTTTCTACGTCTCCCGGAAACAGTGATAGGTTGCGCTTTCAACCAGCCACGACGTTCCATGCTGTGCAGAAGCGGGTACATGGTTCCTGGTCCAAGCCGGTATCCGTGCCGACTCAACTCATCCATCATGCCCTGCCCAAAAACGGGTTCTTTCGCTGCATGATAGAGTACGTGGACACGCACAAGGCCGATGTAGAGATCTTGGTTTCTCACGTTGGTTCGACTGGCCATCGAGGTCCCTTCTTCCGCTCAGGAATGCTTCGCTACGCGGACACTCACGTTTTGGCCATTGAGTATGGAATCAGAGGCGATCCGGACTACTTGGTCGCCGGTATGCAAATCCCCGAATACTTCAACTTCCCCGTTTAGGGTTTCTCCGGTCTGAACGTTCACCCATTGTGCCTTGCCATCGCGCACGCGGATCACAAAGGTTTGCTGCTGATCGGCTGTGACAGAAGTGGTTGGGACGAACATGCTTTCAGCAGCCCGCCGTATGGGCCAACTCACCGTAGCAAAGCTACCGGGGGTAAGCTTCCCGTTCGGATTCTGCACATCGAGCTCAACGTGCATGGTTCTCGTACTCACATCCACATCGTGAGCGATGCGGGCGATTGGCGCATGAAAGATTTCTCCGGG
>Ga0207667_10007363_pt1 | contig 13242 bp, 9 predicted proteins | sample KBSCornC52_FD_184301 | JGI IMG/M metagenome (GOLD analysis project Ga0207667, IMG submission 184301) | Corn rhizosphere microbial communities from Kellogg Biological Station, Michigan, USA - KBS Corn C5-2 (SPAdes) (version 2) | ecosystem: Host-associated > Plants > Roots > Rhizosphere > Soil ...
GGTCTCCTTCGTGGTGGACGCCGCCGCAAGAAGGGCATCGCTCACCGCCAAGAAGTGCTGCGGGTCGGAGTTCGCGACGCAGGCGAGCGCGTTGGCGGCGCGCTTCGAGTAGTCGTTGGATGCCGTCGTCGAGGTCGAGACCGGGTGGATCTCGAGCGTGACGTAGCCCGCGGCGAGCCACTGCTCCATCGCCGATCCGTTGGCCTTGGCGAACTTCGCCGTCTTCGGGCTCGCGTAGTCGAGGTAGAGCACGATGTTGGCGGTCTGCTTGTAGGTCGTGAGGTTCGTGGCGACCGGCTTGGCGTCGGCCTGAAGAGCGTCGGTGGTGATCGGGGTCAGGGTGGCGTTGCCCGTCGACTGATCGGTCGAACCGGTGAGCAGGATGCCGTCGCTGAGCATGTTGGCCGGCCCGACTTGGCCGGCGCGCACGACCGTCGAGACGATGAGCCCGGCTCCGGCGAGCACCACCGCGACGCCTGCGACGATCGCGACCGCCGTCGTGACCCGGCGGCGGATCCGGCGGGCGCGCGCCTCCCGGCGGCGCACCTCGACCATTTCGAGCGCGTATGCGGCCTGCTCCTTCTTCGAGAGCTTGCGGCGCTGCTTGTTGGTCAGGGTGGCGGAGGTGGGCGCCGGGGCTTCTGCGGGCGCGGACTTCGGGGTCGATGGCATCCCAGGCATTCTAGGGAATGCGGTCGTGTCGAGTCTGGTTGAGTGCCATGACCTGACCGAGGATGGACCCCATGACCGAGACCGCGACCGCCGCCACGCAGACTCCCGCCGAGCAGTTCGCGCACTTCCACGAACGCCGCGAGCTCGCGGTCGTGCAGCCGCAGGGCAGCCTGGCGCTGACGAACACGCAGGCGGTCGACTCGGAGCAGACCATCTGGGGCGTTCCCGGGCGCTGGGCTCCGCTGCCGGATGGGGAGTCGGGGCTGAAGGTGATCGCGTCGGCCGCCGACGGCATCCGGGTGGATGGCGTGCTCGTGGATGGCGAAGCGATCGTGCGCGGCAAGGACGAGCCGAACCCCAGCGCGATCGTGTTCAGCGACACCGTGACCGGATTCGTGATCAAGCTGGACGGCGGCGGCTACGCCCTGCGCGTCTTCGACGCCCACTCGGAGGCCATCGAGAACTTCGGCGGCATCGACGCCTTCCCGTACAACCCGGAGTGGGTGGTCACGGCCGCCTGGTCGGAGAACCCCGCGGGCACCACGATGGGCTTCGAGCACCTGAAGGATGAGGGCAAGACCCGCGAAGAGGTCGTCCCCGGTCGCATCACCTTCACCCGCGACGGCGTGGATTACGACCTGGCCGCCTTCAAGTCGGGCCGGGCCCTGCAGCTGGTCTTCGCCGATTCGACCAGCGGTGACTCGACCTACAGCGTCGGGCGCTTCCTGTTCGTCGCGCCGAACGCCGACGGCACCATCACGCTCGACTTCAACCGCGCCGTGCTGCCTCCCTGCGCGTTCAGCTACGCCTTCAACTGCCCGATGCCGCCCAAGCAGAACCGCTTCGGCGTGCCGATCGAGGCCGGCGAGAAGAACGCGCTCGCGAAAGACGGCACCCTGCTGCACCCCTGAGGTCGCGCCGGGCCGTTCATCAGGCATTCATGCAGCCGACACCCGCGCGTTCTACCCCCCGAACGAGGGAAGGGAAGAATCGCGATGAGCCCGAGAATCCCATCGGGTCGAACGGGGGAGGAGACCTGATGAATATCCGAAACACCACCGCGCGCGTCATCGTGGCTGCCATCGGCGGCTGCCTGGCGCTCGGCGGGATCCTGCCGGCCCTGACATCCGGATCGGTGGCGACGGATCGTCCGGGCGGATCGACGCCCACGGCCACCCCGATCACGCACCTGGTGGTGATCTTCCAAGAGAACGTGTCGTTCGATCACTACTTCGCGAGCTATCCGGTTGCAGCGAATCCCGCGGGTGAGCCCGCGTTCACCGCGGCGGCAGGCACGCCCACCGTGAACGGCCTCAGCTCCGCCCTGCTGACCTCCAACCCGAACGCCGTGCAGCCGTTCCGGCTCGACCGCACGCAGGCCCAGACCTGCGACCAGGACCACAGCTACAAAGACGAGCAGAAGGCCTTCGACGGCGGTCTGATGGACAAGTTCGTCGAGACGGTCGGGCGCGGCACCGCGGCCTGCGTCGACTACGGCAAGGGCTCAGGACTCGTCATGGGCTATTACGACGGCAACACGGTCACCGCGATGTGGAACTACGCCCAGCACTTCGCCATGAGCGACAACTCATACGGCACGACATTCGGGCCGTCGTCGCCCGGTGCCCTGAACCTGATCGCGGGCCAGACGCACGGCTTCGCGACGACGTCGTCGGCGGTGACCGCATCCGGCACCGTCATCGGCGACCCGCAGCCTGCGGGCGACAGCTGCGACACCCGCGACGCGACGGCCTCCGTCGACACCGCCAACAAGAACATCGGTGACCTGCTCAACGCGAAGAACGTCAGCTGGGGATGGTTCCAGGGCGGCTTCGCCGATTGCACCGCCACCCACGCGGATGTCGCCGGCGTGACCAGCAAGGACTACATCCCGCACCACGAGCCGTTCCAGTACTTCGCGAGCACGGCCAACCTGACGCACGCGCGGCCCGCATCGGTGGCCGAGATCGGACACGCCGGACCCGCCAATCACCAGTACGACCTGACCGACTTCTGGGCCGCCGTCGACGCGAAGTCGATGCCCGCGGTGAGCTTCGTGAAGGCTCCGGCATACCAGGACGGCCACGCCGGCTACTCGACTCCTCTCGATGAGCAGAAGTTCCTGGTCGACACCATCAACCGGCTGCAGAAGACCCGGGACTGGAAGTCCACGGCGGTCGTCGTGGCCTACGACGACAGCGACGGCTGGTACGACCACCAGCTGGGCCCGATCGTCAACCAGAGCAACGATCCCGCCGTCGACGCCCTGACGGGCTCGTCGTGCGGCACCAACGCCGCGCACATTCTGGCCGGGTTCGCCGATCGGTGCGGGTACGGGCCGCGACTGCCGCTCCTGGTGATCTCGCCGTATGCGCGCACGAACTTCGTCGACCACACGGTCACCGACCAGTCGTCTGTGCTGCGCTTCATCGAAGACAACTGGAAGACCGGCTCGATCGGCAACGGCTCGTTCGACGCCCTCGCGGGCTCGATCACGGGGATGTTCGACTTCTCGTCGCACCGGGATCACGATGGCCGACCGCTCTACCTGGATCCGGCCACCGGGCTCGTCTCCCACTAGCAGGGCCTTCGCCACCGGTACGTGACCACGAGTCGCGGTCGGTGGAAGGCGGCAGACTGGCGGAGTGCACATCGCGCTTCGCCGGTCTGCCGCCGGGGTGGTGGCGGTCGAGTTGGACGACGACGGCTCCGAACTCGGCCGCGTGCACCTGGCAGACGGCGCAGGGGCCGAGAGCGCGCGGGCCGAGAACTCGCTGACCGAGTTCGTGCGCGAGCGGGAGCCGCAGCATCCGCGCTGGATCTGGAACGACACCGCGACCTGGTACCCGCCGCTGCTGGCCGCGGGCCTGCGCGTCGAGCGCTGCATCGACCTGCGGATGAGCCATCGGATCCTGCGCCGGTCGGCGGCCTCGGCCTCCTCAGAGTTGGCCGTCGCACCCCGCGGCCCGTGGGACGACCCGACCCCCGAGGCGGCGGGCGTCGCCGACGCCCTGTTCGAGCTCGAGCCGCCGCGCGCCGACGATGATCCGGTCGCCGAGTGGATGCTGCAGCGCGAGGCCGTCGACGGCAGCTCCCGGCCCGGCCGCCTCGCTCTGCTGCTCGCGGCCGAGAGCGCAGGCGCCCTGATCGCCGCCGAGATGAGGTTCGCGGGCCTCCCGTGGAGCCCGCAGCGGCACGACGACCTGCTCACCGAGCTGCTCGGCCCGCGCCCGGTCGTCGGCCGCCCTGCGCGCATGGAGGCCCTGCTGGCCGAGGTGCGCGAGCTGCTCGACGTGCCCGACTTGAATCCGGACTCCCCGGTCGAGCTCGTGAAGGGTCTTCAGCGTGCGGGGCTGCAGGCCACCTCGACCCGCTCGTGGGAGCTCAAACGGATCGAGCATCCCGCGATCGCGCCCCTGCTCGCATACAAGAAACTGGCCAGGCTGCATTCGGCGAACGGCTGGCACTGGCTCGAGGAGTGGGTGCACGACGGCAGGTTCCGGCCGATCTACGTGCCAGGTGGTGTCGTCACGGGGCGCTGGGCCTCGGACGGCGGGGGAGCGCTGCAGTTGCCCAGCCAGGTGCGGGCGGCGGTGATCGCCGATCCGGGCTGGACCTTCGTGGTCGCCGACGCCTCGCAGCTCGAGCCGCGGGTGCTCGCCGCGATGTCGGGAGACGCCGCGATGGCGCGCGCAGGTCAGGCACAGGACATGTACCAGGGCATGGTCGACGCCGGGGCCGTCGAGACCCGCCCGCAGGCCAAATACGGCATGCTCGGCGCGATCTACGGCGGCACGACGGGCGAGAGCGGCCGGATGAAGCCTCGCATCGAGCGGGCCTTCCCGGTCGCGATGCGCTTCGTCGAAGATGCGGCGCGGGCGGGGGAGCGCGGGGAGGTGGTCAGCACCTGGCTCGGGCGCAGCTCGCCGCCGGGCCGTCACGGTCCCGCGGGCGACGCATACGACGAGACCGCGACGGATGCCCAGCTCAGACAGGTGCGCAACGACGCGCGCGGCTGGGGCCGGTTCACCCGCAACTTCGTCGTGCAGGGCACCGCCGCCGAGTGGGCCCTGTGCTGGATGGCCTCGCTGCGCCGCCGATTGTGGCACCTGGGCGGCGGCGACGAGGCGAACGCCCCGCTCACCGCGCGCCCGCACCTGGTGTTCTTCTTGCACGACGAGGTGATCGTGCACACTCCGGTCGGGCTGGCCGACGAGGTCGCCGCGGCCCTGCGCGAGTCGGCCGCCGAGGCCGGGCGGCTGCTGTTCGGCTCCGCGCCGGTGGAATTCGCGCTCACCGTTGCCGTGGTCGACAGCTACGACCAGGCGAAGTAGCCGTGCCGGCTACTTGGCGACACGGAACAACAGGCTTGTGATTCTCGCCTGCCGTCGGGCATAATTCGAGAAGCAGCACGCAATTCATTCGTCAGTCGATGGGGAAGTCGCACCGACGAATGGAGAGAGAAGTGACTGCTGCACAGAACAGTGCTGGTCAAATAGGGCGTGCGCAGGCACGTGGAGTGGTGTTCATCCACTCCGCCCCTCGCGCGCTCAGCCCCCACGTCGAGTGGGCCGCTGGGCGCGCCCTCGGTCGCGCCGTGAACTTCGAGTGGCGCGACCAGCCGGTGCTGCCGGGCGCCCAGCGCACCGAGTACTACTGGGAGGGACCGCGGGGCACCGGCGCCGCGCTCGCCTCGGCGCTGCGCGGCTGGGAGCACCTGCGGTACGAGGTCACAGAAGACGCCTCTCCGCAGAGCGACGGCGGCCGATGGATGCACACCCCCGATCTCGGCATCTTCTTCGCCCAGACCGACACCGTCGGCAACGTGGTCATTCCCGAAGACCGGATCCGGTTCGCCATGGAGTCCGCGGGCTCCGACGCGTTCGAGCTGCACCGCGAACTGCGTCTGGCGCTCGGCCAGGCCTGGGACGACGAGCTCGAGTCGTTCCGCCACGCCAGCGAAGACAGCCCCGTCGTCTGGCTGCACAAAGTGGGGTAGCCCGGTGGGCAGGCACGCAGCAGCACGGACAGTGGGCAGTGACCCACGCATCGTGACGACACCGAGGGCAGAGGGTCACGATGAGCCGCGGGGGCGGTTGTTCGACGAACTGGACACCGAGCAGGCCATGGCTCTGCTCGAGCGTCTGACGGCGAACAGGGCGCCGCGAAAGAGGGTGCTCGAACTGGCTTGACCGCTCCGACCCTCAGGCGTCGTAGCTGCGGACCGCGATCACCGAGTTGTGGCCGCCGAAGCCGAACGAGTTCGAGATCGCGAGCTGCGGACCATCCCCGAGCGCCTGCGCGTCGACCCCGACCGACAGCGGGATCTCGGGATCGAGCTCGGTCAGGTTGATCGTCGGCGGTGCCACCCGGTTCTTCACCGCGAGGATCGTGAAGACCGCCTCGAGCGCGCCCGTTCCACCCAGCAGGTGGCCCGTTGCGGCCTTTGTGGCCGAGACCGGGATGTCGTGCACCCGGTCGCCGAACACGGCCACCAGCGCCTTGTACTCGGCGATATCGCCGACCGGAGTGCTCGTGGCGTGCGCGTTGATGTGCGTGACATCATCGACGCCGGCCCCGGCCTGGTCGAGCGCTGCTCGAATGGCGCGAGATGCGCCCCAGCCCTCTGGGTCGGGCGCGGTGATGTGGTACGAGTCGCTCGTGACACCGCCGCCGGCGATCTCGGCGTAGATGTGGGCGCCGCGCGCCAGGGCGTGCTCCTCGGTCTCGAGCACGAGCGCCGCGGCGCCCTCGCCCATGACGAAGCCGTCGCGCGTGACGTCGTAGGGGCGCGATGCGGTGGCCGGGGTGTCGTTGCGCTTGCTGAGGGCCTGCATCGACGCGAAGGAGGCGAGGGTGATGCCGTGGATGCACGACTCCGAGCCGCCCGCGACGATGATGTCGGCGTAGCCGGCCTGCAGGTGGTCGTACGCGTTCGCGATCGACTCGGTGCTCGACGCGCACGCGGACACGTCGGTGCGGGCGAACGCCCGCGCGTTGAGGCTCATCGAGACTGCGGCGGCTACGGCGTTCGGCATGAGCATCGGCACGGTCATCGGGAGGACCCGGCGCGGGCCCTTCTCTTTGAGCGTGTCCCAGGCGTCGAGCAGCGTCCACAGGCCGCCGATACCCGTCGCCCACTCGACGCCGAGGCGTTCGGGGGCGATCTCGGGGGATCCGGCATCCGCCCAGGCCTCGCGCGACGAGATCAGCGCGAACTGGCTGACCGGGTCGAGGCGCTTGATCTCGATGCGCTCGAGCACCTCATCCGGCCGAACCTTCGCCTCGGCGGCGAAGGTGACCGGCAGGTCGAGCTCTGCGACCCATTCCTGAGTGAGGCTGTGCGCGCCCGACTCGCCGGCCAGCAGGCCGGTCCAGCTGTCGGGGGCTGTGCCACCGACGGGCGACGAGGCGCCGATTCCGGTGACGACGATCTTCTTGGTCATTCGATCTTTCTCCCGTGGAAGAACCCGGCGGACGCCGGGCGACAGGCGAGGCGAGGGGCGGGGGAGCGGCAAGCGCTCCCCGCCCGATGCCCGATGCTGAGCTCTAGCTCTGCGCTTTGACGATGAAGTTGACGGCGTCGCCGACGGTGACGAGGTTCTTGACCTCTTCGTCGGGGATCTTCACGTCGAACTTCTCTTCGGCGTTGACGACGATCGTCATCATCGAGATCGAGTCGATGTCGAGGTCGTCGGTGAACGACTTGCCCAACTCCACCGTGTCCGTCGCGATGCCGGTCTCGTCGTTGATCAGTTCAGCCAGACCGGCGAGAACCTCGTCCTGGGACAGTGCCATTTCGTATCTCCTTGAAAGGTGGTGCGGGGTATGTGTCGAACGACCGTGGACAATCCTAGGGGAGGCGTACAACCTGGGCCCCGTAGACCAGACCGGCGCCGAAGCCGATCTGCAGGGCGAGGCCGCCGCTCAGTTCCGGATGTTCCTGGAGCAGCCGATGGGCCGCCAGCGGGATCGAGGCCGCCGAGGTGTTGCCGGTCGTCTCGATGTCGCGGCCGATCTGCACGGTGTCCGGCAGGCCGATCTGCTTGGCGAGTTCGTCGATGATGCGCATGTTGGCCTGGTGCGGGATGAAGGCGGCCAGGTCGGCCGCGCTGATCCCGGCGGCGGCCAGGGCCTGCTTGGCGACCTTGGCCATCTCCCAGACCGCCCACCGGAAGACCGCCTGGCCGTCTTGGCGCATGGTCGGCCACGGCTTGACCCCGTCGAGGTACTCCTCGAAGGTCGCGTTCATGCCCACGGCATCCCACTTGGAACCGTCTGAGCCCCAGATGGTGGCCGAGATGCCGGGCTCGTCGGCCGGGCCGACCACCGCGGCGCCCGCGCCGTCGCCGAGGAGGAACGAGATCGACCGGTCATTGGCGTCCACGTACTGCGAGAGCTTCTCGGCGCCCACCACGAGCACGTAGTCGGCCGCTCCGGCGCGGATGAGGGCGTCGGCCTGGGCGATCCCGTAGGTGTAGCCGGCGCAGGCCGCACTGATGTCGTAAGCCGGAGCCGGGCTGACCCCGAGCCGCTCGGCCAGCAGTGACGACATCGACGGCGTGACGGCCACGTTGCTGATCGTCGACACCAGCACGGCGCCGATCTGATCGGGCCGGATCCCTGCCTTCTCGATCGCCTCGCGTCCCGCCGTCTCGGCCAGGTCGATCGCGTCGATGCCCTTGCTCGCCCGCTTGCGCGTGATGATGCCGGTGCGCTGCCGGATCCACTCGTCGCTCGAGTCGATCGCCTCGACCAGCTCGGAGTTCGGCACGGTGACGTCGCCGCGCGCCGCCCCGAACGCGAGGATGCGCGTGAACGGGTGGCCGACGGACTGGGTGAGGGTGGTCATGCGGATGCTCCATCGTCGGCGAGGTCGGAATCCTGCACGGCGTCGAGCAGTTCGTGCGCCGTCGGAATGTCGTCAGGGGTCTTGACCGCGACCGTCGGGAGCCCCTTCAGGCCGCGCTTGGCGAGACCCACCAGGGCACCGGCCGGGGTCAGTTCGATCAGGCCGGTCACGCCGGCTGCGGCGAACGCGTCCATGTCCAGGTCCCAGCGCACCGGCGAGGCCACCTGGCCGACCAGCAGGTCGACGAAGGCGGATCCGCTGGTCACGATCGAGCCGTCTTTGTTGGTCCAGATCGTCCAGTCGGGGTCGTTCACGGTCAGACCGGACGCGACCGTGCGGAGGGTCTCGACGGCCGGCTGCATGAAACGGGTGTGGAACGCGCCGGCCACCTGGAGCGGGATGACGCGGGCTCCGGCGGGCGGATCGTCCTGCAGCGCGGCCAGCGCGGGCAGTTCGCCGGCGACGACCAGCTGGCCGCCCCCGTTGTAGTTGGCGGGCTGGAGGCCCAGGGTCTCGAGCTTGGCGAGCAGCTCGTCCTGATCGCCGCCGATCACGGCGCTCATCCCGGTCGCGACCTGCGCGGCGGCCGCGGCCATCGCGGTACCGCGTGCGGCGACCAGTTTCATCGCGTCCGGTTCGCTGAGGATGCCGGCGCCGGCCGCGGCGGCGATCTCGCCCACCGAGTGGCCGGCGATTCCCGCGGTCTTGCTCTTCCATCCCGAGCCGGACCCCTCGTCGAGCACGGCGGCGAGCGACATGATCGACGCGGCGACGATCAGCGGCTGGGCGATCGCCGTGTCGCGGATGGTGTCGGCATCCGAGACGGTGCCGTGGCGTGCGAGATCGATGCCCGCCGCCTCGCTGAGGGCGCCGAGATGTTCGGCGAATCGGGGTTCGGCGAGCCAGGGCTCGAGAAATCCGGGGGTTTGCGATCCCTGACCGGGCGCGACGATGACGACACTCACCATCCCAGTGTGTCAACAACAGGCGGCTCGCGTCGAACATGCCGCACGAAGAATCCGGCCGGACCTTGGCGGATTGCTACAGAAGGCGCTCCCTCAGCCGCCGGAGCGGACACCGCGTGCTCCCGCCCCTCTTTTTCAGGATGGTCCAGTTCTGCGGCGGCGTGTCGCCCTTCGTGAGCGGTGTGTCATCCGAGATCGCCTGAAAAACGAGGCCTCGGGCCCTGGACCGCCGCAACGAGGCCTCGAGCTACTTGCGCGCGCCGTCCTGCGCGGCGATCGAGCCGAGGATCAGCGCGGATTGCAGGATCAGCGCCTCGCGGGCACCCGTCGCGTCCCAGCCGATCACCTCGCTGATGCGCTTGAGCCGGTAGCGCACGGTGTTGGGATGCACGAACAGCTCGCGGGCCGTCGCCTCGAGCGATCGGCCGTTGTCGAGGTAGCACCACAGGGTGTTCAGCAGCTCGCTCGAGTGGTTCTGCAGCGGGGTGAAGATCCGGTTGATGAGCGTCGCGCGCGCGAGCGTGTCGCCTGCCAGGGCGCGCTCCGGCAGCAGATCGTCGGCCAGGGTGGGCCGCGGTGCATTGCGCCAGGCCTTGGCGACGGCGAAACCGGCCAGGGCGGCACGGGCGCTGCGAGCCGCATCGACCAGCGACGGGACCTCGTTGCCCAGCACCAGGTGGCCGGGGCCGAAACCGGGCTCGAGCTGGGCGGCGATCTCGAGGAAGGGCAGCGCCTCGTGCACATCCGACTCGTCGGGGGGATCCACTCGCCCGATCACGACGACGAGCCGGCTGCCCTGCACGCCGATCAGCACGTCGGAGTCGAGGTGACGGGCCGTGCGGCGCAGCATGTCGACGTCCAGGATGCGCGGGGCCGTTCCCACGAGCACGCTGACGGCGCCGTGGCCGTTCCAGCCGAGCGCGGCGATGCGGCTGGGAAGCTCGCTGTCGTACTCGCCCGTCAGGATCGAGTCGACCACGAGGGCCTCGAGGCGCGCGTCCCACAGGCCGCGGGCCTCCGCGGCCCGCGCGTAGACGTCGGCGGCCGCGAACGCGATCTCGCGGGAGTAGAGCAGGATCGCCTCGCGCAGCGACTCGTCGGCATCCGTGACCCGCTGCTCGACCACCTCGACCGTCACCCGGATCAGCTGGAGCGTCTGCTGCAGGCTGACCGAGCGGAGCAGCTCGCGCGGGGCGGCGCCGAACACGTCGGCGGCGATCCACGGGGTCGAGGTCGGATCTTCGAACCACGAGATGAAGCTCGTGATGCCGGCCTGGGCGACCAGGCCGACCGCGCTGCGGCGCCCAGGGGGCATGTCGCGGTACCAGGGGAGCGTGTCATCCAGGCGCTTCAGGGTCGCCGTCGACAGCTCGCCCGAGAGCGTGCGCAGCCAGGCGAGCGTCTGGTCGCGGGTGCGCTCAGGCACGCGCGGTACCCGATGACCCGACCCGGCTCACGGCGCGCATCAGCTCTCGCCGCCCGCCGATCCCGAGGTGCCCGCCGTGACGTCGTGCAGCTGGTACTTCTCGATCGCCTGCATGACAGCGCTCGGGTCGATCTCTCCTCGCCGCGCGAGCGACTGGAGGGTGCGGACCACGATCGACGGCCCGTCGATCTTGAAGAACCGGCGAGCGGCCGGCCGGGTGTCGCTGAAGCCGAAGTCGTCGGCGCCGAGCGTCGCGAAGTCGCCCGGGACGAACGGCCGGATCTGGTCGGGCACGGCGTGCATGTAATCCGACACGGCAACATACGGCCCCTCGGAGCCGGCGAGCTTCGACCACAGGTACGGGACCTGCGGCGGCTCCTCCGGATGCAAGAAGTTGTGCTCGTCGGCGGCGAGGCCGTCGCGCCGGAGCTCGGTCCACGAGGTGACGCTCCAGACGTCGGCCGCGACGTTCCAGTCGCGCGCCAGCAGCTCCTGCGCCTCGAGCGCCCACGGCACGCCGACTCCGGACGCCATCAGCTGAGCCTTCGGCCCGAGGTTCTCGGCCGCCTTCAGCTTGTAGATGCCCTTGAGCAGGCCTTCGACGTCGAGGTTCTCGGGCTCGGCGGGCTGCTGCATCGGCTCGTTGTAGACCGTCAGGTAGTACATGACGTTGGGGTGGGGATGGGGCTGCCCGTCTGGTCCTGTGCCGTACATCCGCTCGAGCCCGGCCTGCACGATGCGCCCGATCTCGTAGCCGTATGCCGGGTCGTAGCTGACCACGGCCGGGTTCGTCGACGCGAGCAGGTGCGAGTGCCCGTCTGCGTGCTGCAGCCCTTCGCCGGTGAGGGTGGTCCGTCCGGCCGTCGCGCCCATGATGAAGCCGCGCGCCATCTGGTCGCCCGCCGCCCACATGGCGTCGCCCGTGCGCTGGAATCCGAACATCGAGTAGAAGACGTAGACCGGGATGAGCGGCTCGCCGTGGGTGGCGTACGACGTGCCTGCGGCGGTGAATGCCGAGAACGCCCCGGCCTCGTTGATGCCGACGTGGATGATCTGGCCCTGCGGGCTCTCTTTGTATGCCAGCAGCAGGTCGCGGTCGACCGAGGTGTAGTGCTGGCCGTTCGGGTTGTAGATCTTCGCCGTCGGGAAGTAGGCGTCCATGCCGAAGGTACGCGCCTCATCCGGGATGATCGGCACGATCCGCTGCCCGAAGCCGGGCGCCTTCAGCAGGTCTTTGAGCAGTCGGGCGAACGCCATGGTGGTGGCGGCCTCCTGCTTGCCCGAGCCCTTGCGCGCGATCTCGTAGACCGAATCGTCCGGCAGCGCGATCTGGGTGAACTTCGACCGCCGCTCGGGAACGTATCCGCCGAGCTCGCGGCGGCGCTCCTGCAGGTACTGGATCGCAGGGTCGTCTGCGCCGGGGTTGTAGAACGGCGGCTGGTACGGGTTCTCTTCGAGCTGGGCGTCGGTGATCGGGATGCGCATCACGTCGCGGAAGGTCTTGAGGTTGTCGAGGGTGAGCTTCTTCATCTGGTGGGTCGCATTGCGCCCCTCGAAGCTCGGGCCCAAGCCGTAGCCCTTGACCGTCTTGGCCAGGATGACGGTCGGCTGCCCCTGGTGCTCGGTGGCCGCCTTGAACGCCGCGTAGACCTTGCGGTAGTCGTGGCCGCCGCGCTTGAGGTTCCAGAGCTCGTCGTCGCTGTAGCCCTCGACCAGCTTCGCCGTGATCGGGTCGCGGCCGAAGAAGTTCTCGCGCACGTACGCGCCGTTCTCGGCCTTGTAGGTCTGGTAGTCGCCGTCGGGCGTGACGTTCATCAGATTGACGAGCGCGCCCGTGGTGTCGGCCGAGAGCAGCGCATCCCACTCGCGGCCCCAGATCACCTTGATGACGTTCCAGCCTGCGCCGCGGAAGAAGCTCTCGAGCTCCTGGATGATCTTGCCGTTGCCGCGCACCGGGCCGTCGAGCCGCTGCAGGTTGCAGTTGACGACGAACGTCAGGTTGTCGAGCTTCTCGTTGGCCGCCCACTGCAAGGCTCCACGGCTCTCGACCTCATCCATCTCGCCGTCGCCCAGGAAGGCCCACACGTGCTGATCCGAGGCATCGCTGATGCCGCGGTTGGTGAGGTACTTGTTCGACTGCGCCTGATAGATCGCGTTGATCGGCCCGAGGCCCATCGAGACGGTCGGGAATTCCCAGAATTCGGGCATCAGCCGCGGGTGCGGGTAGGAGCTCAGGCCATGCGGCGCCTTGCTCTTCTCCTGGCGGAACCCGTCGAGGTCCTGCTCGCTCAGCCTGCCCTCCAGGAGAAGAGCAAGGCGCCGCATGG
>Ga0207667_10007364_pt1 | contig 13242 bp, 10 predicted proteins | sample KBSCornC52_FD_184301 | JGI IMG/M metagenome (GOLD analysis project Ga0207667, IMG submission 184301) | Corn rhizosphere microbial communities from Kellogg Biological Station, Michigan, USA - KBS Corn C5-2 (SPAdes) (version 2) | ecosystem: Host-associated > Plants > Roots > Rhizosphere > Soil ...
TCGATCGCCTCGCCAAGCGCACATTCGGCGGTCATCCCAATCTGGCGGATCACCCCGCGTGAATATTTCCGCTCCATTCATTGCGCGGCCCGTCGCCACCATCTTGCTGACGATCGGTGTCGCGCTCAGTGGGATCGCCGCGTTCACATTGCTGGGAGTGGCGCCGCTGCCGAAGATCGATGTGCCGGCCATTTTCGTGCAAGCCAATCTGCCGGGCGCAAGCCCGGAGGTCATGGCGAGCAGCGTGGCGATGCCGTTGGAGCGTCATCTGGGGGCCATCGCCGACGTCGATGACATGACTTCCGTCAGCGGTGTGGGTTTCACCAACATCCAACTCACTTTCGGAATCGATCGCGATATCGACGGCGCGGCCCGTGATGTGCAGGCGGCAATAGTCGCCGCGCACGCCGATTTGCCGAGCTCGCTGACGCGCAATCCGTCCTATCACAAGATCAACAGCTCGATGTTCCCCATCCTGGCCATCGCAATGACCTCCGACACGCTGACGCAGGGGCAGATCTACGACGCCGCCGATGCCGTGATCTCGCAACGGCTGTCGCAGATAAAAGGGGTGGGCGGCGTAAACGTCAATGGGAGCGCCTTGCCGGCGGTACGCGTGGAGGTCAATCCGCTCTCGCTCTCGAAATATGGCATCGGACTGCAGGACGTCCGCGCGGCGATTTCCAACGCCAACGCCAATGCGCCCAAGGGCGCGATCGAGTCGGATCGATTCCACTATCAGATCTACACGAACGATAACGCCCGTGACGCCACGCCCTATCGGAATCTGATCATCGCCAACCGCAATGGCGCTACCGTGCGTCTATCGGATGTCGCTACCGTCTCCGACATGGAGGATGGTGCGACCGAGAACATCCGGACCTACGGGTTGTACAACGGCAAGCCCGCCGTGTCGGTGCAAATCGTGCAACAGCCGGGCGCCAATGTCGTGGAAGTGGTAGACGCAGTAAAAGCGGAGCTACCGCTGCTGAAAGCCGCCATCGATCCCAAAATCGATCTGGTAGTGACCTTCGATCGCTCACGGACCATCCGCGCCTCCCTGCACCAGGTGGAGGAGACTCTGCTGCTGGCGGTCGCGATGGTCATCCTGGTTGTCTATATCTTCCTGCATAGTTATCGCGCGGCGCTGATTCCCGCTCTGGTCGTGCCGGTATCGCTGGTCGGGACTTTCGGGGCGATGTACCTGTTGGACTACACCCTGGATAACTTCTCTCTCATGGCGCTCACGATAGCCACGGGTTTTGTCGTGGACGACGCCATCGTCGTGATGGAGAACGCCACGCGCCATATCGAGGCGGGCATGGCGCCCATGAAGGCGGCGCTGCTGGGTGCCCGCGAGGTGGGCTTTACGGTGGTGTCCATGAGCTTGTCGCTCATCGCCGTTTTCATTCCGTTCGAGCTGATGGGCGGCATCCTGGGGCGCCTGTTCCGGGAGTTCACAGTCACCTTGTCCGTGTCGATCTTGATCTCGCTGGTGGTTTCGCTCACCACCACGCCGATGATGTGTTCGCGGCTGCTGCGCCGGGAGAGCGAATCCCGGCTCACCTGGTTCGGCCGCGGGTTCGAGCGCTCATTTCAAGCGATACGGCGTGGTTACGAGCGCTCCCTGGGCTGGGCGCTGGACCACCGCCGCATCATGTTGCTCGTTTTGCTAGTGACCATTGTGCTCAACATCTATCTTTACATCGTCATCCCAAAGGGCTTCTTTCCGCAGCAGGACACAGGCCAGCTCCAAGGCGGCATCCGTGGTGACGCCTTTGCGTCCTTCCAGCTCATGAAGGACAAGCTCCAGCAGGTTGCGACCATCATTCAGCGCGATCCTGCAGTGGCGGCGGTTACCGGCTCCGTGGGGGGCGGCGGTGGCTTCGGACCCGGCGGTGGCGGTACGGGGGCGAGCGTCAGTGTGACCTTGAAGCCGCGCGATCAGCGGGATGTTTCAGCTGACCAGATCATCGATCGGTTGCGGCCGCAGCTCAACCAGGTGACGGGCGTCGCGACTTTCCTGCGCGCCATGCAGGACTTTGGCGGATCCGGCGGACGTTCAGGCAACGGGGAATACCAGTACACGCTGTTGGGCGACGATCTCACCGAGTTGCGCGCTTGGTCAGGCAAGATCCGTCGCGCTCTGCAGGATGTGCCCGCGGTCGAGGACGTGGACAGCGATCTACAGCCGGGCGGGTTGGAAGCGGACCTGATCGTCGACCGTGACAACGCTTCGCGATTAGGCCTGACGGAGAGCCAGATCGACAGCACCCTGGGCGGGGCATTTGCACAGGCTCAGGTTTCGAACATCTACAATCCTTTCAGCCCGCAGCAGTATCACGTCGTGATGGAGGTCGCGCCGGAGTTCTGGCAGAGCCCGGAAGTGCTCAAAGAGCTCTACGTCAGTACTTCCGGCGGTGCGGTGAGCGGTACGCAGTCGACCCAAGCGGTCGCGGGGACGACGTCCTTCAAAACAAAGTCCGGCACAGTCGCGGCAAGCAGTGCATCGGTCGCCGCCGATCTAGCGCGTAACCTCGCGTCGAACTCTCTGGCGAACTCCGGACGGGGCAATACGTCGACGGGAGCCGCCGTGAGCACGCGCCAGGAAACCGTGGTGCCGTTCTCGGCTTTCAGCCACTTCGCAACCAACACCACGCCGTTGAGTGTGAATCACACTGGCACCGCCGTTTCCACCTCCATCTCCTTCAATCTTCCCGAAGGCGAGGCCTTGAGCATCGCCCAGGCGGCCATTGACAAGACCATGGAGCGGATCCACGTGCCTACCAGCATCCGCGGCGAGCCCTACGGCACGGCCCGCTTGTTCCAACAGCAGGCGGCCGGCCAGCCCCTGATGCTGCTGGGAGCGCTGTTGGCGATCTATGTAGTCCTGGGAATGCTCTACGAGAGCTATAGCCAGCCGCTGACCATCCTTTCAACCCTCCCGTCGGCCGGCCTGGGAGCACTGCTGGCGCTGCTGGTCGTCGACATGGAGTTCAGCCTGATCGCCTTCCTGGGTATCTTGCTGCTCATCGGCATCGTGAAGAAGAACGCCATCATGATGGTCGACTTCGCCCTCGAAGCCGAGCGCACCTTGGGTCTGGACCCGCGCGCTGCCATCGCGCGCGCCTGCTCCTTGCGCTTCCGTCCCATCTTGATGACAACCTTCGCGGCGATTGCCGGCGCTCTGCCGCTGGCCGTTGCCTACGGTGATGGCACCGAAATGCGCCGCCCGCTGGGCGTGTCGATCGTCGGCGGTCTCATCGTCAGTCAGTTGTTGACTTTGTATACGACACCCGTGGTCTATCTTTACATCCATCGATTCTCCAGAAAAAAACAACCCCGTACACAGCCGCTCGGTCCCATGCAGGCAGCTACATGATGCAACGTGCGTATGGTTTGTCGCTTGCCTGTGTCTGCGCGGTGCTCACCGGGTGTGCCATCGGCCCGGACTACAAGCGCCCGGCGGTGGAGACAGCGCCCAGCTTCAAGGAAGCCGGCGAGTGGAAGCCGACCGCGCCCGCTGATGCCATGAGCCGCGGCCCCTGGTGGGAAATTTTCAACGACGCCGTGCTGAATGATCTGGAGAGTCAGATCGACATCTCCAACCAGAATGTCAGGGCCGCGGCGGCTGCGGTGGAGCAGGCCCAGGCCCTCGTCAGCGAGGCTCGGGCGGGCTATTGGCCGACGCTTTCTGTCAGTGCGGGCCGCACGCATGAGCGCCGCGGAAAGGGCCCGCAGCAGAACATAAACAGCGCCAGCGGATCTTTGAGCTGGCCCTTGGATATCTGGGGCCAGGTGCGCCGCTCGGTCGAAAGCAGCCAGGCCAGTGCCCAGTTCAGCGCGGCTGCGCTCGCCGCGGCGCGGCTGGCGGCGCAAGCGGAGTTGGCCGTCGATTACTTCGAGCTCCGCGGTCAGGATCAGCTGCAAACACTCCTCGATGACACCGTTGCAGCCGACCAGGCGGCGTTGAAGATCACCGAGAACCGCTATCGTGTCGGTGTGGCGGGCCGCGCCGACGTCGTCCAGGCGCAAACCCAGCTGCTCTCTGCCCAGGCGCAACAGGTGAGTGTGGCGATCCAGCGTGGCACACTCGAGCATGCGGTCGCGGTGTTGGTGGGGCAACAGCCTGCGACCTTTTCGGTCGTACGGACCTCACTCAGAACCGATGTCCCCACCGTGCCGGCCGGTGTTCCATCAGAGCTCCTCGAGCGCCGTCCCGACATTGCCGAAGCGGAGCGCAAAGCCGCGGCCGCCAACGCGCAGATCGGAGTAGCCAAAGGCGCGTACTTCCCGTCCCTCTCGCTGACAGGTACGGTGGAATATGCCGCGGGAGGACCCTTGAGTCAGCTCTTCAGAGCTCCGAACCAGATCTGGTCCGTGGGACCGGGTTTGGCGCAGTCGCTGTTTGCCGGCGGGCTGCATCGCGCGCAGGTTCGCGCGGCGCGGGCCTCGTGGGAGGCCAGCGTAGACAACTACCGCGAGGCTGTTTTGGAAGGATTCCAACAGGTGGAGGACGAGCTCGTCACCCTCCGGGTGCTCGAAAAGCAGGCCGCTGTCGAGGACCAACTCGTGCAAGCGGCGCGGGAATCGGAAAGGCTCACCCTCAATCAGTACAAGGCGGGCACCGTCCCCTACAGTAGCGTCATCACGGCCCAGACCACACGCCTCGCGAGCGAGCAGTCGGCTCTCGGGGTGTTTACCGATCGCCTGAGGGCGAGTGTGACGTTGATTGAAGCGTTGGGCGGCGGCTGGAACGCCGTACAGTTGCAGTAGTGTCCTAGCACCCGGCCGTCAGCCCTGACGGGCCGGGTGCCTGCATGCCCACTGGAATTACTGTTTCTTCTGCTCGGGCTCGAGGTTCATGTCACGCTCTTTGCCTGCCTTGGAGCGTGACTTGCCCGCGCGCTCGGCATCACTCATTTCGCGTTGCTCGTCCGACGACTTCGGAGCGGCTTCGTGCGCGGCTTTATCGATGTCCGCCTTGTCGACGAACTCCTTCACTTCCTGGCGGTAGCGGCGCGCGGCCTCATAATCGCCTTCGCCCTGTACGTTTGGCCTCTCGTTGTTGCCCATCTAAAGCTCCTTAATACAATACCTGCGCCAACCTAAGCCCGTCGCAAGAACGTAATGATGGCCAGAATCAGGAATATGAAGAACAGTACCTTGGCCACTCCAGCAGCGCCGGCGGCAATACCGCCAAAGCCCAGGATGGCAGCGATGATAGCGATGACAAAAAATACTGCGGCGTAGTAAAGCATCTTAAATAACTCCCCAAATGCTTCCGGATGGAGCGGGAAGATCCGGTAGCAACTATCGGTCTTACGCGGGGTGCTCAGTTATAGGCCGCCGCCCCGGATGCGTGTCAGACAGGTCCGACTCAGCTGCAGACAACGCTCCCTGTGATATCGGAGCTGCGGCTGCAGCTGCGGCATGAGCCTTGCTACATGGTCACTCCAACCCAGGAGTCCAGAACGATGAGACGGATACCCGTGCGCGAAGGGCGCCCATTTCCTCTGGGTGCCACCTGGGACGGTCTCGGCGTGAATTTTGCCCTGTTTTCGGCGAACGCCCAGCGTGTCGAGTTGTGTCTGTTCGATAACGATGGCAAGACAGAGCTCGAGCGCTGCGAGCTGCCCGAGTATACCGACGAGGTCTTTCACGGCTATTTGCCGGACGCACGGCCCGGCACGGTCTATGGATTCCGGGTGCACGGTCCTTACGAGCCCGAGCACGGCCACCGCTTCAACCCGAACAAGCTCCTCATCGATCCCTATGCCAAGCAACTCGTCGGCACTTTGAAGTGGGATGACGCGCTGTTCGGCTACACCATCGGTCATCCCGACAAGGACCTGTCCTTCGACGAGCGCGACAGTGCCCCCTTCGTGCCCAAGTCACGAGTCATCGATCCGGCCTTCACCTGGGGAAACGAGCTGCGGCCGCGAATTCCCTGGGATCAGACCATCCTCTACGAGCTGCACGTAAAAGGGTTCACGGCGGCGAATCCACGCGTGCCGGAAGATCTGCGGGGGAAGTTTTCCGCCTTGGGCGATGCGCGCGTCATCGACTACCTGCGCCGCCTGGGAGTCACTTCGGTCGAGCTGCTCCCGATCCACGCCTTCATCGATGATCGTTACCTGGTCGAGAAAGGCCTGGTGAACTACTGGGGTTACAACACGATCGCTTTCTTCGCGCCCGAGCCGCGCTATATGGCTACAGGGTTCGCCAACGAAGTGAAGGAGATGATCAACCAGCTGCATGCGGCGGGCCTCGAGGTCATCCTCGATGTGGTCTACAACCACACCGCCGAGGGGAACGAGGCCGGTCCGACGCTCTGTCACAAGGGAATCGACAATGCCAGCTATTACCGGCTGCTACCGGACAATCCGCGCTATTACATCAATGACACCGGCACGGGCAACACGGTCAATCTGAGTCATCCGCGCGTGCTACAGATGGTCACCGACTCGCTGCGATACTGGGCGACCGAGGTGCACGTCGATGGGTTCCGGTTCGATCTGGCAACCATTCTTGCCCGTGAGCCGTATGGATTCGACGAGGGCGGCGGCTTTCTCGATTCCTGCCGGCAGGACCCCATTCTCTCCAGTGTGAAGCTGATCGCCGAGCCGTGGGATGTAGGCCCCGGAGGCTACCAGGTCGCCCATTTTCCGCCTGGCTGGGCGGAATGGAACGACAAGTTCCGGGATGCCGTGCGTGCTTTCTGGAAGGGTGACGAGGGCACGACGCCCGAGCTCGCGCGCCGCATCAGCGGCTCGGGCGACATTTTCAATCAACGCGGCCGCCGGCCCTGGGCGAGTGTCAATTTCTTCACCGCGCACGACGGGTTCAATCTCAACGACCTGGTCTCGTACAACGGCAAGCACAATGAAGCCAACGGCGAAGACAATCGCGACGGTACCGACAACAACCATTCCTGGAACCATGGCGTCGAGGGCCCGACGACGGACGAGGTCATCAACAACTTGCGGGAGCGTCAGAAACGCAACCTGCTGGCCACCTTGCTGTTGTCCCAGGGCACACCCATGCTGCTGGCGGGCGATGAGCTCGGCCACACCCAGAAAGGCAACAACAATGTCTACGCCCAGGATAATGAGCTGAGCTGGATCGACTGGAGCGCTCTGACGCCGGCTGGCCGGCTCTTGTTGGAATTCACGCGCAAGCTCATGGCCCTGCGCCGCTCGTATCCGATGCTGCGCCGCGGCCGGTGGCTGCTCGGACAGCACAATGCCGAGCTCGATGTGAAGGATCTCGCTTGGGTTTCGCCGATCGGCAAGGAGCTGAGCGAGGAGCAGTGGCGGGATCCCCGCGCCAAATGTTTCGGGATGCTGCTCGACGGCCGAGCGCAGCCGAGCGGCATCAAGCAGCGCGGCTCCGATGCCACGCTGCTCATCGTCTTCAATGCGCATCACGATGTGGTGAAATTCACACTGCCGGAGGTTGCGGAGGGCAAACGCTGGACGCGCTTCATCGATACCAACCTGCCGGGAGGATTCGAGACACCCAACTTCGAATTCGGCTCCGTCTACGATGTGACGGGCCGGTCCCTGCTGTTGTTTGTGCTCGACGCCGCCGCGCACCGCGCGCAATCGATGCGCAGGGGCGTTGGCGCAGTCCTCGACATCGTGGACACTCCTATGGACTGAGGCGGGCTATTTGAACAGCAACACCGCTTTTTCCAGCGTGACCCACACGCCCCAGCCAAGCGGAATCCACACGGCAAGCCACGCCGCTACTACGACTGCACCTACACCACCGGCACCAGCTGTGTGCGCGCCGGCCGCGCTCGGGCCGGCAGCTCCGCTGGTCGGAGGCTGCTTGGGCGCCGTCTGCTCCAACTCGGCGGCAGTCATGGCGTACTTGGGATCCACCGGGCGGATCAGCCAATTGCAAACGAATCCAATCGCCAGGAGGCCCGCAAGGATGAACATCGTGACGCTATAAACCTGCGCCCGCGCGATCCCGTGATCGAGCTGATAGTCGCGGATGTAGTTGACCAGTACCGGCCCGAGCACCCCGGCGGCCGACCACGCGGTCAGCAGCCGCCCGTGAATCGCGCCGACCATGCGCGTGCCGAAGAGATCCGCGAGATATGCCGGCACGGTGGCGAAGCCGCCGCCGTACATGCTCAGAATGACGCAGAAGAAGGCAACGAACAGAGCGAGACTGCCCGCCGCGGCCGTGCCGGGAATCGAAGCATACAACGCGATTCCCAACAGGAAGAAGACGGCGTAGGTCGTCTTGCGGCCGATGCGATCGGAGAGCGACGCCCAGAAGATGCGGCCCGCAATGTTGAACAGCGAGAGCAGACCGGTGAATCCGGCGGCGATCGCGGCGATCTGACCTTTCTGATCCGGCGTGAGCTGGTCGAATGTGGCGCTCACTCCGATCAGCCGGCCGCCGAACACCTCCTGCAACAATGGCGACGCCATGGACAGGATGCCGATACCCGCCGTGACGTTCAGACACAATACGCCCCACAGCAGCCAGAACTGCTTCGTGCGCCAAGCCACTTCCAACGCGACGTTACGGTCGGTGACGAGCGCCTTCTGAGTTGCGCGAGCCGGGTCCCAGCCAGCCGGTTTCCAACCCTCCGCGGGCAGCCGATAGCCCAGCGCCCCGGCAATCATGAACACGAAGTAGATGAGCGCCAGTGTCAGAAAAGTCTCCCAGACTCCGACGGAGGCGGGCGTGGCGTAATGCTTCATGAGCTTGTCGGCCAGTGGCGCCCCGATCATGGCGCCGCCGCCGAATCCCATGATCGCCATGCCGGTTGCCATGCCCCGCCGATCGGGGAACCACTTGATCAGTGTCGAGACGGGCGAGATGTAACCCAGGCCCAGCCCGATTCCGCCGATTACCCCGGAGCCGAGCCATAACAACCACAGCTGGTGGATGCTGATCGCGAACGCCGAGATCGCCAGCCCGCCGCACCAGCACAGTGCCGCGACGACTCCCGCTTTGCGCGGCCCGGCGCGCTCCAACCAGCCGCCATATGTAAATGCCGCCGAGCCGAGGAACACAAAGAACAGGACAAAGGTCCATTGCAGATCGGAGATCTTCCAATCGCAGGTACTGCTCGCGGCGCGGGCAAACAAACCCATGTCGGCCGGGCACGCCACGGCACTCGTGATACCGATGGCTTTGGACAACGGCAGCCAGAACACGGAGAAGCCGTAGGCCATTCCGATACACAGATGTATCGCCAGGGCGGCGGGGGGGATGAGCCACCGGCTGAAGCCGGGCCCAGCGATCGTGCGCTCCCGGGCAAGAAAACCCGGTGCGGTGAGCACTTCGGTGGACATCCGCGGTCTCCCCTGGCCAAAAAGGTGCAGTAGTCTACGAGAGCCTGCGTTTGCCAGCTACCGTGAAGACCGTAGGTCTCATGAGGCGAGCCACGCTTGTTCCGTCACGCGAACACCCGCGGTCAATACTCCAGATGCAAGCGGATCCCCCAGAATCGCGCCGGACCGCGATCCTTGTTGTAACCCGGGTTGCGGATCAGCTGAAAATCGGGGCTGAGCTGGACCTTCAACGGCATGGCCTGGGGAAGTTGCAGGCGATAGTAGATCTCCAGGATTTGCTCCCGCCCGTAATGCAGCCGGCCATCGTCCAGGAGAAATCCCGCGCCGCCCGCCGCGAGATATTCACGATGCGGTGCGGAAAGTCCTTGCGAGGCGAGGGCGACAGCCAAGAGGTCATGCCCGCGGCGCCAATGGGCTCCGGAGATTTGCGCGCCGGCGCTGATCTGGTTGTCCACCTCGGTGAATGCGAAGCTCTCCGCCTTCCCGTCGTTCCAACCTGACCGTGCGAAGAGTCCCGTCTCGCCGTCGTCGGCCAGCGGCTGCTCCAGATTGAGGCCCAGTCCGATCTTGTGTCGACCGGGTTGATCGTCGGCGGCAATTGCGGGGGTTGTATGGCTCGCCGCGCCGATCGCGAGCGCCTGGTCATAGATGCCCATGGACGCCGTGTTGCGATACACAAGCGCCCGGATGATGGTGCCGTGTGGCCATGGCGACAGGGTCAACTCCAGGCTTTCACCGCGAGCCTCCCGAAGCGAGCCCACGAGCGCCTGGCCATTGGCCTGCTTTGGCATGCGATAAATGCCGTAGCGCAGCGACCATGCGGGAGTGACATAACCGACCACGATCCCATCGGTGTAGCCGCGCGTGTTGGCTGCGTAGTCCCACGCAGTGTTGGCCCACAGCGACCAGTTCATGAATTCGGTGCGCGTCGAGCCGGCGTAGCGGTTCTTGTCAAAATCGTCGGTGACGGCCATTCGCCCGATCTTCAGCTCCAGGCGAGTGCTCGCCTCGGTGCCGGGAATCTGGTCCGGACCGCGCTCGATCGGCGCGGCACCGGCTCCCAGTGGCAACATGAATCGCGCGAATACTCGCGCGATATAGAAAGTCTTGGGTAGATTGTTGGCGCCTTCACGAACCACGTCGCCGTTCGTCAAGCCGGCCAGGCCAGTTGCACCACTGACCCCGGCGCCCATGAACTTCTCGGTGTCGAAGTAGAGCTGCGCCCATGGGAGCGGAGCCCACCCCAGATACGCCCCGAGAGTGTGGGTGGGCTGAGTGTCACCGTCGGGCTGCAGGCTCGAGCGCCCCGAGTAGGGCGCATCGAGCGCAGCCTGATGCTGCAAGATGTAGGTATATTGGGCGCCGAGCAACATCGGCCAGCGGCTGTTGGGCTCTGGACCCGCTGCCAGCTGCGGCTCGAGCGCCGCGCTCAACAGGAGTGCAAGGCTCACCGGCCCATAATGCCTCATCCGGCATCAAGGGTACACGGGGCCCGGCCGGCGGACGTTCCTTGTCACCAGTCCCGGGCCCGCGCGGGGGCTCACCCGCGCTTCGCGTGTTCGGCACCTAGAGCCGCCAGTTGCGGGCTCTTGATCTGGCTGATGGCGCGGGCGATCGCAGCGTCGCGGCATGACTTGAACAAAGCGACATGTTCCGGATCCATTGCGTCCTGGAACGGACAAACATGGGATGCGGCGAACGCGATGCGGCTGTACAGAGCGTGCACGCCGCCGTCGGTGTCGAGGTCGAGATCGCTATACGCAACCACCATCGTGGGCACTGCCTCGCCCGGCACGGCGGCGTTGGCGGATCCTAACAGCATACCGGCAGCCAACGCGGCGGTGCAGCCGAGCAGTGTGCGTTTGAGGTTGGAAGTCTGCGCGCTCATGAGAGTCTCTCCTGCGGAAGTTCCTGGCGTCGGGTGTTTGGGTTGCACCCGTTGGTGTGTATGAGACTCTTTCGCGGCGCGCGCGAGTAGCAGGGCGGCATCGTGCTGATCCCCGATTCCGACGTATTCGTACCGGGTGTCCCGCAGCGGCGCAGAGGGTGGGGATCCCAGCCGAGCCAGCCTTGCGGCCGTGGCAACCCGGCCTTGGGCCGGTCGGCTACGACCTCATCCCCGCCGACGACGGTTTCGTCCCAGAATGTGCCGCCGAGGCGATATTCAAGTCGCAATCGCAAGGTCACAATGGCGTAGGATATGCGCATAAACGAGCTTGTCCGGAGAACCACCGGTGAATGCCTTACCCGGCGACGAAATGAGGGGGACTGCGTCCGATGCGCTGGCCTCACAATCCCGACACGGCCGGCTCGCGCTGTGGCGCATGCTGGCCACGCCGGGAGTGCGGCAGACCTTCATCATCCTGACGGTATTCTGGGTCTACGTGGCCCTGTCAAACGTGCTGTACGCGAACAGCATGCAGGCAAGCTTCGACAGCATGCCCGGCAAGTTCCATGTGTTCGCGTCCGCATGCTCGCGCCTGATCCAACACCTGTTCCTTTATCCCATCCTGCTCGGGTGCATCTGGGTCTCGGCGCGCATCGGCTGGACTTCCCTGGGGCGCAAGTTGCCGCTACAACTGCTATTGGCAGTGGGCTTTGCGGTGGTAGCCAAGCCGGCGCTGACGGTCGCCGAGTACATCACGTGTGAGCCGATGCAAAAGGCAAGCATGCTCAAGGACGGGCCGTGGTGGTGGATGAATTCCGACGACCTGCCGATGTGGCTCGCGAGTGCCACGACCTTCCTGTTGGCCTATGGCTTTGCCCTCGCCCTCGTCATGGGCTTCGCGTTCTATCAACGCCTGCGCGATGCGCAGATGCGCTCCAGCTCCCTGGAGCGCGCGTTGAGCGCGGCGCACCTGGCGGCTTTGCGAATGCAACTGTCCCCGCATACGCTGTTCAACCTGCTGCACACGATCCGGGGCCAGATCTCGTGGGACCCTGCTGCGGCCCAGGCGATGGTGGTGCAGTTGGGCGATCTCCTGCGCCGCCTGTTGACTGCCGGCGAACGAGACTTCTCGCGCCTGGATGATGAGCTGCACTTCGTGCGGCTCTATCTGGGTCTGCAACAGCGGCGTTTTGCGGATCGTTTGAGCGTCCGTGTGCCGGAGCCTGATGGTATCGTGGCGGCCTGGGTGCCGAGCTTGATCCTGCAACCGCTGGTCGAGAACGCCGTGGTTCACGGTCTTGCCGGTCACGAAGGCCCGGTCATGGTGCGGGTCGAAGCTGTGATAAATGACGAAATGCTGTCCTTGCGGGTGGTCAACACCATCGCGCCCGGCAAGTTGCCGGGACAGCCGGGGATCGGCTTGCGTAACGTGCGCGAGCGCCTCGCCATCCAATTCGGGGAGCGCGCCACGTTCAGCGCCATGGCGGGATATGACAACGTGTGGATCGCGGAAGTCCGGCTTCCTTTGTTGCGCGATGGGCCGGTCGTGGCTCCGAGGAGCGCGGCGGCTGAAGCCCCGCGACTCCGCCAAGCCCTGGAGCAACGTGACCCGGCGGTTCGCCCCGCCAGAGCCGGTGCGTAATCGATGATGGACGTGATGATCGTCGATGACGAGCCGGCAGCCCGGCGTACCCTGCGTGAGTGCTGCGAGCGCGAGCCGGACCTGCGTGTCGTTGGCGAATACGGCGATGCGCGCTCGGCACTGGAAGCGATCCGGGCCAATCCCCCGCAGCTGTTGTTCCTCGATATCCAGATCGATTCGCAAAACGGCGTCGTGCTGGCGCGCTCGCTGGACCCGGACAATCTGCCTTTGATCGTATTCGTTACTGCCTATCACCACTATGCGCTGGAAGCGTTCGAAGTGAGCGCGGTCGACTATCTGCTCAAGCCTTTTGATGACGAGCGGTTTCGCAAAACCATTGCGCGGGTCCGCCGCAGGCGGGGAGCCGAGAGCGAGTCCGAGCGCTCCTC
>Ga0207667_10007366_pt1 | contig 13242 bp, 14 predicted proteins | sample KBSCornC52_FD_184301 | JGI IMG/M metagenome (GOLD analysis project Ga0207667, IMG submission 184301) | Corn rhizosphere microbial communities from Kellogg Biological Station, Michigan, USA - KBS Corn C5-2 (SPAdes) (version 2) | ecosystem: Host-associated > Plants > Roots > Rhizosphere > Soil ...
CGAACAAGTGCAAGACGGACTGGATGGAGAAATCTAAATGCTGCTGATGATCGACAACTACGATTCCTTCACCTACAACATCGTCCAGTATTTCGGCGAACTCGGTGAAGAAGTACTGACCATCCGCAACGATGAGATCACGCTGGCCGAAATCGAAAAACTGAATCCCGAACGCATCTGCCTGTCGCCCGGTCCCTGCAGCCCGAAAGAAGCCGGCATCTGTATCGACCTGCTCAAGCACTTTTCCGGCAAGCTGCCGATTCTCGGTGTCTGCCTCGGCCACCAGGCCATCGGCGAAGCCTTCGGCGGCAACGTCGTACGCGCCAAGCAAGTCATGCACGGCAAGACATCGAAGATCGCCCACACCGGTGTCGGCGTGTTCAAGGATATCCCCAGCCCCTATACCGTGATCCGCTATCACTCGCTGGCCATCGAGCGCGCCTCGCTGCCCGACTGCCTCGAAGTCACCGCCTGGACCGACGATGGTGAAATCATGGGCGTGCGCCACAAGGAGTTCGATTTGCAAGGCGTGCAATTCCACCCCGAATCGATCCTGTCGGAACACGGCCACGCCTTGCTGAAGAACTTCCTGACCGGCACGGCCCGCTCTTGAACGCCGTCGTCCCGCTGACATCATCCGAGAACATCATGTCCATCACGCCACAAGAAGCCTTACTGCGTTGCATCGAGCACCGCGAAATTTTCCACGACGAAATGCTGACGCTGTTCCGTCAGATCATGAGCGGCGAAATGTCGCCCGTGATGATCGCAGCGCTCACCATGGGCCTGCGCGTCAAGAAGGAAAGCATCGGTGAAATCGCCGCCGCTGCGCAAGTCATGCGCGAGTTCGCCACCAAAGTGCCGATGGCAGACACCTCCAACCTGCTCGACATCGTCGGCACCGGCGGCGACGGCGCGCACACGTTCAATATTTCCACCGCATCGATGTTCGTCGCCGCCGCCGCCGGCGCGCGCGTCGCCAAGCATGGTGGCCGCAGCGTATCGTCGTCATCCGGCAGCGCCGACGTGCTCGAAGCGCTCGGTGCCGACATCAACCTGAAACCGGAACAAGTCGCCCAATCGATCGCCCAGACCGGCATCGGCTTCATGTTCGCACCCAACCACCACGCCGCCATGAAGCACGCTGCGCCGGTGCGCAAGGAACTGGGCGTGCGCACCATCTTCAATATCCTCGGCCCGCTGACCAACCCGGCCGGCGCACCGAATATCCTGATGGGCGTGTTCCATGCGGATCTGGTCGGCATCCAGGTGCGCGTGCTGCAACGCCTCGGCGCGCAACACGCAATCGTGGTCTGGGGACGCGACAATCTGGACGAAGTCACGCTGGGCGGCGCCACCATGATCGGCGAGCTGGTCAACGGTGAAATCCGCGAATATGAAATCCATCCGGAAGACTTCGGCATGAGCATGTTCGCCAGCCGCAACCTGCAAGTCGCCAACGCCAACGAGTCGAAGGAAAAAATCTTCGAAGCGCTCAAGGGCGTACCGGGTCCGGTGCACGACATCGTCGCCATCAACGCAGGCACGGCGCTGTATGCGGCCGGCATTGCGAGCTCGATCGAAGAAGGCCTGAACAAGGCGCGCGCGACCATTGCCTCGGGCGCGGCGCTGGCCAAGGTCGACCAGTTTGTGAATGCGACCAAGCAACTGGGCGGCAAAGGCTGATCTTTTAAAGCGAATTTTTTAAAGTTGATATTTGGAAGAGATCTTTTCACTGACGGAAAGGCGCACACATGATTCCAATGAACGATTTGCTGATCTTCGCGCTGGCCGCATTGGTGCTGGTGCTGACTCCCGGCCCCAACATGATGTATTGCGTGTCGCGCTCGATCTGCCAGGGGCGTGCGGCGGGGATGATTTCTCTGCTGGGCGTGGCGGCCGGTTTCGTGGTCCACATGCTGGCGGCGACCTTCGGCCTGACCGCCTTGTTCCTCGCGGTGCCGCTGGCGTATGACCTGATCAAGTATCTGGGCGCCGCCTATCTGCTGTGGATGGCATGGAATGCAATCAAACCGGGCGGCGCATCGCCGTTCCAGACCCAGGATCTGCCGCATGACAGCAACGCGACCCTGTTCCGCATGGGCTTCCTGACCAACCTGCTCAATCCCAAGGCGGCGATGTTCTACATGTCGTTCCTGCCGCAATTCATCCATGCCGAACATGGCCACGTGATGCTGCAAAGCCTGACGCTGGGCGTAACGCAGATCGCCGTCAGCTTCACCGTCAACGGCCTGCTGATCCTGACCGCCAGCGCCATTGCCGGTTTCTTTTCCAGCAATCCGGGCTGGATGCGGGTGCAGCGCTATGTCATGGGACTGACGCTGGGCGCACTGGCGTTCCGGCTGGCACTGGATCAGCGCAAGTAACATCAATAGTAATCAAGGAATTTTCATGTCTGACATTCTGAACAAAATCCTCGACGTCAAAGCCGACGAAGTAAAAGCCGCGAAGCAGCACCGCGATCTCGCCAGCCTGCGTCGCGACGTCGAATCCGATACCGAAGCGCGCGCGCAATTGCGTGGCTTCGAAACCGGCCTGCGTAGCAAGATCGCTGCGGGCCACGCCGGCATCATCGCCGAAGTCAAAAAGGCCTCGCCATCCAAAGGCGTGATCCGTCCCGATTTCAAACCGGCCGAGATCGCCGTCAGCTACGCCGCCCACGGCGCCGCCTGCCTGTCGGTGCTGACCGACGTGCAATTCTTCCAGGGTGCGCCGGACTATCTCAAGCAGGCGCGCGCCGCCTGTGCGCTGCCGGTGCTGCGCAAGGACTTCATGATGGATCTGTACCAGGTCTATGAAGCGCGCTCGTGGGGCGCCGATGCCATTCTGCTGATCGTGGCAGCGCTCGACCACGGCCTGATGGCGGAGCTCGAAGCCTGCGCCCATGAACTCGGCATGAGTGTGCTGGTAGAAGTGCACGACGGCGTTGAGCTCGACGCCGCATTGAAACTGAAGACCGCGCTGCTGGGCATCAACAACCGCAACCTGCGCACCTTCGAAACCACGCTGGACACGACGCTGAATCTGTTGCCGCGCATTCCGTCCGACAAACTGGTCATCACCGAATCGGCCATCGCCACGCCGGACGACGTCAAGCGCATGCGTGAGGCCAAGGTCGATGCCTTCCTGGTCGGCGAAGCCTTCATGCGCGCGCCGGAACCGGGTGTCGAGCTGGCGCGCTTGTTTGCCTGACCGCCTGACCGTATGAGCACCTGATCACATTCAGACAATAAAAAAGCGGAGCACGAAGCTCCGCTTTTTTTACGTCTGCTGCTTGCCGATCGGATCAGGCAGAGAAGCCGCCGTCGATGGTCAGGCTGGCGCCGGTGATGTAACCCGACTCAGGACCTGCCAGATACGCCACGAAGCTGGCGATTTCTTCAGCCTTGCCATAGCGCGGCAACGCCATCAGGCCTTTCAGCGCGTCAGCGAAGTCGCTGTCAGCCGGATTCATGTCGGTGTCGACCGGGCCTGGTTGCACGTTATTGACGGTGATGCCGCGTGGGCCAAGGTCGCGCGCCAGGCCCTTGGTCAGGCCGACGATTGCCGACTTGCTCATGGCGTACACGGCGCCGCCGGCGAACGGCATACGGTCGGCGTTGGTGCTGCCGATGGTGATGACGCGACCGCCTTCACGCATGAAGCGCACTGCTTCCTGGGTGGCGACGAATACGCTGCGCACGTTCACGTCCAGCGTGCGATCCAGATCTTCCAGCTTGAATTCTTCCACCGGGCCCATCGCCAGCACGCCGGCGTTATTGACCAGGATATCGAGGCGGCCGAAGGTTTCGGCGGCGATGCGGATGGCTTGTTGCAATGCTGCGCTGTCCGAGCTGTCAGCCTGGATCGCCAGGGCGCGACCGCCCTTGGCTTCGAGTTCGCTGACCAGCGCTTGCGCCTTGTCCGGCGAGCTGACGTAGGTGAAGGCGACGATCGCGCCTTCCTGCACCAGACGCTTGACGATGGCGGCGCCGATGCCGCGCGAACCGCCTTGCACGAAGGCAACTTTGTTGGACAGATTCAGATTGGTGTTGGTGTTTGCAGTCATGATATTGCTCCTTGTTTGGGTAAGAAATAATGAACGTATGGCCTGCGGTTTCCTTGGGTTGGACTCGAATTCCGTTTGGCTTGGAATGAAGTATGGGACAGGCATTATGTTTAAACTAGATAGCAATACCTATCTTCTTTTTAAACATTATGTTTAAAATAGGCTCATGGAATCCTTAATCAGCATTGAATGCTTTGTCGTTTCCGCCGAAGCCGGCAGCTTCTCTGCCGCTGCGCGGCGGCTCGGCCTGACCTCCGCCGCCGTCGGCAAGAACGTCGCCCGATTGGAGTCAAATCTGGGCGTAAGGCTGTTTCAGCGCAGCACGCGCAGCCTGAGCCTGACCGAGGCCGGCGAGAGATTTCTGCGGGAAGTCAGCGGCGGCCTGTCCAGTATCCAGAGCGCGGTCGCCAACCTGGCCAGCGCCGACGGCCAGCCGGCAGGCGTGTTGAAGGTCAGCATGGGAACGGGATTCGGGCGCGAGTACATCGTGCCGCTGCTGGGAGGATTTCTGGAGCGCTATCCGGCGATCTCGCCGGACTGGCACTTCGACAACCGGCCCGTGGACCTGATCACCGAAGGCTTCGATGCCGCCATCGGCGGCAGCATTGAACTGCCGCCCGGCATCGTCGCGCGCGAGCTGGCGCCGGCGCATCGGGTCTTGCTGGCCTCCCCTGCATATCTGGCGCAACGCCCGGCGATCAACACGCCCGACGATCTGGAACAGCACGACGGCATCCTGATCCGCTCACCGCAAACCGGCCGCGTCCGGGCCTGGACCTTGCGCAACCGCGACGGCGCGCAATCGGTGATCAATCTGAAGCTGAAGATGACGATGAGCGATCCGAACGCCGCGTGTGAAGCTGCGCAAATGGGATTAGGCATCACGCTGACGGCGATGCCGCATGCGGTGGTGTACATGAAGAGCGGCGCACTGGTGCGTGTGCTACCGGACTGGCATGTCGACGGAGGCATGCTGGCGCTGTACTTCGCCGCGGCGCGGCTGCTGCCGGCCAAGACGCGCGTGTTCGTCGACTATGTGGTGGAGCATTTCCGCAGCGAGCAACTGGCGCAACGGTTTTCGGCGTTCTGAAAATCAGCTGCTCTTGGTCTTCGCTGCACCACGCACGCCGCCGCCAAGATTGTTGCCGGCGTCTTTCGCCAAGCCACGATAGCCGAGCGCCGAACACAGCGTCAGCAAACCGGCCATGGCAAACGCCCAATGGAAATCGGTCACGGAGAAATGCGCTTCGCCGCCGGCCGCACCTGCAACGTCGGCGCCGCCGTTGAAATACGACGCCACGCGCAACGCCAGCGCACCAAACGCAATCCCCATCCCAATCGTCATCTGCTGCGCCACGCTCCACAAGGTGGAAGCGGCGCTCTTTTGCGCTTCGCTGACGTCCGCATAGGCCAGCGTCGCCAGCGTGGTGAACTGCATCGAGCGCGACAGGCCGTAGATGAAGATCGTCATCAGCACCACCGGCAGCGGCGTCGTTGCGGTGAGCAGACCGCAGGCCAGCACGAACACACCGGCAATCACCGCGTTGTTCAGCGCCACGCGACGGAAGCCGAAACGCTGCAGTACGCGCGTGGTGAACATCTTCATGCCGAGGTTGCCGAGGGCGCTGGCCAGCAGCAGCAAGCCGGAATGGAATGCCGACAAGCCGAAGCCGATCTGGAACAGCAGCGGCAACAGATACGGCACCGCCTCGATGCCAATGCGCGTAAATGAACCAGCCACGACGGTCACGTTGAATGTCGGCACCTTGAGCGTTGAATAATCGAGCAAAGGATGTTCGCGGCGCATGCCATGCCGATACGAAAACACGCCAAGCACGATCCCGCCGACGATGAACAGCACTGCGACCAGCAAATTGGTTTCGGTATGGCTGGCCAATTCGGTGCCATACAGGAGTGAAGTCAACGCCGTGCCGCTGAGGAAGAAGCCGACCATGTCGAGCGGCTTGCGCTGGTTGCCGCGCTCGTTGGGAACAATGCTGAGCACCGCGATCAATGCCGCGATGCCGAACGGCACGTTGATCAGGAAGATCCAGTGCCAGGAAAAATAGGTGGTGATGAAACCGCCCAGTGACGGCCCCACGACCGGCGCCACGATCGCCGGCCAGGTGATCGTCGAGATCGCCTTCATCAGCTTGTCCTTGCTGGTGTTGCGCACCACGATCAAGCGCCCGACCGGCACCATCAGCGCCCCGCCCATGCCTTGCAGGATGCGCGCGGCAGTGAATTCAAAGACGTTGCCGGAAATCCCGCACAGCACCGACGCCAGCGTGAAGATCACGATCGCCGAGGCAAACACCGTTCGCGATCCGATACGGTCGGCGATCCAGCCGCTGATCGGGATGAACACCGCCAGCGTCAGCATGTAGGCGGTCATGCCCAGGCTCAGTTCATTCGGTCCGACCTTGAACGCCTGCGCCATCTGCGGCAATGCCGTCGCAATGATGGTGGTGTCGAGGTACTCCATCAAGAACGTCGCCGCCACGATGAACGGCAACCAATGTGCGCGCGATGGAGTCTGTGCGGCTGTCATTCCTGTTGCGTCCCTGTTTTTATTCTTGTCGTGCCTTAGTACCGCAAGAAGTGCAGCAGCACCTGCACCACGATGATCCCGCCGATCAGACCGCCGCCGAAATACACGATCACCCCCAGCAGCAGATTGGTGCGGCGCTGTTCGGCCACCAGCTTCCTGAGCAGGTCGGCGTTCTGGTCATGCTTGCCGCCTTCAGTCGCCATCGTCAGCGCCTGATGCGCCAGCCGTGGCAATTGCGGCAACAAGCGGCTGTAGCGCGGCACTTCGACCTTGAGCTGCTGGATGAAGCCGCGCCAGCCAATCTGCTCGTTCATCCAGCGTTCCAGATACGGTTTCGCGGTTTTCCACAAATCGAGTTCCGGATCGAGCTGGCGGCCGAGGCCCTCGACGTTGAGCAGCGTCTTTTGCAGCAGCACCAGTTGCGGCTGCACTTCGACGTTGAAGCGGCGCGAGGTCTGGAACAGGCGCAACAACACCTGGCCGAACGAGATGTCTTTCAGCGGCCGGTCGAAAATCGGCTCGCAGCAGGCGCGCACCGCCGCCTCGAGTTCGTCAACGCGCGTGTCTTTCGGCGCCCAGCCGGATTCGATGTGCGCTTCGGCGACGCGCTTGTAATCGCGCTGGAAGAACGCCAGGAAATTCTGCGACAGATAATCCTTGTCGAAGTCGGTCAGCGTGCCGACGATGCCGAAGTCGAGCGCGATATACCGACCGAAGGTGGCAGGCGCAGTTGACACCAGGATATTCCCCGGATGCATGTCGGCATGGAAGAAGCCGTCGCGGAACACCTGCGTGAAAAAGATCTCGACGCCGTCGCGCGACAGCTTGCTCAGGTCCACGCCTTCGGCCTGGAGACGCTCGGTCTGTCCGATCGGAATGCCGTGCATGCGTTCCATCACGATCACCGACGAGGAACAATAGTCCCAGTACATCTCCGGCACCATCAGCAGATCGGAGTTGGCGAAGTTGCGGCGCAGCTGACTGGCGTTGGCGGCCTCGCGCATCAGGTCGAGTTCGTCATGCAGGTATTTGTCGAACTCGCCGACGACTTCCTTGGCCTTGAGCCGGCGACCGTCGGCCCACAAGCGCTCGACCCAGTCGGCGGCGATGTGCATCAGGCCGATATCGTGGTCGATCGTGCTGCGCATGCCAGGCCGCAAGACCTTGACGGCGACTTCGGTGCCGTCTTTCAACGTGGCGAAGTGCACCTGCGCAATCGAGGCGGACGCAATCGGGGTGCGGTCGAAGCTGGCGAACAAGACATCGGGATGCGCGCCCAGCGATTTCTCGATCTGCGCAATCGCGAGGTCGGAATCGAACGGCGGCACCCGGTCCTGCAAACGCGTCAGTTCATCGGCGATGTCCAGCGGCAGCAGGTCGCGCCGCGTCGACAGCACCTGGCCGAACTTGACGAAGATAGGACCGAGGTCTTCCAGCGCACGGCGCAGGCGTTCGCCGCGCGGCGTGGAAATATCGCGCCAGAAAAAAATGCCGTTGAGCAGGCGCGTGATACGCGGCGTGTCGAAGCCGGAGATGGCGATTTCATCGAGGCCGTAGCGTATCGCCACGCGTACGATCTTGAACAGACGCAGGGAACGCAAGAACATCAGCGGCGCTCCAGTTTCTCTATCCGCTTGGACAGGCGTTCGAGATCGTCGCGCAGCTTGACGACCTCGCTGGAAAATTCACTCATGACATGCGGGCGGATCAGCATCGGTTGTTCTTCCAGAAAGTATTCGGCGACATTTTCGGCGAGTTGTTTTTGCGTGGTCTGCGCCGCAGCGGCCATCGATTTGGCTCCGGAGACAATGCGCGTGGCGGCGATATCGCCGACCACCTTGCCGAGGTCTTCTTCCGCATCCCAGCGCAGCGACTGGCTCAGCTGGGAAATGGCATTGGCGAAGTCGGCATCGCCTTCGATCCTGACGTAAGACACGGCGCGCTCGCGGTTAGCCAGGATCAGTGGCAAATCGGACAACTTCAGGTGGATGGTCACGGCCGGCACGGCGTTGTCGTCGGCATTCTTGAGGAAGCCGTCGCCGGTGACGGTGAGCATCAGTTGCGCCACGCCGGCGTCGATGCAGGCGGTTTTGTCGCGATGGGCAATGAGCTTGGCCTGCGCCCACGGCTCTTGCGCGAGCAAATGGTTGATGACGGCGGCAGCTGGACGCAAGAGGGAAGAGAGCATGGGAGTTCGCGGCATCAAAAAAGAAAACCGCCCGAGGGATGTCGGGCGGTTTCAAGTTTAACAGTTCTTGGCGCTGCTCAGTAAGTCGCAGGCCTGGCAACAGGATGCTTACACTTGCTGAATACCTGCCAGCACCCAACCGCCCGCGCCGTTGAGCGGCTTGGACAGATTCCAGATTTCGGCAAACGGTTCGGCCGAGGCTTCCGGGACTTCCTTGATCAGGCCGGTGAACTTGATGGTCGCCAGGTAATCGTGCTCCAGCGTTTCAATGCCAAGCAATTCGCCGTCGATCTGCACGACGTCGGTGTTGTTGGCGACGCTACCGCGCTCCTGCAGTTGCAGGCGCAGTTCACCGAACATTTCCGGCGTGGTGAATTCTCGGATGTCGTTGATGTCGCCCTTGTCCCACGCCGCTTGCAGGCGGATGAAATAAGTCTTGCCGTTGCGCACGAAGCCGGCCACGTCGAAGTCTGCCGGGATGCCCCACGGGATGATCGGCGCATTGGCTGGGTTGCCGGCGGCCGTGGACGAACCGAATTCATTGGCGCCTTGCAGCGACGCCGGCGCTTGCACGCCGACCGGCTCGATGCGCGAACCGATTTCAGGCGTGTAGACCGACGGTTCAGGCGCGCTGGCGTATGCCGGCTGCGGAGTGAAACCATTATTGCCGGTGCTGCCCGAAGTGCCGCCATTCTTGCGCGTGAACATGCGGAACAGGAACATTGCCACGAAAGCCAGCAGCGCCACCATCAGGATAGTGCTGAGCATGCTTGCCATGGCACCGCCCATGCCGAAGTGCGACAGCAGCGCGCCCAGGCCGAGGCCGAGCAAGGCGCCGCCGAGGATGCCCTTCCACGGACTGGCCGGTTTCGGCGGCACCGATTGCGGTGCTGCAGCCGGCGCGGCCGGTTTGGCGGGTGCGACATTGGATGGCGATTGCGCAGGACGCGTCGGCGCCTGGCGCGCGTAGTTCGACGACTGCTTGCCGAACGAACCGCCGCCGCCGAGACGCTTGGCTTCAGCGCCCGACATCGCGACGGTCATGGCCGTCACTGCCAGCATGAGGATGACGAAGAATTTTTTCACACGAGCTCCTGCTTAAACAGGACTTACGCAAAATTGTCCCAACTAGACGTGCCGACGAAGGCAGTACACCTGTACGACTAGGAGGCACAACGACGTTGGGGCGATTTTGCGTAAGTCCTATTAAATTGTCTCCAGCCCAAGGCTCAGAGTTTGATACCCGTATGCAAGGCGGCAACGCCCGCAGTCAGGTTGTAATACTGCACACGCTCAAGACCGACGTCTTCCATCATCTTCTTCAGCGTTTCCTGATCCGGATGCATGCGGATCGATTCAGCCAGATAACGATAGCTTTCGGCGTCGTTGGCGACTTTCTGTCCCAGCCACGGCAGCACCGAGAAGGAATAGACGTCGTACGGTTTCTTCAGCGGCTCCCAGACTTTGGAGAACTCCAGCACCAGCAGCTTGCCGCCCGGTTTCAGCACACGGCGCATTTCCGACAGGGCAACATCCTTGTGGGTCATGTTGCGCAAGCCGAAGGCCACCGACACGCGATCAAAGTAGTTGTCCGGGAACGGCAGTTTCTCCGCGTCGCACAACAAGGTGGGGGTCGGGATGCCCTTATTCAATAGGCGGTCGCGGCCCACACGCAGCATCGATTCATTGATGTCGGTGAGCCAGACTTCGCCGCTAGGACCGGCCTGTTTGGCGAAAGCCTTGGACAGGTCGCCGGTGCCGCCGGCGATGTCGAGCACCTTGAAACCGGGACGAATACCGGCCTGGGCGATGGTGAATGCCTTCCAGATCCGATGCAGGCCGGCCGACATGAAGTCGTTCATGACGTCGTACTTGGCGGCGACGGAATGGAAGACTTCCGCGACTTTATGGACCTTGTCGTCTTCCGAAACAGTCTGATAACCGAAGTGGGTGGTGTTGGTCATGTGGCAACCTGAAATAAGGAATTCAAATAAGGCGACATTATAAGGGGTGGTCCGCGGCGCTCAATGATGATGGCCGCAGGCGCTGCCGCCGGCCGAACTCATGTCCTGGTCGCGACCGCTTTCGCGCGTGAAACCCGCCGCTTCCAGCTTTTGCAGGTAGGTTTCCCACATTGCATCCTGGTCGCGTCCCAGTTGATACAGGTACTCCCAGGTAAAAATGCCGCTGGAATGTTCGTCCGAGAATAGTGGTTTGATGCCGTAGTTGCCGACAGGTTCGACGCCGACGATGCCGACTTCACGCTTGCCGGTCTGCAGGGTTTCCTGACCGTGACCGTGGCCGCGCACTTCAGCGGAGGGCGAATACACGCGCAGCAGTTCGAACGGGATCGAGAACTGGGCGCCGTCGTCGAAGGCGACTTCCATCACGCGCGACTGCGTGCGGACCTTGAAGGATACGGGTGTGGGACCGGAGCTCATTGCGTGCGCTTCCTATTGTGTATGGTGTCTTGCGAGGTGAGGATGCCGGCAGTTGCCCGCAGTCAGGCTGCTGCCGCCAGTTCGCGCGCAATCGCGGCGCGCAGCTTGGGCAGCAAGGCGGTACGTTCGGCGAGGGATGCAGCAGCGCTGTCGCGGCGCGCCTCGGCCCAGACCGGGCTGGGGAAATGCGCGTCGTCGAGGTAGCGGGGAATCACATGCCAATGCACATGCGGCGTCATGTTGCCGAGACTGGCGACGTTGATTTTTTCAGGTTGCATGACTTCGCGCACGGCCGTTTCGACCGCCCACACCGCAGACATCACGGCGCTGCGGTCTGCCGGCGCGAGGTCGGTCATTTCCTTGACGTGGCCGTTCCAGATCACTCGGCAGAAGCCGGGATAAGCCGGCTCGTCAACCAGCACGACGCGCAAGCTGCCGCTGTTGAACAGCAGCTCGCCGCCGTCGCCGTCGCACAAATCGCATGCGTTGCTGATATCGCCGACATTGCTCATGCTTACACCAGCACGCGTTCGATACCGCCGTTGTTGAACAGCAGCTCGCCGCCGTCGCCGTCGCACAAATCGCATGCGTTGCTGATATCGCCGACATTGCTCATGCTTACACCAGCACGCGTTCGATACCGCCGTTGTTGGCGCGGGCCACGTAGTCAGGCAACCAGTTTTCGCCGAGCAAATGCTTGGCCATTTCGACCACGATGTAATCGGCGGTGGTACCCGAGTCTTCGTTGTAGCGCGACAAACCCTGGAAGCACGACGGGCACGACGTCAGGATCTTGACGTCGCCGTCGAAGCCGTCGGCGCGCACCTTGTCGGCGCCCTTGCGCATTTCTTCTTCCTTGCGGAAGCGCACCTGGGTCGAGACATCCGGACGGCTCACGCCGAAGGTGCCTGACTCGCCGCAGCAGCGATCGTTCTTCTCGATCTTTTGCGCGTCGATGGTGGTGATCAGCGAGTTGACGGTCTTCAACGGATCCTGCAATTTCATCGGGCTGTGGCAAGGGTCGTGGTACATGTAGCGGGTACCGGTGACGCCTTCCAGGCGCACGCCCTTCTCCAGCAGATATTCGTGGATGTCGATGATGCGGCAGCCCGGGAAGATCTTCTCGAATTCATAACCCTGCAACTGGTCGTAGCAGGTACCGCAGGACACCACGACGGTCTTGATGTCGAGGTAGTTCAGCGTGTTCGCCATGCGATGGAACAGCACGCGGTTGTCAGTGATGATCTTTTCGGCCTTGTCGAAATCGCCGCTGCCGCGTTGCGGATAACCGCAGCACAGGTAGCCTGGCGGCAATACGGTCTGCACGCCGACGTTCCACAGCATCGCCTGCGTGGCGAGGCCGACCTGCGAGAACAGACGCTCCGAACCGCAACCCGGGAAGTAGAACACCGCTTCGGTTTCCGCCGTGGTGGTCTTCGGATCGCGGATGATCGGCACGATCTTGTCGTCTTCGATATCCAGCAAGGCGCGCGCAGTCTTCTTCGGCAGGTTGCCCGGCATCTTCTTGTTGATGAAGTGGATCACCTGCTCCTTGATCGGCGCCTTGCCGACCGTGGCCGCAGGTTTCTGCGTCTGCTTGCGGGCGAACTTCTTGAAGATGTCGTTACCCAGGCGCTGCGCCTTGAAGCCCCAGTCGGTCATCACCTTGCGCGTGGCGTTGATGGTGGCCGGATCGGTGGCGTTGAGGAAGAACATTGCCGCAGTAGTACCGGGGTTGAACGACTTCTTGCCCATCTTGCGCAGCAGATTGCGCATGTTCATCGAGACGTCGCCGAAGTCGATGTCGACCGGGCATGGCGTCACGCACTTGTGGCAGACGGTGCAATGGTCGGCGACGTCTTCGAACTCTTCCCAATGCTTGATCGACACGCCGCGGCGGGTCTGCTCTTCGTACAGGAAGGCTTCGACCAGCAGCGAGGTGGCCAGGATTTTATTGCGCGGCGAGTACAGCAGGTTGGCGCGCGGCACGTGG
>Ga0207667_10007367_pt1 | contig 13240 bp, 9 predicted proteins | sample KBSCornC52_FD_184301 | JGI IMG/M metagenome (GOLD analysis project Ga0207667, IMG submission 184301) | Corn rhizosphere microbial communities from Kellogg Biological Station, Michigan, USA - KBS Corn C5-2 (SPAdes) (version 2) | ecosystem: Host-associated > Plants > Roots > Rhizosphere > Soil ...
GCAATTTCTTTTTTTCCGCCTCGGGCGCGTAAACCGTTTCCTTGCGAATCTTCTCAATCCCCAGGCGCTCGACGAAATCGTAGCTGCGCTCGAGGTAATTCGCGTTCTCGCGGTAGTACTGGAAGAAGAGATCGGACGCTTCGAGCGCCTGTTCCGTGGTTTCCACGGTGATTAGCAGATCGGCCTTGCGCACCGATTTACCGGCCGCTCCTCCCACCACCACTTGCCAGCTTCCCTCCTGCCCGACCAGCCCCAGGTCTTTCACGGTGGCCTCGGCGCAGTTTCGCGGGCATCCCACCACGCCCATCTTGAACTTGTGCGGCGTAAATAGATTCTCCAGACGCCGCTCCAGTTCGATCCCCGCACTGGTAGAATCCTGAACGCCGAAACGGCAGAACTCCGTGCCTACGCAGGTTTTGACCATGCGAACGCCCTTGGTGTAAGCCTGGCCCGAGGGCATGCCGAGATCGGCCCATACGTTTGGCAGATCGGCTTTCTTGATGCCGAGCAGATCGATGCGCTGGCTCCCGGTCACCTTCACCATCCGCACTTTGTATTTGTCGGCCACGTCAGCAATGCGCCGCAGTTCGTCGGGCGTGGTTACGCCGCCGCGCATCCGCGGAATGACGGAGAATGTTCCATCCTTCTGAATGTTGGCGTGGACGCGATCATTGATGAAGCGCGCCGAACGGTCTTCCTCGTGGTCGCCGCACCAAACCATGTCGAGCATATAGCTCAGCGCCGGCTTGCAAATCTCGCAGCCTTTGCGATTGCCATAGACGTTCAGCACTTCCTCCACCGATTTGAGCTTCTGGCCCCGAATAATGTCGCGAAGCTGTTCATAGGAGAACGGGACGCAGGAACATAAAGTGGTCCGCGTCTCTTCCTGGAAATCCGGCGTCACCGCGCGCAGCAGCTTCTCGCACAGGCCTGTGCAGCTTCCGCAACTGGTGGAGGCCCGAGTCTTTTGCTTCAGTCCCGCCAGGGTGGTGAGTCCGTGGGCGTGAATCGCCTGGATGATGTCGCCCTTGCGAACTCCGTTACATCCGCAGACGGTCTCGGTGTCCGGCATATCGGCCACTTCCCGGCCGGGATCCGCATCGCGCGGCGGGAACAGAATCTGGCGGCGATGCGCAGTGAGATCCGTTCCACTGCGCATCCAGTCCATATACAGATGCTCATCTTCGATATCGCCGACCAAGATCATGCCGTGCAGGCGATTGTCCTTGAGCAGCAACTTTTTGTAGGTGCCGAGCGACGGATCTTCGTAGCGTACAGTTTCGACACCAGGCTCACATTCGTCAATCGAACCGGCCGAGAAGATATCGACACCCATGATCTTGAGCTTTGCGGCAGGTGACGCCCCTTCAAATACCGACGCGCGATTACCAGCGATTGCGGACGCAAGAACGCGACCCTGTTCGAAAAGCGGCGCTACCAATCCGAACGTTTGTCCCCGATGCTCGGTGCATTCACCGACCGCGAAGATGTGCGGATCGGACGTCTCCAGGTAGTCATTGACGATAATCCCGCGGCGCACTTCGAGACCCGCCTTACGTGCCAGATCCGCGTTGGGCCGAATGCCCGCGGCGATCACCACCAGATCGGCTTCCAGTTCTTCGCCCGACGTGAAACGCAAGCCATCAACGCGCCCGTTGCCGAATAACGCTGCAGTCTGTTGCGGGAGCATCACCCGTATGCCGAGGCTCTCGATCTTACGCTTCAGGTATTCCCCGCCCGTGGAGTCGAGTTGCCGCTCCATCAGCGTGTCCATCAGGTGGACCACGGTCACTTCACAGCCGCGCATCTGCAGTCCGCGCGCTGCTTCCAGACCCAGCAGTCCGCCGCCGATGACGGCCGTCTTCAAACCCGGACGGGCTTTCTCCAACAGAGCTCTAGTGTCATCCAGCGTTCGGAACACGTGAACATTGGCCTTGTCGACGCCCGGGATGGGTGGAATGAACGCACTGCTTCCGGTGGCCAGGATCAGCTTGTCGTACTCGGTTTCCCCGCGATCTTCGTCGAGCACGACCCGTCTTTCGCGGTCGATACCCGTGATTTTCACACCCAGCCGCGCACGGATATTGTGACTCTGGTACCACTCGATGTCATTGATGACGATATCTTCCGGAGATTTCTCGCCCGCGAGCACCAGCGACAGCAAAATGCGGTTGTAGTTCGCATGGGTCTCGTCGCCAAAGATCGTGATTTCGAAGTCGTGCGGCTGCTTGAGAATCTGTTCGACGCAAGCGACGCCCGACATCCCGTTGCCGACTACCACCAGTTGTTTCTTCATGCGTTCGCTCCCGAGCGCTCCACCCGCACGGCGCACTGCTTGTAGTTGGGCTCACGCGAGATGGGATCGAAGGCGTCTTGTGTAACCTCGTTCACGTTGGTTTCAGCGAAATGGAACGGCATGAACACCTGTCCGGGTGCGGTGATCTCGGTGAGTCGCAGTTCCACACCGCGCACCGAACCCCGGCGTGAAACGACGTCAACCGAATCGTGACTGCGCATCCCCAGTCGCTTCGCGTCGCGCGGATTCATTTCCAGCCACGCCCGCGGCGACAAGCGCTCCAGAATCGGTACCTCTTTGGTTTTCGTACGCGTGTGCCAGTGCTCCACGGTTCGTCCCGTGTTCAGCACGAACGGATAGCTGCTGTTGGGTTGTTCCGGAAATGGAACCCAGTCGGTACAAACCAGCTTGGCGCGGCCATCGGACGTTTGGAATTCGCCATCGGAGTACAGGCGCGACGTGCACTTCGGATCCGCGCCCTCAGAAAAGGGCCATTGCACCGCACCGTGCTCGGCCAACAACCCGTAACTGATACCGGAGTAATCGCACAGCCGCCCCTGCGACACGCGGCGCCACTCGTTGAAAGCGTCCTCTACGGTTGTCCAGCCCGGGTAGAGTTCGTTGCGGCATCCGAGTTTTTCGGCGATCTCTAGAAAGATATTGAAATCCGAGCGGGCCTCACCCACAGGGTCGACTGCCTTATTCACCTTGCTCACGCGGCGCTCGGAGTTGGTGTAGGTGCCTTCCTTTTCGCCCCAGATCGCGGCGGGCAGAACCAGATCGGCCAATTCGGTTGTGGGCGTTGGGTGATATCCGTCCTGAACCACCAGGAAGTCGAGATTAGAGAGGCCATGCCGCAGCACGTCCTGATTGGGATAAGAAACCAGCGGATTGGTGGCGATGATCCACAGCGCGTGAATCTTCTTGGCGACGGCGGCTTCCACGATGTCCGGATACGCTAACCCGCGCTTGGCGGGAAGTCGCGATTCATCTACTCCCCAAATTGCCGCAAGTTCAGCACGATCCTCACCTTTGTCGAACTTGCGATACCCCGGGAGACTGGAGGTGAACCCAGCTTCCCGAGTCCCCATCGCGTTGCATTGTCCGGTGATGGAAAACGGCGAGGCACCCGCACGACCGATATGTCCCGTCAGCAGAGCCAAGTTGCAGATGGCGTTCACGGTCGCAGTGCCCAGAGTGCTGTGATTCACGCCCATGGTCCAGCCGATGAAGCCGGCCTTGGCGCGGCCGTACAACAGTGCTGTCTTGAAGATGATCTCTTGACTCAGGCCCGTAATCTCCGCTACATATTCCGGAGTGTAGGAATCAAGGAAGCGCTCCAGCTCAGCAAACCCTGCTGTGTGTTTATCGATATAGTCTCGATCGATCAGGTTGTAGCGAATTAGAATGTGGGCGATTCCATTGAGCAGCGCCAAGTCCGAGCGAGGCTTGAGCGGCAAATGAATGTCGGCCATCATCGCCGTTTTTGACACGCGAGGATCAGCGACGATCAGAGTTTTATTGCGATTAGCCTCCAAGTACTGGCACAGGATTGGATGATTGTCGGCGAGGTTCGCTCCGATCAGCAGAACCACGTCGGCGCTCTGCATGTCTTCATACGCGCCCGGAGGTCCGTCGCTGCCGAAGGAAATCTTGTAGCCGGAAACGGCGCTGGCCATGCACAGCGTCGTATTGCCGTCATAGTTATTCGTGCCGAACCCGAGTTGCACCAGCTTGCCCAGCGTGTAGAATTCTTCGGTGACCAGTTGCCCTGTGCTCAGCACGCCTAACGATTCGGGCCCATATTTCGCTTGGGTCGCCCGAAAACGCTCGACCATCACGTCCAGTGCCTCATCCCAACTGACGCGTACAAGTTTTCCGGCTTTCCTCAGCAGGGGATACTTGGCGCGATTCTCGGTGTCTATCGTGTAGTGTTCGGAGAGACCCTTGGGGCACAGCTTGCCGCGATTCACCGGGTGCATCGCGAACGGCCGGGAGGCGATGGCTCGGCCTTCCTTCACTCCAATCTCAATCCCGCATCCGACCGAGCAATAGCCGCACGTCGTGGGGACCCAATGGTCCGGAATCTTCTGGGCCGAGGTATAGCCTGTGGATTCGCTTCGTGCGAACGCATACTCCTCGCTTAGATTGTCGAGACCGATCGCACGCTTCCAGTTCATGCCGCCCTCCTCTCTCCGGCTGTGAACGCCGCAGCGATATTCTTGGGAACCACGCTCACGAAAAACAGGTAGCGGCCCAACCACTCGCTGGCGAGTACCGCCGCGAATGCCGCGGCGATGACCCAACCTCGTGTCGACATCAAGGGCAGCAAGACACCGGCGACTGTCAGCACAGCCAGCCGGGTCACGAAGAGATTCTGCAAGCGGCCTGAAAGCAGCAGCGACGAAGCCCTTAGCTCGAAACCCTCCGAGCGGGAAAGCCACAGGAATTTCAGCAGCTGCACAATCAATTGCCCGGAGGCGCCTATCGCCGCGGTTATCCGCACCCAGGAAGGTATTTCTCCGTCTACGACCTGCACAAACAGTGGGCCCAACAGGACCGCGGTCGAATAGAATTCGGCGAGCGTGTACCCGCTAAACCACGCGGGACGCGCCCGCACGACGTAAATCCGCGCCGAACAGGTCACACCCGCCAGTCCGGCGACGAAAGTGAGTAAGCCGACTGCGCCGCGACCAGGCAGATCGAACAGCAACATTCCCGCAAACGCGCTGGCGGCACCGGCGAACAACGAGAGCGTCAGCACCTCCCGGCTCAACCACGATCGCCGCAGCCCTTTGAGCGCGCGCCACGCATAAACCGGCCGGCCGAGATGCAATGTGGAAGCCCCCAGGCTGCTTCCCGCAAGCCCGAGGGATGCCAGCGCCGCGATCGTCAGGCCCGCACCCTGGCCTAGAAGATCAAGCAGCCACAGAACCGCAAACGCGCCCACGGACAGTTGCGTGAGCACCAGCATAAAAACCAGCGGCCAGTGGGGATGTTCCGGTTCCACGCGCTGCAGGTCCACTCGGTCCGTGTCCGGCACCAGGTTCTCCGGCAAGGTGATTCGCGTGGTGGAGATGCTATCGTCCGCCGAAGGCAGGCCCGGCGCGTCCGCCGACAAATAGTCGCGGCGCCATTCGGCCACATTCACGATTTCGATCGCGATCGCGCCCTCAGGGCAGGCCTGCACGCAGGCGGGAGCCATGCCATCGCTCAGGCGGTTATGGCACATGTCGCACTTTCCGACGATTCCGCGTTCGGCGTTGTATTGCGGCACTCCGTACGAACAGTTCCAAACGCAATATTGACAGCCGATGCACGTATCGGCGCTGTGCAGAACAACGCCGGTCTTCGGATCCTTGGTATATGCCTCCACCGGACAGCCGATCATGCAGGAGGGCTCTACGCAGTGATTGCAGCCCATCGAAAGGTGATAGCGCTGCGTGTGAGGGTAATGCCCACCCTCGAGTTCGCCCACACGCCGCCAGTTCAGCTCGGCGGGATTGCCGTTCTGCTCATTGCAAGCGACAACGCAGCACTTGCAACCGATGCACTTCGTCATATCGAAGTGAAAGCGATACTGTTCGCCGGCTTCGAGCGGACGCGCCGGGATAAGCTGCCGTGGCTCGATCTCGATTTGCACCAACGATTTGGCCACGGTAGAAAGCAGCGCGCTTTCCATCAGTGGCAGCGTCGTCATGCGCCGGCCTCTTGGAGATACACGTATCTCGTTTCCACCACGAAGGCTCCTTTGCCAAATTCAGAACGATGCCAATCGCGCAAGGCGAGGGGCGATTCTTCGAATCAACTTGGGATTCAGCTCCGCTGGGAGCTTAAAGGTGGGAAACCGACAAGGGTCCCGGAATTGCCCCGGAAAACCCGTTTGTTTCGCAGGCGAGCTAGGAACAGCTTATCAGAGATGCCGTGGTTTTGGAAGATTGTATTAGCAAGATTCTTTTTATGGGCGCGATCAGGCCCACAACGGGCCGATTGGCTACCGGCTCTATCTGATAGTATCCGGACATGCTTAAACACAGCCTGGCGTGGGCGCTCACTACGGCTGTGGTTGCTTTTCTGATGTTCCGAGTGTTCGATCAGCTCGGAGTCTCGATCGTAAGGGGCTCGGACCAGTGGTATCTGGCGATCGGCGGCGTAGCGGTGGCTGTATTTATGCTGTTCTGGCTGGCCGGTGGCTCCAGGCGCTCGCCCGGCCGGTAGCGTCCACGCTCATCCACCCATTTACTAAGAGGCTTTCTTAGACGATTTCTTCTTCGGAATGCGCGCGCCTGCTTTTCGCGCCTCACTTAACGCCACCGCCACAGCCTGCTTGCGGCTTTTAACCTTCTTCCCGCTTCCCGATTTCAGGCTGCCTTCCTTAAACTCGTGCATCACCTTGTGGACTTTGCTCTTGCCTTTGCTTGCGGTTTTGGTTGCCATGTTGAATTCCTGGAATGAAGATCCCGTCAGTACCCGGTTTGTTTCGACCGCTGGAACATAGAACCGCATAGCGTATCCTCGTCAGAGAGGCTACTGCATGAGACGGCTCCATACCGTGCCCGCGGCAATTCTTGCCGCACTGCTGCTAGCCTGCCTCGTTGCCATTTACGCGACGCGCGATTCCGGCAATCGACCTTCCGCACCGGCTACAACCGCAGCCTACGTTGCCAGTATAGATACACGGCTCCTGGAAACCGCCAATCGAATGGCGGCACTGGCTGAAACCACGGACGAGCAGAATGAAGCTCGGGAGGCGCTGCGACTTGCGGATCACGAATTGGATCAGGCGTTTGCAACAGCGCTTCGCCAAGCCGCGGCATATCGGCCACCCTCATCCGGGCCACTACAGGATCTGGTTGAACGCGTGAAACAGCTGAAGGAACAGGTCGCCTGGGATCATCGCCGCGTCGCGCAGCTGACCAAGCTAGCGGATCCGAAGGATGCCGACCCGCTGAACCTTGCAAACGCGCAACTCGCGTTGGATCAGGATGAACTCGACGAGGCCCAGCAGGACTTGGCGCGGCAGGGCGGCGATCCTCACGCCGCCCTTGAGCAGGCTCGCCAAGGCCACGAGGCCATCCAAGGTCAGACTGCGCAGGCTCTCAAAGGCGCGCAGGCCAGTCCAACGGGAACCCTGATCGAACAGGCTCGAGCCTGGTTCGCATTGGGCTCCATCCGCGAGAAACTGCTGGACGCAGAACAGCACGCCAGCAGCCAGGCGACGGCTTTGTCCGGACAGCACAATCAACTAGAAAAGCAAACCCATCCTCGGGATCCCGATGCAGAATCGGAAACAATTGAAAGTCTGAATCTGCTGTCAGAACAGAGGAAGACTCTAGCGGAACTGGATAAGCGAATCCAGGATTGCCAGGATCTCGCGAAAGTTTACCGGAGCTGGACCTCCTTGATCCAGGCGCGCCGGCAAGCTGTGCTGCATTTGCTCCTGACCTCTCTCGCGAAAATAGTCTCCATACTTCTGGCCGCGATTCTGGTAATCATCGCGATTCGCCAATCGTTCCGCATGACGGATCGCCATCGCCTCCAGCAGGCGCGAGTCATAGCGTCCGTGGCCGTGCAGCTGGTGGCCGTGTTGTTTGTTCTGCTGGTGATTTTCGGCCCGCCCAATCAACTGTCCACCATCATCGGCCTGACCACCGCGGGACTCACCGTCGTACTCAGGAACTTCATCGTCTCGTTCTTCGGCTGGTTCGCCTTGATGGGAAAGAACGGGATTCGCGTCGGCGACTGGGTGGAAATCAACGGAGTCGGCGGCGAAGTCATGGAAATCGGTTTGCTGAAAACGGTGCTGCTCGAATCGGGGAACTTAACCGATACCGGGCACCCCACCGGACGCCAGGTGGCCTTCTCCAACAGTTTTGCTTTGGACGGCCACTACTTCAATTTCTCGACTGCCGGGCAATGGCTGTGGGATGAATTGGAGGTGACCTTGCCTGCCACCGGAGATTCCTATCCGCTGGCCGAGGAAATTCGCAAGCTGGTGGAACATGAGACCGAAGGTGACTTCACCCAAGCCGCGCAGGATTGGGAACGCGTCACCAAACGGTATGGAGCCCATGCCATTTCTGCGAAACCGACGGTGCACCTGCGTCCCACCGGGGGTAACGGAGTAGTAGCCGTGGTGCGCTACATCACCCGCGCTCCCCAGCGGTACGCAGTGAAATCCAGACTCTTCCAGGTCATCGTCAACCTGCTGCACAAACCGGTGGGGACCGAAGTAGCCCCACCTAGCCGTCTTTTATAAAGCTCTCGATCGGCCTAGATGCGATACCAGGCTGATCAGGAACAGCACCAGGAACACGAAAAACAGAATCTTAGCGATGCCGGCCGCGGCGAACGCCACTACTTCCAAACCCGAGAAGTCCGGCCACTAACGCAATCACGAGAAATACCAACGCGTAATAGAGCATTGTAATCTCCTCTCGGCATATGTGAGTGCAATTTGGCGGCCAGCCGCTAAGTGCCGTATTTTCAGTGACAGCAATCTCGCCAAGAAAAACTTGCATGTGCGAGTTCTGCTCGTACTGTAAGTTTTTGAAGTTTGGGGCGGCTGGTGGGATTTGAACCCACGACATCCAGAACCACAATCTGGCGCTACTACCAACTGAGCTACAGCCGCCGTGTACTCCCCTAGTGTAACCCGGCTTTCTTCCATAGCGCAGCAACGCGCGCGCGAACTTCGTCCGGCATGCGGATTACGTCGGGCCAGGGGCGCATGAAACCCTCCTCGGGCCACTTCTTGGTCGCATCGATGCCCATTTTCGATCCGTAGTTGGGCAGACGACTTGAATGATCCAGCGAATCCACGGGTCCCATCACGAACTGAATATCGCGTTCCGGATCGATGTTGTTCAGAGCCTTCCAGGCGACCTCGCCGCTATTCTGCACGTCCACGTCTTCGTCCACCACCACAATGCATTTCGAAAACATCGCCTGGCCGAGTCCCCAGATGGCATGCATCACTTTGCGGGCATGGCCGGGATACGATTTGCGAATCGACACCAGGATCAGGTTGTGGAAGATGCCTTCGGCCGGCATCGAAATATCGCGGATCTCAGGAAGCTGCAGCCGCATCAACGGCAGAAAAATACGCTCGATGGCCTTGCCCATGTAGAAATCCTCCATGGGAGGCGGGCCGACGATGGTAGTCGCATAGATCGGTTTCTTGCGATGCGTGACGCAGGTGATATGGAAGACCGGGTAATCGTCGTCGAGCGAATAGAAGCCCGTATGGTCGCCAAAAGGTCCTTCGCGGCGTAGCTCGCCAAGTTCGACGTAGCCCTCCAGCACGATTTCGCTGTTGGCAGGAACTTCCAGATCGGAGGTTTCGCACTTGACCATTTCCACGGGCTTGCCGCGTAGAAAACCGGCGATCATCATCTCGTCCAGATCGGGCGGCAGCGGAAGAATGGCCGAGTACATGGTAGCGGGATCGGCGCCGATAGCGACGGCCACGTTCATGCGCTTCGTTCCACCCGCGGCGCGAAGGCGGCGATAATGCTCGGCACCCTGCTTGTGGGTCTGCCAGTGCATACCTGTGGTGGCGCCATCGAAGACCTGAAGCCGGTAGCAGCCGCAGTTGCGCTTCCCGGTATCGGGGTTGCGCGAAAAAACCATCGGCAGCGTGATGAACCGGCCGGCATCCTGCGGCCAGCAGTGCAGGATAGGAAAATACTTGAGATCGAACTCGCCCTGACGGCGGATGACTTCCTTACAAGGTCCACTGGAAACCATCTTGGGAAAGATATTGCCAAGTTCTGCGAGCTTCGGCAGCATCTTCAGTTTCCCCAGCAGGCCTTCAGGCTTCTGCATAGCCAGCAGCTCGGAGATTTGCGCCGCTACTTCTTCAACAGAGGAAACCTCCAGCGCGATCTCCATCCGACGCATACTGGCGAACGCATTGATCAAGACCGGTACGTCTGAGCCCTTGGGTTTCTCGAACAATAGCGCTGGGCCGCCGGATTTCACGCTGCGGTCGGCGAATTCGGTGATTTCGAGATACGGGTCCACTTCGAAGGGGATGCGCTTCAGCTCGCCAGCCTTCTCTAGCGCGCGAATAAAGTCGCGCAAGTCGTCATAGGGCATGTTCCACTATTATGGAAGATCGCATGACGAACATGACAAACAGGACAGCTTTTGTTACGGGAGCGAGCCGCGGCATCGGCCGGGCGTGCGCGAAAGCGCTAGGGGAGGCAGGCGCGCGGGTGATTCTGGCGGCGCGCGATACTGCCAAGCTGGAGGAGGTCGCGTATGAGATTCCGGGAGCCATGTGTATCGCGATCGATCTGGCGTCGGCGGAATCGATCAGTGAAGCCTTTGCCAAAGCCGGAAATGTGGACATCCTGGTGAACAACGCGGGCATCACTAAGGACGGATTGGCGATGCGCATGAAAAAAGACGACTGGGACGCAGTGCTGGCGACCAATCTCACAGGCGCGTTTCTGGCTATCCAGCAGGTTCTTCCCGGCATGCTCAAACAGCGTTGGGGCCGGATCATCAATATCTCATCGATTGTGGGCGAGACCGGAAATCCCGGCCAGTCGAACTACGTGGCATCCAAGGCCGGGTTGATCGGACTGACGAAATCGCTGGCACAGGAGATCGCCAGCCGGACGGTCACCGTAAACGCTGTGGCGCCGGGGTTCATCGAAACCGACATGACGGCAGCCTTGTCCGAGGACGTGAAAAACAATCTGCTGACGCACATTCCGCTGCGCCGATTCGGCACAGTGGAGGATGTCGCCGCCGCAGTGCGCTTTCTCGCCAGCGAGGAGGCAGGTTACATCACCGGGCACGTGTTGGACGTCAACGGCGGAATGTATATGTAGTCAGCGCTCGCCTCACCTGATCGAGAACGTCGTGCGCGTTTCCATCGAGAACCACTCCGTTGGGACGCCAGCGCGCCGCCATGCGCTCGCTGACGAAGCCCTTCGCGATGCTGATCAGCGGAACGCCGCAAGCGGAGGCTACGTGTCCTGCGGCGGAATCGTAGCCCACGAACAGCTTCGATCGCGCGATTTGGGCGGCGAAGGGGGCGAACGCGCCATCATGGGCGACCATGCCCGGCAGCATCGCACGCTCCACGCGGCTGCGCTCTTCCGGGCTGCCGCCTTTGTCGATCAGAACTGTCGCGCCGGTCGCGGCCAACGTCTGGAGAAGTCGGCGCTCGAACTCGTCAGTTAGACGTTTGGCCGGATTTTCGCCGACGCCGAGGCTGACCGTGATCTCGGCGACCACTTGCGTAGATTTTGATGGAGCGACGTACGGACACGCCTGCGCGTCATCGGCCCATTGCGCGGCGAGATCCGGCAGCCGCCCGTCTCTATCGCCACCATACGACCGGCTGTTGAAGAAGAGATACCGCTCCGGATCACACACTGAGATCAAGCCGAGCTGAGTCAGTCTCGAATCAGGATCGATCACAATGCCGTTGTCGAACCATAGGCGGGCCGATGCCTGGAGACGGTCCGCAAGAGACCCGCCGCGGGCATACGCGATTTCGCGGTGAACAATGCGCGGATCGGCTTCAAACAGCTCGTAATTCTTGCGGGGACCGACGAATACGATTTCAGCCGACGGGTAGCGTCGCTTGGCGGCAGCGAGTAACACGCTGGTGACAGCGACATCGGCTCCCAGCGTGATGCGGGAGAGTACGTAGACGCGCTCGACCGACGGGGGAAATCTATTCGAACGAATCTGCTGAAGCCTGGGGATTAGCTCGGGCGTCACCCGCTCGATCACCTGCCGAAACAAGCGCTCATAGACAACACACAAATGCGGCTCGAAAAGATCGCCCAGCCGCTCGACAACGATGGAAAGTAACGCGCGGCCGTCATCCCCAGCAATCGCGCGATCCAGCATCTCAGGAGACCACGGTTCTTCCCGGAGGCACAGTTTGAGCAGTTCGCTACAAGTACTTGCCAACCAGCAGCTCCAGCTTCTTGCGCGTGGCATCGGGAATGGTGGTGCGATCCGTGATGAGGGCGTGCGCCAGCGCCGATCCGCATTTGCAATTGCGCTGATTCGGCATCGCGCCGACGGCTGCCTTCACGAGTTTGGCCGCGTTGGCGGCGTTCTGCGTGAGGTTCGCGATGATGTCATTGACCGTGACGGCATCGTGCTCGGGATGCCAGCAATCGTAATCGGTCACCATCGCGATGGTGGTGTAACACATCTCGGCTTCGCGGGCGAGCTTGGCTTCCTGCAGATTCGTCATGCCGATGACGTCCATACCCCAGCTTCGATACAGGTTCGATTCGGCCAGCGTCGAAAACGCAGGACCCTCCATGCACAGGTAAGTGCCTCCCAACTTCACGCGGACGCCGGCATCCTGACCTGCGGCGTATGCGATGTCGGCCATGTGAGAACAAATAGGATGCGCAAAACTGATGTGCGCGACCAAGCCCTCGCCGAAGAACGTAGACACCCGCCCACGTGTTCGATCGACAAACTGATACGGGATCACGAAATCGAGCGGCTTGTGTTCTTCTTTGAGCGAGCCGACGGCGCTCAGCGAAAGGATGCGCTCAACCCCCAGCGATTTCATGCCCCAGATGTTGGCGCGAAAGTTCAGCTCCGATGGCGACAGTCGATGGCCTCGTCCATGCCGTGCGAGAAACGCGACCTCTTTCCCACCCAGTTCACCGACGATGTAAGCGTCTGAAGGAGCGCCCCAGGGCGTATCGAGCTTGCGCTCCTCGTGCCGTTCAAATCCCGGCATGGAGTAGAGTCCACTGCCGCCGATAATTCCAATGGTTGGTTTCATGTGACTGGTTTCATTCTTGTATAAGTTCTAATAGCACCCCTCCGGTTGAGGAAGGGTGAATAAATACGTAGAGGTGTCCGCCTGCTCCGGCTCGCGGCTCGTTGACCAGCCGGGCTCCCGCGGCCTTTAGTCTGACTACGGCTGCGTTGAGGTCGGGAACAGTA
>Ga0207667_10007368_pt1 | contig 13239 bp, 9 predicted proteins | sample KBSCornC52_FD_184301 | JGI IMG/M metagenome (GOLD analysis project Ga0207667, IMG submission 184301) | Corn rhizosphere microbial communities from Kellogg Biological Station, Michigan, USA - KBS Corn C5-2 (SPAdes) (version 2) | ecosystem: Host-associated > Plants > Roots > Rhizosphere > Soil ...
CTCGAACGCGCGGGCTATCGCGTAAGGACCGCTTGCAGCCTGAAAGAAGTTGATCAGGCCTGCCAGGGACAAATCTTTGACGTGGTCCTGATTGCCGATAGCGTGGAGCCCCGCATGAAGAAGGCCATTGGCCATGCCGTGAGGCATCATCTACCTGAAGCGCCGATTTTGCAGATGGGAAGAATCCGCCCGGACATGGAAGGCAACAGTTTCGTTACCGGCGATTCGCGTGAAGGTGTGCTGCAATCGGTTTCAAAAATTCTTCAGCGCCGGGACGAGATAAGACCGGCAGCCCTCTAAGCGCTTCGCGAAATTGAGTTCTGAAATTTCCAAAGAAATAAAAGAGGAACCCGCCTGGGTTCCTCTGAATGATGTTAGGCAGCTATTTCGGAGTGACAGTGGTTGCAGAAGCTGTCTTCATGCCGATGGCTTCACCCGACAACACCAATTCAACGCGACGATTTTGTTGACGTCCTTCGGCTGTGTCATTGGTTGCCACGGGCTGGGTCTTGCCCAGACCGCGCGAGACAATGGAGTTATCCGGAATACCTTGTTGAATCAGGTAGTCGCGTACCGCCTGTGCGCGATTTTCAGAGAGCTTCTGGTTGTAATCATCGCCGCCCACGGCGTCCGTGTGGCCTTCCACCTCAAGATGCAGCCCCGGATGCGCAATCACGATGCCGCTGACCTTGGCCAGCCGCTCGCGCGCTCCGGAAAGCAATTCGAAGCTTCCGGTCTTGAAAAGGACGTCTGACATGTTGGCGATCAGGCCGCGTGCTGTATCGCGTGTCGCCAGAATCGTGTTCAACTGCTGCAGCAGTTGCGCGCGAAGGTCCGCTTTTTCTTGTTCAGCTTGCTGGCGCAGACGGTCGGACTCTTCTGCGGCTTTGCGAGCTTTGTCCGCTTCCACGGCCAGCGCCTGCTTTTGTTGTTCAGCGGCAGCGCGGGCTGTGTCTGCCTGTTGGCGAGCGGCGTCCGCCTGCTGGCGGGCAGCCTCGGCTTCCTGACGCGCTTTCTCGGCCTCGGCTTTCATGCGCTCAGCATCAGCCTTGGCAGCCAGGGCCTGTGCGCGTGCCTGCTCCGCCTGCTGGCGAGCGGCCTCAGCTTCCTGCCGGCGCTGCGCCTCTGCAATGGCATCCTGCCGGGCTTTGGCCTCGCGGTCTTCGGCGGCTTTCTTGTCGGCAGCGGCCTTGGCCTGGGCCTCTTCTTCCGAGCGTTGCTTTACGGCCATCACGCGAGCTTCCTCGGCAGTGCTCACGGTTTCACGCGCCAGCGTTTCAACCGTGCTCTTATCGCGCTTCTGGACGTATGCTTCTTCGGCCTTTCGGAGCTGCTGTGTAGCGCTGGCCAGAATGGATGGCGCGTACTTATCAGCAGCAGTGAGGTTGGCGATTCTTACGGCGTTGCGCGCTTCAAAAAGCACGCGCGGCGTCTTGCGGTCGATACCAAAAATAGCGTCGGAAATCTTGGTATTGGTAGCGGAATAGGTGCCGCGACCCAGCAGCTCATACTTGGCGTCAATGTTCTCCTGCCGGCCGACAGTGGTCGCGCTCATAACATTTTCCATCACCACCATATTGCCGGGCTGGTTCACGGCGAAATAAGGCTCCGCTGTAACGATCATCCCAAACGTCTGCATATCTGTGATGGCTTTTACGCGACTGCCATTGTGATCAAACACCAGTTCTCCCAAATTCACCGCGCGGCCTTCCGGAGAGATGGCCCACAGCACCAGCGAGAGGTATTCCAGGCCGAATTTGGTGGGATCTTCCAGGCCGTCAAATTTGGCGTCAATTTCGACGCTGCTTTTTTTGCCCGTTACTTTGGCCTCACCAGAGGCGTTCTGCATGAGTTCAGTGCCGTGAAAGTCGACTTTAACCGCATCGCCGCGCAACCGATAGTTCACTGCCTTGGTGGTGCGGTGAACCGGGCTAGCAGGCGCGGCGGACTGCGCCAGTCCAGCGATGCTGGATGCGGCCAAACAAAGGAACAGGAAAAACGCCAAACGTTGTTTCATGGCATGCCTCACTTCAGTTTCTTTTCAGTCTGGTAAAACGATCAGCTCGGTAAAACGATTTGTTCGGTATAACTTTATGTGACACTGGGTATTATGAAAAGTCGCACGCGGTCAACGTGGTGATAGTACTTTGGTGACCACGCCGGCGAGAGGCCAGGTTGTGCCGGAACCGGACGTCCGGCTTGCACTTGCTAAGTTGCACCCGCCGCGGCGATCATAACCTGCTTTAAAAGGAAAGGAAATCAAAACATGCAGCGCAAACGTTTAGCAACTGGAGTCTCATTGGTCATGTTGATTGCTGTTCTGGGAATGGCCCAGCAGCCATCCCAGGACAAGAGCAAGCGTCCCAGCCCTCCCGGCACGGCCGAGGTGACGCTGAAGAACAAGGAGATCACCATCGATTACAGCCGTCCCTCACTCAAGGGCAGGAAAGTTGGGCAGGAGCTTGCGCCTTACGGCAAAGTGTGGCGAACAGGCGCGAATGAAGCTACCGCACTGAATACTGCAATCGATCTCAACATTGGCGGCGCCAAGGTGCCTGCGGGAAAATACACGCTCTATACCTTGCCTTCAGAAGGAACGTGGAAGCTCATCATCAACAAACAGACCGGCCAGTGGGGAACACAATATGACGAAAGCCAGGACCTGGCTCGCGTAGACATGAAGAAAACCGCGCTGACGCAGTCGGTGGAGCAGTTCACGATTTCATTCGACAAGAAGAACGAGAATACCGCCAATCTCAATCTGGATTGGGAAAATACGCGTGTTTCCGTGGAGATAAAAGCTGAGTAAAGACGCCCCTGGAGATGATAGCTGCGTTTGAGGTACGCCGAAGGCTATTCGCAGCCAGAGCTGCCCGCGCCAACGGATTTACCGCCCGCGATGCCGGGGCTGCCAGGGAGAGATATATGGATATCTCCGCTTTCGTTCGAAGAGATACTGCAGCGACCTGAGAGGCCCGTCTCCGGCATTGCCGTCACTGTGTAACCCTGGGCAGGCGTGTTGCCATCGGCCACAATTTCAAACATGTAGCCGCTTTTCAAACCGGTGGTGAGCGCTTCATCCATGATCAGGCAGGCATTTGTGCTGGTGGGCTTTTCACATGAACTGCCATGGGCGCCAAGATTCGCCAGGCTGCTGGCATACCCAACCTCAGGGAAAGCGTCGTTGTACATCAGTTGAGCGGTGTTGATCGTCTTGACGGAAGAGACGGCAGCAGCTTCATTAGCGCGCATTTTGCCATGCACCAGATTCGGAATTGCGATTGCCGCGATGATCAAAATGACCATCACGACCACCAGGAGCTCAACCAGTGAAAAGCCGGCGAGTCCAGGGTCCGCATTTCTGATAGCGCTTTGTGTTCTTACTCTGGGCATAGCACAAAAGTAACGGCTGAATGAGCACTAGAATACCGCAAAAAGGCAGCAACTCCCGATTATTAAATTTTCTAATGGATTTGCCACTAGGCGAGAAGCCTTAAGTGCTTTCGATTCAATGCTGCAGGAAATTACTTAAGTTTTGCAGGTGGTGTCCTTTCGAGTCGGAGGGAGTATCCGTTCTCGGCGGCCTGCTGTCCTTACGAAATATCTCGTGTTGACAATCAACATGAGCAGAAGGTAGCTTATGTTGGTAGCCAACAGAGGGCAGCGCATCTATGGGTGAAGCAAAGACTGACGTGTTGCAAGGTACGCTCGATCTGATGGTGCTGAAAACCCTGGAAGCTCTCGGCCCGCTGCATGGTTATGGGATCGCCCGGCGCATTGAGCAGGTCTCAGAGAACCTGCTGCAGCTCAACCAGGGAACTTTGTATCCCGCGCTCCTGCGTTTACAGCAACGCGGGTGGATAAAGTCCGAGTGGGGCACATCAGAGAACAATCGCAAAGCTAAGTTCTATCAGCTGAGCCCAGCGGGCCGCCGGCAACTGGCCGTGGAAGCCAAAAACTGGGAACGGATTTCTGGCGTCATGACGCGCCTCCTTAGTGGACAGGAAGGCTGACGTATCGTGCGTAAGCACACCAGAAATCCCAAGCGCGCCGAGCGCGACCAGACGATGGCCTATGTCAGGCAGCAGAAGCACACTACAGATTCCTACATGTAAAAGCGATATGAAGGATTCGGGACTTGATTTTCCGAAAGCTCTGTCATTAACATGCCGACTTTTCGAGCGAACGAAATTGTAATAGGGTATCTGCCTAAACCATCTGTTGAATTCCAGTTCATTTTCGTAAGTGCCAGCAACTCGCGTGCTCGCTCACGAAGATCCATGCTTCCGCATGACCCAATCTCCAAAGGAGCCGGAATATGAGGACCAGGGTATTCGTCCCACCATGCCACATATCCACTTGTGAATAAATAAGATTCATTGCCAACGGTACATAACGTTCCGCGCCATGGTTCCTGCATGCCTTTTCGTATGAGCCGAAAAGCAGTGCTTCGCATCCAGACTAGCTCACAGGCCGGAACGTGCATTTGAGAGGCAGAGCGGAACCCTTCTTCTTCTTCTGGCTGATATGTACTCGTTTTATGAATCACGACGCGGGCTGGATACATTCCAGCACGATCTTTATATTTTTCGAGAAGCTCCGTCATTAAGCTTGCCGATTGGGTGTCGTTTAAATATGGCTGCCGGTTCCTCCGTTGGTCATGCGGTACAAGCGACCCCTTTAGAGCGAATGGCTCAATGTCATTGGAAAAAGCTTCTGCCACACTGGCATACACCACATCCCCTTCTCTGCGCTTGAGATGGTGAAATGAGATGCCAATAAAACAAGTGTTTCCAGGTAAATCTCCAGGCCGCCATGGCTCATGCCCAGCTTTATAAAAGAGTGAGGTCGAAAGGTTCCAAGCGCGGGTCGCAAGGCTTTGCCCATCATCCTCAGGCCTGATAAATGTATCGCGACGGATTATCTGCACCGGAACAGGATTTTGATGTGTCATAATCCGCGCCTTCAATGCCCGATAAAAAGTTCGGAACAGCAAATCCTCTGCTGTTGTGCGCAGTTCTTCCGCAGCTTTCAACTCTTCAGGTGTGGGCTGAAACAGTGCCATTTGTTCCTGCTCTTCTTCGCGCTGAAGACGCTCTAAAATGTCACGTTCCTTGAGAGAGAGCCGTGGATTGCTGATTCTCATATCAGCAAGTTCATCCGGCAAACAAATTAGGATACAGTCGGGACGAGCATCACCAAATAGCCCCTGAATTTTCCCATCAAATAAATCTAGGACTTCATCGAATCTCTCTGATGGCGAGTATCGCTGAAATGCTAAATTGTAGCTGTCGTTATCAATTGGCCGAACAAATCTGTCATCAATGACAAATTTGACTCCGAGCACCTGCGGTGCACCTGGCCAATCTCGATAACGCCTTGCGCTTTTCTCCCGTGCAATTGCCACAGTATTCAATCGAGGGAGCCACTTCCGCGCTAGTTGTATGTCCGCTGGTAGACCCACAAGACCAATACGGATGTCTTTTAGCCCAGCTGTTTTATCTGCAGCGCCGTATCGCGACATAATCCGACGCGGCTCTACACCATGCTGATTTGCACCAAATACTAACGTGGGCTCACGCAGACATTCGATTTTTAAGCTCAGGGTCATTGCTCAATCCGATCTCTGGAACTTCAACAGTGAGAAATTCCGTGGTGATCACCAGATCATCCACGTGAAGGTCTCCGACATTCATTGTTTCCGCGCCTCGCCCCAGGAAAGTCGCCCAGAATGCCAAGTCAGCCTCTACATTTTTATTCCGATCGAACTTTATCCGCCGCGTAGCCTTGGCCGCACGTGTGAATGCCGGCAGCGGTGTAACGGCATCACGTTTCGTAAACATATAGAATGGCTTAATACGCAGACACCAAACGCCACCTATATCGACTATCTCGTAACCAAAGCCCTCATTTTCAAACCAAGCGCGTGGTCCTTCAGCCCGCCGTTTTACCACTTCACGTTTGATCCCCCGGCGTAGAGCACTATTCCAAATAATTGTGCGCTCGCCTCTTTGAGTACCAGCAAAATAGGCTCGGTGCTTCCGCCCCTGTTCTAGAATTAACCCGTCTTCCTCGAAGCCGACAAAGTGATATTCAACGTGATTACGAAGTAGCCACGAAAGAACACGCTTTGAATCAGCAGATGCCTCAATTTCCTTTCGGAGAACGCTCCGACTGTTTTTTTTGTCCACTATAGGACTAAGCAGTGTGGCAAGAATCGGTAATGGCACGAAGCTCCACAACTCCAAATCACGCCTTACAAATGTCCCACACTTGGTTAGATCCACTGTGCTTGGACGTTCCGAAAGTGGACAAGTCAATTTGATGATCGACACCCTTTCCGGAATCACTGTGAATGGCAGAACATTTAGCATGTACAGACCTGTAGGAACATCCGAACGCGCAATCAAGCGAGAACCTGCCGAGGATTGGGGCTGTGCAACCACCGCCCTGAAGCGTGATTCAGACTTATTGTGGTAAAACGCAGACCCGCCTCCGCACAATTGCATTAATTGATTTACATCCACGAGCCCACTTCCAGCTCGCTCCATCGCACTGATCCCAAAAAATATGTCACACAATGATGGATTACGCTGATCGGTCAAGCCTTCAGGCAAAGTAAAACGACCGTTATCTTCGAGGATTACTTTTCCAGCCAATTTCTGGGTAAGTCCTCCGGGGTTGCTAAAAACAATTTCCGATCCTGGAGAAATTTCTATTGAGGATTTTTCGAGATTTTCATAATCGCGATGTACGAGCATATTTACCAACAGCTCAACAAGTGCTCTCGGCGGATACGCGGTCTCGTCGCTGTGCTGACGACGCTTCTTGACCATGAGCGGAGGATTTACGTCAGAGTTTCTAGCTTCTCCAACAGGCGGCGATGCTGCCCAATTAAATTCCCTTCATAAATTTCGCGCTTCTTTCCCCGTTCGGTCACTGAGACAACAGCATGTGGGAAAAAGTCCTGCGGTCTCTTGCCAAACAGCAGAAGTGCGCCAGCCGTTACACCATCACCCTTGGGAGTAGCTACGATCAACCCCTGTTCACGCATTAAGGGAAGTAGCGTTATTCGAGTTAAAGCCGCGCGACCTAATTTCTTGCAATAATCGGCGAGGACTGACAAGGCCAAGTCTAAATCGAGATCATCAAGTGAAGCAGAATCTACAACACGCTCATCAAAAGCTTGCTGGCACTGAATAGCTTGCGGCAGCGCCGAGGGGACAGCATAGCGATCTTGTCCTGCCAGTTCCGACGATAAATCACCCAAAAGCTCGTCAAATCCTGTAATCGACAGCAGTTTAAAATTTGAGCCCAATCTTTGAGCAAGGGCTGAGACTCTGGGATGAGGAGATTCGCCCTGCCGTACGCACCAGTAAACACCGTTTGGAAAGTCAAGTCGTCCTTCTTTGCTTTGACTAAAGAGCCCTTCCATAATCGAAGCCTCTGCTCCGCGATAACCAATGATGATTAACGGTGATGCATCAAGCATAGGTCTGACTCGCGACAGGAGCTGTGCGTCCAATTTATCGATCTCGCCTGCCGCATTTTTATCGGAATACTGCTCTGCACGGCCATGCAACCAAACGATTTGGCACTTGCTGTAAATATTGAATTGATCGAAATCTCCAGGATAACGATTCACCTCGTTAATATGGCGAATATGCGGCTGGCGTTCCCTAAGCGCCTCCGGGAGGCATGTATCAAAGTTAGTCGTGAGGATTGTTTTAACGAGTCCTCGCATTACCAAATCTGCAAGATTTTTATAGCCAGAACTGATTCCATTAACGGGACGCATGAGTTCCAGAATCACCCGTTTCCGAAATTCCGCCGGAACAAGGAGATGTTCCACCACCCGCGGAAAGTTTTCAGCCAAACTATTTTCGCCTGATATGAACCAATCAAATTTCTTTATCCAGGCTTCCCATTCAGAAGGCTTAACTCTTTCGGGCGGACGGCTCCCACTGAGTACATGCTCTGAGTAGACGAGTCTCGCAATTTGGCGAACAGCATCGCTAGCGGTCGGAACGCCAGAGCGAAAAGAAGCACCCGCACCAAGGAATAGAAGTGGGCAAGGAGCATCGGTGGGACGCAGAAGAGGCACAAGGACGGAAACGGCTTCATGGTTGCCGTAAAACTCAGGCATATCGCAACCTCAGATAATTTTTTGCAGGCGGCGAGACCGGGCTGGGAGGAAGGTCGTCTGCTTGCTCCTGTTGATGTTTATCAACGGAGATCATTCAGAATATACCTAGGTTTATTCAATGTCAACCGTGATAATCTTGATCTAATGCAGATTGGATTTACACCTCGACAAGTCACGAAAATGACAGGAGTTCCATATTCAACCTTAAACCTTTGGGCGAAAAGCAAACTCATAGAACCCAGCATTGCTAACGGCAGCGGATCGGGATATGAACGCGTTTACAGTTTCAAAGACTTGATTGCGTTTAAAGTCGCGTTCGAGCTAAGGAAAGCGGGGGTGACAACTCGTTCCCTAAAAAAAGTCGTGGAGTTTCTTCGGGAGCATGAAGGCATTAAGGATCCCTTATCTGAGGCTCGATTGGTAGTTAGCGGAAAAGATGTCGTTGCTGTTAGAAGCAAGGCGCAACTGGTAAGTGCTCTCTCTCGGCCTGGCCAAAGTTGTTTGAGCTTTGTCGTTGATCTGCCACGGACCCTAGGCGAATTGGAACAAGTTGCCCATGATACAAACGCCTTTGCGGTTGGTGTTTCTCAACTGCAAGGTGCTTCAAAAGACAGCCTAAAAAAACAGCCCCTTTCAGTTGTCGGAAAACCGCGCCGAAAGGTACCTCGTTAAATCTGATCTCGAACGCAAAAACATTTTTGGTCATTGTCCTTCTTCCGCGATTGCGCCGTCCTGAAAATAGGCCCCAGTCGCCAACCTGCTCTTCCAATGATGTCCTATTTCGCAATTGATTTCCGAATGGAAATGCCTTACCCTCTAGCACCGCCTCAGGGCTGGGAAGCGTCTTAAGGTCTTTGAAAACTTAGCAAATAGCAAAGGAGCCTTTAGGTCTTAGCCCTTAGCTAGCCAAACCAACCTCAACACCGCTGAACCTTGCGCCAATCAGTACCCAATGCGTGAAACCTACGCCAATCTGGGATGATCTGGGATGCCCCCACTGAAGTCTACGCCAATCTGGGATGACCCCAAGGGGGAGGGGGCCGCGCAAGCGCGGCTAGATCCGGTGATCGGGGAATCGGGTGATCGGAAACCTCTGGAACCCGACGCCAAACAGTGCCACATGCGTCGACTCCACGCCAATCTGGGATAACCTTGGGATTGGACTATGTAAACCCTTTGGAATCCTAGTTAACGGATGGGGAGGGGTGGCGGGATCGCCGACATCGCCGTGATCGCCGAGATCGCGCGTGATCGGAAAGGCAAAAGCTTACTACTGAGGCAGGACAGATCGCCGGGAGGGGACATCCAGGTCTTAAGATTTTTAATTCGGTTTTAACTAACCTGCCGAAGATGACCTGACAACATGCCCATGTAAGAGGTGGTTATGGGCAAGTTAATCGAGTTCTACATACCGGCAAGTTTTCCATTGCGTTCTGCAAGCTCGCTTTTACCGTCGGAACGTGGAAAAGTAATTGCGTTCCATAGCGTGCAAGACAAGAAAACGGCTTAGGCTGCAGAGCGATCATCGCCGGAGCCGGCGGTTTTAGTCATCACGTGCTGCGCCTGATCATTGGACCCCACAGACTCGTCTTCCGTGGCGCCCTCCTGGGTGGCGAAGGGCAGGAAGACGCTGCAGCAGGTACCGTGTCTAGCTTCATCGGTACGGCTGCGGACGCGCAGGCTGCCCTGGTGTTTCTGCACAATCCCCTGGCTCACCCACAAGCCCAGCCCGGTGCCTTTGGAATCTTTCGTGGTAAAGAACGGCTCAAATATCTGGGGCATGTTTTCCGCCGGGATGCCACAACCATCGTCCGCTACGATCACCCGTATGCCTTCGCGCTCCTGCCGGTCATGAGCGTGGCGCACACGAATATAGATGTTCCCCGGCCCTGAAATGGCCTCAATGGCATTCAATACCAGGTTGGAAAATACCTGCCGTAATTCAGTGGGAAATGCTGCCAGAGGCCCAACGTCACTGAAATCCCTGTGCACCGTAATCCGGCCCTGTTCAATGCGAGTGTCGTAGGCGGCCAGCACTTCTTCAAACAACTGTGGCACGGAACTCATCACCGGGGAAGAGATCTCGCGGTAGAAGCCAAGCGTCTGCTTTGTAATGTGCACCACGCGGGCCAGTTCTTCCTCGGCGGTCTTTACGTACACCAGCGCAGACTCCGGCATTTTGGAATTGGTACGCAGGATGTAGAGCGCGTTCATTACCGATGCCAGCGGGTTATTGATTTCATGCGCGATGCTGGCAGCAAGACGCCCGGTGGCGGCAATTTTTTCCGACTGCCGCAGCGTCTGCTCCGCTGCCTTGCGTGACGTGACGTCCATGGCCACGCCCAGCATGCGCACGGGCATGTCACTGATCACGATGATGCGTCCGCGGGCTTCCAGCCAGTGCAAGGTTTTATCGGCCATGTAGACGCGATATTGGACTTCATACTCGGTGTTGCTGGCCAGCGCATTCGCAATCGACTGGTGCACCTGCTGCCGGTCTTCCGGAACAATGCTTTCCATCCAGCTTTCATAGCGGCCATCGAATTTTTCCACTTCGATTCCATGCAGGCGGCGGATCTCATCCGACCATGCCAGCTCGCCGGTTTGCAGGTCCCACTCCCAGATTCCAATGCCCACATACTGCTGGGCCAGTTGCATGCTTTCTTTGCCGCGCTCCAGCATCTCTTGCGCGCGCTTGGTTTCGGCAATCTGTTCCTGCGCTTCACGGTAGAGGCGCACGTTGTCAATGGCCACCGATGCCATGTGCGTGAGCTGGACCAGGATGGCTTCGTCATCGGGTGAAAAATCGCCGCTCAGTTTTTGTGAGAGCTGGATCAGGCCCAGGTTGCGGCCGTCGCGCGTGAGCAGCGGAGCCGCCAGCCATCCGTGACGCGAGGCGTCTGTGGCACGGCGAACTGGACCCCACGTGTTGGCTCGCGCTCCGGCCTGCAGCCGCACCGGCCTATTCAGATTGCAAGCCAGCATGAACATCTCAGAGCTTTCTTTTGCGAACTCAAGCGCAGCGTGGCCTTCCGCTACGGAGACGCACGTAATGCTGCGGTTCCATTCGCCGCGAGGCAGAAGCGTGGTAAGGGCTTGGCGTGCGCCAATGATGTTGCGTGCCTGGTCAGTGATGACTTGGAGTAAAGAATCGAGCGCAAAAACAGAATTGATCTGGACTGACGCTTCCGCGAGGGCTCGCAACACGGCGGTGCGTTGCTGCTCCGCGGCAAGAGTCTGCAGTGAATCATGGTATAGGCGCGCATTATCCAGGGCGTTGGCGGCCTGGCGCGCGTAAAGTTCAACCAGCCGCGACTGGCGGTCACCGGGGGAATGCGGCTTGCGGAAAAACGTTACCACCACTCCGAGAGCATCGCCGCGGGTGTTGACGATAGGCGTGCTGAAAACCGAGCGGAAGCCGACTTGTGTGGCTGCATCGACAAACGGAAAATATGTCCCGGCCTTCTCAATGTCCTCAATCAAGACGCGGTGCTCAGGGGAAAAGAACGATGCGGGCAGATCGCCGAAAGACTTGATCTGCTCCGCCGTGAATCCGGCAAAGGTCGCCACTTGAAGAGTCTTACTGGAGCGCTCCGGCAGAAGCAGCAGCATGCCGAGATCGGTTTTTTGCAGCGCCGCGATGGAAGTGAGAACGTCATTCAATAAGCGCTGCAATTCCAGGTTGCTGGAGAGGCGAACGCTGAGATCGTGAAACCGCTTGAGGTCGCTGCGCTGTGATTCCAACTCATCCCGCAGCCGGGCGAGATCTGTGCTGAGCCTGCCGGCAACCATTTCCGCAGTGGACCACTTTTGCCGCGCCAGGCCTACTACGAGTGTTACGGCGATGAGCAGAGCTGCCCAGAGTTCATTGCTGGTTGTGGAAATCTCCGGCTGATAGAGATAGGAGAATCCGACCAGAGCGGCAGTGTTCAACAATGCGCCGATAATCGCGGCAGGCAGGCCGCCGATGACAGCGGAAATGCACGCCGCGGCTATAAAAAATACTCCCACTCCGGGACGGAAGAACGGAAGGCTATAGTGGGCAGCACTCCACGCTGCCACAGGCAGCAGAAAGGTGACGACCCACGAGATAACGCGCAGGCGAGTGGTAGAGGGGGAATACATTCTTTCTCGTTTACTCCTGCTCTAAACTGAGCGTTTGCAGACGAGTGGCACTTCGAGCATATCACGCATTTCACTGTTGATAGACCTCATGGGGGCTAAGGCATTAGGACGCGGAGGCCAGTGGTCTAATCCAGAGTAGAAGCAGGAATCTGGCGGCTACGCAGGTGGTCTGCAGCGAGTGCTTTTGGGACGCAAGTACAGCGCACCAATGACCGCTGGTTTGCGACATCAGTTAAGAAAATTCTAATGGGTTCAGGAAGCCGTAAAGGAACAGCTTTTCGATCTCAGATCGGAATCAATCCTTTTCGGATTCCGAGGCTCACGGCTTCAGTCCGGCTGCCTGCGTGCAGCTTGCCCAGAATCGAGCTGATGTGAAATTTGGCGGTGTGCTCGGAGATCGCCAGACGAGCCGCAATTTCTTTGTTGCCGAGACCCAGACCTACCAGGCGCAGGACCTCTGATTCGCGAGCGGTCAAGTCTTCGCGAGAAAGATCTTCGCCGCTTATGTCGTTTACTTCGGTGATCGTATTGTTTTGCAGCAGTCCTTGAACAGAAGTGGGATGGAGAAGAATGAATCCCGCCTCGGCGGCCTGCAGCGCGATTTGCATGTCTTCGGCACTCGCGTCGCGCGAGATGATGGCATGCGCGGACGCTCTGAGTGCGGACCGCACCCACGCGGGATCGGGATCGTCAATCAGCGCGATTGCACCTCCCGATGCGGGAGCTTCTTCAAGGAAATCAAGCATCGCAACGGCCGAAGCTGGAGTGTCAAGGTCGGCCACCAGGACGTCTGCTTTCGAAGAGGCAAATCTTACCGGTGAAAGTTGGGAATCGGAAAGGACATTCACGCCTGGCACCGCGCGTGATGTCACGGCGGCAAGGTGTGCCCGTCGCGCGGAAGAGCCCGCGACCACAAACACACGCAGCGAAATGTCGTCTCTCTTATCCATTCCTGAGCGCGAACCGTT
>Ga0207667_10007369_pt1 | contig 13237 bp, 6 predicted proteins | sample KBSCornC52_FD_184301 | JGI IMG/M metagenome (GOLD analysis project Ga0207667, IMG submission 184301) | Corn rhizosphere microbial communities from Kellogg Biological Station, Michigan, USA - KBS Corn C5-2 (SPAdes) (version 2) | ecosystem: Host-associated > Plants > Roots > Rhizosphere > Soil ...
AAGGTTGCAGTTTATCGGACGTGAAATTATCTTCGAGCGTAACGTATTTCAGCTTCAGCTTAACAGCCGTTGTTTTTTCAAAATCAGTAAAATAATTTCTTAGTCTGTCTTCCAGCGCGCCCTTTTTACGAAACACTATTATGTCTGATAAAGAATAATTCTTTTGCAGAAAACGGTAAATACCCACACAATGTGTAGGTAGGGTAGGATTTAAAATAACATAGTGCATGTTATTGGTAACGCCTGCATCGTTGGGCAGGTTGGCGTTGATGAAAGGAATATCAAGTGTTGCGGCTGTATGCGCCAGCTTCACTGCTTCATTGGCATTTACCTGACCAATGATCAAATTTGTTTTTTTAAAGTCTTCGCTGGTTAATAAGCTGTCGAAACGTTGTACCGGCATTTTGATATCATATACATCAACATCCAGTTTTATGCCTTCTTTCTTTAATGAATCTATAGCCAGTTCGGCGCCTTCCCAAAACTCAAGACCGGCAATGGATTGTTTGGGGAAAGTTTTCGCATCGTACCGGTAATTACCGCCTAAATCAAAAGCCGAATCGAGATACAGAGGAGTAAAAACTGCAATATGATGTTGTGCACTGTCTGTTACCCGGGTAAATGCCGTTGTTGTTTGCGTGGTTGCTGTATTTGTTTGAACAGGGGCCGGACTTGTTTGCGCAAGTACGGGAACTGCTGTTACAAGGGCAATACAGGTAATTAATGATACAATCAGTTTTTTTGTCATAGGGAATGCTTTATGTATCAGGTGTAACATCATATATTATTTAAAGACGGTTACTCCCATTCTATCGTTGCAGGCGGTTTACTACTGATATCGTACACTACTCGGTTAATGCCTCTTACGTTGTTGATGATCTCGTTCGAAATATGTGCCAAAAATTCATAAGGCAGGTGAGCCCAGTCAGCGGTCATGCCATCTACGGATGTTACAGCTCGTAAAGCTACGGTGTATTCATACGTTCTTTCATCACCCATAACCCCTACACTTTTTACCGGCAGTAAAATAGCGCCGGCCTGCCAAACCTGGTCATATAAATTATGTTCTTTCAAACCCTGTACATAGCGGTAATCGGCTTCCTGCAATAACTCCACCTTATCGGGTGTGATTTCTCCCAGTATGCGAATGGCTAAACCGGGACCAGGGAAGGGATGCCGGTGTAATAATTCGCCGGGTATACCCAGCTCATTACCTACGCGGCGTACTTCATCTTTAAATAAAAAGCGCAGCGGTTCTACCAGTTCCAGGTGCATTATATCGGGTAAGCCGCCCACATTATGATGCGATTTGATGGTTACCGATGGGCCGTGAACCGATACGCTTTCGATAACATCGGGGTAAATAGTACCCTGACCCAGCAGTTCAATACCTTCAAATTTTTTGGCTTCGTCCTGAAATACTTCAATAAACAGGCGACCGATGGTTTTACGTTTTGCCTCGGGATCGGTTTTGCCTTTCAGCTGATCGTAGAACAGTTGTTTGGCGTTTACGCCTTTAACGTTCAGTCCGATCGTTTTATAGGTTTCGAGTACCTGTTCAAATTCGTTTTTGCGCAGCACGCCATTATCTACAAAAATGCCAAAGAGGTTATTGCCGATGGCTTTATGTATTAGGGTGGCGGCAACGGTTGAGTCAACGCCGCCACTCAGGGCCATGATCACTTTACGGTTGCCGATCTGTTGTTTCAGGGCATTTACCGTATCGGTTATAAAATGCGCCGGCGTCCAGTCCTGCTTGCAGCCACAAATATTAACCAGAAAATTCTTTATAATTTTTTTGCCTTCAACGGAATGATATACTTCGGGGTGAAACTGTACACAATACAAAGGAAGGCTTTCGGCATTCTTTTTAAAAGCAGCATAGGGAATGCTGTCAGTAGTTGCCAGTACCTCAAAGCCGGCGGGCATTTCCAGTACAGAGTCGCTGTGGCTCATCCATACCTGCGATTGCTCCATTACGTCTTTCAGCAGCACATCGTCGGTTTTTTTATGCATCAGGGCGCGGCCGTATTCGCGTTTGTTGCTTTTTGCCACCTGTCCGCCAAACTGTTTGGCAGTCATCTGGGCGCCGTAGCAAACTCCTAAAACAGGCACTTTACCGTTCAGGGCTTTAACGTCTACATCAGGGGCGTTGGCGTCGTTTACCGAAAAGGGCGAACCCGACAGGATAATACCCTTCAGAGAGGGGTCGAATTCAACTTTTTTGTGGTAGGGAACTATTTCGCAATAAACTTTGGCCTCGCGGACGGCCCTGGCAATCAACTGAGTATACTGACTGCCGAAATCGAGAATAAGAATCTTTTCCGTCATGGTGGTGCGAAGGTAAGTTAATTTGAAAAAGTGTAAATAGGCAAATGTGCAAATTTGAAAACGGGCATTTCAAAGTAAGTATGCGGTTGTATTTAAATAATGTAGCAGCGCAAGCGGCTAAAAGGCATTGTAAGGCAAATTTTGGTATTGCAGCGTACACGCAGGCCAATATTTAGTACACAAGCGGCAGAATGTGGTACACAGAGGCGATTTTCTGTGCACGCGAAGGGTTTTGCCGTACACCGTGTGCCTTTTGTTGTACACCGGCCCTGCAGAATGGTACACAGGAGGCATTGCGTGGTACACCGCCCCCATTTTGTTGTACACAGAGGCCTTGTAACATGTACAATGGCCATTGTACATGAACAATGCCTGCAAAAGCCATGCTTTTCAAATTTTGTGGCATGCATCGCCTCCGGCGTGGCATACATTGGCCACGAAATGGCAGACATCAGCCACCGAATGGCATGCATTGGAGTTTAAATGGCAGACAACAGCTTCAGAATGGCACGCATTGTTCATTAAATGGTAAACAATGAGATCTCCTGAGCTTACAACGGGTTTTTGTTTATTGTTCTGACTGTTTGACGCCTAACAACAGGCGCACTTATTTTAATAGAACCGTTAACCTGGTTGTGTACCTGTAACATTTTAGCACTCTTCGCGTCAAATGACATAAAATCCGGTTATTTTGTACATCCATTTAAACTAAACCACTAATTATGAAAAAATTGATGGCATTTCTGCTTCTTGGTTCTTTATTAACCTCATCCTGTGGCTTCAGAGGAAAGCGTGTACGCGGAAACGGTAATGTTAGATCTGAGCAACGCAGTTTATCCGGTTTTCAGGCTGTACAATCAAATGGGGATTTTGATGTATATGTTTCAACCGGTCCGGAGTCAGTAAAAATTGAAGGTGAAGATAACCTGCTGTCTTATATTGAAACTTCCGTTGAAGGCGGGATGTTGAAAATAAGAACCAGACCTGGGTACTGGCTTAATACCGAAAGAGGTGTAAAGGTTTATGTGAGCGCTCCCCAATATAACAGAATTGAATCTAATGGTGCAGGTGATATCATAGGCCAGTCGAAAATTAGTGGTTCTTCAAAACTAGAGCTGGAAGTTAATGGCAGCGCCGATATTAAAGCCGAAGTGGATGCCCCTGAAGTGTCGGCCCATTTGCGCGGCAGCGGTGATGCAACCCTCAGCGGAGAAACGAAAACATTCTCTGGCGAAATACTGGGCAGCGGCAATATCAAAGCGCTCGACCTGAAATCAGAAGAAACAAACGTGAAAATTGTAGGCAGCGGCGATGCCGATGTATATAGCAGCGTTAAACTCGAAGTAAGTGTTGCCGGCAGCGGCGATGTTCGCTATAAAGGCGGCGCCCAGGTGAATAGTCATATTGCGGGGAGTGGCGGCGTTCATAAATTAGATTAACATAGCCCGGTCCTTTAGGGCCGGGAGCAGTTTATAAAAGAGTTTTGGCTTTAGCCCAATGGCGTGAATTCGCACCATTCGGCTAAAGCCAAATATATTTTATACCGATACCCCATGCCAGGAACGCTGGGGTTATATTGGATACCCGGCCCTAAAAGGACCGGGCTACAGATCAACATATTTCACGCGTATCCATACGTCCTTATTTCTTCCCTTATCATCAGTGCAGGAAATTTTTACGGGGCCTTCTTCAGGCACAAAGAACTGATGATTGTGTGCTTCTCCTGATTTAAAGAACTGATCATTGATATACCAGTATACCTTGTGCACATCATTACCTACATTACAGGAAAGCTCCAATGGCTCGGGATGTTTTTTGTTGATGTAATATTCCGATCCGTTGCGCGGCGACAAAACCGACGGGCCTCCTTCTTTAAATACCCTTTCACAATCGGGGTTATGTGGTGGAATATGTTCATATACTATATGCCTTTCATCGTAGTAACGTTGCATTTCGGGCGGTATCACCTTGTACCATTTCTTTTTATAACCACTGGCAGGCATACAACTTTTGCAATAAGAAATTTTTTCATCGGCCGATAATGCCACCTCCTGCATATTGTTACACAACTGAGTCGTAGAGATCAACGGTATAAAATAATCGGTTACCGTGCTGGTACAATGATCACCCGGCGGTAAACCGGTTTCAGAACATACCATGCGTATGTCGCAGTCTTTCGGTTGTGTGAACCACTCTTCATCACTATCATAATCGATGGTATTAAAAATTTTAAATAGCAGAGGTGTGGCGATATTCGCACCGCTCAATTCAGGAATGCCAAGCGCAGAAAAGTTGCCGGTCCAGATACCAACCGTATATTTTTTATTATAGCCGACGCTCCATGCATCGCGACGGCCGTAGGATGTGCCGGTTTTCCAGGCGATCTTAGGCATATGTTCCGTACTTTGCCAGTTCAATGGAAAATCGGGCCTGTTTACCTGTGAAAGAATATCGTTGATCATAAAGGTGGCGGCCGGACTTATTATAGTTACTCCGCGATTGGATGATGAAGGTGTTTGCGTATAATTCGGCGGAGTAAATTTTCCGTTATTGGCGAATATGGTATACAGTCCTGCTAATTCTTCAAGGCTCGCGCCGCATCCGCCGAGGATCATGGACAGCCCCAGTTTGCGCTGGTCTTTTTTGATCTGTTTAAAATTGCAGTCGATCAGTTTTTGTGTGAACTGGTCTTTGCCCAGCATCTGCAATGATTTTACTGCCGGAATATTCAGGGAGTGGGCCAGTGCATATTCTATGGTAACATATCCGTTGAATTGCTTGTCGTAGTTCTCGGGTGCATATCCGCTATAGTTTACAGGCACATCGGTGATAACGGTTTTGGGTGTCATTAGTCCGTCGTCGATGCAAAGTCCGTAAAGCAACGGTTTTAATGTACTGCCCGGCTGGCGGATGGCTTTTGCGCCATTTACCTGTCCGGCATCAATCGTATCGGTAAAATTGGCCGAGCCTACATAAGTAATTACATTATGCGTTTGATTGTTGATGATTATCACCGCAGCATTGCGTATGTTTTTTAAAGTAAGAATGCGCGAATAATCAGCCACCAGCTTTTCTGTTTTCAGCTGGGTGTTTAACTCGATGTTTGTTTTGATAATATCGCCACCGCCTTCCTGTTTCAGCTTCCATGACAGATGCGGCACCAGTTGTGGTACTGTTCCTCTGGTAGCAGTGAGTGGCTCACTGATGGCATCCCGTATTTCTTTTTGCGTAAATACTTTGTCTTTTGCAAATTGTTGCAGCCAGCGGTTGCGTTCCTGTACAATACGGTCGTTGTGTTTACCCATTACCAGTGTGCTGGGGCGATTGGGGATAATTGACAAAGCCGTTATTTCTGCCAGCGATAAGTGATCGGGATTTTTTTTGAAATATAAAATGGATGCAGACTTCACGCCTTCGATATTGCCGCCATAAGGAACCAGGTTCAGATACAGTTGCAGAATTTCGTTCTTGCTATATTTAAGTTCCAGCTGCAATGCCCTGAACATTTCAATCACTTTATTAAAATAGGTCCTTTTCTTTGGTTCCAGTGCACGCGCCACCTGCATGGTAATGGTAGAGGCGCCTGAAGTGCGCTTCAACCGGAATATATTTTTTACAAAAGCACGGCCGATAGCCAGTGCATTGATACCGGGATGAGAATAAAAGTATTTGTCTTCTTTCTCAACAATCGTTTTGCGCAGTAGCGGCGAGATCTCTTCCAGTTCCGTTTTCATACGCCATTTCTGATCTTTTGTCAGAAAGGCGTGGATCACTTCTCCTTTGCTGTCGGTTACAATGGTTGAGTATTCAATTTTATCGGGCAGCGGAAATACCCAGTTAAGTGAAAAGAAAAGAATGCAAATTGCTGCCACGGAAATGAGCAGGCGTTTGAGCCATTTGAAGATTAACAGGCGGTAAGGTTTGTTACGCGTCCAGGTTTTAAAGCGGTTAAATACTGTTATTATCTTGTTCAGGGGTTTCATGGTTTATTTAGAGCCGAAGAATGTGAGCTATTTAATAACAAATTAACAATCGGGCACAACAAATCTATTGTAACTTTCGGGTACAATCTCCAATCTATGGCTTCTTCGAGCGTTCCTCCTTAGTTTCCCTGCTAATATCTGTTTTTATTTTTGTCGATAAAAGGGACATTACAATATTTAATTCCTTTTTGTATTTTGTCGGCTACAAAACCAAAAACCCACGTTTATAACTTTAACCCTATATGCGTAAGCAACTCTATGTTCTTTGGATTACGGCTGCATTGCCCTTTGTATTTATGATCGCAGCCTGTAACCGCAGCACTGTTTCTCTTACTTATACGAATGCCAAAGGCGAAGTGCAGCCACTCGGCAACCTGGTATTTCGTTTTGATAAATCCCTGATGCCGGACTCACTATTAAATCAATGGGATTCTACCGAGTACATTTCTTTTGAACCAAAAATTCATGGCCGTTTTCGCTGGGAGCATCCCGATGAACTGGTGTTTTCTCCGGCGCAGCCATTATCACCTGCTACAACTTTCCAGGCAAAGCTGCGCGGTGATATTATCGATCACAGCAAATATGGCAAGCTGAATAAAGGCGATGAAATTACTTTTAACACGCCTTATCTGCAGATGGATAATACCAACGTTACCTGGATGTTGCCCGATCAGCATTCGGCTACGGCTTATCCACAGGTTGATCTGTACTTTAATTATGCGATTAACCCGGCTATTATAAAAGATAAAATGACTTTGCAGATAGGCGGCAAACCGGTTTCATACAACATCATTACTGATGGTGCCGACAGCAAAGTGTCATTGCGCATTAGTGGACTGAAACCAGAAGATAAAGACCTTGAAGCCAAAGTAACCCTCGACAAAGGACTGGTGCCTGATGGCGGTGTAAACGGAACTCAGGAAGCCATCGAGAATAAAGTATTCATTCCTTCTCCGTATAATCTTACCATTAATGATGTACACGCCGAACACGACGGATTAACCGGAACCGTGTTTGTTCGTACGAGTCAACAGGTGCTGATGGAAAATGTAGCTTCGCTGATACATTTTAACCCGGCTGTAAAATTTTCTGTTCAGCAAACAGACGATGGCTTTACTGTAACCAGTGAAAATTTTGATGCCGATAAAAGCTATGTATTCTCTATTGCAAAGGGTTTACGCGGAAAGATCGGCGGTGTGCTGCGCGAACAATACGATAACAATATTGCTTTTGGTGAACTGGAGCCTTCGCTTCGGTTTGGTAACAGCAAAGCTGTTTACCTGAGTGCACTGGGCAATCAGAATATAGAAGTACGTATAATTAACATTCCCAAGGTAAAAGTTATTATTTCGAAGATCTATGAAAGTAATCTGCTGGCAGCCCAACGGTACGGGTATCAACCGGTAGATAAAAGAGACGCTAACTCGCAAGGCGATGAAGAAGGTGAATATTACGGTGGTGACGATGGTAATGAAGGTGATGCTTCTTTTGGTGATGTGATCTATGAGCAGGAAATTGATACCCGTTCACTTCCCAAATATGGCAACAGTCGCCTGTTTACATTTAATGTACAGGATCGCCTGCCCGATTTCAAAGGCATCTATCATATCAAGATCCGTTCGGCAACGGATTACTGGATCAGCGATAGCCGCTTTATTTCCAAATCTGACCTTGGTTTAATTGCCAAGGAAGGAAAAGACAAGCTGTTTGTTTTTGCCAACTCTATTAAAACGGCACAGGCGGTAAACGGAATGAATGTAGTGGTATATGGCAGCAATAACCAGGTACTGGGTACCGGCGCTACCAATGCAGATGGTGTGGCCGAAGTGGCCTTGTCGCGAAAGGAGTATGCCGGTTTTAAACCTGCTATGATCATTGCCAAAACAGCCGACGATTTCAACTACCTGCCTTTTAGCAATACCAAAGTAAATACCTCACGTTTTGAAGTAGGAGGTAAACGCAGTAACAGTACCGGCCTGGATGCCTTTATATATGCAGAACGTGATATCTACCGCCCCGGTGAAAAAGTGAATTTTTCTGTGATCCTGCGCGATCGCCTGTGGAAGTCACCCGGAGAATTACCGGTTAAGATGAAGTTCTTATTACCGAATGGTAAAGAGCTGAAGAACTTCCGTAAAACATTGAATGCACAGGGCTCAGCCGATGGTGATGTGGACATTGCTGAATCGGCTATCACCGGTAGCTATACACTGGAAGTATATACATCGAATGATGTATTACTGGCAAGCAAGAACTTCAGTATAGAAGAATTTGTTCCCGATCGTATAAAGGTTACAGCTAAGCTGGATAAGCCTTCACTGGAACCTGCACAGTCAACCAATTTCTCTATAAATGCGGTTAACTTTTTCGGTCCGCCTGCGGCGCACCGTAATTACGAAACAGAAATACAGGTAAAGGCCGTTAATTTCAATCCGAAAAAATACAATCGCTATGATTTTAGCATTGCCAACCAGGGTATGTCGTTCGATAAAGATGTAAAAGAAGGTACCACAGATGATAATGGTAATGCAAGGCAATTGTATGAGGTGCCTGTTTTATATAAAGACAAAGGTTTATTACAGGCTACTTTTTATGCTACCGTGTTTGATGAAACAGGCCGCCCGGTAAGCCGCAGTACAACTGCGAATATTTATACGCAGAACGTATTCTTTGGTGTGGGCAGCGATGGCTGGTGGTATTATCCTTTAAACCAGATGGTGAAATTTCCCATCATTGCACTTGACAAAAATGAAAATGTATTGAATGGCGCAAAGGCCCAGGTAAAAGTAATCAAACATGAGTACCGCACGGTGCTTACAAAGAACGGTAGTTATTTCAGATACGAATCGCAGCCGGATAATAAAGTGGTAGCTGATCAAACGATCAGCGTGAGTGGTGAAGGCGCTTCTTATAGTTTTGTTCCCCGTTCACCCGGTGAATATGAACTGCAGATAGGTGCGCCCGGTTCTGAAGGTTATGTAAGCAAACAATTCTGGAGTTATGGATACTTCGGTGGCGACAATGCATCGTTTGAAGTAAACAACGAAGGTAATATTGATATCGAGCCTGATAAATCATCATATCTGGCAGGTGAAAGTGCCAAACTATTGTTTAAAACACCGTTCAGCGGCCGTATGCTGGTGACGATGGAAACAGATAAAGTAGTTTCATATCAGTATGTAAATGTGGAGAACCGTACGGCTTCGGTTGATCTGAAAATAACTTCTGATCATATCCCGAACGTATTTGTTACCGCAACACTCATTAAACCGCATGATGTAAGCGATATTCCTTTAACTGTTGCACATGGATTCCAGAGTTTAAAAGTAGAAGAGAAGAGCCGTAAAATACAGGTTGATATTGTAGCACAGAAATCGGTTCGCTCACGCACACATCAGCAGGTTACAGTAAAAGCAGCGCCCAATAGCTATGTAACATTGGCCGCTGTTGATAATGGTGTATTACAGGTTACAGATTTTAAAACACCTGATCCGTATAATCACTTCTATGCGCCAAAAGCATTGGAAGTAAATGCTTATGATCTGTATCCGTTATTATTCCCTGAACTGAAAGCCCAGTTAAGCAGTACTGGTGGTGACGGTGATGTGGAAATGAGTAAACGCACGAACCCCATGCCGGCAAAACGTTTCAAACTTGTTTCATACTGGAGCGGTACTACAAAAGTGAACGGAAGCGGCGAAGCAAATTTTGAATTTGATATTCCGCAGTTCAGTGGTGAAGTACGACTGATGGCCGTAGCTTATAAAGATGAAAGTTTCGGTAGCGGTGAAGCCGCCATTACCGTAGCTGATCCGATTGTATTAAGTACAGCACTTCCAAGGTTTTTAAGTCCGGGCGACACCGTAAATATTCCCGTTACTATTACCAATACTACCAGTCGTTCAACTTCAGCTACCGCTACATTAAATGTAAATGGTCCGCTGCATGTACTGGGTGATAAACAACAATCTGTTTCATTAAATGGCAACAGTGAAAATCAAACGATCTTCCAGGTAGTTGCGGCGCCTGCTGTGAGCACCGGTAAGGTATCGGTTGAAGTTCAGGGACTGGGTGAAAAATTTGCCGATGAAACCGAGATCAGTGTGCGACCTGCTTCACCATTGCAGGTAGTTACAGGAAGCGGTTCGTTTACCGGCGGCAATGTACAACGCATCAATATTCCGCTTAATGATTTTATGCCCAATAGTACCGACTATCAGCTGGTGGTAAGCCGTAGTCCGGCATTAGAGTTGGGAAAACAATTGAAGTATCTGGTGATGTATCCGTTTGGCTGTACTGAACAAACTGTGTCTATCGCCTTCCCGCAATTGTATTTTGGCGATCTGGCCGATCAGTTACAAAGCAAACCGGGTGCTCAGTCAAGCGCGAACTGGAATGTGCTGGAAGCCATTCGCAAAATAAAACTGCGACAATTGTATAATGGTGCTATTACCCTATGGGATGGTGAAGGCACTGAAGACTGGTGGGCTACTATTTATGCCGCTCACTTCCTGATCGAAGCCCAGAAAGCCGGATTTGATGTAGATAAGAATGTATTGAACGGTATTCTCAATTATATCAACAACCAGTTGAAGAATAAGCAAACCGTTGTATACTATTATAATCAAAATCAGAATAGAAAAATAGCGCCTAAGGAAATTGCCTATAGCCTATATGTGCTGGCTCTTGCAGGTAAACCGAATGTGAGCGCTATGAACTATTACAAGTCCAATTCGCAGTTGCTGAGTCTGGATTGTAAATACCTGTTAAGTGTTGCCTATGCCATAGCGGGCGACAAAGCAAAGTTCCGTGAGTTGTTGCCCACTTCATTTACCGGTGAAGTTTCTGTAGCGCAAACGGGAGGCAGTTATTATTCTGATATCAGAGATGAAGCTATTGCGCTGAATGCGCTGGTAGATGTTGATCCTGCCAACACGCAAATCCCCATTATGGCAAAACATGTAGCCGATAAGTTAAAACAGCGTATGTGGTACAGCACGCAGGAATGTTCGTTCAGCTTTTTGGCGCTGGGTAAAATGGCGCGTGCGGCCAACAAGGCTACTGTAACAGCCGATATAAAAGTAAATGGTAAAACGATCACCAATGCAGGCGCAAGTCCGGTAAAATTAACCGCCAAACAATTGGGGGGTACCAATATCGAGCTTGTATCAAAAGGCGACGGACGTTTATACTATTACTGGCAAAGTGAAGGCATCAGTGTTAGTGGCACGTATAAAGAGGAAGATAACTTCATCAAAGTACGCCGACGTTTCTTTGATCGTTACGGACGTCCGGTGTCTGATAATTCTTTTGCGCAGAACGATCTGGTAATTGTTCAGCTTACGCTGGAAAAATCATACAATGGGGATGTTGACAATGTAGTGATCACTGACCTGTTACCAGCCGGTTTTGAAATTGAGAACCCGCGTACAAAGGAAATTCCTGGTATGGACTGGATCAAGGATGGCGGAACGCCTTCTTCCCTTGATGTTCGCGACGACCGCATCAACCTGTTTGTTGATTTGAAAAACGGCCGACAGGTGTATTACTATGCCGTTCGCGCCGTATCGCCCGGTAATTACAAAATGGGCCCTGTAAGCGCCGAGGCCATGTACAATGGTGAATACCATTCGTATAATGGAGCGGGCGTAATAAGGGTAGTGAAGAAGTAAAGAAATATGATATAGGTTATTAAACGGGAAGGGTGATCCGCCAATTGGTGGATCACCCTTCCCGCTTTATTTTAATTGTTATATTTGTTCACATGTCGAACCCGCTGCTACAAATAAATAATCTGCAGGTAGATTTTGTAACCGAAATAGGAACAACTACCGCGGTTAAGGATATTTCGATCACGGTTGATCGTGGTGAAATAGTTGCTATTGTGGGTGAGTCGGGTTCGGGCAAATCGGTTACTTCTTTATCCATCTTACAATTATTGCCGGTGCCGCCGGCACGGTATACTAACGGAGAAATTCTGTTTTCTGCCGATGGCGAAACGCCGGTAAACCTGCTCACCGAAACAGAGGCTCAGTTGCGTTCGATACGTGGAAATAAGATCGCGATGATCTTTCAGGAACCGATGAGTTCGCTGAATCCGGTATTTACCTGTGGCCACCAGGTGCAGGAAGCCATCAGACTGCATCAGCATGTCAGTAAAAAAGCGGCAGCGGAAAAAACAATTGAATTGTTTACGCAGGTAAAACTGCCCAATCCTGAAAAGCTGTTTCACCGCTATCCGCATCAGTTAAGCGGCGGACAAAAACAGCGTGTAATGATCGCGATGGCCATGAGCTGTAACCCTTCTCTGCTTATATGCGATGAACCAACTACAGCGCTGGATGTAACAGTACAAAAAACCATTCTGCAACTGATCAAAGAATTACAGGAAAACCAGCAGATGGGCGTCATCTTTATAACACATGATCTGGGCGTAGTAGCGGAAGTAGCCGATCGGGCTGTGGTTATGTATAAAGGAGAAATTGTTGAAACGGGAAAGGTGTCGGATCTGTTTCGCAACCCCAAACATCCATACACAAAAGGATTGCTGGCCTGCCGGCCAGTATTGCATCCGAAAGGCGAGCGGCTGCCTGTGGTAAGCGATTTTCTGGAACACAACAGAGCTTTTGATCCGGTGAATTATCAGCCTGCCATACCTCCGGCAGAGGTGACTGAACCTGATACCAGCGTGCGACAGCCTTTTATACAGGTATCGCGGTTGAATGTATGGTTCCCTTCCAAAACAAGTTTTATGGGGAAGCCGCTGGATTATGTAAAAGCGGTTGACAATGTACGGTTCGAAATATATAAGGGTGAAACACTCGGACTGGTAGGTGAATCCGGTTGCGGGAAAACTACGCTGGGCAGAACATTACTCGGACTAGTTAAACCTACATCGGGTTCTGTAGTGTATGATGGTGTTA
>Ga0207667_10007370_pt1 | contig 13236 bp, 11 predicted proteins | sample KBSCornC52_FD_184301 | JGI IMG/M metagenome (GOLD analysis project Ga0207667, IMG submission 184301) | Corn rhizosphere microbial communities from Kellogg Biological Station, Michigan, USA - KBS Corn C5-2 (SPAdes) (version 2) | ecosystem: Host-associated > Plants > Roots > Rhizosphere > Soil ...
TGCTGTGGAACGGAGGCATCAGCTTTGGCGGTGTCATCGCATTTCTGTTTGCCGACCTGCTGATCTTCCCGATCCTGAATATCTACCGCAAGTACTACGGCCTCAAAGTGGCTTCGATCCTGGCTGTTGTTTTCTATATCGCCATGGTCGGCGCTGCCCTGGTGGTAGAGGGCCTGTTCGGGGCGTTGCATCTCATTCCTGTCGCGCGTAACGCGATGGTCATGACCCAGGCGATTACCTTCAACTACACCTCGGTCCTGAATCTGTTCTTTCTGCTTCTCAGCGTGCTGTTGCTGGTCCGGTTCCTGAAGACGGGTGGGCCCGCTATGCTGCGCGAGATGGGAGGGGGCCCGCCCGACCCCACCGCCGCGCCACACCATTGCTGCGGGCCCGAGCCTGTGATAGTCACGGCGGAGCACAGTTGTTGCGGAGGTGACGTGAACGCCAGTCCCGCGCCTCCTGCGGCATCGTCGTGCTGCTCTGCCGAGACTGTCTCGCCGAAGGACAGTTGCTGCGGCGGCGCAGAAGAGCCCGAGCCCGCCTCCAAGACTCATAGCTGCGACTGAACTGGAGCTTCGAGGCTGCCGCAAACGACGAAGCCCCTCGCAGGGGCTTTCGTCTCTCGTAGGTCAGGCTGTATTAGAGGAACAGAGGCGCCATCACGAACGTCACCGTACACAGCAGCTTGATCAAAACGTGAATCGAGGGGCCGGCGGTATCTTTGAACGGATCGCCAACCGTGTCTCCGACTACGCCCGCCTTGTGCGCCTCCGAGCCTTTGCCGCCGTGCTCGCCGGTCTCAATATACTTCTTGGCATTGTCCCAGGCGCCGCCACCGTTATTCATAAAGATGGCGAACAGGATGCCGCTGATAGTACCTACCATCAGCAACCCGGCAACGGATTCGGCAGCGAGCGTCGGTGTCTCTGGCGTGTTGAACGCCCGGAAGATCAGCCCGACTACCACCGGCACTCCGACGGCCAGCACGCCCGGCCAAACCATCTCCCGCAGCGCCGCCTTGGTTACCATGTCCACGCAGCTTCCATAATCCGGACGCGACGTGCCCAGCATGATTCCGGGATCGGCTTTGAACTGCCGCCGAACCTCCCCGATAACTGCGTACGCGCTCTTGCCCACTGCCTGAATCGCGAACGAGCTGAACAGGATGACGAGCGCGGCGCCAATCAGTGAAGCAACGAAGACTGGCGGCTTGGCGATGTTGACTCCATTCAGCAGCAGCTTCGGATCCACGATGTAATGGCCCAATCCGTCGAGTACCCCGAACTTCGCCCGTATCAGCTCGTTTACCTCGTCCAGATATGCCGAGAACAGCAGGAACGCCGCAAGCGCAGCGGAACCGATGGCATATCCCTTGGTGAGGGCCTTGGTGGTGTTGCCCACGGAGTCCAGGCGGTCCGTGCGGTCGCGTACCTCCTGTGGCTGGTGGGACATCTCCGCGATGCCGCCGGCGTTATCGGTGATCGGCCCGAAGGTGTCCATGGCGAGAATGTAGGCGCAGGTTGCGAGCATGCCCTCGGTGGCAACGGCTGTGCCGAACAGTCCGGCAGCGGTTCCCGAGATCATCGGCAGCGCATGCATGCCGCAGTAGAAGCTGCCCAGGATCGAAGCCGAAATGGCGATGACGGGCATCGCAGTCGATTCCATACCGACCGCCAGCCCGGAGATGATGTTCGTCGCGGAACCCGTGGCGCAGGAAAGCGCGATCATTCTTACGGGCCGGTAGCGGTGCTCGGTGTAGTACTCCGTAATCCAGACAAACAGGAAAGAGTTGGCCATTCCGATCAAGCCGGCGAAGAAGAACCAGAGGTAATTCGAACCTGGAATATGGCCCAGCAGGAAGCGGGTGGACAGGTAAATGCCCACCGCGCCGAGCGCAGTCGTGATGTAGTAGCCCCGGTTGAGTGCGACCATCGGATCCTCAGCCTCGCTCTTCAGCCGCACCGTGTAGATGCCGACGATCGACGCCAGCAGTCCAAACGCGCGAGCCACGAAGGGGAAGAAGATCGCCAGGATGGCCGCTTCCGGCGCGTAGTTCTTCAAGCGGGCGAACAACGCGACGGCCAGAATCATGGTGCCGATATTCTCGGCGGCTGTGGACTCGAACAGGTCTGCGCCGCGTCCCGCGCAGTCTCCCACGTTATCGCCCACCAGGTCGGCGATAACAGCCGGGTTTCGGGCATCGTCCTCGGGAATCCCCGCCTCCACCTTGCCCACCAGGTCGGCGCCGACGTCTGCTGCCTTGGTGTAGATGCCCCCGCCCAGTTGGGCAAACAGCGCCACAAAGCTGGCTCCAAACCCGAACCCGACGATCTCGTAAGGTACAGTCTCCGGCCGGCTCAATCCGCCGAAGGCCAGAAAGATGAGGCTCACGCCGAGCAGCGACAGCGAAACGACGGAAAGCCCGGTCACCGCGCCTCCGCGCAGCGCCATGCGCAACGCTCCGTTGAGGCTGGTCCGTGCTGCCGATGCGGCCCGCAGGTTTGCGCGAATGGAGACGAACATGCCCGAGAAGCCCGCGAGGCCCGAGCAGATGGCTCCGGCAAAAAAGCTGACCACCGTCTTCAGAGCAAGCGCCTGGCCCTTATGCATGAATAGATACAGCACATAGATGACAACCGCGAGTACCACCGAAAACGCATAAATTGTCGTGTACTGGCGTTTCATAAACGCCTCGGCGCCTTCCTTGATGGCGGCTGCGATCTGCTGCATCCCTGGAGTGCCGGTGTCCGATCTCAAAACCTCGCGAGTGAATAAAGCCGCTATAAACAACGAAAAAAGGCTCACCCCGAGAAAAAACCATACCCAATGTTGAATCAGATTCAAATGTCCCTCCGGACAAGTTGGTTGCGCGCCGTGCGAAGCCCGGAGCAAGAGCAACTGTACAACACTCGTGCAATGTTATGTTCAGTTGTCATGCTTCTCAATGCCGCCACGTCGAATCCCGGCAAGCTCCGCGACTTCGGCTACGCCGTCGAGTTCCAACGAGACGACTTCAGCATCCAGCCCCTCCCCGGTCTGGCTGGAATCGTTGCGCCGCCGGAGGACGAACCCACGTTCGAGGCCAACGCGCGCGTCAAGGCGGCTTACTACTCCCGCCACGCACCCGGCCGGCTCGTCCTGGCCGACGACTCCGGGCTTGAAGTGGCAGCGCTGGGTGGAGCACCGGGTGTGCGAAGTGCCCGTTACGCAGACGACCAGCAACAAGCCCAGCGCCGGCCCTTGGATCCCGCACTCACGCTCGACGAGCGCAACAATGCCGCGCTGCTCGCAAGCCTTGCCGGAATCCCCGAAGACGGCCGCCGAGCAAGCTACCGCTGCGTCCTCGCTCTTGCCCGCGACGGCGAAGTCCTCCAGTCAGCCGAGGGGTGTCTCCACGGAGCGATCCTCACCGCGCCCCGAGGTTCCTCTGGTTTCGGTTACGACCCAATCTTTTATCTGCCGGAGTGCGGGTTCACTATGGCGGAGATCGATCCTGTCATGCGTATGAAGCTCAGCCACCGCGGCCGGGCACTTCGTAATCTGCTGCCTCTCATTACTGGCGAGTAGCCATAATCGCACCGATGGTCCGCTAATCGCACCATATCTCGCTGAAATGTTTGACTCGACTGTGCGCGGGCGAAATAATCCTCTTGCCTCCGCGCGTATCGGCACGTCCTTTGCAAGCGAGCGCCGCCGCGCAAAGCGCTCCTTAGGAGTTCCAAGCTTTATGGCAACAGCCGCAACCCCAGCACCTCCTGCAGGCTCCCACCGAGCGCCGCTTCGCGGAGTACAGCCCCTTCGCGCCGGTGAGGGGCACTCGTTTTTCTGGCGCCGCATGCACTCGCTCTCCGGCATTATTCCCATCGGAGCGTTTCTGGTGGAGCACATCGTCTCGAACTTCGAGACCTGGAACGGACCGCTCGCCTACGCCCAGCAGGTCAAGTTCCTCAATTCGCTCCCCCTGGTCCGCGTCCTGGAGTGGGTTTTCATTTTCATCCCGCTCGCGTTTCACGCGCTGTACGGTCTGTACATTGCCTTTCGTGGCCGCGTAAACGTGAATGTCTATCCCTGGGCAGGGAATTGGGGCTACCTCATTCAGCGTGTCACTGGGATCATCGCGTTCGCTTACATCATTCAGCACGTGTGGAGGCAGCGCTTCTCCGGAGTCATGCTGCCTGAGCACCCTGGCGCGGCGTTTGCGAAGGTCCAGCACGAGCTTTCCAATCCCTGGATGCTGGCTATTTATGTCATCGCCATGATTGCAACCTGCTGGCACTTCGGCTACGGCGTATGGCTCTTCGCCGCTAAGTGGGGCATCACCCCGGGTGACCGCGCCCGCAGGCGCTTCGGATACGTCTGCGGCGCGGTTGGAGCGGCTCTTTGCCTTATGGGCCTCATCAGCATCTACGCGGTCGTCTACAAGTATCCGAATGCGCCGGACGATGTGATGCCTGCCCAGCCTCCTGGAGTCGTGGAGCCCGCCCCTATTACGCCTCCGCCCGGTTCGGTCAACGCCAATCCTTCGCGGTTCCAGCAGTAGACCTCAGTTCAGCGCCAACCGAAAGTTCAGGATTCCGCTCATGGCAGCAGCAACACCCAGAATCATCGTTGTAGGCGGCGGCCTCGCCGGGCTCTCTGCCGTCATCAAGATCGCCGAGGCCGGCGGCAAGGTCGACCTCTTCTCCATCGTACCGGTCAAGCGCTCACACTCCGTCTGCGCTCAAGGTGGCATCAACTCCGCCAAGAACCTCAAGGGTGAGGGCGACTCCGCCTGGGCCCACTTCGACGACACCATCTATGGCGGCGACTTCCTTGCCAACCAGACACCCGTCAAGCAGATGTGCGAGCAGGGGCCGGCGATCATCGACCTGCTCGACCGAATGGGCGTGCCCTTCAACCGTACTCCGGAGGGCCTGCTCGACTTCCGCCGCTTCGGCGGCACACTCTTCCATCGCACGGCCTTCGCCGGAGCCACCACCGGCCAGCAACTCCTCTACGCCCTGGATGAGCAGGTCCGCCGATACGAGTCCGAGGGCAAGGTCACCAAGTACGAAGGCTGGGAGTTTCTCTCCGCCGTGCTCGACTCCAAAGGCACCTGCCGCGGCATCACCGCCATGGACCTGCGGTCCATGCAAACCCGGACCTTCCCAGCCGATGCCGTTATCGTCTGCACCGGGGGGAACGGAGCCATCTTCGGCAAGTCCACCAACTCGGTTGTCTGCACCGGCTCCGCACAGTCTGCGCTCTATCAGCAGGGCGCCTATTATGCCAACGGCGAGTTCATCCAGGTACACCCCACGGCTATTCCGGGCGAGGACAAACTCCGGCTCATGTCGGAGTCAGCCCGCGGCGAAGGCGGTCGTGTCTGGGTCCCGAAGGACAAAAACGACAAGCGATCCGCGCAGTCCATCCCCGAGGGCGACCGCTGGTACTTCCTCGAGGAGTGGTATCCCAAGTACGGCAACCTCGTCCCGCGCGACGTCGCTACCCGGGCCATCTTCAAGGTCGTCTACGAGCACGGCATGGGCATCGATGGCCAGCCCATGGTCTACCTCGACGTCTCCCATCTGCCCCCTGCCAGCCAGCACAAGCTTGAAGGAATCCTCGAAATCTACGAGAAGTTCGTAGGTGACGACCCGCGCAAAGTACCGATGAAAATATTTCCGGGTATGCACTACACGATGGGCGGCCTCTGGGTGGATTTCGACCAGCAGACCAATATCCCCGGTCTGTTTGCAGCCGGTGAAGCGGACTACTCCATCCACGGCGCGAACCGTCTCGGTGCTAACTCGCTGCTCTCCTGCATTTATGGTGGCTTTGTCGCCGGACCGGCAGCGATGAAGTATGCGCGCTCGGTGGACGCCCAGGAAGGCGACGGAGGCCACGCGGCCGAGCTTCAGCGCCAGAACGAGATGAACTCCGGGCTACTCAATAATCCCGGCACCGAGAACCCTTTCAAGATATGGCGCGAGCTCGGCGAAACGATGACCCAGCACGCCACCATCATCCGCTACAACAAGGGACTGGACGAGGCTGATGCCAAGATCGTCGAGCTGCTCGACCGGATGCGGAACGTAAACCTCTCCGACAAGACCCAGTGGGCCAACACCAGCTTCGCGTTCACCCGGCAGCTCTACAACATGCTTCACCTGGCCAGGGTGATCGTGCAGGGTGCCCGTCTGCGGGACGAGAGCCGGGGCGCACACTACAAGCCTGACTTCCCCGAGCGCAACGACGAGAAGTTCCTCAAGACCACGAAGGCCGCCTTCACCGGCGAGGCCCCCCGGTTCGAGTACGAGGAAGTCGACCTCAGCCACATCAAACCGCGGCCACGCCGTTACGACGTAACCGCCTGAGGCCAAACTACCCGATGCAGACAGGCAGAACCAGTCCGATTGACCGCGAGCTCAGAAAGGAACATCCTACTGTGCATTATGGATGCGCATCCGACTCTGACCATGTTTGTCTATGTCGCCCTCATCGTGTTTGCCTTGATCGTCATCGCGTACTGGGTCATCTACACCCGCCGGCTGAAGACCTCGCCGCGGCTGGGCAAGAACGAAGGGATTGCACTCGCCACGGAAGAGCGCGAGCGCAGCGACAATCCGCGTCACGCTGCCTGAATGGCTGGTGTGGCTCCCGGGTTGGAAGTCTGAGGAGAGTACTGCCCGCTGCGCAGCGGTTTCCCGGAAACGGCAAGTGGAATGAGAACAAGGGCTTCGGCTCCTGAGGGACAAATCGGAATGGCGACTGCAACGCTTGAGACATCGAACCACGCAACCACCCCACGGCAGAACGGCCGTACCATTCGGGTCGAGGTTTACCGCCAGGAAACTCCCGACAAGCCGGGCCGCACCGAGAAATTTTCCATCCCTTACCGGCCGAATCTGAACATCACCAGCCTCCTTGGCGAGATCGCACTCAATCCTGTCACTGAGGAAGGGAAGCCGACCACCCCGATCACCTATGACTCCAACTGCCTGGAGGAGATCTGCGGCTCCTGCGCTATGCTGATCAACGGCAAGGCCCGGATGGCCTGCTCCGCCCTGGTGGACAAGCTCGATCAGCCGATCCGCCTTGCCCCACTTTCCAAGTTCCCGATCGTGCGTGACCTCTCCGTTGACCGCTCCGTGCTCTTCGAGAACCTCAAGGCGGTCCAGGCCTGGGTGCCCATTGACGGCACCTATGACCTCGGTGCAGGACCGCGCCAGTTCCCGCAGATTCAGGAGCAACGTTACCCCCTCTCCAACTGCATCTCCTGCTGCTGCTGCATGGAGGTCTGCCCCCAATTCAACGATGCCACCGGTTTCGTCGGCGCGGCTACCATCGCTCAAGTCAAGCTCTTCAACATGGATCCGGCGGGAGCCGTCCTGAAGGAAGAGAGGCTGCGCGCTATGGCCGGCGACGGCGGCATCCAGGAGTGTGGCTACGCCCAGAACTGCGTGGAAGCCTGCCCCAAGCAGCTCCCGCTCACTGAGGCCATCTCCGACGTGGGCCGCGATGTGATCGTCCAGCAGGTCAAGGACTTCTTTACCCGCTAATTCGCGAATTCAGAGAAGCCTCTGTATCTACTAGATTCAGGCCACTTAGCGTGTCACATTAGATTCCCCTGACTGCGCATATCCCACTTCTCGGAGTGGGATAGACTTTTGCCTGCCCGCGTGAATGAATGGACATAACCAGTCCGCCTCCACGGAGTCTTAACAGCAATGGCCACACCTGTTGCAGTTCCGCTCAGCCAGAGCGAGATGTCGATGAACGAGATCGAGCGCGCCGAGTCTCTGGCGCGCCGTTACCACGCCGAGTTCGTTGACCTCAAGAACTTTAAGATCTCCCACGAGCTCTTCAAGAGCGTTCCTGTGGATATGATGTTCCGCTACAACTTCGTGCCACTGGAGCAGCTCGAAGGCCGCCTTGCCATCGCCGTCAGCGATCCCTCTCGGCTCATGATGCTCGATGAGATCTCCGGCTTGCTCGGCCAGCGCTTGATTGTCCGCGTCGCCACGCTCTCGCAGATCACAGACCTGCTCAAAAAAACGGAACAGAGTCAGCGGGTCCTCGAAGAAGCCAGCGAGGGGCTCGCCTTCGACGTCCTCACCGGCGACGACAATGCCGACGAGAACATCTCTATTGAACGGCTCACCGGCGAGGGCGATATCTCCCCCATCATCCGCCTGGTGGACACCACGATCTTCACCGCACTCGAGCGCCGCGCGTCCGACATTCACCTGGAAACCTGCGATGACTCGCTGCTCGTTAAGTACCGCATCGATGGTGTCCTGCAGCAGGCCATGGCTCCCATCGCGCGAGAGCACCACCAGACCATTCTCTCCCGTGTCAAGGTGATGAGCGAGCTCGACATTGCCGAGCGCCGCGTCCCCCAGGATGGTCGATTCCGCGTCCGATACAAGGGCCGCCTCATCGACTTCCGCGTCTCCATTATGCCCACTGTCCATGGCGAGAACGCCGTGCTCCGCGTGCTTGATAAGGAGTCGATGTCGGAGAAGTTCAAGAAGCTCTCGCTCGACGTGGTCGGTTTTGACGACGACGACCTCCGCCGCTTCCGCCGCTACATCAAGGAACCTTATGGCATGGTGCTGGTCACCGGGCCCACCGGTTCCGGCAAGACCACTACGCTCTACGCCGCGCTCAACGAGATCAAGTCCGAAGAGGACAAAATCATCACCATTGAGGACCCGGTCGAGTACCAGATTCGCGGCATCACGCAGATCCCCGTCAATGAGAAGAAGGGCCTCACCTTCGCTCGCGGCCTTCGATCTATCCTCCGCCACGATCCCGACAAGATCCTGGTCGGCGAGATACGGGATGCCGAAACCGCGCAGATCGCGATCAACTCCGCCCTCACCGGTCACCTCGTCTTCACCACCGTCCACGCCAACAATGTGGTCGACGTTCTCGGCCGCTTCCTCAACATGGGCGTCGAGCCTTACAACTTCGTCTCGGCGCTCAACTGCATCCTCGCCCAGCGGCTCGTTCGCACAGTCTGCGAGTTCTGCGTGCGCAACGTCAGCTACTCCGATGACGAGCTGCTCTCCAGCGGCCTCGAACCCCAAGAGTGGAAGGGCTTCCAGTTCCGCGAAGGCACAGGCTGCATCGAGTGCGGCGGCACCGGATACCGTGGCCGTTCCGCCATCCATGAGCTGCTCGAACTCGACGACGAGATCCGCGAGATGCTGCTCGCCAAGAAGCCCGGCAGCGAGATTCGCAAGAAGGCCCGTGACAAGGGGATGAAGTTCCTGCGCGACTCTGCCCTTGATCGTGTCCGTAGCGGCATCACCACCCTGAAGGAGATCAATAAGGTCACCTTTATCGAGGCCGGGAGATAACGCGGTGACGCCGCAGGTACCCTCAATTCGTACAGCAATGTCGCAGGTAGACTAGGACGAATGGAATTTCTGCCGAGAACGTCAGGAGCACGGCCACGGCTGGCCTGTGAGCTTCGCTCCGAGGGCATCGTCGCCGCTCGAGCGGACGAGGCCTCGGACCTGCTCGCCGCGATCTCCCGCAGCAATCTCGGCAATGCTGTTCTTCCCCTGGTCCGAGTCGGCGAAGTTCCAGGCAGCCACGCTTTCGGGACCGAGCGTCCCGCGGTGGTCGCCGCTCTCCGCAAGGCAGTTGAGGCTGTCCTCCAGCGCAGCCGCGATCTTACCCTCATCGTGCCCGACGGCGCGGCGCGTGTCCTGCTCCTCGACTTTGACGCTTTGCCCACAAAGCCGGCCGAAGCGCTTTCGGTAGTCCGCTTCCGGCTCAAGAAGCTTGTGCCTTTCGAGGTAGAGCACGCGGCGGTCAGCTATCAGGTCATGGCCTCCTCCCGCGACTCGATCCAGGTTCTCGCCGTAGCCATGCCTGGCGATCTGATCGCGGAGTACGAATCCCTCGTTCACGATGCGGGGTTCGAGCCCGGTGCAGTTCTGCCCAGCACCCTGGCCGCCATCGCCGGCCTGCGAGAGGGAGACCGTCCAGCGCTCGTCGTCAATGCCTGCCACGATGGCGTCACCACCGCGATCGTCCACGGCGGCATGCTCCTGCTTCATCGCACGGTCGATCTCAGCGCCTCCGCAAGCTCCTCGCCGGAATATGATCCCTGCGCAACCGCAGTCGCGCCGACCACGCCGGCCGAGACCAGCATCTCCGCCATCGCAGCTCGCCTCGCTGCGGGCCGTACTGCGGTGGTTTCTGAGCCCCCTGCTGCACCTGCGGCCAACGCCAGCCGCACCGAGATCACCCAGGCCGTCAGCGTCGCCGGCGCATACTTTGAGGACACCCTGGAGGCCCATCCCTCAGTAATCCTCTCCGCCGGAACCCTGGGTGCGGCCGCTCTCACCGGCATGCTTGACTCCGCAGGCATCCGTCCGGTCGCCGTGCAGGAGCTCGTGGATCGCAATATGCTCGGCGTCGGCGCCTCCACTGGGGCCGCCGCCATTCCCCTGGGATGGCTCGCGGGTGTTCGGGGGGCGCTGACGCTCTGATGCGTGTCTCCGTCAATCTCGCAACCCATCCGTTCGTTGAGCTCCGGCCCATATTGGCGCGCCTGCGTATTGCAATGGCATTCCTTGCGCTGCTTGCGGTCGGCCTCGGAATCGCCCTACACATCTCATCCCGACGCGTCAGCGCTGCCGAAGCCCGCATGCAGGATCTCCGCAACCAGACCGCAGCACTCGTGGATGAACGCACCGCCAACGAGCAACGCATGCGGCAGCCGCAGAACCTCGCGATCCTCGATCGATCCCGGTTCCTCAACGAGGTCTTTGCGCGCAAGAGCTTCAGTTGGACCGCGGTCATGATGGACCTCGAAAACGTGCTTCCAGCAGGCGTCCAGGTCAGCAGCATCGAGCCAATCATTACCGCGGACGGTGACGTGAACATTCGGCTCCGCGTCAGTGGAGAGCGCGACCGCGAGGTTGAACTTGTCCGCAATCTGGAGCGCTCGCAGCGCTTCATCTCCCCGCGTCCGATCACCGAGTCCGCCCACTCCCAGGACCAGAACCGGCCCGTATCGCCGGGCCTGCCTCCCGGGGCGGTGGAGTTTGAGATCCTCAGCGGCTATAACCCGCTGCCGGCGCAGAAAGCCGCCATCCAGAAAGATAAGACTACCTCCAGTCACGCCGCCGCAAAAACATCTTCCTCGGCACCGCCATCGAAGAAGCCAGCTCCTGCGGGAGGCGCCCGATGAGTACCGCCACTGTCGTACGTTCCGCCCCCACGTCCAGCAACACCCCTCCGACTCGAAATGGCAGCTGGCTCACGCCGCTCAACCTGCACTGGGCGGCCGGGGGGCTGCTGGTCCTGCTCAACCTCTACCTCATCGTCCATCTTTTTGTGCTCTGGAGTGTCTCCCGCAACTACAACGCCGAGGCCTTCGAGCAGCAGAACACGCAACTGCGCGTGGCGCGCGTAGCAGCCCAGCCGCTTCGCGGTTTGGATGAAAAGCTCGCCGCCGCCACGGCGGGAGCAGATGGCTTCTACAAGGACCGACTCCCCCAGACCTACTCCGAGGTGATCTCCGAGTTCGGCGCCCTTACCCGCAAGGCCGGCGTCCGCCTCACCGGCGCGCAGTACACGCCCGCCATCGTGCTGCCCAACTCCACCGGCCAGCTCACCGAACTCGACATCGATGCCCGCCTCAGCGGCGAGTACCGGCCCCTCGTCCAGCTGCTCAATTCGCTCGAGCGCGATAAGACTTTCTTTGTTATCAGGACCGTTATCTTCAACGGCCAACAGAGCGGCGCCGTCAACCTACGGCTCCGAGTGACCACCTATCTGCGCGGAGGCGCTCCCCCGACTGACTCCGCCGCCTCATCCTCCGGCGCGTCGTCAAATGCCGTCGCAGAACCCCCCGCAGGGAGGTCCGCGCCATGAACCTCGGCACTGCAGACCGCCGCAAAACCATCACCGCCGTCGTGCTCGGCGTGATCGCTCTCGCTGCCTGCGGCTACATCTATAGCGAGCTGTTCGGAACCGGCGGCTCAACAGCTCCCCCTGCTCCCATCTCCACCGCTGTCCCCGCTACAGGCAGACAGCCCGTTGCTGCTGAGGCTGCTCAGCATGCTGCCCGACGCGTCACCGTCTCCGGTACGCTCGATCCCAACCTGCATATGCAGGCCATGCTGGTCAGCGAGTCCGTTGCCTACTCCGGCGTGGGTCGCAACATCTTCTCCGCCCAATCCGCTCCGCCTCTGGTCAAGGTCCCGGAACCCATCAGTTCCGCGCGCCCTGGCCGTCCGGTGGCTTGCCCACCCAACTGCCCTCCTCCTCCTCCGCCACCGCCCATCGCGCTGAAGTTCTTCGGAGTGGAGAGCGACGAGAGAGGCACGCGCCAGGCCTGTCTGCTCCATAACGACACCGTCTACCTTGCCTCCGCCGGAGACGTTGTCATGCGCCGCTACAAGGTTCTCTCCATTGGGCCGCGGTCCATTCAGGTGCAGGACCTCCAGACGAACAACACCGAGACCCTGCCGCTGCTGAGCAACTGATGCTTGTCCCCTTCCAGCCCGGCTGTCCTCCTCAGGGCCAGTGCTGCGTTGATTCCGCACCCACTCCTGTACACGCTCAGCCCAATGCTCCCGCGTCTGCCGATGAAGGCTACATGCTGCTCGGCCTGATCGTCGCCATCGCCATCCTTCTGCTCTGGCTGTCCGTCGCCGCGACGCATGAAGCCTTCGCCATCCGACGCGAGCGCGACGTCGAGACCGCTCGTAGGGCGGACCAGTACGTTCGTGCCATTCGTCTTTATTACCTCAAATTCGGCCACTACCCCGGGTCGCTCGAGCAACTGGAACAGACCAACAACATCCGCTTCCTCCGCCGCCGCTGGATTGACCCGCTCACCGGAACCACCGATTGGCGCATCATCGCTGTCGGGCAGAACAAGACCACTCCTCGTGGCTTCTTTGGCCAGCCGCTCGCCGGGCTTCCCACTACCGGGATCGGGGCCCCGATTGCAGGGGCACAATCGCCAGCGACGCCCGGAGCCGCTCCTGCTGCTGCTGGATCAGCCGTGCCGGGCGCGCCAGCTGGGTTAGTGCCCGGGACACCCGGCTTCTCCCTTGGCTCGGTTGGGCTGCCTGCTGCGAGCACTCCGGCCGCTGGCGGCGCTTCCGCAACGTCTCCGCCATCCGCATTCGGAGGAGCGCCCAGCAGCTTCGGTGCGCCCGCTCCCTCCAGCACCGGACAACCGGGCTCAACCAGCGCGGCCGGAAGCTCCACCACCGCATC
>Ga0207667_10007371_pt1 | contig 13236 bp, 9 predicted proteins | sample KBSCornC52_FD_184301 | JGI IMG/M metagenome (GOLD analysis project Ga0207667, IMG submission 184301) | Corn rhizosphere microbial communities from Kellogg Biological Station, Michigan, USA - KBS Corn C5-2 (SPAdes) (version 2) | ecosystem: Host-associated > Plants > Roots > Rhizosphere > Soil ...
TCCTGCCGGAACTGAAATCGCGGGCAGCGCGGTGACAGTGATGTAGTAGCACGAGCGCATCCAATCGATATAGCTGCGCATCGAGACGCCTTCGATTTCGCGCGGATAAGGCTGATTCACATCGAAAGGCGCAACCTGAACGGTGGGCAGGACCCAATAGTCGTACCTGCTCATGAAGTCGCCGGTCCGCTCGAGCAACCTGCTCCATGCGGTATCGGCTCTCGCGAGATCGGAAACGGTCAGCCGGCGGCCGCGCTCGATCTCTTCGACGACCGTATCTTTCAGCTGATTCGGATGCTGCCTGAGTAGTTCATCGAAGCGGGAGAAGAATGTGGCAGCCCGCCACGTGCGGAAGATTTCGTCGGCGTCCGTAAGATCCGGTTGCGCCTCTTCGACCACGCAACCCAGCGATTCGAAGGTCTTTCGATGGCGCTCGAAGACGTCAATAACGCGCTTCTCGAAGACGGCGCCCGCGAGCGTGGGACACCACGCGATGCGCTTCGAATCCACTTTCGCGTCGAGTGGTTGAGCGAACCGCGCGCCGGGTTCGTCCAGAGACATGGCCGATCGCGAGTCCGGCCCGGCCATGACGGACAGCAGCAGGGCCGTATCCGCCACGGCTCGCGCCATGGGCCCGAGCACGCTCAGAGCCTGCCACGGCGACCCCAGGGATGGCACAACCGGCACGCGGCCCGGCGAAGTCCGGAAGCCGACGACGGAGCAGAAACTTGCCGGATTCCGCAGGGATCCTCCCATATCGCTGCCGTCTGCGAGCGGAAGCATTCCGCAGGCGAGCGACACGGCCGCTCCCCCGCTCGAGCCGCCGCACGTCTTTGTCGTGTCGTATGGGTTGCGGGTGGCGCCGAAAACCGGATTGAATGTTTGGGAGCCGGCGCCGAATTCGGGTGTGTTGGTTTTGCCTATGAGGATGGCTCCGGCGTCGCGAATGCGCTCTACAGCGAGCGCGTCGCGTTCCGGCACGTTGTCGCGGAAAATGGGCGAACCGTATGTCGTCCGAATTCCTTTGGTATCCAGCAGGTCCTTGTGAGCGATAGGCAGTCCGTGCAGCGGGCCGAGGAAACGGCCGTGCGCCGCGTTCTCATCGGCCTCTTTGGCCCGCGCCGCGGCCTGCTCCGGGATACAGGTGACGATCGCATTCACCGTTGGGTTTACGCGCTCGATTTGTTGCAGGTGAGCATCCAGTAATTCGCGCGCGGAAAGCTTTTTCGCTCGGACGAGACGCGCCATTTCGGTGGCAGTCAGGAAACAGAGATCGTTCATGCCGGTGCGCCCAATGTAAACCATCGCTGCGCGCGGATGTGCGTTGCACCGATGCGAAAATGGGAGGCAAGTGGATTTTCTCTCCGGTCTTAATCCCCAACAGCGTGAAGCAGCCGAAACAACCGAAGGCCCGGTATTGATCCTGGCCGGCGCAGGCAGCGGCAAGACGCGCGTGATCACGCATCGGATCGCGCATCTGATTACCGCAAAGCACGTGCCGCCCTCGGCAATTCTCGCGGTCACGTTCACCAACAAGGCCGCGGAAGAGATGCGGTCGCGCGTGTCGTCGCTGCTCGAAGGCATTCCTGTTACAGGCACGCCGCTGCTCTCGACGTTTCACTCGTTTTGCGTTCGGCTGTTGCGGAGGGATGGGGATGGTCTGGCATCAATACGGCCGGGTTTTACCCGCACATTTTCGATTTACGACGACGAAGATCAGCTCGCGATTATCAAAGCGGCGTACCGGCGGATGGGGCTCGACGAGAAGGCGATGCCCTATCGGGCGACGCTTTCTCAAATCAGCCACGCAAAGAATCTGAAAAAGACGCCGCAGGAGCTGTATAACGAATCGGCCGATCCGCGGATTACGAAAATAGCGGCGGTTTTCGAGGAATACGAAAAGGCTTTGCGGCAGGCGAACGCGCTCGATTTCGACGACCTGCTGCTCGAAAGCGTGCGGCTGCTGTATCACGACCAGGAGACGCGGGAGGCCTGGAACCGGCGATTGAGCTACATCATGATCGACGAATATCAGGACACGAACCGCAGCCAGTATGAGCTGATGCGGCTGCTTTCGCAGCGGCACGACAACGTCTGCGTGGTGGGCGATGAAGACCAGTCAATCTACAGCTGGCGCGGCGCGGATATCCGTAATATTCTCGATTTCGAAAAGGATTTTCCGCGCGCGAAAACGATTCGCCTCGAGCAGAATTACCGCTCGACGAAGAATATTCTGGAAGCCGCGAGCGTGCTCATCACCAACAACAAAGAGCGCAAGGGAAAGTGGCTGTGGACGGAAGCGGGCGAAGGCGATCTGATCAGTATTTATCCGGCGTTTGACGCCGAGAACGAGGCGCTGTTCATCGCGGACACGACGGAGAAGATTCTGAGGCAGCACCGCGACTGGCGCGTGGCGGTTCTTTACCGGACGAACTTCCAATCGCGGCAGATCGAAGAAGCGATGCGGCGCTATAACCGCAAATACACGATCGTCGGCGGCTTCAGTTATTACCAGCGCGCGGAAGTGAAAGACATCATCGCGTACTTAAAGCTGGCGCAATCGCAACAGGATTCGATCAGCCTGACGCGGATCTTCAACGTCCCGGCGCGCGGGATCGGGCGAACGACGGTGGAGCAGGCCGAAGCCTACGCCATGACAAACGGGCTGAGCCTGTGGGATGCGATCGGGCAGATGCTCGAAAACAACGAATTCGGCACCCGGGCTCATGCGGCCGTGCTGGCGTTTCGGAACCTGATCGAGGAATTAGCCGAGGCGGTGCGAACACTGCCCCTTAATGAAGCGTTGAAACTGATCGAGGAGCGCACGGGTTACCGGCGCGTCCTCGAGCAGGAGGATTCAGAGGAAGCGCGGCAGCGGCTGGGGAATCTGGACGAATTGATGAACGCCGCGGCGGAAGCAGTGGAGCGCGGGGAGAGCGTGACCGACTTTCTGGATCATGCGGCCCTGGTCGCCGATGCGGATTCGGTGGATGAGACGTCGCAGGTGACGCTGATGACTATCCATAACGCCAAGGGCCTGGAGTTTCCGGTGGTGTTCCTGGCGGGCATGGAGGATGGGCTGTTTCCGCACAGCCGGTCGCTGCTGAGCGAAGCGGCGATGGAAGAAGAGCGCCGGCTCTGCTACGTGGGCATGACCCGGGCGGAGAAGCGGCTGGTGATGAGCTGGGCGAAGTTCCGGCGCAAGTTTGGAGGCGGAGAGCAGGAGCGCACGATTGGCTCGCGCTTCCTGAAGGAAGTGCCGTCGAGCCTGACAATCAGCATGGGGGTGGAGGAAGAAGACGTTCCTCAGGTGGATCTGCTGGCCGAGCAGCATCAGGTACGCCAGGAATCCAGGAAGAACCTGTATACGGGCAAGACTTACAACTCGCTCGAGAATATTTCGCAGTTTTTCAAAGAGCGCGGAATGAATGTGCCGGTGCGGCCGCAGGGGATTGCGACTCCGACGCCGCGGCCTGCCGGCTCAGCGCCGGCATCCCGGCCACCTGCATCCGCGACTTCTCCGCGACCGCCGCAAACAGGCGGAGTGGCCCCAAGAACGCCTCTGATTCCTCCGGTGCAATCGAAAACGACGCTGCCCAAAGCGCCTGCGGGGCCGAAACAGCCGGCGCGAACAGGTACATTAGTAAGACACCCCCGATACGGCGTCGGCGAGATCGTGCGCCGGGAAGGCGATGGCGACGACGCGAAGCTGGTGGTGCAGTTCCGGAATTACGGACTAAAGAAACTGGTGGAGAAATACGCGGGCCTCGAAAGGGCTTGATAAAAAAGACAGGGCCTGAACGACAAGAATGAATACGAAGAACGTTACTGATACCGAAGAGCGTAAAAAGCTGAAGCGCGCGGCGCGCAAGAAGGCGGCTCCGAAGGCGAAACGCGCCCAGGGAGTGGCGCGCGGCTCAGTGAAGAAAAAAGTGAAGCAGATGGTGAAAGGACAGCGGAAGCGCTGATTTGCCGATTTGTCGAGGCTCTTTCGCACCCGCAGCATCGATGCGCTGATTCGGGCGTCCGAAGAGCCGGACAAGCGGCTCCGCAAGAGCCTTGGACCCTGGAGCCTGACCGCGTTCGGAGTGGGCGCGGTTATCGGCTCGGGTATTTTCATCCTGACCGGCACGGCAGCGGCCGGTCAGGAGCTACAGTTCAAATCCATTCTTAACGCGCCGGTTCTTGACCTGCTCATCTCATTGATGAACGGCGGTGGCGGCAACGCCGTTTCCACCATCGGGCGGCAGGGCGCGGGGCCGGGCATTTCCTTATCTTTCCTGGTCACGGCATTTGTGTGCAGTTTCGCGGCGCTGTGCTACGCGGAACTGGCGTCGATGATCCCTATCGCGGGCAGCGCTTATACGTATGCCTATGCGATTCTGGGCGAGATCTTCGCGTGGATCATCGGGTGGGATCTGATTCTGGAATATGCCGTGTCGAATATGGCGGTCGCGGTGGGCTTTTCGGCTTATTTCAACGACCTGCTCGATGGCGTATTTCACGTGCATTTGCCGAAGGCGTTCGCGAACCCGATGATCGCGAACGGCGCTTACACGGGAAGTTATTTCAATATTTCGGCGCTGGTAATTCTGCTGATCCTCACTTATGTGCTGGTGCGCGGCGTGCGTGAAAGCGCGGGCACGAACAATGTGATGGTGGTGGTGAAGATCGCAGCGATTCTGATTTTCGTGTTCGGAGCGGCGCACGCGGTGAAGACCACGAACTGGCATCCGTTTCTGCCGAATGGTTATTCGGGGATGCTGACCGGCGCGGCGATCGTGTTCTTCACGTATATCGGGTTCGACTCGGTCTCGACCGCAGCGGAAGAGTGCCGCCAGCCGCAGCGGGACCTGCCGTTCGGCATCATCATGACGCTCGTGGTGTGCGCGGTGCTCTATATCTCGGTTGCGCTGGTGCTGACAGGCATTGCGAACTGGAAGACGCTCAACAGCGCGGCGCCGGTAGCGGATGCGCTGAAGGCGCTGGGCATGAACCGGATCCGCGGGTGGGTGAACGCGGGCGCGCTGGTAGGGATGATTTCGTCCCTGCTGGTGTTTCAGTTCGGGCAGGCGCGGGTGTGGTTCGCGATGTCGCGCGACGGACTGCTGCCGAAAGCGTTCTCGAAGGTCCATCCGAAGTTCAAGACGCCGCATGTGAGCACGTGGATTGCGGGGCTGTTCGTCGGGATCCCGGCGGGAGTCTGGGATATTGGGACGTTCGCGGATCTTTCGAATATCGGGACGCTGTTCGCGTTCATCGTGGTATCGGCGGGCGTGCTGGTGCTGCGGAAGACGCAGCCGGAGAGACCGAGATCGTTTCGGGCGCCATGGTCCCCGGTGACGCCAATCCTGTCGATTATCTTTTGCCTGGTGCTGATGTTGGCGCTGCCGCTCGAGACGTGGCTGCGGTTCTTCGTGTGGCTGTGCATCGGGCTGGTGATCTATGGATTATTCGGCAGAAAGCACAGCGTGCTCGAGTCCGGGGAAGAGCCACTGGCGAGTCCGGCGGTAATTCCTTAGAGAGGCAACAGATTCGCGCCGCGGGATCGGGGGTGATGCGCGAAGGCTTCGGCCAGAGCATAACCGGACTCGAGGCCGCGAAAACGCGCGACCTGAGTTTGCAGCGCGTAGTAGCGATCGGGAGATTGCGAGGCGTGAGCGTAGCAGGCGGCGCGCTTCACCGGTTCCACAGAGGTGATGTCCACGTAAGAATCCGGGCGGAACATCTGCGTGTCTTCTCCGTCGGAAACTTCATAAAAAAAGAGCGCGAAGCCGCGGCCGAGCTTGTTCCAGGCGTCGTAAGCGAGATTCGAGATGGCGCGGTGATCGGGGTGATTGTCGAGCGGCCAGTGGGTGAAAAGCGCGTCCGGCTTTTCGGCAGCCAGCATGGCGCGGAATTCGTCGTAATGCGCGCGATCGACGACGGCGTTGGCATCGCATTGTGAAGCGAAGGCGGCGCGGGCATGCAGAATTTCGCAGGCTTTGCGCGCTTCGGCGACGCGGGGGTTGGCTTCGGGATCCGGGTCCGGGCAGGTCTTTTGGCCCCGGTTTAGATAGAGCAGAACGACGTCGTGGCCGGAAGAGGAATAGCGCGCAACCGTGCCGCCGCAGCCGTATTCGGGATCACCCGGATGACCGCCGGCGACGACGATTTTCAGCTTGCGCGTTTGGGCGAGCGAAGGCAGCACAACTGCGCCGCCGAAGAGAGCCCGTCTGGTAAATTGCACTTCGATTTTCCACGCACAACGCGCCACCCTGTCGGTGGCCTGTGCGCCCCCTGCGAGTATATAGAACGATGAACCGCAGAGAGTGGATAACGGGCGCGGGAATGGGACTAGCGACGCTGGCGGCGGGGGGCGCTCAGGCCGCGGCGAATATCACGGCGGGCGATCTCGAGATTTTCGTGGTGCATGTGAACGCGCGGGGGAACTGGGTGATCGCGCGGCTTCGTTCGAGCGCCGGCGTCACGGGAATTGGCGAAGCGTCGCACGGAAAGAACGATGCGCTCACCGTTCGTTATCTGCGTGATTTCGCCGCGCTGCTGAAGGGCCGCAGCATCTTCGATATCGAATGGCTGCGCGAACAGGTGAAACCTCATATCGCAGAGGGCGGAACAAGCGCCGCCTCCGCGCTGAGCGCGCTCGAACAATGCTCGTGGGACATCATCGGCCAGGCGATGAACGTTCCGGTTTATGAGTTGTTTGGCGGAGCGTTGACAACGTCCATCCGGATTTACGCGAACATCAATCGCTCAACCGATCCGAGAACGCCGTCCGGGTTCGCGTCCATGGCGGAACGAGCGATCAGGGCGGGGTTCGACGCGGTGAAGCTGGCGCCCTGGGACGATATGCCTGCGAACCGATCGGATGCGGCGAAGGTCGAAGAGATTACGCAACTCGGGATCGATCGGGCTGCCGCGGTGCGGAAGGCGATCGGCCCGCAACGGGATTTGCTGCTCGACGCGCACAGCAAGTTCGACCTGGAGCGCGGACTGAAACTTATTGCGCGAGTGGAACCGCTGAAGCTCTTCTGGCTGGAGGAGGTGACGCTGCCACCGGATTTGCCGAAGATCCGCCGCGCGGAGAAGATGCCGACGGCGGGCGGCGAGGTGCTTTATGGGACGAAAGGTTTCTATCCGTATATTGCGGCCGGCTCGGTCGATATCGCGATGCCGGACGTGAAATATTGCGGGGGCATGCTGGAGATCAAGAAAGTGGGCGCGCTGGCGGATGCGGCTGGATTGAAGGTTTCGCCGCATGGACCGGCGAGCCCGGTGGGGAATGCGGCGGCTGCGCAGGTTTGCGCAACGATGCCGAATTTTCTGATTCTGGAATTTTCTTACGGAGAAGTACCGTGGCGCGCGGAGCTGATCGATCCGCCGGAAGAGGCAACGCATGGCCACCTGCAGGTGACCACGCGTCCGGGTTTGGGAATTCGATTGAACGAAAAGACGGCTGCGAAATACAAAGCGAGCTAATTGTTACTGGGCTGGCGGAGGTCCGCCGGGACCGCCCGCAGGACGTTCGCCGGGCGCCCCGGCATCGGGCCCCTGCTTCGGGTGCTCCTCGCCGCGATGGCAGGTGTAGCAGGTGACGCGTTCGTTGCCGTTGAAATAAGTCTGGTTTACCTGCCGGACCATGGTGAGCATCTGCCGCGCGACTACTTTGTGGTGATTTTCATCACTCGCGAAGTCGCCCATAACATGGCAGGTGGTGCAGCGGACCCCGAGACCGACTGTAAACGCGCGCATGGTCGCCATGACTTCGTCCGGTTTCAGAATCTTGAGATTTTTCGGAGGACCCATTGGTCCACGACCACGACCAGCCGGCGGAGCGGCTGAGGGCTCCTGAGCAAGAGCAAAGGCCGCGGAAAGAAGCGCGAAAAGAAAAATTGCTGATAGACGGCGCATGACAGGTAGTTTAGTGCACGCGGGCATAGCCGGATTGTAAAAAGATTTGATCAATGAGCCCGTCCGGAACGCCCTCAGAAGACGAATTTGGCGCCGAGCTGGATGAGACGCGGCGGGAGACGATCCGAGCTGATAGTGCCGAAATTCGAATTGCCGAGGGTTGAGTTCGGGTTACTGAAATGCGGGTTGTTAAAGAGGTTAAAGAAGTCCGCTTCCACCCGCAGACGCTTCGATTCGGCGCCGAGCCGCGTCTCTTTCGCGACCGAGAAATCCCAGTTTTGAATGCCCGGACCACGTACGTGGCCGACACCCGAATTGCCGAAGGTGTAGGCGGGCGGGGCGGCGAAGCAACCGGTATTGAACCACTGCTGAACCGTTTTGGGGGTGGCGACGCTGGTGCAAGTGATATTGGCGCGATTGCTGCCCGAGTTGTTATTCAGCAGGTTGTTGGCGACGCTGATCAGCAGTGGCTGACCAGCCTGGAAGGTCGTAATTCCGTTGATGGACCAGCCGCTCAGAAGATAACCTGCCGCGCCTGACCTCCCTTTACCGAAGGGAAGCTCATACGCGTAAGTCAGCACAAGATTCTGAGGTACATCCACGAGCTTGAATCCCTGGCTCAGGGCGTAGTTCAGCTTGTCGTTCCAGGGGTAGAGGATATTCGTGGTGTTGTCCATGGTCTTCGACCACGTATAAGAGGCGAGGAAGAAGAGGCCCTTGCTGAAGCGCTTCTCGGCCTTTACCTGGAGCGCGTTGTAATGCGATGTGCCGTCGCCGTTACGCTGATCGACGGTCGGAATATTCGGCGCGACGGAGTAGAACGGCAGCCGCGGTCCGATCGCTCCCGGGCCTGGCAGGCTCTGGTTCAATTGCAGGTCGCGATAGAGATGCAGGCCATGGGTTCCGACGTAGGCCGCGGTGACTCCGATATCGCCAGGCAACTGATGCTGGATGCTGAAATTCCATACCTGCGCTTCATCCTGACGGAAGTTATTGGCCACAAAGAACACGCCGAATCCGGGCGGAGGAGTGAGCGTGCCGCCCGGAGTGTAGGGAACGACAAGCGGAGCAGTGAGCCCCGTTCCGCTCAGTGACCAGAAGGGAGTGTAAGGCGTGGGAGTGGTGTACCTGCCCAGCGTGAAAAACGGGTAGTTGCGCTCGAGCGTTCCTCCCGTGGCGCCGAAGTTATCGGGGAAGTAGCTGATGCCGTAAGCGGCGCGAACCGCGGTTTTGCCATTGTTGGGAGACCAGGCGATGCCGAAGCGCGGTCCCCAGTTGCCGTAGTAGTTATCGACATTCGGCCCGCGGTTATTGGATGATGCAATATCGATCAGCCCGGTGGATGGATCGAAATTCGATTGCCGATTGAATTTTTCGATCGGGCGAGTGAAGAGATCCCAGCGCAAGCCGAGGTTCAATGTCAGCGAGTGCGTGACCCGGAAATCGTCCTGGACATAGAAACCCGCGAAGGTCATCCGGACCGCGGGTACTGTGTTGACGAAGTCACGATAGACCTGGTAAGGATCGCCCAGCAGAAAACTCGCGAAGGGCGCGCCGGTACCGGATGCCCCCTGATTGCTGGTGTAGTTGCCATTGAAATAAAAGTGCCCGCGCGGATCGTCCTGCGCGTTGGTCAACGTGGACTGGATCTGCTGGACATCGGTTCCGAATCGCATCGTGTGCTTGCCTTTGATCCACGTGAGGTTCTCGGAATAATCGAAGATGTTTGCGATGCGCTTTGCATTCGTCCAGCCCGGATCACCGGTCTGAGCGAACCCGGAGATATCGAAGTTCGCGATCCCTGAGGTATAGGCAAGCCCGGGTATGTTTCCGTTTGGAATGCCAAGAATGTTGTTTTCGTTGATGCCGTAGCTGTTGGCCCAATCCCTCACGTTAAAGCGATTGAACCCGATCCGAATCTCATTGACGATGGCCGGAGAGACGACACGGTCAAAGCCCAGGACGGCGTTCTGATTGAAGGCTTCCGAATTGGGTCCGCCCATCATGAACATGTTTCCCGGGGAAGGGCTGGTGAAATTCTTGTGCGCAACCGATTCGCGGAAGAAAATATGGTCCTGTTCGTTGGGTTGGAAGTCAATCTTGATGTCTCCCTGCGGCGCATTCACCGTATTGACCGTGTTCTCGACGAAATTGTTGGCGAGGCCCGGCAGGTTCGCCGCGGGGAAGATGGTGTTTGCGACTTTCTGCGCTACAGGATCGATGAGCGACGCGGGAATCGTGTTGTTCGGGAACGGCTGGCCGGTGGCCGGGTTATAGATGATCGACGGAGGGCCCTCGGAGAACACGCCTTGCCGCTGGAGCGCCGTGGGAAGGGTGAGCGTGTTGGTGACGCCCTGGTGGGCGACGAGTTGCTGGTAGTCCGCGAAGAAGAAAAGCCGGTTGCGAATGATGGGTCCGCTGAAGAGACCGCCGAACTGGTTCGATTTATAAGGCGACTTGCTTCGCGCGAAGAAATCGCGCGCGTTGAGCGCATCGTTTCGCAGGAAGTCGAACACTTCGCCATGGAAGTCGTTCGTGCCGGATTTGATGGCGAGGTTCACGATGGCTCCGCCGAAGGATCCGTATTCCGCGTTGGGATTGCTGGTCTCCACCTTGAATGAATCGACGGAATCGAGCGGCGGCGTGATGCTGATGAAGGCGTTCAGAGGCTCGGTGTTGTGAACGCCATCCACCATGTAGTAATTGCCCGACCACGGCAAGCCGTTGACTACCGCCTGCGTCGGCGTGATGGCGCCGGCAGCCGACGGATTCTCGGCGAAATCGCTCCACCCGGCCTGAACCGCGCCGGGAACGATCGTCACCAGTTGCTCGAAAAGCCGGCCATTCAGTGGAAGGGTCTCCATCTCGCGGGATTCGATCACATGGCCAAGATCGGAAGTTGTGCTTTCGACGAGAGGCGGCGCGGCGCTTACCGTCACCTCCTGCGAAGTCTGGCCCGGCGAGAGGGTGAAGTCAACGCGAGTGGTTTGTTCCACGCGAACGACCGTTTCAGGAACCACCGAAGTTGTGAATCCTCTCGACTGAGCGGCAAGTTTGTAGCGCCCGGGAGACAGGTTGGTGATGGTGTAATCACCGTCACCGGTGGTAACTGCGGACTGCGCGATGTTGGTTTCGATGTTGGTAGCCGTGACCGTGGCTGACGTGAGTACTCCGCCCGTTGCGTCTCGTACGGTGCCGACGAGAGTTCCGGTGATGGCCTGAGGCAACGCCTCGGCTGCGCACAGGATCAGGATTACCGACGCGGTGAAAACTTGCCTCGACATGAAGCCTCCTCTGAAAAACGTATTCAGATCCCTGGTTTGTCCTGAATTATAGGGCGGAATTGTGATCCTCATTCGGCAGCATTGTGTGCACGATTACCGGAACCGGGCGCGCTTCCGGCAGGCAGACCGGCGCGTATGCCTGAAAGGAATTCCAGCTTTCTCCTGATAAACTCAATATTTCCAGCGACAAAGCTTCAGGAGGCGGAATGGCGGAGATAGTCCGGCGAAAGTCGGTTGTGGTGAATGTGGACGGGGTGAAGATCGGGGGCGCGAACCCGATCGTCGTCCAATCGATGACGAACACCGACACGGCGGACGTGACCTCAACGGTCAATCAGGTGATGGCGCTGGCGCGCGCGGGGTCGGAGATTGTGCGGGTGACGGTGAATACGGAAGCCGCCGCTGCCGCCGTGCCGAAGATCGTGGACACGCTGAACATGTTCGGCGTGCGCGTGCCGATCGTGGGTGACTTCCATTACAACGGGCACATACTTCTACGGAAATACCCGGACTGCGCGAGGGCGCTGGCGAAATATCGAATCAACCCGGGCAATGTGAACATCGGCAAGAAGCACGATGACAATTTCCGGACCATGATCGAGGCCGCGATCGAGTACGGCAAACCCGTTCGCATCGGCGTTAACTGGGGATCGCTTGACGGCGCGCTGCTGACGCGCATGATGGACGAAAACAACAAGCTGCCGGAACCGAAGGATGCGCGTTCCGTGATGCTGGAGGCCATCGTGGTGAGCGCAATCAGTTCCGCGGAAGCCGCGGAGCGCTATGGGTTGCCAAAAGAGCGGATCATTCTGAGCGCGAAGGTCAGCACTGTACAGGATCTGATCGACGTGTACCGTTCGATGGCGGCGCGGAGCGATTATGCGCTCCATCTTGGGCTGACGGAAGCGGGCCTTGGATCAAAGGGTATTGTGGCGACAACGGCCGCGCTTTCGGTGCTGCTGCAGGAAGGCATCGGCGATACGATTCGCGCTTCTCTTACGCCCCTGCCGAATGGGGATCGGACGGATGAGGTAGTGGTCAGCCAGCAGATTCTGCAATCGCTGGGAATTCGCAGCTTTGCGCCGCAGGTGACGGCCTGCCCGGGATGCGGCCGGACCACGAGCACGTTTTTCCAGGACATGGCCGACCAGATCCAGACCTATCTGCGGGAGCGGATGCCCGTCTGGAAAGGCCAGTACGAAGGCGTGGAGACGATGAAGGTGGCGGTGATGGGATGCGTGGTGAACGGTCCGGGCGAATCGAAACATTCGAATATCGGGATTTCCCTGCCGGGAACGTTCGAGGAGCCCGTCGCGCCGGTTTACGTGGACGGCAGACTTTCGACAACGCTCCGCGGTGATCGGATTGTGGCGGAATTCATCCAGATTTTAAATCAATACGTGGACTCGCACTACGCGCCCGCAGGTGAATTGCGGGATGCGCAGGAAGCCGTAACGGTCTGAATACGGATGCCGCGCTATTTCACGATTGAGCAGGCCCGCGCCGCTTTGCCCGCGGTGGAACGAAGCATCCGCGAGGCGAGTTCGGCCAAGGCGAAATACGACGAAGCGGATAACGCGCTGCAATCCCTGACGCAACGCATCATGTTCACGGGCGGTATGAGCGTGGATACCTCGGTCGCCGAGGACTGGAAAAACCAGCGGGATTCGAACGGCCATAGTCTGAAGGCGGCGATGGAAAAGCTCGAGGAGATCGGGGTGCAGGTGAAAGACCTCGAAGTTGGCCTCGTCGATTTTCCAACTTTGTTCCGGGGCGAGGAAGTATTACTCTGCTGGCGCATGGACGAAGAAGATATAGAGCACTGGCATGGCGTTCACGAAGGCTTTGCCGGACGGAAGGTGATCGATCGCGATTTCCTTGAAAACCACCGCGGAGAGCCGCTTTCCTGAATCCGGGGAGCGTGGCGCGAAACAGCCCCGCTCGATTCTGATTTCGGCCGGCGAGCCGTCAGGCGATTTTTACGCCGCTGAACTGGTGGATGCGCTGAAGCGCCACTGGCCGGAATGCCGGTTTTTCGGCT
>Ga0207667_10007372_pt1 | contig 13236 bp, 11 predicted proteins | sample KBSCornC52_FD_184301 | JGI IMG/M metagenome (GOLD analysis project Ga0207667, IMG submission 184301) | Corn rhizosphere microbial communities from Kellogg Biological Station, Michigan, USA - KBS Corn C5-2 (SPAdes) (version 2) | ecosystem: Host-associated > Plants > Roots > Rhizosphere > Soil ...
GGTGAGCCCAACGCTGCGGATAATCGAACGGACTCAAGGCAACACGGAGTCGTGCAAAATGGACCAGGTAATGCGCATGAAGGATGTCGTGAAGAAGATCGGTCTCTGCCGTGCCACCATCTATGCAATGATCAGCCGCGGCGAATTCCCGCGCCCCATCCGCATCGGTGAACGCGCGACGGGCTGGCGTGAGTCTGAACTGGAAGCCTGGCTCGCGAATCGCACGGCAGCGCGGGAGCGGTCGGCGCCAGCGCTACCATCAGGCCGCTGATTCTCCCGTGCAACGTCACGAGCCCACAGCCAGCATCGTGCCCCGGCATCCCGACGCGCCGCACCGGCAGACATTTACGCGCCAAAACCGCGATCACCGAAACGATGCCATGCAAAATGCGTGTTCGAATGGTGCCAGAAACTGTCACCACCCCTTGCATAGAATGGCTCCGGCGAAAAGGGCAGCGAACCTCGCTGCCCCTATCACTCATCAGGAGCTGCACCATGCATCGATTCGAACCGCTCGACCCGGTTTACCAGTTTGCGCGCCAGGCAGATATCGACAACGGACCCATCGTTATGGTCAATCTCTTGACGATGGGGCCGGGAGACGAGGCCGCGTTTCCCGCGGCGTGGACGGCCGATTCGCTGTTCATGAAGCGCCAGGCCGGTTTCGTCTCGACGCAGTTGGATCGCGCGATCGGCGAGAACCCGACCAACCTCAACTATGCCGTCTTCGACGACGTGGCCGCATGCCGCAGTGCCTTCAGAACGCCAGAGTTCCAGCAAAGGCTCAACGCACCCCAGGCGTACGTTGTGGCCCGGCCCCACCTGTTCGCGAAGGTCGCGGTTCCGGACCTGTGCACGGCATGACGCTGAGGTGACAACACAGATGAAACGAATTCAATACAGCCGTTATGGCGGCCCGGAGCTCATGCGCGTGGAGGATTTCCAGTTACCTGCGCCGGGCAACGGCGAAGTTGCCGTGCAGGTGAAGTTTGCCGCCATCAATCCGATCGACTGGAAGCTGCGCCATGGACAGATGAAGATCGTTACGGGCAACGCTTTTCCCCGCCCGATGGGCATGGATTTTTCGGGGACGGTCATCAGCGTCGGTCCCGGTGTCACACGGTACAAGGCCGGCGATTCGGTATTCGGCCTCGCCCGCTTGAAGGAAAGTGGCGCGCTCGGGGAAGCAGTCGTGACGAAAGAAAACTTTCTAGCAACGAAGCCCGAGAACATTTCTTTCGAGGCCGCCGCCTGTCTCGGCACCCCCGGAGTCACGGCATGGAACGGGCTGATCGACAAGGCGAAACTGCGAATGGGCCAGCACGTCTTCATCAATGGCTGTGCCGGAGCGGTCGGTCAAGCAGCCGTGCAGATCGCGCAACTCTTCGGTGCCGTCGTCTCCGGCAGCTGTAGCGCCGGAGACATGAAGCGCGCAACATCAATGGGTGTGCAGCACGTCTACGATTATCGGACGACGGATTTATCGGCAGTCACGACACGCTTCGATGTGGTTTACGATACCGCAGCCACCATGACGGTATCGGGCGGCCTGGCCATGCGGCGCCGGGGCGGCGTGTTCCTGGATCTCAATCCAGGCCCGGGCAAACTGGTTCGGTCGCTTTTCGATCGACGGCTCAAGCCCATCATCGGTTCGCCGAGAGCCGACATCCTGGAAAAACTGGCGAGTGCCGCTCGCGAAAACAGGTTCAGCATACCCGTTGGAGAAACCGTTTCCCTGAACGGTGCCATCCAGCTGATTACCGAGCTGGAAAAAGGCCGCAAGCTCGGCGGCAAAGGCGTTGTGGCGATGGAGTGAGCATGGCCAGAAGTCATCGACTCTTCGATCTGATGCAGGCGCTTCGACGACACCGAAGGACGGTGTCGGGCAGAGCGCTTGCGCAGGAACTGGGCGTGTCGCTACGTACCATCCGTCGCGACGTCGCGACGCTGCAACACATGGGTGCCGATATCGACGGAGAGCCGGGCGTCGGCTACATCCTGCGGCCAGGGTTCCTTCTGCCGCCACTCTCTTTCACTGCGGAAGAGATTCAGGCGCTGGTCATCGGCGCACAGTGGGTCAGTCGCCAGACAGATGACGCGCTCGCCCTTGCTGTGACGAATGCGTTGGCCAAGATCGACGCTGTCTTGCCCCCTGACATGCGAGCCGCGCTCCAAGACGATACGATCTACGTCGGCCACCCGCTGAAGAGCGAGGCGCCACTCGACCTGAGCGACATCCGCCGTGCGCTGCGTGAACAGCGCAAGTTGCGTATCACACTATCGCTCGAACATGCGCCCGCGGACGAACAGGTGGTCTGGCCGATCATGTTGGGCCTGATCAACGGCAAGCGGTTCATCGCCGCCTGGTGCGAGCTGGACAGCCAGTTCCGCGTAATTGGGATGGACGATATTGCTACCACGGAAGTTTTGGCAGAACGCTACACTTCCAACCGCCGCCAGCTCGTCAAGGAATGGCGCGCCCGCGAGGTGCGACCATGCAATAGCCACGGCAGCGCGTGCTAGCGGATTCGGGCTGTACCGATACGATCAAAGTGCAAACGATCAGTCATCCTGTTTGGCGCACGAGGTTCTTGCGACGTGCAGAGACATTGTCGAATGAAAGAATCGCGGCTCGACAGGCACCGCTGAGCGCAAACCGTCTTTAGCATGTGATGCTTAAAAATGGCCTGCAGATCCGACGGTGCGGCATTACTCGGGTCTGGTTGACTGGCGGGGATGCAGCCAAAATCTGGACTGATTTATGCAACAATTCCAAGACTCTGCCGATATTCAACCGGGCTCAGGAAGCCAAGCGAGACCCTGACCTGCTTCGCGTCGTACCAGCGGATGTACGAGTCAACGACTTCGATGAATTGATCAACAGACGTGGCCTGCCAGGCACGACGATAGAAGTCCCGGGTAATGACGTTGCGGCAATCATTTAGTAAAACCGATTTTTCTCACGACCCTTCGCGAGTGCTGTGATTCATTGTGCGGTTGCCGATTCAAGCTCCCCACTCGTCGTCGCTCCCTCCACGAACGAAGCCCTTTCCTCGGTCGGCACGTGCGACGGTGCGAGACCGCCTTGGCCTTTGTCGCCTGCCAGCCGATCGAGGTAGTCGGCCCAGTCCTGGCTCATCCGGCGACGCTGGTCGAAGAATTGGGTGCGATCGTATGCGTCCCCGAGCTCCTCGTCGCTGCCGTGGGCAAGATGTCGCTCAACGATTTCCTTGTCGTAGCCCAGGCGTTCGCGAATCAGCGTACGGCCAGTGGCGCGAAAGCCGTGCCCGGTCATCTCTTGACCCGAATACCCGATAGTCCGCAGAGCCGCATTGATAGTACCGTCCGACATCGGCAAGCCCGCCTTCCGACTGGGAAACACATACCCTTCCGGGCCAGTCAGCGGATACAGATCCCGGAGTATTGCGACAGCCTGGCGCGACAGCGGCACGAGGTGAGGTGGCCCCCCCTTCTTGCGCGCCAGCTTTCCCTTCATCATCGCCGCCGGGCACGTCCACAGCGCCTTATCGAGATCCAACTGTTCCCATCGAGCGGTTCTTATCTGACCTGGCCTCTGAAAGACCAACGGCACGAATTGCAACGCGGCTCGAACGATCGGTGTGCCTTTATATGACTGAATCGCTCGCATCAACTGACCCAGCGCCTCGGGGTCCGTGATTGCTGCGTAATGCTGCACCGGCGGGGTTCTCACACCGCCCACTTTGGGATCGATCGCGGGATTTTCGGACGATCTGATGAGGCCGTTCTCGACCGCATGCCGAAAGACGCAATTGCAGGTTTCTCTCACCCTTCTTGCCGTGTCCAGGACGCCACGATCGCGCGCGCGACGAATGACCTGTTCCACATATTCCGGTGTGGTGATCTCGGCAATCGGCCGCTTGCCCAGCCACGGGTACACGTTCTTCGCGAGTCTCCGTTCGATCTTGTCGAGATAATCGGCGGACCAGTGGTCTTTTTGCTCTGCGATCCACGCCTTTGCGACAGCTTCGAAGGTCGCATTCGCGCTGAATCTTGCCCGACGCTTGTCTTCGCGACGCTTTTGCATTGGATCAACGCCCTGACGCAACAGCTCCCGTGCGGCTGCATGAGCGGCGCGCGCCTCCTTCTCGGAGACTTCTGGCCAGCAACCAAAAGCCATCGTCCTGGTTTTTCCAGCGAAGTCGTAATTCCAGCGCCACAACTTGGCACCGTCGGGCTTGACGAGTACGTAGAGCCGACCGCCATCCGACAAGGTGTAAGGTTTCACCGCCGGCTTCGCGTTGACAATCTCGAGCCGGGTGAGCTGGTGGAGAGTAGATCTAGCCATCGTTGTATTCCGCGTCTGGAACCGACACAGGACACAACATACAACGGAAAATACAACGATAAAAGTGCGGGTTCTAATAGCCGACCGTGGACGTCTCTGTACGGTCCGCAGGCAAGAAAAAACCCGCAGAGCCAAGGGCCATGCGGGTTTCCGGGTATTGCACCAGTCTTCTTCAGACTGTCTTGGACAACTTTGCGAAACGGTATGGTGGGTGCTGAGAGGCTCGAACTCCCGACCTACGCCTTGTAAGGGCGCCGCTCTACCAACTGAGCTAAGCACCCGTTCGCGAAGCTTGGCTGACAGCTTTCACTGCGCCTTCTTGTTCTGGCTGATGCATTTTTCTCGCCGCCTTTGCAAACGCCAGACGTTTGCAATCAGCGAGCCCGCTAGTTTAGCGCATCTTTCAGCGCTTTTCCAGGCTTGAATTTGGGTACCTTCGCCGCCTTGATCTTGATCGCCGCGCCTGTGCGCGGATTGCGGCCCGTACGTGCCGTGCGCTTGCCCACGGCAAACGTGCCGAAGCCCACCAGGGTGACTGTGCTGCCTTTCTTGAGCGCGCCTTTGACTCCGCCGATCACGGCGTCGAGCGCCCGTCCTGCCGCCGCCTTCGATAGATCCGCTTGTTCTGCGATATGGTCGATCAGTTCCGTCTTGTTCATCCGAAATCCCCGATGATGAATGTTGGGTAATCGCGAAAGCGCCGCGAAGCGCCGGTAAGAAGGCGCAGTCGATGCTGCGCCCGCCCATTAAAAGTGGCCGAAACTGCAGTGTCAACAAGGGTTGCGCCCGATTCGGACGTACGCGGCCGTATCGAAAGCCGACGTGGAAGGCCGCTCCGCTGCTCGCGACGGACATAAAAAAAACCGCGGCCGGCGCATGTCGCACCGTTCGCGGTTTTGCCGAGCCGCCGCGCGAGGCGGCGCTTGGCTCAATGCTTGACGACTTCGGTCGTAGCGGGATCCTTGGCCGCATCGGCTGCAACCGGTGCTTCCTTCGGCTCTTCCTCGACCAGCGCCTCGGGCACACGCTCGAGCGCGAGTTCGAGCACCTTATCGATCCAGCGAACCGGCACGATCTCGATCGCGTTCTTCACGTTGTCGGGGATATCCGCCAAATCTTTGACGTTCTCCTCCGGAATCAACACGAGCTTGATGCCGCCGCGATGCGCTGCCAGCAGCTTCTCCTTGAGCCCGCCGATGGGCAGCACTTCGCCACGCAGCGTGATCTCGCCGGTCATCGCCACATTGGCGCGCACCGGGATGCCCGTCAGCACCGACACGAGCGCCGTCGTCATTGCGATACCCGCGGACGGACCGTCCTTCGGCGTCGCGCCCTCGGGCACGTGGATGTGGATGTCGCGCTTTTCGAACGCTTCATCCTTGATGCCCAAACGGCGCGAGCGCGAGCGCACGACCGAACGTGCTGCCTCGACAGATTCCTTCATGACGTCGCCGAGCGAGCCGGTACGGATGATGTTGCCCTTGCCCGGCATCACGGCCGCTTCGATCGTGAGCAAATCGCCGCCGACTTCCGTCCACGCGAGGCCCGTCACCTGACCGGTCTGGTTCTCCTTCGCGGCAAGACCGAAGTCGTACTTGCGCACGCCGAGGAACGTATCGAGATTGCTGCCGTCGACCTTGACTGCGGTATCGGCTTTCTTGAGCAGCAACATCTTCACGACCTTGCGGCAAATCTTCGACACTTCGCGCTCGAGCGAGCGTACGCCCGCCTCACGCGTGTAGTAGCGAATAATGTCGCGGATGGCCTGCTCGGTTACGTCGATTTCGCCTTCGCGCAGGCCGTTGTTCTTCTTTTGCTTGGGCAGCAGATAACGTTGCGCGATGCTGACCTTCTCGTCCTCCGTATAGCCCGCCAAGCGGATGACTTCCATCCGGTCCAGCAGCGGCGGCGGGATATTCAGCGAATTCGACGTGGCGACGAACATCACGTCGGACAGATCGAAATCGACTTCGACGTAATGATCGGCGAACGTGTGATTCTGTTCCGGGTCCAGCACTTCAAGCAGCGCCGACGACGGATCGCCGCGGAAATCCATGCCCATCTTGTCGACTTCGTCGAGCAGGAAAAGCGGATTGCGCACCCCGACCTTCGTGAGGCTCTGCAAAATCTTGCCGGGCATCGAGCCGATGTACGTGCGGCGGTGGCCGCGAATTTCGGCTTCGTCGCGCACGCCGCCGAGTGCCATACGCACGAACTTGCGGTTCGTTGCACGGGCAATCGACTGACCCAGCGACGTCTTGCCGACGCCCGGGGGCCCCACGAGGCAGAGAATCGGCGCCTTCACCTTCTCCACGCGCTGTTGCACGGCGAGGTACTCGAGAATGCGTTCCTTGACCTTCTCCAAGCCAAAGTGATCTTCATCGAGCACTTGCTCTGCGTTCGAGAGGTCGTTGTTGACCTTGCTCTTCTTGCGCCACGGCAAGGCGATCAACGTGTCGATGTAGTTGCGCACGACTGTGGCTTCGGCCGACATCGGCGACATCAGCTTGAGCTTCTTCAGTTCCGAATCCGCCTTCTTCTTGGCTTCCTTCGGCATGCGAGCCGCTTCGATGCGCTTCTCGAGTTCTTCGAGATCGGCGCCTTCTTCGCCTTCGCCCAGCTCCTTCTGAATCGCCTTGACTTGCTCGTTCAGGTAGTACTCGCGCTGGCTCTTTTCCATCTGGCGCTTCACGCGACCGCGAATGCGCTTTTCGACTTGCAGAATGTCGATCTCGGCTTCGAGCTGAGCAAGCAAGTGCTCGAGCCGTTCCACGACGGGGAACATCTCGAGGATGTGCTGCTTCTGGTCGAGCTTGAGCGGCAGGTGGGCCGCGATGGTGTCGGCCAAGCGCCCGGCTTCGTCGATTCCCGCGAGCGAGGTCAGAATTTCCGGCGGAATCTTCTTGTTCAGCTTCACGTACTGATCGAACTGCGACACGATCGCACGACGCAGCGCCTCAGTCTCGGCGCCATCGGCATGGTCGGGTTCGAGCGGCATCACTTCGCACGAGAACTGCGTCTCTTGTTCTTCGATCGATAGCGTCTTCGCGCGCTGCAAACCCTCGACGAGCACCTTCACGGTGCCGTCGGGCAGCTTCAACATTTGCAGGATGTTGGCGATACACCCTACTTCGTACATGTCCTTGTCGGTAGGCTCGTCCTTAGCTGCGGTCTTTTGCGCGACGAGCATAATGTGCTTGCCGCCCTCCATCGCGACTTCGAGCGCTTTAATCGACTTCGGTCGTCCCACGAACAGCGGAATGACCATATGCGGGAAAACGACGACGTCTCGCAGCGGGAGCAGCGGGAGCGTAATGCGCTCCGAAGGGAGGAGTTGGGTTCCTGACATTTCATTTCCCCATGAGTGGAATCAGATCGTTCGGTAGTTGAGGCTCGCGGAACAAATTGCAAGCCTGCGCTGCGGGAAAAGTTCGGGATGCTCGATGAGCGGTCAGTGTTACCCACACGATAAACGAAAAAAGCCGTTCACGTCTCCATGAACGGCCATTCTCCGGAAAGCTTTAGGCCAATCCAGTCAATTCGAGCCCGCGACCTTCGGCGCTTCCTCATAGATGAGCAAAGGCTTGCCGTCGCCATCGATGACATTATCGTCGATGATGACTTTGCTGACCCCTTTCATCGTCGGCAACTCGTACATGACGTCGAGCAATGCCTGCTCCAGGATCGAACGCAGGCCGCGTGCCCCCGTCTTGCGGCGAATCGCCTTGCGTGCCACGGCTTGCAGCGCACCCGGCCGAATCTCCAGCTCGACACGCTCCATCGCGAACAGCTTGTTGTACTGCTTCACGAGGGCATTCTTCGGCTCGACCAAAATTTTCATTAGGGCGGTTTCATCGAGCTTACCGAGCGTTGCCACGACAGGCAAACGGCCGATCAATTCAGGGATCAACCCGAATTTGATCAAATCCTCGGGTTCGACTTCGCGCAGCACCTCGCCGGCGTCGCGTTCCTGCTTGCTCTTCACGCTCGCGCCGAAGCCGATCCCCGTTTTCTCGGTACGATCGGTAATGACCTTTTCAAGGCCGTCGAACGCGCCGCCGCACACGAACAGAATATTCGTCGTGTCGACTTGGATGAAATCCTGGTTCGGGTGCTTGCGGCCGCCTTGCGGCGGCACCGACGCCATCGTGCCCTCGACGAGCTTGAGCAGCGCCTGCTGCACGCCCTCGCCCGACACGTCGCGCGTGATCGAGGGGTTGTCCGATTTGCGGCTGATCTTGTCGATCTCGTCGATATAGACGATGCCGCGCTGCGCCTTCTCGACTTCGTAGTTACAGTTCTGCAGCAGCTTTTGAATAATATTCTCGACGTCTTCGCCGACATAGCCCGCTTCCGTCAGCGTCGTCGCATCGGCGATCACGAACGGCACGTTCAAAAGCCGCGCAAGCGTCTGGGCGAGCAACGTCTTGCCCGAGCCGGTGGGCCCAATCAGCAGAATATTGCTCTTTGACAGCTCGATGTCGTCTTTCTTCTCGAGATGCTTGAGCCGCTTGTAGTGGTTGTAGACCGCTACCGCCAGAATTTTCTTCGCGCGCTCCTGCCCGATCACATATTGATCGAGGATGTCGCGGATCTCCTGCGGGCTGGGCAGATCGGATTTCGTTAAGCCAGCGTCCTTGCCGATTCCCGCGGCTTCGTCGCGAATGATCTCGTTGCACAGGTCGATGCATTCATCGCAGATGAACACCGACGGGCCAGCGATCAGTTTTTTGACCTCATGCTGGCTCTTGCCGCAAAACGAGCAATACAACAGCTTTTCGCTGTTCGAACCTTTCTTGTCCGCCATGGATATACGAGCCTCCGGACACTCGAATGACAGGCACACCGTCTGCCGCCCTAAAGCAGGGTCGGACCAAACCGGCTGGCCGGCGCAACAGGAGACCCGTATCGAGGTCTCCTTCGTCGGCGCCCAGAACTATTATCGACCATTTATGACAACGCTTGAGTCGGCCGTCGCACCTAGTGGAAATCCAGGCACAAACGCCGAGCCGGCTCGCGATGCCTCATGGGCGCTTTTGCAGGACCTGATCGATGAGCCCGTACGCCTGCGCGTCCTCGCCCGACATGAAGTTGTCGCGGTCGGTGTCGCGCGCGATACGGTCGACAGGCTGCCCCGTGTGATGCGCGAGAAGCTGGTTAAGCCGCTCTTTCAGGTAGAGGATCTCGCGGGCTTGAATCTCGATGTCCGATGCCTGTCCGCGCGCGCCGCCGAGCGGCTGGTGAATCATCACGCGCGCGTTGGGAAGCGTGAAGCGCTTGCCTTTGGCACCCGCCGCCAGCAGGAACGCGCCCATGCTGGCCGCAAGCCCCATGCACAACGTCGAAACATCGGGCTTGACGAACTGCATCGTGTCGTAGATCGCCATCCCGGCCGATACGGAGCCGCCCGGGCTGTTGATGTACAGGCTGATGTCCTTGTCGGGATTCTCGCTTTCGAGGAACAGCATCTGAGCCACGACGAGATTGGCCGTCTGGTCGTTGACTTCGCCGACCATGAACACGACCCGCTCCTTCAGCAAGCGCGAATAGATATCGTACGAACGCTCGCCACGGCCGCTCGTTTCGACGACGATCGGAACGAGCCCCAGCGCCTGCGTCTCGAAATCGCGCGGAGCATGGGAGGCCAACGTGTCCAACAGTTGAGCGCGAGAGATCATGCAATGGATCCTTGTTCGGAATGGGGCTTGATACGGTAAAAATAACGTCGCATGCGGGCGCTGCACCGCAACAATACACCGCCGCATAAAAAACGGCGTGCGGCCGTCGCTCCGACAGCCCGCACGCCGCTTCGGGCGATGCCTTACGCTTGCGCCGAGGCGCTCGCCAATGCTTCGAAGCTGACTTCCTTGTCCGTCACTTTTGCCTTACCGAGAACGAATTCGACGACGTTGCTTTCAACGACGTACGCTTCCATCTCAGCGAGGCGCTGCTTGTTCGAATAATACCAGCGGATGACTTCCTTCGGGTCTTCGTAGCTCTTGGCGAATTCCTCGACTTCCGCGCGGATCTGCTCGGGCTTCGCCTCGAGGCCGTTTTCCTTCACGAGTTCGGCCAGCACGAGGCCCAACTTCACGCGGCGCTCGGCCTGCTCCTTGAACATCTCGGCCGGGATCGGGGCGCTGGCCGCGTTGGGTACGCCACGCTGTACGAGGTCTTGGCGCGCCATTTCGACGAGACGCTCCTGATCTTGCTCGATCAGCGCCTTCGGCACTTCGAGCTCGGCAACCTTGAGCAGCGCGTCCATGACTTGGTTCTTCACGAGCGCCTGCGTGCGGCGCTTCGCCTCACGCTCGAGATTTTCCTTGATCTCGGCACGCATTTTGGTCAGATCGCCATCGGCAACGCCGAGGGATTTCGCAAATTCGGCGTCGACTTCGGGCATGTGCGGCCACTCGATCTTCTTCACCGTGATCGTGAACTGGGCTGTCTTACCGGCGACGTCCTTGCCGTGATAATCATCCGGGAATTTCAGATCGAACTCGCGCGCTTCGCCCACTTTCAGCCCCGTCGCGGCCTGCTCGAACTCGGGCAGCATGCGTCCTTCGCCCAGCACGAACGTGAAATCTTCCGCGCTACCGCCTTCGAACACGACGCCCTCGAGTTTGCCGACGAAGTCGACCGTGACGCGATCGCCGTTCTTGACCGACGCGTCAGTACCGCCGTCGCCGTGCTCGCCCGCTTCGCCGCGTGCGTGATAGTGCACTCGCTGCTTGCGCAGGATATCGAGCGTGCGATCGACTTCCGCTTCCGAAATCTGTGTGACCGAGCGCTCGACTTCCGCGCTGGCCAAATCGCCCAGTTTGACTTCCGGATAGACTTCGAACGTGGCATCGAACGCGTATGCGTCGTCAGCGGCGTCTTCCTTCGCGCTGAAGCTCGGCTGGCCGGCTACGCGCAGGTTTTCAGAGCGGCTGATGTCGAAGAACTGCTTGCCCACCTTGTCGCTCAGCACTTCGGCTTCGACCTGCCCCGCGTACTGCTGCGTTACCATCTTGAGCGGCACCTTGCCGGGCCGAAAGCCCGGCATGCGGACGTTCTTCGCGAGTTGGCGGATGCGCGACTCGATTTCCTTCTGCACGGTGTCTTTCGGCAGAGAAATCGTCACACGGCGTTCAAGCTTGCCGAGGTTTTCAACAACGTTAGCCATGGCTTCAATCGTCCTAAATTATTCAAGCGAATCGGGTGTATCTTCGCCGTGCCCACGCGCTGCGCCGCAGCCCTGAGGGTGCCGCAATCACCGCCGGAAGTTGCCGCGGAGGCTGTCTTGGGACCTGCCCGAGGCTTACCTTTGCGAACCTAAATCTCACCGCCGGCGGCACGGTCGGATCGGAAGAATCGAATATTCTAGCAAACTATTGACAGGTAGCGCCCCGATTCGGCGCATGGACACTAACCGCCATGCCGCGGCTGTCGCCCGGACATCCTTCCGCTGCCGCGGGGGCCGCATCGGCGCGGCGCGATGCCGGCCATGCAACCGCGTATATCCAACCGAGCGCGCACACTGATAAGCTCGCATTCGCACCAGGTTAAACAACGTCGAATAACGAGCGCTTCGACATCGTCGCGGCGCATTTTCGTATCCGGAGACACCATGCCTCGCAGTACGCCCGTCGTCGTCATCGCTCCCGATTCGTTCAAAGGCTCGCTGAGCGCACAAGAGGTCGCCCAGGCCATCGGCGCGGGGGTCCTGCGCGCGCTGCCCGAGGCGCAGTTGCGCCTGTGCCCCATGGCCGACGGCGGCGAAGGCACGCTCGATGCGATGCTCGCGCAAGGCGGCGAACGGCGCCGCTTGCGCGTGCGCGGCGCGGCCCAAGCCGAGCGCGATGCCGTTGTCGGCTTGCTGCCGGACGGCAGCGCCGTCATCGAGACAGCCGAGATCGTCGGCATTACCGACGCCGTTGCGATGCAGACCAGCGTAGAGGCGCGCAGCACGCGCGGCCTGGGTGAAGCCATCCGCGTTCTGCTCGACGCAGGTGCGCGGCGATTCTTCGTTGCGCTCGGCGGAAGCAGCACGAACGACGGCGGCGCCGGGCTCCTCGTCGGGCTCGGCATGAAACTGTTCGACGCCGATGGGCGCGAACTCGAGCCGACCCCTGCGCAGCTTACGGCGCTCTCCCGCGTCGACGTATCCGGGCTCGACGCGCGGCTGGCCGAGGCGTCGTTCGTCGCCATGTCCGACGTCGACAACCCGCTAACGGGCGAGCATGGCGCCACGGCCGTGTTCGGTCCGCAAAAGGGCGTGACGGCCGATCGCATCGGCGCACTCGACACGGTGCTCGCGCATTTCGCGGAGCTCGCCGAAGCGGCACTCGGGCGGCCCGGCCGCGCGCTACCCGGCGCAGGCGCCGCCGGCGGGCTCGGCTTCGCGCTGCACCTGCTCGGCGCGCGCTTTGAGCCCGGCGCCGAAGTCGTGGCCGCGCAGGTCGGGCTCGACGCCGCACTCGAGCACGCCGATTGGCTCATCACGGGCGAAGGCCGTTCCGACCTGCAGACACTGCATGGTAAGGCGCCGTTTATCGCCTGCCGCCATGCGCATGCCGCCGGTGTGCCGGCCACCCTGCTCTCGGGCGGTATCGATCCCGGCGCGCTTGCGCGGCTCGGCGAGCATTTCAACGGATGTTTTTCCCCTGCGCCGGGGCCGATCACGCTGGATGCCGCCATTCGCGACGCAGCGCGCTTGCTGGCGAACGAAGCGGAGCAACTGACTCGGCTAAAGTTCGGCGCATGAGCGAGGCCACGCATTGCCCGATACGCCTGCCCGGACATTCGCCAAATCGATTCGTCGAAGACGCATCATCGTAAAACACCGCGTTGACCGCTGCCTCCGTTGCGGCAACAATCGCTCGAATGATTCTCCCGCCCCTTTCGAAGGATCGACAACCGATATG
>Ga0207667_10007373_pt1 | contig 13234 bp, 11 predicted proteins | sample KBSCornC52_FD_184301 | JGI IMG/M metagenome (GOLD analysis project Ga0207667, IMG submission 184301) | Corn rhizosphere microbial communities from Kellogg Biological Station, Michigan, USA - KBS Corn C5-2 (SPAdes) (version 2) | ecosystem: Host-associated > Plants > Roots > Rhizosphere > Soil ...
TGCCGAGGGGCGCGCTGAGGCCGCCGAGCAACAACAGGCGCTGCATGTCCGCGCGATACCAGCCGCCGCCGACACGCGCGTTCGCGTACCAAGGGCCGTTGGACAAGCCGCCATACACCATCACGTGGTCGGACCAGGTCTGGTTGTGGTCCCACGAACCATCGAGCTGGCCGTAGCCGCGGCTTTGGCCAAGCGCGTAACCCAGCAGCGCGTGCGGGCCGACCCGGAAATCCGCACCGACGAGGCTGCCGTCGCTCTGGAAGGTCGCGCCTGCGTACCCGGCGCGTTGCAGGTCGCCCTGCCAGCCGAGGCTGCCGTACCACGCGCCCAATCGCGCCTGCCCATCGAGCAGGTCATCGAAGTGCCGTGACAACGCATTGTCGGCCGCGTCCATGCCATCGAACAGCATCGCCGCGCTGGCGGCGTGCAATTGACCGGACAGGCTTTGCAGCGTCGCGCGCGCGGAAGCCGGGGTTGCCGCGTGCTGGATCGCGCCCGCTCCCTGCAACACGCCCGGCGCGACACTGCCGCCCGCTGCAATCGTCGAGTTCAACGTATCGAAGCCGCTCTGCACACGCGCGGCCGCCGCCGACGACGCCGGGTCGGTGAGTGCCATCGCCTGTGCGGCCTGGGTAATGCTGAGGCTGGTCGTATCCAGCCAGACGGTGTTGGGGGTGTACTGGATGGATGTGTTGAGGAATACGCCGGGCGACGTGGTGAGTTGCGCAAAGGTGCCGCCAACGGCGCCGCCGGCCGTAAGCACGTCCTGGTGGGTGCTGGTGACGTAGCCGGAATCCGCACCCAGCACGTTGAGCGTGCCTGCCAGACTCGCATTGCCGCCAACCTGGAGCTGCGAACCCAAACTGACGGAAAGGGTACCGGTGGACGTTTGTGTATAAAGCTCGCCCACCTTGGTGTTGCCACCCTTCACCACCACGGTGCCGGAGTTGAGCAGGGAACCCTGCGTACCCGCGCTCGCGTATAGCGTTCCGCCGCTTCCGATGGCAACGTCTGCTCCGAGGACATCCTCCTTCTGCACCGTGGCTATCGGAAGCATTTGCACCGCCTGAAGGGTTCCGCCCTGCACCACCGTGCCGCCGGTATAGGTATCGTTGCCGGTGAGCAGCAGCGTGCCGGTGCCGTTCTTGATCAAACCGCCGCGACCGGAGATGTCGTTGCTCCATGTCGAAGTCAATCCGTCGAACGACACCGACACGTCGCCCCAGTTGAACTGCGCGGGCCCTTGCACTGCCTTGCCGACGTCGAGTTCGCCGTAGCCGAAAGTGGAATTCGGCTGGGAACCGCCGAGTGGATCGGCGGTTCCCAGCAGCGTCTGCCGGACCATGTCATTGTTGAAATACGGGAATGCCTGCCACACCAGCGCCGCTGCACCCGATACCTGCGGCGCCGCCAGCGACGTGCCCTGGACGATGTAATAAGTTGGATCGGTCGTGCTCGCGGTGGTGTCCTTGTCCAGCACGATCACGTCGCCCGGTGCGGCAAGGCAATAGTTCATCGCTATGCCGCACTTGTTGGAATAACTTTCGAGCTGCGTGGGATCGTTGCTGTTGACCGCCACCACTGCCAGCCAGCCCTTCTCGAGATCGGGCGCGACGCTGGGCAGCGCGGCGATGGTGCTGGGATCCGCCTGCGAATCGTTGCCGGCCGCGAACACCACCAGCCCACCCTGCTGGTTGACGAACGGGCTGTAGGCGGCGTCGAACGCCTGGTTCACGCTGGCATCGCTGGTGTCCCAGGTTATGCCGCCCCAGGAATTGTTCATCACCCTCACGCCGCTGCTTGTCAGCTGTTGGTTCACCGACTGGAAGAATTGAGCGTCCGCGGCGGTGACGGTGGACGGCGGCGTGCTGCCGTTGTCGTCGGGCGCGTTGTCGTCGATGATACGCGCCGACACCAGGTCCGCACCCGGCGCGATGCCGCCCGGGAACTTGGCGAACGGCGCACCGGCTGCGATTTCCGAGACCCACGTGCCGTGGCCGACCACGTCATCGATGCTGGTGTTGTTGGTGTTGGGATCGACGTCGATGTATTCCTGCAAAACGCGCCCGGCCACGGTCGGATTGCTGCGCATGATGCCGCTGTCGACGAAGCCGATGGTGACGCCCTGGCCGGTGTACCCGGCGTCATGCGCGGCATACGTGTTGGTGATCGACAACTGCGCGTCGATCGGCGGTTGCGGCGTGGTCGGCGTGGTGGCGGGCGGCGGCGCGCTGGTCGGCGTACTGCGAATGCCACCGCCACCACCCCCTCCACAAGCCGCCAAGGCCAATATCAGCAGCCCCGGGACCGTCCATCGGACCTTTCCCGGCATTCGCATCATCATGTCGACCGGCTTCATGCCCATTCCCCAACAGGTTCGCCGCATTCTGCACCCATGTCTTCCGGCAGGCCAGACGACGGTTTGCGGCAGCGCAGCATTCGTCCCATAATTCATCAACGCGAAAGCGGCTCATTCGAGCCGACGCTGCATGGCAGCGCGGCTCAATGCGCGATGCAGCAGCCGATCAAGCCGGCGCCTGCTTTGCCGCTCAGCTTGATTCAAGCAAACACGTTATCCGGAGTCCAACCATGTCCGACATCGTCATTGCCGCCGCCAGGCGCACGCCCATCGGCGCGTTCCTCGGCCAGTTCACCGGTTTCCCGACGCCCAAACTGGGCGCCGCCGCCATCAGCGCGGCACTGCAACAATCAGGGATCGCACCGCGCGACGTCGGCGAAGTGCTGATGGGCTGCGTGTTGCCGGCCAACCTCGGCCAGGCGCCCGCGCGCCAGGCATCGTTGGCCGCGGGACTTCCGCCGTCTACCGGCTGCACCACGCTCAACAAGGTGTGCGGCTCCGGCATGAAGGCGATCATGCTGGGGCACGACCTGATCAAGGCCGGCTCCGCCAGCATCGTCGTCGCCGGCGGCATGGAATCGATGACCAACGCGCCGCACATGGCGGCGGTGCGCACCGGCATCCGCTATGGCGACGGTGCCATGGTCGATCACATGGCCTGGGACGGCCTGACGAACCCGTACGACGGCAAGTCGATGGGCGTGTTTGCCGAAGCCTGTGCCGACAAGTATCACTTCACGCGCGAAGCACAGGACGCGTTCGCGACCGAGTCGGTGCGCCGCGCGCAAGAGGCCGTGAAGTCCGGCGCGTTCGCCGACGAGATCGCCACGGTCACCGTGCCTTCGCGCAAGGGCGACGTCGCGGTGTCCGTCGATGAAACGCCCGGCAAGGTCGACCCCGCGAAGATCCCGACGCTGAAGCCTGCGTTCCGCAAGGAAAACGGCACCGTCACGGCGGCCAGCTCGTCCAGCATCTCGGACGGGGCCGCGGCGGTCGTGTTGCTCTCCGCGGACGATGCCAAGGCGCGCGGCGTCAAGCCGCTGGCGCGCATCGTCGCGCACGCTACGCATTCACAGGAACCCGAGTGGTTCACCACCGCACCGGTCGGCGCGATCGAAAAAGTTTTGCAGAAGGCTGGCTGGAAAGTCGACGACGTGGATTTGTTCGAAGTCAACGAAGCGTTCGCGGTCGTCGCGATGGCCGCGATGAAGGATCTTTCCATTCCCCACGAAAAACTCAACGTGCACGGTGGCGCTTGCGCGCTCGGCCACCCGATCGGCTGCACCGGCGCACGCCTCGTGGTGACCTTGTTGCACGCGTTGAAACATGCCGGCAAGAAGCGCGGCGTGGCGTCCCTTTGCATCGGCGGCGGCGAAGCCACGGCGATCGCGATCGAACTGGTTTGATGCGACTGCGCGGTTGCCGGGTTGTACCCCCAGGGCGGTAAGCGCCGACTGAACGTTATTTGCCCGTAAAAAGCCAGATGCTGGCGTTATTCAGCCAGACGCGGTTTAATACGCGGGCCACCTCCGTGGCTTTCCACGGCCCAATCCAGGAGATATCCAATGAAGTTCACTCGTACCGTACTCGTGGCTGCCGTCGCCACTGCAATGGCCCTGTCGTTGTCGGCCTGCAACAAATCCGGCGAAGACCAGTCGGCTGCTGATCAGGCGCAGCAGGCTGCGCAGAATGCGGCCAGTGCCACTTCCTCGGCCGCCAGCGCCGCTTCGCAGGCTGCCGGCGCAGCTTCCGAGGCCGCTGGTGCTGCATCTTCCGCGGCCAGCGCCGCTTCGAACGCGATGCAAGCCGCTCCGGCTTCGACCGCTGCGATGCCTGCCAGCACGGCGCCTGCTCCGGCCTCGACCCAGGCCAGCGCGATGGACGCCATGAAGGACGCCGCCCACAAGGCCGGCCAGGCTGCCGACTCGATGAAGACCGCCGCCAGCAAAGCCAAGGACGCGATGAAGGGCCACTGATCCCTTCGCTGCATCCTGCCGTACCCGAAACCGGCCGCCTTGCGCGGCCGGTTTTTTTTGCGCTCCCGATTCCCTGCGATCGCACCGCGGCTATCGCTGACGCGAAGCCCGAAATCGCTCCCTGCAATTTCTTGCCCCTGCGCAACAACCGATAGAATGTCGGGTCGATGCGTCTTCGCCCGCCACGGAACCGACCATGCCTGTCCTTTCGACCGCCATCGACAGCAAAAGCGAAAGCTTCCGTGGCAACGCCGCGAACCTGCGCAAACTCACCGAGGAATTGAAGGCCGAACTGTCCCGCACCGCCGAGGGCGGTGGCGAAAAGGCGCGCGCGAAACACGTCGCCCGCGGCAAGCTGCTGCCGCGCGAGCGGGTGCGCGCCCTGCTCGATCCAGGTTCGCCCTTCCTGGAACTGTCGCCGCTGGCTGCGCACGGCATGTACGACGATGCCGCGCCGGCCGCCGGACTCATCACCGGCATCGGCCGCGTCAACGGCTGCGAAGTGATGGTGGTCGCCAACGACGCCACGGTGAAAGGCGGCACGTATTTTCCGATCACGGTGAAGAAGCACCTGCGCGCGCAGGAAGTCGCGCTGGAAAACCACCTGCCCTGCATCTACCTCGTCGATTCCGGCGGCGCCTTCCTGCCGCTGCAGGACGAAGTGTTTCCCGACAGGGAACACTTCGGCCGCATCTTTTACAACCAGGCGCGCATGAGCGCGCTCGACATCCCGCAGATCGCGGTGGTGATGGGTTCGTGTACCGCCGGCGGCGCCTACGTGCCGGCGATGAGCGATGAAACCATCATCGTGAAGAACCAGGGCACGATCTTCCTGGGCGGCCCGCCGCTGGTGAAAGCCGCGACCGGCGAAGTGGTCGATGCGGAAACGCTGGGCGGCGCCGACGTGCACACGTCCATCTCCGGTGTGGCCGACCACTTTGCCGAGAACGACGCACATGCGTTGTCGATCGCGCGCGACGTGGTGGCTGCGCTCAATCGCAGGAAGACCATGCCGTTGGCGCTGGCCGAACCGCGCGCGCCGAAATACGCGGCCGAGGAACTGTATGGCGTGATCCCCGAAGACACGCGCCGCCCGTTCGACATCCGCGAAGTGATCGCGCGCATCGTCGATGCTTCCGAGTTCCACGAGTTCAAGGCGCGCTACGGCAAGACGCTGGTGACGGGCTTCGCACACATTCATGGTTACCCGGTTGGCATCATCGCCAACAACGGTATCCTGTTTTCGGAAAGTGCGCTCAAGGGCACGCACTTCATCGAACTGTGCAACCAGCGCAACGTGCCGCTGGTGTTCCTGCAGAACATCACCGGCTTCATGGTGGGGAAAAAATACGAACAGGCCGGCATTGCCAAGGACGGCGCCAAGATGGTGACGGCCGTGGCATGCTCGCACGTGCCGAAATTCACCGTCGTGATCGGCGGCAGTTTCGGCGCCGGCAACTACGCGATGTGCGGGCGCGCCTACGGCGCGCGCTTCCTGTGGATGTGGCCCAACGCGCGCATTTCGGTAATGGGCGGCGAACAGGCGGCAAGCGTGCTGGCGACGGTCAAACGCGACGGCATCGAAGTGCGTGGCGGCCAGTGGTCCGCTGAAGAAGAAAACGCATTCAAGGCGCCGATCCGCGAGCAATACGAACGCCAGGGGCACCCGTATTACGCCAGCGCACGGCTTTGGGACGACGGCATCATCGATCCGGCTGACACGCGCCGCGTGCTGGGCCTCGCGATCTCGGCGTCGATGAATGCGCCCATCGAGCCCGAACGCTACGGCGTGTTCCGGATGTAGCCGACAGCCGCACCCGGCGGCCCGTGCGAACGCAGGCACACCCCGGCCAGCTTTTCCGGCCGAATCCTCCACACCAAGTCGAGACCCGCCGCAGCCGGGTTGGGAGGGCCGTTGATTTCGATACTATTTAGATATATCTTAAATACGCTCTCAAGCAAGGAACTCCATCCATGCACCTGCACGAGAAACTGCACCACAAGCTCCATGCCATGCATCGACACCACGCGTTCGATTGGGACGGCGACCACGGCGATTCCGATACCCGTTTCGCCGGCCGCGGCCCGTTCGGGGGCGGACGCCATCACCATGACGATTTCGGATCCTTCGCCGACTGGAACGGCTTGCACGGCGGCGGTCGCCGCGGCGGCGGCCGCATGTTCGGCCACGGCGACCTGAAGTTGCTGTTGCTGGCGCTGATCGAACAGGAACCACGCCACGGTTACGAATTGATCCGCACCATCGAGGACATGTTTCACGGCCAGTATTCGCCGAGTCCGGGTACGGTCTACCCCACCCTCACCCTGCTCGAAGAGATGGGCTACGTCGCCGTGCAAAGCGAGGAAGGCGGCCGCAAGCGCTACGCCATCACCGGCGAAGGCCGCGCCTTCCTCGACGAAAACCGCGCCACCGTCGAAGCCGTCATGGAGAGCACCAAACGCAAGGCGCGTTTCGCCGCCAAGCTGGCCACGCCGATGGCGATCCGCGATGCGGTGCACGCGCTGAAGCACGCGCTTGCGATGCGCGTCTCGAAATGGGACAAAGCCGAAGCCGAGCGCGTGGTCGCCATCCTCGAACGCGCCGCACGCGAGATTGCCGCCGGTGGCAAGCGCGACTGAACGAGCGCACGGTCGTACCACGGCCGCAGCACGCAGCCGTGATGCATCGCCGCCGATCCTGACGGCGACGTTCTCGCCGCACCCACAGCCACGGACACCGCATGCCATCCCATCCTTCCGGCAAGAAACTCCTGCTCATCGGCGCCTCGCGCGGCCTTGGCCTCGCCTTGGCAGAGGAGTACCTGAAACGCGGATGGGAAGTGGTCGCCACGGAGCGCGCCGGCCCTCCTTCCAAGCTGCACGATTTGAAGCACACCTATGACGGCCGACTCGATATCGAGCGGGTCGACATCAATCATCCGGATCAGGTGAGCGCGTTGCGCGCGCGCCTGGCAGCACGGCAATTCGACATGCTGTTCGTCAACGCCGGTGTCACGACTGCCAACCATGAAACGGCTGCGGAGGTGTCGACCGATGAGTTCATGCGCGTGATGGTCACGAATGCCTTGAGTCCCGTGCGTGTCATCGAAACGCTGCAGGATGTCGTGCGTTCCGGCGGCACGATCGGCGTCATGTCATCCGGGCGCGGCAGCATCGCCAACAACGAAAACGGACACGAGGATGTCTACCGCGGCAGCAAGGCCGCGCTCAACATGTTCATGCGCAGCTTCGCCGCGCGCCACGCCGACATTCCGAGGACGCTGTTGCTGATGGCTCCCGGCTGGGTGCGAACCGACCTGGGCGGCCCCGAAGCACGCTTGAGCATCGAGGAAAGCATTCCCAACCTTGCCGACACCATGGATGCGCAAGTCGGGAAATCCGGTCTCCGCTATCTCGACTATCTGGGACGGCAGGTTCCCTGGTGACGACAAGCTGTCGCTGATTTCGCCTCAGGCCGCGCGCGTGGCGCCGGTCGAGACGGCGGACCGGCCCGGCGATTTCGCACGCCGCTTTTGCGCCGCCATCCGCATCGACATGAAGCGCATGCCGGCGACCAGCACCACGAAGGTCACGATCCAGAACACCAGCTGCATGCCGGCCGGACGCGCTTCGTAGCCGGTGAGCACGTGCACGGCCTGGCCGACGATCGAACGGTTGCTGAGCAGCCACGAGGTATCCCACAGCTGGTTGCCCCACGCAGGCAGCAGGTTGGCCTGGATCAGGAAGCCCGCTGCCGACGCCGCCAGCCCGCTCGCGAGCACCACCAGCATCCAGTTGGTCGCGCTGAAGAAATAGCGGATCGGGATGCGCAGCAGCCCGAAGTACAACGCGAACCCCACGGCAACGCCGCCGGCGAGTCCAAGCGGAACGCCACCGATGAAGCCGAGCTTGCTGGCCCCGCCCGCGGCCATCCCGAACAGGAACAGCACCACTTCCGAACCTTCACGCAAAACGGCCAACGCAACGACGGCGAGCAGGATAGCGATCGAACTCGAACCGGCCTTCACCGAATCGGTGACGCGCTGCATCTGCTGCACCATTTCCTTGCCGTGGCTGGACATCCAGGTGACGTGCCAGCCGATCATCACCACGGCGGTCAGCAACACGGCCGCCTGGAACACTTCCTGTCCCACGCCGCCCAGCGAACCTTCGATGAAACCCATGCACACGGCGACGACGATCGCGCCAATCACGCCGAGCGCGATGCCGCCACCCACGAAAACGCTGCGCCGCGGCACGCCGCGCGTGGCGGCCGCGACCACGGTCACGATCAACGCGGCTTCCAGGACTTCACGGAAAACCAGCAGCGCAATGCCCAACATGAGTTACTCCGCCACCAGCGTGCCCGTGGTGGCCTGGTTGAAATCGTCGAAAAATTTGTAAGTACCCTTGTCCAGCGGCCCGATGAACACCGTGATGGTGCTGTTCGGCAGCACGATCTTTTCGCGGTTGAAATCCGAACTCTCGAATTCGGATGGCGTGGCGTTGCGGTTGGTCACCAGCACCTTGAACTTGGTGTTCGCGGGAACCTTCAACGACGCCGGCTCGAACTTGTGGTTCTGCAGGACGAGGTGGAATTCCGGCGTGCTCTCGGCATGCGCCGGCAGCGCGAACACGGCTGCGCATGCAAACATCAGGACTGGCAACCACAACGACCCACGCATTGCTGGACTCCACCGGGGGCTCGCGCCCACTTGTTTCGATGGCAAATGCTAATCGTTCGCATTTACTAACGCAACCAGCGGTTTCGCCGCCATTCATGCCGCAGCGGCCGGGGCGCCGATTCGCAACCGGTTATCCTTGCCGTTTTGGCCGGCACGATCCATGCCCGAAACGATCCGAATCGAACGGAACGGCGCGGTGGCGACCCTGTCGCTGAACCGCCCGCAGGTCCACAACGCGTTCGACGACACCCTGATCGCCGAGACCACGGCCGCGCTGGAATCGCTCGCCGCGGACGCGAGTCTGCGCGCCCTGGTGCTGACCGGCACGGGCGCGACCTTCTCGGCCGGCGCCGACCTCAACTGGATGCGGCGCATGGCGAAGGCCGGCGCAGAAGAGAACCGCGACGACGCGCTGCGGCTCGCAAAACTCTTGCGTGCGCTGCAGTTCTTTCCGAAGCCCACCCTCGCGCGCATCAACGGTTCGGCCTACGGCGGCGGCGTGGGGCTGGTCGCGTGCTGCGACATCGCGATCGGGGTCGAGGGCGCGAAGTTTTCGCTGAGCGAAGTGAAACTCGGCCTCGTTCCCGCCACGATCGCGCCCTACGTGGTGAAGGCCATCGGGCCACGCCAGGCGCGCCGGCTGTTCGTGAGCGCCGAAGTCTTCGATGCCACCGAAGCCGCGCGTATCGGACTTTTGCACCAATGCGTTCCCGCCGACCAGTTGGACGAAGCGATCGACCGCCAGTTGCACCATTTGGCGAAGGGTGGCCCCGTGGCGCAGCACGAAGCCAAGCAACTGGCGTTGCGCACTGCTGGCACGACAGTCGTATCCGCCGAACGCATCGATGTCGAAAATGCAGCATTGATCGCCCGCCTGCGCGTATCGCCGGAAGGCCAGCAGGGCTTGTCCGCGTTCCTCGAAAAACGTCCGCCACCATGGCTGAAGGAGTAAAGCAATGCTCGACCACATCGGGTTTCCGGTTTCCAACTTCCTGGTCAGCAAGAAGTTCTACGAGGCGGCACTGGAACCGCTTGGCATCGGCGTCGTGGTGGAGGTGACCGCCGAACAAACCGGCGGCAGCTCGCATGCCGGCTTCGGCGAGAACGGCAAGCCGTACTTCTGGATCGGCGACGGCGAAGGCATGGTGCGCGGACGCTTCCACATCGCGTTCACTGCGAAAACGCGCGCCGACGTGGACGCATTCCACCGGGCCGCGCTTGTGATGGGTGGCCGCGACAACGGCAAGCCGGGCCTGCGGCCGCACTATCACGAACACTATTACGCGGCGTTCGTACTGGATCTGGACGGGCACAACATCGAAGCGGTCTGCCATACGCCCGGATAAATACCCACGAACCGGGAGAAAAACATGCAACGTCCCGTGATCAATCTCGCCGATCTCGAAGTGCGCGGGGAGACCGCCGAACGCGCACCCCATGGCCCGAACGCGGACCAGTACGACATCCGCTGGGCCGAAATCGCGAGCCGCATCGGCGCCCGCAAGCTCGGCTACAACCTCACGGTGGTCGCGCCGGGCAAACGCAATTGCCCGTTCCATAGCCATCGCGCGGAAGAAGAAATGTTCTTCATCCTGGAAGGCAGTGGTGAATTGCGTTACGGCGACGAACGTGTGCCGCTGCGCGCCGGCGATTTCGTCGCCTGCCCCACCGGCGGCCCCGAAACTGCGCACCAGATCATCAACACCGGCGACACGGAAATGCGTTACCTCAGCGTCAGCACGATGGCGCCCATCGAAATTTGCGAATACCCCGATTCCGGCAAGTTCGGTGTTTACGAAGATTTGCCGGATGGCGAAAACGGACGACACGCGCGCTTCCGCCATCTGGCGCGGCACGAAGATGCGCGTGATTACTGGGAGGGTGAATAGTGTTCCAGCGCGTATTGATCGCCAACCGCGGCGAAATCGCCTGCCGCGTGATCCGCACCTGCAAGCGTTTGGGCATCCACACCATCGCGGTGTTTTCCGAAGCCGACAAGGATGCGCAGCACGTACGGCTTGCCGACGAAGCGTGGCCGATCGGCGGCCCGCGCCCGGACGAGTCGTACCTGCGCGGCGACGTGATCATCAACGTCGCAAGGCAATCCGGCGCGCAGGCGATCCATCCCGGCTACGGGTTCCTGTCCGAGAACACCGGTTTCTCGCGCGCCTGCAAGGAAGCCGGCATCGTGTTCATCGGGCCCGATCCGGAAAGCATCGAGGCCATGGGTTCCAAGGCCGCGGCCAAGCGCCTGATGGCCAAGCATGATGTGCCGCTGGTGCCGGGCTACGACGGCGACAACCAGGACAATGCCTGGCTCGCCAAACAGGCGCACAAGATCGGCTATCCGCTGATCATCAAGCCGTCAGCGGGTGGCGGCGGCAAGGGTATGCAGGTCGTGCGCAGCGACGCCGAATTTCCCGATGCGCTGGCCACCGCGCAACGCGTCGCCAAGGCATCGTTCGGCGATGCGTCGATGTTGCTGGAACGCTACATCGAACATCCACGCCACATCGAATTCCAGGTGTTCGGCGATCGCCACGGCAACGTGATCCACATCGACGAACGCGAGTGTTCGGCGCAGCGCCGCTATCAAAAGGTGCTGGAAGAAACGCCTTCGCCTTTCCTCGACGCCGAACGCCGCGCCGCGATGGGTGCGGCGGCCGTCGCGGCCGCGAAAGCGGTGAACTACGTCGGCGCCGGCACCGTGGAATTCATCGTCGGGCCAAAAGGCGATTTCCATTTCATGGAAATGAACACGCGCCTGCAGGTGGAACATCCCGTCACCGAGATGACCCATGGCATCGACCTCGTCGAATGGCAACTGCGCATCGCCGATGGCGAGTCTTTGCCATTGACGCAGGCGCAGGTGCATTCGCACGGCCACGCCATCGAAGTGCGTTTGTACGCGGAAGACCCAGACCACGGATTCCTGCCGAGCTCAGGCAAGCTGACGCGGTTGACGTTGCCTCAGCCTTCGACCCACGTGCGCCTCGACGGCGGCGTGATCGAGGGCGACACGGTGACGATTTTCTACGACCCCATGATCGCCAAGCTGATCGTGTGGGACGCGGATCGCCCTTCGGCGCTGCAGCGCATGCGCGAAGCGTTGGCCGCCTGCGAAATCATCGGTCCGAAATCCAACATCGCCTTCCTTGAGCGCCTGGTGCGCCATCCGGCGATCATCGAACACCGCATCGACACCGGCTATCTCGACCGGCATCTGGATGAATTCGTCGCGGGTGAAACGCCACCGGAGCCTTTCGTCGTGTTCGCGGCCACGGTCGCGGCGTTGTTGCAGGATGAAGGCCACATGGTTGGCGATCCGGCTGATCCGAACTCGCCATGGAACGCGTCCGACGCCTGGCGCATCGGCCATGCGGGCAAGCGCATCATTGCACTTGCCGTCGGCGAGCAACGCCACGAAATCGAAGCGTGGGGTTACGCGGGAAACTACCGATTGCAAGCCGACGACGCAAAGTGCGCCATCGAGCATGCACGTTGGGACGGCGAAACCTTGAGCGCGCGGTTCAACGGCCAGGCGCGCCACCTCGACGTACGCGCCGATGACTCGCGCGTGCTGCTGCATGATGCACACGGAACCCGTTGGCGCTTCGAACGCGTGGCGGCGTTCGCGTGGGAAGCCAGCGACGCGGTTGGTGCCAACCAGATCATCGCGCCGATGCCGGGCCGCATCGTGCTGGTCAAGGCCAAGCCCGGCGACAAGGTGGAAGCCGGCCAGGAATTGCTGGTGATGGAAGCAATGAAGATGGAACTGTCACTGAAAGCGCCGCGCGCGGGCACGATCGACAGTCTGTCGGCCATTGCCGGCGATTTCGTGGAAGCCGATGCGGTACTGGTGCGCTTCGCGGAGTGACGACGGGCTCGATTCAATGTGCGCTCTGGATGTCGACGATGCCGAGCGCGTCGCGCAACGGATCCAGCAATGTTCCGTAGTGCGGCGCGCGCGCAGTATCGCGCCGCAAGGGTTCGCGCATCTGCATGGCGCTGGGTGAGCGCACTTCGCGCGCGCCTGTCCCGAACGCAAGACAAGCGTCCTCGAACGGCAAGCCGCAGAACGCCAGCAGGGCGCGTACGCTCGATTCCGGTTTGGCCAGCAGGTTCTCGTAATTTTGCGTGTACACGAAATCCGGATGGCGTGCCTGCCACTGTTGCAACGCGCGGTCGAACGCATTCCAGTACGCGGCCAGGTC
>Ga0207667_10007376_pt1 | contig 13232 bp, 15 predicted proteins | sample KBSCornC52_FD_184301 | JGI IMG/M metagenome (GOLD analysis project Ga0207667, IMG submission 184301) | Corn rhizosphere microbial communities from Kellogg Biological Station, Michigan, USA - KBS Corn C5-2 (SPAdes) (version 2) | ecosystem: Host-associated > Plants > Roots > Rhizosphere > Soil ...
GTACCTCCGAGGAGGGCGCTCATACCCGTAAAGCGGCATTCGTCGGAAAGTCATGGCGGCGGCGGCGTGCCTGGCGGAATTCTTCCGCTCGAAGAATTCCAACTACCCCTCACTGGGAGCACTCGAGATGAACGCCAAGATGAGATCGATGATCGCGGTTCTCGCGGTGGCCATTGCTGCAATGGCTCTGGGCACTACGGACGCGCGCGCCGGCTGTGGACCGGAGCTGGGGCGCTCGGCCATGACCCCGGCGGTTTACCGGAGCGAGCGGAGCGCCGGGCAGTTGCTATTGACGGATTTCGACGAGGGACGCGCCCCGTTTGCCGTCCCGGGCATCACCGGGCTGTGGAAATTCGTTTTCACCGGCGAGGGCAACACGGGGCCGGCCGCTATGTTCAATGGCCAGCAGGTCGATGCGGGGTTCGTCACCTGGCACGCCGACGGGACCGAGCTGATGAACTCCGGGCGCGCGCCGGTCAGCGGCAGCTTCTGCATGGGTGTGTGGAAGCGGGTGGACCCGACCACTTACCGCCTCAATCACTGGGCGCTGTCGTGGGTGCCCGACTACCACCCCGGCGTCAGCACCTGGTCATGGCCGCTGGATGAGGCGCTGCAGCCGCTGGGGCCGGCGAACATCACGGAGACCGTCAGCCTCGATCGCAGTGGCGATCACTACACCGGCAGGTTCACCCTGACGCAGTACCTGTACGACGGGACCAACGTGACTGACGCGGATCCCACCAAGGTGGCGCTCGTTATTCAGGGGAGTGTCACGGGCACGCGGATTACGGCGGATTGAGTTAACCACCCGTGCCCTCCGTGCACGCAGTACGGGGGGTGCGGGGGTGAACATAATGAGACCAGAGGGAGAGGAAGAGGGAGAGAGAGGCGTGGAAAGGAGGCGGACACGGGTGGGATTACTCGGCCCTCCGGGCCTCGCCCGTCCGGGTCGCCCTGACGGGCGATATCCCACCTCGCTGCGCGTGATAGGTTAAAACGTGTCGATGAATGAGCTAAGTTATTGTTTTTTATGGCGGAGAGGGTGGGATTCGAACCCACGTGCCGGATTTACCCGACCATCCGATTTCGAGTCGGCGCCGTTATGACCGCTTCGGTACCTCTCCAGCGTACCCAGGGGGCAAGACTGGTATTCTAGCCGAAGCCTTTTCCGCTGAGGTGAGGTTCGAATTGCTGCTCCGAGGCTCCCGACCGCTCCCTGCAGCCGCCTTGGCTACCGCCGCGCTGGCCACCCTCGCCCTCCTGGGCCTGGCGGGCTGCAACTCGAAGCCGACCGCCCTCGAACGGATCCGCGCGCGGGGGGAGATCAAGGTGGTCACCTTGAACATCCCGACCTGCTACTACCTCGGCGCTCAGGGGGCCCATGGCCTGGAATTCGAGGTGGCGCGTGAGTTCGCGCGGCAGCTCGGGGTGAAACTGGTCATTTATCCAGTCCCCAACGACGAGGCCATGCAGGAGGCCCTGGTCACCGGGCGGGCGGACATTGCCGCCGCGCAGATCACTCCGGATGCCAAATGGAAGGCTGCCGGCGATCCCGCCGCGCCCTATGGGCGCATTCCGCAGCTCGTGGTCTATCGGGAGAACGCCCAGAAACCGCGCAGCACGCTGCAACTGGAGTCGGCACGCCTGGCGGTACGCGCCGATAGCCCCCAGGAGCACATCCTGGAGAAGATGAAGCGCACCGTCGCCCCGGACCTGCAGTGGGTCGAGACGGCGCCCACGTCCGCCGACCCGCTCGAGGACGTGGACTCGGGCGAGGCGAATTTCGCTCTGATCGATGCCCGCGAATACACGTTCGCGCACCACCTGTATCCGAACGTGGAAGTGGGGTTCGCGCTGGCCGGCAACCGCCCCGTGCAATGGGTGGTCCGGCACAACGCACGCGACCTCCTGCACGCCGTGAACCGGTTCTTTGAGGCGTTTCGTTCGAGTGGCCGGCTGGCGAGGCTCGAGCAGCGCGAGTCGGGCGACACCCGCTCGTTCGCTACCGAGGAATCGCGCGAGTTCCAGGGCAACATGACCGAGCGCCTGCCGCACTATCGCCCGATGTTCGAGGAGGCTGCGAGCGCGAGCGGTATCGATTGGCGGCTGCTGGCCGCCGTCGGGTACCAGGAATCGAAGTGGGATCCGCACGCTGAATCCTCTGACGGCGCCCTAGGCGTCATGATGCTCACCTCGGACACGGCCGATGCCATGGGCATCCACGACCGTACGAATCCCGAAGAGAGCATCCTTGCCGGGGCCCGCTACCTCGCGGAGGTGCGGGAGAAAATACCCGATCACATCCCCGAGCCGGACCGCACATGGTTCACTGTTGCGGCCTACAACGTGGGATTCGGGCACCTCGAAGACGCGCGCATCATCGCGCAGTCGCGCGGCGAAAACCCCGATTCCTGGGCCGATGTTCGCGAGTGCTTGCCTCTGCTGGCGCAGGAGCGCTGGTTCCTGAAAGCAAAGCGTGGCTACGCACGAGGGTGGGAACCCGTTCAGTTCGTCGATCGCGTGCAGCGATACCTCACGCTGCTGGAATGGCAACCGGGAGAGGCTGTCGCCAGCGAGTCGACCATCGTAGACAACACCCCGCCCTGGGCACACGGCGGTAACTAGCCTCGGCGCTGCTCGAAAAATTCCTTCAGCAGAGCCCCACACTCTTCGGCAAGCACCCCACCAAACGCGTCGACCCGGTGATTCAATCCGGGCAGAGCCAGCACGTCGATGAGGCTCCCGACGCCGCCGGCGCGCGGATCCCACGCTCCAAATACGACTCGACGCACGCGTGCGTGCACGATCGCAGAAGCGCACATCACGCACGGCTCGAGCGTGACGTACAACGTCGTATCCGTCAGTCGATACGAACCCAACGCACGTCCAGCTGCACGCAACGCTTCAACCTCCGCGTGCGCAGTAGGGTCGTTGCTGGAAATGGGGCAGTTCGCCCCCGAGCTGACGATCTCATCCCCGCGAGTAAGCACTGCACCCACGGGGATCTCCCCGCGCGCCCTGGCAACGAGAGCCTGCTCGAGCGCCTTGCGCATGAAATCGATGTCGCTGGGCATATCTGGGTATCATATTTCACGACGCGCGCTTGCAGGAGCAGGGCCATGAAGATTTCGGTATACACGATGGCCGTCGAGACGTTCGTACCGACGCTGGAGAGTCTGGCAACGCTGCTGGAAAAAGGAGCGACTCACGCGCAGCACGAGGGTCTGGACCTGGTGAATGCGCGTCTGGCTCCGGACATGTACACGCTCGCTCAGCAGGTGCAGCTGGCCTGTTACCAGGCGAAGGACGCGACCGCGCGCTTGAGCGGGGCCAGGCCGGTGCCGATGGAGGAAGCCGGCAAGAGCTTCCCGGATCTGAAGCTCGCCATCGCCAAGACGATCACCTTCATCAACGGCGTTCCGGTAGCCGCCTTCGAAGGCGCCGAGGAGCGCGACTGCACCGTCGAGCCGCCCAACACCGATTTCGTCATTGCGATGAACGGGCTGGCGCTGCTCAGGAGCTGGGCGCTTCCACACTTCTACTTCCACGTCGTCACGGCCTACGACATCCTGCGCCACAACGGCGTTGCGATCGGCAAGCGCGACTACGCGAGTTGGGTCGGGGCTTTCATCCGACCGAAAGCGTCCTAGCGCGCCACTGGCTGGGCGGTGCGCCGACCACTTTCTTGAACGCACGGCTGAAGGCCGCCTCGGAATCGTAGCCCACGCGGTTGGCGATCACGGCTACGCTGTCGACGCCGCTGCGCAACTGGCTGGCGGCGAGTTGGATTCGCCAGTTCGTCAGGTACTGAATGGGCGGCTGGCCGACGAACTGGGAGAAACGCTCCGCGAGGGCCGAGCGCGACAGTCCGACGTGCCGGGCCAGCGATTCGATGGTCCACGCCCGCGCCGGGTTGCGATGCAACGCAGAGAGTGCGCGGCCGACGAGAGGGTCGCGCAGCCCTGCAAGCCAGTCGGTGCGATCGGCCGGCAATGACTCCAGGTAGCGGCGCACGACATCGATGAACATCAGCTCGCTGAGGCGCCCGAGCACCCCCTGCCCGCCCAGGCGCGGGGCCTTCGACTCAGCCAGCGCAAACTGGACGTACGTCCCCAAAGCGCCGCCGGCAGGATCAGTCACCCGGATCACTCGCGGAAGCGCGTTGAGGAGAGGATTGTAGGGACGCGAGTCGCACCCGAGAAATCCGCATACGAAGCGCACGGAGTTCCCTTGCGCGCCCCCAACCGAGATCGTGACGGGAAGCCGACCGTCCGCCGGGTGACGGTACATGGACATGTCCGGACGGCGCCGCAGCCCCGGTGTGCTGGAGAGAACGTGCGTATCGCCATGCGGCAACACGATGACGTCGCCGGCCGACAGCCGTATGGGCTCCTCGCCCTCGACACACGCCCAGCAGCTTCCCTCCGTGATGACGTGATAGGAGATGAGGTGCTCGGAACCCGGGAACATCGTTGCGACGACCGCCTTTCCCTCGGGAGTCTCGGCCACCCAGGGCTCTGAAGCGTGCACGTCGAAGAAGATGGCGCCGGTGAGACGCACGGCCCGCAGAACTTCCGACAAGGTATCCATCAGCCCCCCGGTGGACTCTCGAGCAAGGGTGTTGGACGGACGGTCATTCCGGCCTCGATGGGCAGTGACTAGACTATCACGCATCCGCACATCCTTGCGGGTAATCACCTTTTTTGGGAGAGCCAGTGTGAGCACAGCCAACACCTACACCGGCCGCTGTTTCTGCGGCGAGGTCCAGTTCGAGGTCTCCGGAGAGCCCGCAGGGATGGGCTACTGCCATTGCGAATCCTGCAGGCACTGGTCCGCCGGCCCGGTCAATGCATTTACGCTGTGGAAGCCGGAGGCGCTGAGGGTGACTCAGGGTTCTACGAGCATCGGCACCTACAACAAGACGCCCGTGAGCTACCGCAAATGGTGCAAGAAGTGCGGCGGCCACCTGTTCACCGATCATCCGCCGCTCGGGCTGATCGACGTCTACGCAGTGATGCTGCCGAAGCTGCGCTTCGAGCCCGGCGTGCACGTGCACTATCAGGAGAGCGTGCTGCCCATTCGCGACGGCAAGCCGAAATTCAGGGACATGCCCAAGGAGATGGGCGGATCGGGAGTGACGCTGCCGGAAGCTTGAGGTCATGATTCGCTCCCACACCTTTCAGGGCGTGGGAGCGAACGATGCTTAGATTCTGCGGCAACCATAGCCGGCCCGCACCTGGATGTCACCGGCCCCCATCTGGAAGGCGCCAACTCGCCTTAACGTATCCACGTGAGGCCTATCTCTACCTGCGTAATCGAACCAACTCAATGCCGCCGGAACGCGCTGCGCGGAACGCCAGGGAGCTGCAGCATGACATGGGGCTCGAGCGCGAGTTCGTTGCCGCCGGCGGCCTGTCGCTCGCGGGCCCGGATCCTACGGGCAATGGCGCGGTGATTCCGGGATTCGGCGATCTGCGCGAGATCGAGCTGTTGGTCGAGGCGGGATTCACGGCCCCGCAAGCCGATCCGTGCGCGGACGCTACGGCGAGTACTGAGCGCGCGCCCGATTGCCGTGCGGACGGCGCCCGCAGCATCGATGGTAAACTGCGGCCGACATGGTCTTTGCAAAACATCTGCGTGACCCGATCCGGCAGGGGAAAATCACCTGCAGCGTGCGCATTTGGACACGCCCGCACGTGAAGGTCGGCGGCCGCTACAAGCTGCACCCAGGGTACATCGAGGTCCACTCGGTCCGCCCCATGACGCTCGGGGACATTACCCCGGAGCTCGCACGCCGCTCCGGGTTCAAGGGTGTCGTGGATCTGCTCAAGACCGCCCAGCACGGGCACGGCCGAAACGTCTACCTCGTCGATTTTCGCTACAGGGAATGAACGAATGCCGCACCCACGCACGGCGCTCATCGAATCCGCGCTGCCTTTCACCCGCCCGATCGATCGCTCAGACGAACATGCCGCCGGAGATCTCGATGCGCTGCGCGTTGATCCAGCGATTGTCTTCCGTCAGCAACGAGGCGACGGCAGGCCCGATGTCATCGGGCACTCCCGGGCGACCCAGCGCGGTGACGCTCGCGACGAACTGATTGATCTGCTGGTTGTCACGCACGGCCCCGCCGCCAAAGTCGGTCTCGATGGCGCCGGGGGCCACCGCGTTGACGGCGATACCGCGCGAGCCCAGCTCTTTTGCCATGTATCGGGTAAGCACCTCGATGGCGCCTTTCATCGCGGCATAGGCCGAGTAGCCCGGCAGGCTGAAGCGCGCCAGGCCGCTGGAGAAATTCACGATGCGGCCGCCGTCGACGATCAACGGCAGCAGCCGCTGGGTGAGGAAGAACACGCCCTTCAGGTGAATGTTCATCAGCCGATCGAAGTCGGCTTCCGTCGTCTCGGCGAACGGCGCGTGGATGCCGATACCGGCGTTGTTGACAAGGTAGTCGAAGGTGGAGCGCCCCCAGGTGGCGCTCAATGCCTGCTTGAGGTCCGCAGCAAATGCCGCGAAGGCGGCGGTATTGCCGGTGTCGAGCTGGAACATCACTACCTTGCGGCCCAGCTCTTCGATGGCGGAGACGGTTGCGGCCGCCCCCGCCTTGTTGCTGTGGTACGTGCCGACCACGTCGACGCCCTTGCGCGCAAGCGCTATGGCCGTATTACGCCCCAAACCGCGGCTGGCCCCGGTAACGAGAGCGATCTTGTTCGGCATACGTGATCTCCTGGATTGGGGATGGCACGTACGATCGCACGTTCCTGTGACCGGATCGAGACCGGCCGGCGCCGGCCAAGCCCAAGGCGCGCTTGACTGCACAACGGAGAGCCGGGGGCCTCAGAGCCGTGCAGACGATCTGCTTCGCCACGGCGCAGCTCCCCGTTGGGCGTCAGCCTGGGAATCAACATGGGCGTGTGGCGTCGATATTCCACATAGCGCTCGCCAAACACCTCGACGAGATTGCGCTCCTCGAGCTGGATGGCGACCAGGATGTAGGCCGTCGCGCCCAAGGCGAACACCAGGTGCGCCAGGGTCATGACGGGCGCCGCCCAGAAGATCATCAACCATCCCACGTAGATGGGGTGGCGAACATGGCGGTACAGGCTCGGCGTATGGAATTGTTGCACGCGACACGCGCCGCCGCTCCATCGCCGCCAGGTCTGCGCAAGGCCGAACAGGTCAAAGTGATCGATGAGGAAAGTGGCGTACAGCAGGACCAGCCAGCCCACGGCATTCAGGGCGAGGATCACGGCGTTGGCCACGTCCCCTGTGGCGCTCCACACCACTCCGCCGATCGGCTCCCAAAGAACAAACATGGCGATCATGGCGAGAGAGGACACCAGGACGTAAGTACTGCGCTCCGCCCACTCCGGTACGATGCGTGTCCACCAGCGCTTGAAAGCGGGACGCGCCATGCCGCTGTGTTGCAGGGCGAACGCAACCAACAGGCCAAGGTCGACGAGCAACGCCTGCGACAGCGGGCGGGTGGGCTCGCCATCCAGCTTCGTGGGCGTCGCGAGGCCGACGATGAAGCCGGCGCCATAAACGGCGACGGCCAGAAACGCGGCGTAGCAGACACCGCCGTAGATGAGCGCCAGAAATCTCCGCAGCATGAGGTTCGATCTCCAGTTGTGTTCCCGGGAACGTTGTGTCAAAAGGCTACCGTGCACACACCCCGGCCGTCCCGCGCCCATGCCGGGATTCTGCCGGGATTGTTCCAGGACAGTGACGCCATGGCGCATCGGGTGGTTCAGTTCGGTAGCTTCCGCTTCGATTGCGACACCGGGCAACTGTGGTCAGACGCCCAGGAGCTGCGCCTCACCCGCAAGGCCGCCGCCGTGCTGGGGGCGCTCATCGGCGGCCATGGCCAGCCTGTCGAGAAGCGAGCCCTGTTCGACACCGTGTGGAAAGGGACGGTGGTGAGCGATGATGCGCTGACTTCGTGCATCCAGGAGCTGCGGCGCGCCCTGCAGGACGATTCCCGGAATCCCCGCTACATCGAGACCCGCCACAGGAGCGGCTATCGATTCATCGCCTCGCTGACGGAGATCCCGCCGGAGTCCGCCGCCGCGCCTCATATCTCGACCATCGCGGTGCTGCCGTTCACCGACATGAGCCCCGGGCGCGATCAGGACTATCTGTGTGAGGGGCTCGCCGAGGAGCTGATCAACGTGCTGACGCGCCTCGATGGGCTGCGCGTCGTGTCCCGCACGGCGTCCTTTCAGTTCCGGGCTTCCGGCATGGACGTGCGCGACATCGGCCGGCAGCTCAATGTGGGCACGCTGCTGGAGGGCAGTGTACGCAAGAGCGGCAATCAACTCCGCGTCACCGTGCAACTCATCGATGTCGCGACCGGCTATCACCGTTGGTCGGAGCGCTTCGATCGCGAGCTCGCGGACGTCTTTGCCATCGAGGACGAGATCGCCGAATCGGTCGCGACGAACCTGCGCGGCAGCATGCTCAGCGGCCAGGAACGTCATGCGTTGGTCAGGCCGGGAACCGGGTCGGCGGCCTACGAATACTACCTCCGCGGCCGGCAGCATCTGCCACGCATGACACAGCCGGACCTTCTGAAGAGTGCGGCAATGTTCGAGCGCGCCATTCAGCTCGACGCAAACTACGCACCGGCTTACGCGGGGTTGGCCACCGTACACGCGACGCTGCACGAGTGGTTTGGCGCTCGCGCGGAGGATCTTGCGAAGGCCGAAGGCGCGAGCTTGCGGGCTCTCGAGTTGGCGCCGGGACTCGCCGAGACCCGCGCCGCCCGGGGGTTCGTATTCACTCTCTCCCGCCGCTACGCAGACGCCTCGCGCGAGTTCGAGGAGGCGATTCGCATCAACCCGAATCTCTTCGACGCTTACTACTATTTTGCGCGGGCGGCGTTTGCCAATGGACACCTCGAGCTCTCTGCCGGCCTGTTTGGTCGGGCGGCGCAGGTCCGGGTGGAGGACTTTCAGAGTGTGGCGCTCCAAGCCCAGTCGCTGCAGTGGCTCGGGCGACACGAACAGGCCGCTGAGGTCAACCGCGAGGCCGTGCGTCGCGCCGAGTACCTCGTCGACCTCAATCCGTGCGACATCCGCACGCTGTCGCTCGGATCGGGCGCACTGGATCTGGATGGACAACACGCTCGTGCGGCGGAGTGGTCGCAGCGCGCACTCGATCTCAATCCGGACGACGTGAGCGCCATCATGAACGCCGTCTGCCTCCATGCGCGCCGTGGCAACAAGGAACGGGCGTTGGATCTGCTGGAGCGCGCGCTCGCTCAAGGCTGGGGACACCGCGACTGGATCGAACGCGACAAGGACTATGACAGCTTGCGCGACGATCCACGCTTCCAGCGCCTGATGGCCCGCCTCAAATAGCTGCCCCCCAACAGCACGCCACCGCCGCTGGCGGCTCGATTCCCGTCGCCTGGGCGCAGAAAGTCCGATGTTCATCGCATGCCGGCTCGTATCCGCAGCCCGATGGAGGCAACATTCCCCGGCCGTCAATCGCGTCTCGCTTTCCGAAAGGAGATCGAAATGAATCGCTTCAGCTCATTCGTCGCGGTCCTGCTGCTGGTTGCCGGCGCGGCCCACGCCCAGACGAGCGCTGCGCCGGCCAATGACTCGCAGATCTCGGATCAAGTCGCGGCCGCGCTGCACCGCGCCGATCCACGCCTGGTGCTGCATCTGGAGGTCAACACGAAGGACGGCGTCGTGACCCTCAGCGGCGAGACGAGATCGCCCCAGGATGCGATGAAAGCGATACAGACCGCGCGGAGCGTGCCGGGCGTCACTCAGGTCCGCAACCGGTTGTCCTCGGTGCACTAGGCATCATTCCCGCAGAATGGCCCACCTGGCCTCTTCGAGCTCAGCTCTGGCGGCAGGTTGGTCGGCGCGAGAGCGGACCTCCAGCAGGTCGCGGAAATGCTTTTGACTGACGCTCCGGCGCCCGCCGAGCTGTGGCGTCCTGCCCGGTCTGCAGATAGGCATAGGTCTCATAGTCGCTGGCGTGCAATTCCTCCGCAGTCTGACCCTCGCGCCGGGCTGCGGCCGCAGCAGCGAGGTTGCTGTCGATAGAGTCCTGCCAGTAGCCCAGGCGGGTGAAGGTATGCGATGGCATGTGCAACGCGTGGGGCGCATCGGGACCTATCTGCGCATAACGCTGCGCCGCGAGCAGCGCTTTTCCGGCGAGGGCGGGCACGTCGTAGGTATGGATGAGAATGCGCGAGCCCCGGGGTGTGTCGGCTCCTGCTGGAACAGCCTCTCGAGAATGGCCCCCGCCTTCAGCCTGCCCGCGTAGGTCTTGTCAGCCGGATCCTCCGCCGCCGCAAGCGCCAAAGCGTAGAAGATCTGCGCCTCGTGGTCCTGGGGGTATTTGGCCGCGACATCCCCCATGGCATCACGATACGCGAGCAAGCGCGCCTGCCGCGGAGTGCGCTCGAAGTCGCTGTACAGCTTTGCGACGGCTGCCAGATACGCACGTTCTCACGGATCTCCCCTTCCCGCCCGCGTGAGCACGAGGGAGATCATGCACCCTCACGCGGCGTCGTGGAAGATCACCCCGACGGTGTGCCGTTTGCCGGAGAAGAGCTTGCTGACGCCGTGGCTCATCCTCACACGATAGTCGCCGCGCGAGCCTTTCATCGGGCGGCTGTTGACTGCAAAGATCGCCGCATCGCCCTTCCTGAGGGGTAGGACCATCGCACGCGTCTGCATCCGTGGACGCTGCTCGGTCATCACGAACTCCCCGCCCTCGAAATCCTCGCCCGGCTGATCCAGCAGCATCGCGATCTGGAGCGGGAAGACATGCTCGCCATACAAGTCGCGGTGCAGGCAGTTGTAGTCGTCCGGCGCGTATTGCAGAAGGAGAGGCGTCGGGCGGGTCTGGCCCGCACCGTGGCAGCGTTCGAGGAACGCTGCGTGCTCGGCCGGAAATCGCAGCTGCTGGCCCATGCGCTCAGCCCAGGCATTGGCGATCGGAGCCAGCCTGGAATAGGCCGCTGTGCGGAGCGACTGGATCAGAGGTGGAAGCGGATAGCTGAAGTACTTGTACTCGCCCCGCCCGAACGAATGGCGGCTCATGATGATGTGACTGCGGAAGCAGTGCTCCTGGTGATAGAGCTGGCAGATGGAGTGTGCCTCCGCGTCCGTCAGGAGCTCGGGCACGATGGCCCAACCCTGGGCATCAAGGTCGGTGTGGACCTTGACCCAATCGACTGCCTCCATGCGCGCCTGTATCGTCATCGCAGTGGCGCCGCTCACGCGCAGATCGACGACCATAGCGCCACCCCTTCCACGTTGATCAGCCGGCGCTTGCGCTGCACGCCCCAGCGATATCCGGAAATCGAGCCATCGGCCTTCACCACACGCTGACACGGGACGGCGACTGCAATGCGGTTCGCCGCGCAGGCCGCGCCCACCTCCTGCGCTGACGCGAACAGTCTGGCGCCTGGAAAGGCGCTTTGCAGATCGCGCACCCGCCGCATGCGGTCATCGCCGATGAAAAGCGCAGCGACGCCACGGACACTTGCGGCGACCAGGAGGGTTCCAAGAGCGGCGTTGGCGTGGCTGAAGCGCAGAGTCTCGGCGGTGGTGTCGGGGGTCGGCTCGATCATGTTGAAGACTCCTCATCTGTGTGGGGCCTGCAGGATCGGTTTTCTCGCACGTGCCGGCACTCCGACCCTTGCCATCAAAACCCCGGCGCGAGAATTCGAGAGCAAGACCCGGAGTGTGCTCGCCAGAGTGCCTTGGCATCATGCCGGCAGTTGATCCGCGAGGCCTGGCATATGATTGAGATCACGGAAATGGCGAGGACGGCAGAGGTGAGGAGCCCGGCGGTGAGGAGAAAGGCCATGGCGGCCGGGAAGGCGGCCGTGGCGATGGGAAAGGCGGCCGCTTCGGCGGCGTCGCAGGCCGCGGCGGCGACGGCGGCCGATCCCCGCTGGGCGCGCGTCATGGCGCGGGACCGGGCTGCGGATGGGCAGTTCTGGTATTCCGTGGCGACGACGGGCGTCTATTGCCGCCCTTCGTGCCCCTCCAGGAGGGCCAACCCCAGGAACGTGACGCTGTACGACACTCCGGCCGCCGCCAGGGCTGCCGGCTTTCGGCCGTGCAAGCGGTGCAACCCGGACGGAGCTTCATGGGAGGCGCAGAACGCGGCCCGGGTGGCCAAGGCCTGCCGATTGATCGAGGAAACCGAGGAGCCTCTGCCGCTCGCGGGCCTGGCCAAAGCGGCTGGGCTCAGCCCCAGCCACTTCCACCGGATGTTCAAGGCCGTGACCGGGCTGACTCCGAAGGACTACATGCAAGCCCATCGTGCCGAACGCGTGCGCGAGCATCTGGCGCAGGGCCAGTCCGTGACGGCGACGATCTACGATGCCGGTTTCAATTCCACCGGTCGATTCTACGCAAAGACCACCGGCATGCTGGGAATGACGCCGAGCAGATACCGTGCGGGGGGCGCCGGCGAGCAGATCCGTTTCGCTGTTGGCCAGTCCTCGCTCGGTGAGATCCTGGTGGCGTCCAGCCGCAAGGGCGTTGCGGCGATCCTGCTGGGCGATGATCCCGAAGCGCTCGTGCGGGATCTGCAGGATCGCTTTCCGAGAGCCCGCCTGGTCGGCGGCGACGCCGACTATGAAAAGCTCGTCGCCCGTGTGGTCGGCTTTGTCGAAACGCCGCAAATCGGCCTCGACCTCCCGCTCGATGTCAGGGGCACCGCCTTTCAGCAACGCGTCTGGCGGGCACTCGGCGAGATCCCGCCCGGCCAGACCATGAGCTATGCGCAGATTGCTCGCGTCATCGGCGCACCGAAAGCCGTGCGCGCAGTGGCCGGCGCGTGCGCTTCCAACAGCATCGCCGTCGCGATCCCCTGCCATCGGGTGGTGCGGAACGATGGCTCTCTTTCCGGCTACGCCTGGGGCGTAGAGCGCAAACGGGCTCTGATCGAACGCGAAGCCGCGAAGGCGGCCCGTGACTGACGGCACGACAGCGAATGGACCGCGGCGTCGCCGCACAGACAGCGCTCGCGTTGTTGCGCGATTTGGCACAGCCCCGACATCCGATGACGGGGCGCTCGCCGACCGCCTGAGGGGGTAGTTCAGGCGCGCGTCGGATCGTCATTGACCTTCTATGTCGGCTACCGCACGGAATATTCGGCAGATTCGTCGCAGGCTTTTTGCTTCAAGGAACGTTACGAATGCGCTTGCGAGGAATCCCGAATGCACATCCTCACGCTGTCAATTCTGTCCG